>Ga0308009_10001266_pt1 | contig 15203 bp, 11 predicted proteins | sample Neamet127_FD_203134 | JGI IMG/M metagenome (GOLD analysis project Ga0308009, IMG submission 203134) | Marine microbial communities from water near the shore, Antarctic Ocean - #127 | ecosystem: Environmental > Aquatic > Marine > Unclassified | place: Southern Ocean | collected 2014-07-24
CCATCGTCGGCGGGCGTGATCCGGAAAAAGAAAGTCCTCAAAAGACTCAGGCCCGGCTGCAACGGCATGGCATGGCCATAGGGCTGCGCACGCACCTCAAAAACAGGAATCGAATGGCTTCGGCACCACTGGGTGAACTCATGGCAGAGGCGGCTTTTGCCCGCCCCTGGTTCACCTGAGATTCCTACCGCCCGCGCCTGGCTCCTTTCGGTCAGAAGAAGTGCCTGCTTGAGAACATCCATTTCGCCGGTTCGCCCGAGAAACGGCGTCAGACTACCTTGCTGCGTGAGACGGTTGGTCGAGGCGGCCTTGAGCCCAACCAAGGCGTAAATGCCGGTGTGGCCAGAAATGCCTTTGAGCAGGTGTTTGCCCATAAAACGCACGTCGCAGCTTGATCGAAGCAGGGCGTAGCAGCTTTCAGTGGCACAAATACCTCCTGGCTCGGCCAGGCCCACCACCCGGCTGGCCAGGTGAATCGTCAGACCATGGGCACCGCCGCCCCGGCCATCGGCCTGCTGCGGGTCAGACGCAACCTGGCCAGAATGCAGACCCACACGAATACGAAAACCCAGCGAGTCGCCCTTGAAGGCCTGCTGCATGTCAAGGGCTGCCTCGCAGGCCAGCAGGGCATGGCCCTCCAGCGCCTTCGGTGCGCCAAACAAGGCCATCACGCCGTCTCCCATGGTTCTGACCACGGTGCCAGAGAACTTTTCGATGGACTCACACATCAACGCCAGGGCTGGCCCGAGGCGCTCCATGGCCTGCTCGGCATCCAGGTCGGCAATCTGTTCAGTAGAACTAACGATGTCGGCAAACAGCACAGTGGCTTGTTTGAGCTCACCCCAAGCAGGCACAGCCGAAATAACAGGCAAGGCGGCTGCGGCTACCGCAGCCGGACCTGCGCCTGCCTGCGGCGAACCACAGGCACCGCAAAACCGGGCGGACGGGCCGCACTCTTGCCCGCATTGACGGCACACCTGAGCCAAACCAGCACCGCATGCTTCGCAGAAACGGTTTCCGTCGGGATTGACGGTCAGGCAGGCGAGGCAGTTGATGGGCATTTTTTGAGGTTGAGCAAGTATCTTGCCGAGCTTATCCGGCAGTTCGAATCCTTGCACACCGCATGCTGCAACGCAAGGCATTCATGGCGCCGTTCAGGTGATAACTTTGACCGCCTGCCAGGCTGAGGTGACGGCTTTGTGCTCTTTTGACCCGACGCCGAATTTCTGGCTCGCCACCTGGCGGGTAACGCGTGCTGCATCTTTGAAAGTAGCTGCAGAAGTCAGTTTTGCAAAGGCCTCGTACCAGATGGCGCCGGCTTTCTCCCAGGAAAAGCCGCCCAGATACTGTGCCGCGAGGTAAAACGCATGGTTGGGCACGCCAGAGCTGTCGTGCACATCGGCACCGTCCGCATAGTCGTCCATGCTTTTGTATTGCTCGTCCTCATACCAGGTCAGGGCGCGGTTGCCAGGGTCTTTGAGCGAGCGGATCGCGCGGCCATGGCGAGCCGCCAGCAGATGCTCGCCCAGCAGCCAATTGGCTTTTGTCACATCCTGCCCGGCATGCCACTGTTTGACCATGCTTCCCACTACATCCGAGAACGACTCATTGAGTGCGCCCGCCTGGCCGCGCAGGTCATGGGTCTGCTCCTTGAATTCACGGTCTTTGGGAGCCACGGGAACCACCCCAAGCCCGCCTTTGATCATGTTTTGCGTGACACCGTGCGTGAGCTCATGGGCGATGATGTCCAGCGCCGCCGGAAACCCACTGACATTCTGGTCGCCGTCGCCATAGACCATGCGTTCACCCGTCCACATGGCGTTGCCAAAGTTCTTGCCGAAATGTATCGAGGATTCAACCCGCATACCCCGGTTGTCAATCGAGCGCCGGCCCAAAACCTGGAGGTAGAAGTCCAGCGTTATCCCGGTATTGTCGTAGGCGTGGTTGGCCGCAGCATCTGACACCGGGCCGTCGCCCTCGTCCCGCAGGGGTTTCCCGGGAAGCTCTGTTCCAGAAGCCAGGTCAAAAATACTGCGCCGGTAGTTCGGATGAGATGGATGCTGGTGCGTTGGTGCGGCACTGGCGCCCAGTGCGCCCAAGGCGCTGCGCTGGGTGCGAAGGCGCGTCGCAGTTTCTATATGGCCATGAAGAACGGGGCGGTCAGTTGCCGGGGCCTTGTCAGCAAGCTTTCTGAGCAGCTTGGCGGGAACCGCAAAACATGCGCAGCAATAAGCCGACTTCACCGTATCTGGTCCATCGGCTACCAGCGGCTGGGCAGCTTTTTAAGCAGCGTGATGCGACGGATGCCGAGCTCGATATAGCCACCTTTTTCAAGGTCCTTGAGCAGGCGGCTGACCATCTCACGAGAGGCACCAACGCGGTTGGCAATGTCCTGGTGGGTAATGGACTCCAGCGTTGTGCCGCTGCCCGCGCTGTCGTCTGCATTGCCGCGTCGTTCTTCCAGCAGGGCGATCAGCCGGCCGTACACGTCGAGCAGCGCCATGTTGCGCGCTGTTTCCGTGGCGGAGCGCGCCCTGCGTATGACCTGAACCACCAGATTAATGGCGAATTCAGGCTCCTCCACCAGGTGCTCACTGACATCAGCCCGACTCAATACCGAACAGGTACAGGGCTCAAGCGTCATGACAGAGGCAGACCTGGGGCCGCCATCGAGTGACATCTCGCCAAAATAGTCCCCCGCATGCACCGTGCCATAGGTAATTTCACGCCCGCTTTCGTCCATCGCGAAAACCTTGACACTGCCTTTGAGCAGCACAAAGAGGCTGTCGCCGGACTCGCCTTCGTTGATCAAGACTGCATTTTTTCGGTAAGTACGCTGAACCCCGCGACGCGCCAGCGAGCGCAATTCGGGAACCAGCGATGTGTACAGGTCTTCAGCAGAGGGGGTTGACGAGCTCATGATGAGCCGTAATCTAGCACGCGGCGTGCCGCCAGTGTGGGCGCCAGCGCCGGGTGAGCGGAATTTTTAGTGAATTTGTACCAGGTGCAAAGGCGCCACTGGCGGTAAAACGGCAACCCGGTTCACCAATTCGCGCACCCCGCTGGAGCCGGTTTTCGCGCAAAGGCTGCGCACGTGACTGCGCACAGTCGAGACAGCCACCTTCATCTGAAGGGCAATTTCCGGGGTGCTCAGCCCCCGGCACAAGATGATCAACACCTGTTCTTCGGTCTGAGTCAAGCCATAATTGCGGGCGAAAAATCCGAACATCCCTGACTCACACACCTCAGCCCGCGAAAAGAACAGCGCAATACGGTTTTCTCTTGCACCGATTCCAGGCTTGAGCGGAACCACCGCCAGCATCAGGCTCAGGCCACCGCCGCTGACGTTGACCAAGCTGCGCTTTCCCCCCTTCGCTTTAATCAAGGCCATTTGCAGGGTTTTACTGTCCGTCGGCGTGATGGCATGGACTTCATCGCCAACCTTCCCGAGCACTCTGCGGCGATTGAGTTCGGCCCGTGCCGCCTGATTGGCGTGGATAAGCTGGCCGCGTTCCCCCACCACGATAACGCCATGAGCCAGGACATCAATCAACACACTGAGGAAGTCCGCGCTCGAATCCGAAAGATCCAGATCGGCAAGAAGCGGGGCCGGGACCGCAAATCCAGCATTCAACAGGGTATTCATCTTCACGCGCCTTGTAACCGTTACAGTTTGTTAAGCGTATGAAGGCTGTCTCAATCTGGATAGTGAATATGCCTCGTGTTATGTGTGAACAATTTCACAACTTCTGAGCGATCACTTGCGGCGGGAATTTCAAATAGTTAGCGAATGCACACTATCAAAAACTGTGCATTGTCCTGGTTTTGTAGGCAAGCGCCAGCGAAGGCCGGGGCTCAAACCCAGGTATCCAAAATGACCTTGGTTTTGTCCCAACAGGCCTGAAGCCTGTCGAGTTGCTGAACAGCATTGAGAGGGACACGACCTTTTTTGGCCTCAAGCTCAAGTTCAACGCAAACAGTCTGCATCGCCACAGCGCCTACATTGCTGGTCGCGCCTATGAGCGCATGTGCTGCCCAGGCCAACGCAACAGGATCATCGGCGCGAATGCTCTGGTCGATGGCCTTGAGCCGCTGGGAGGCGTCGGCGACAAACAAGCCAATCACCTCTCGGGTCATGCTTAAATTGTCGTCATCAAACTCCTTGAACTGCGCCAGACGCTCGAAGTCCATCAACTTCACCTCCGGCGCAACCGCCGGCTTGGGCTTATCCAGCTCCGGCATGACCTGCGAAGCGGGGTCAGGGGCCCGAGCACGTACGGCCCCCGGCCGGGCTGGTTTGCCGGAGCCTTCGGCGGCCGAGGCCATTCTGGGCAACCAGCGCTCCAGCGCCTGTGCCAACGCGGCCACATGCAAGGGCTTGGTCAAGTAATCGTCCATGCCAGCGGCGGCACAACGCGCGCGATCTTCGGGCGATGCGGCAGCCGTCAGGGCGAGAATCGGCGGGGCTTTTTGACCCATCATGGCTTGAATCTGTTGTGTCGCCTGAAAGCCATTCATGCGCGGCATGTTCACATCCATCAGAACCGCGCCAAAACGCCAACCTGCACCATGCGCCCGGGCCACAGCTTGCACGGCCTCCCTTCCGTCCAGGGCGGTTTCGGCCTGGTAGCCCAATTTGGCCAACATTGCGCAGGCAACCTTGAGGTTGACGGCATTGTCGTCAACCACCAGCAGCGTCATGTTTTTTGCAGCCACCGTCCCGGCGCTGGGTTTGAGTTCGGCCGGATGGGTGTCGCCCCCGTCCTTCGACAAACAGCGAGCCAGCGCATCGAACAGCTGCTTTTGACGCACGGGCTTGAGCAAGCGTGCCTCAAACAACTGGGCCGCCTCGTGCCCTGGTGGCATGAAGCCTGAAGTGAGCAACACCAGCGGCACACCTGCAAGACCCGCCCTTGCCTTGATGACGCGCGCCAGCGTCACACCATCCATCTCGGGCATATGCATGTCGGTGATGATGATGTCGGGCCGCGCAGATTTTTCCCCGGCCAGGTCCTGCAAGGCCTGCGCCCCAGACTCGGCGCTGCTGACCTGCATGCCCCACATCTCAAGTTGTCGCGTCAGGACGCGCACATTGGTCAGGTGGTCGTCCACGACCAGCACCTGCTTGCCATGCAGGGCCGTGGCATCCACCGTGCCAAGGACAGCGGGCAGCGCCGCCAACGGCGCCCGGATGGTAAACCAGAAGGTCGAGCCTTTGCCGGGCAGGCTGTCCACGCCTATTTTGCCGTCCATCAGCTCGACCAGACGCTTGCAGATGGCCAAGCCCAAACCGGTTCCTCCATACTTTCGGGTGGTCGATGCATCGAACTGGGTGAACGCCTGAAACAGCGCATCCACCCGGCCTGGCGGTATACCGATGCCAGAGTCAGTGACCCTAAATTCAAGCAGCACACGTGCTGCATCCATGGGGTTGGGCAGCCGCCGAACGCTGACCGCTACCTCGCCCTTTTCAGTGAACTTGACGGCATTGTTGATGAGGTTGATCAGCACCTGCCGGATACGTGTGACGTCTCCAGCGATGGCCACTGGCAGCGCTGGAAAGCCAGGGCCTGTCGTTTCGGGCACATCAACAATCAGCTCCAGATTTTTTTCACGGGCCCGCGGCGCCACAATATCGCAGGCTTCTTCGATGGCATTGCGCGGACTCAGGGGCTCGGACTCCAGCTCCAGCTTGCCCGATTCAATTTTTGAGAAGTCCAGGATGTCGTTGATGACCGCCAGCAACTGATCGCTCGACAATCGGATGGTCTGGAGATAGTCGCTCTGCTCATCATCCAGCGAGGTCTCGGCCAGCAGCGTGCTCATGCCCACCACGCCATTGAGCGGCGTGCGAATTTCATGGCTCATGGTTGCCAAAAATGAGGCCTTGGCTCTGGCCGCCTGCAAAGCCTCTTCGCGGGAGGCCAGCAATTCCACCGTACGCTGCGCAACACGTTGCTCCAGCATTTCGTTGGCTTCTTCAATTGCCCGTGTTTTAGCCAGTACCTCCGCTCGGTAAGCCCTGAGCTGTTCTGCGCTGTCGTGCATGACCTGCGAAAGCTCCATCACTTCCCGAAGATGCGTGCGGCGCTCTACACGAGGCACCTCACCGCGACCGAGTTGCTGGGCCGCCAAGCCAAGACGCTGGAGCCGGCGCCCTATGCGGTTAGCCACATACAACGCCGCCAAGGCACCCAGAAAAACCAGCCCGCCGATCAAACCCAAGGACAATTTCCATGCTTGGTCAATGTCTGCTGTGAAGTCGCTCTCGGGCGCGGCCACCACCAAAGTCCAGCGCAAACCCAGGGACTCGCCAAACGGGCGCTGCACCATCATCAGGGTATCGCCTTGCATAGCCAAACGCTGCAGGCTCGTGTTGCTGGCGACCGAGTCCTCACGCTGGCGCGAGCGCTCAAGCTGCAATGCCAAAAAACTCTCACGAATCACGGGATTCGCGCTGTGCTGCGGGCCGCGTCGTACGGACTGACCTTCTTCGTCCCGGAGCAAAACGTCACCGGCTGACCCCGCCACCAGCAGTCCTGACTCGTCCACAATGAAAGCGGCCCCGTGCGCGCTGATGCGCTGCGTTTGCAGCAAGCTGGAGAGTTGCTGCAAATAGGCGGCGCCGTTGCGCAACCAGTCCCGTGCCTGCTCGGTTTGGGACGCAGTTGGTCGCTCTGGAAAAAGGCCATTGAGGGCGTGATAGGCCTGCCCCAAATGCGCCTGTGCACCGGCCTCAATCTTGGCCGCTACGTTAAAAAGAATTTCTCCCGCCAACTCCTGTACCGCTTGTGCACTGCTGCGCGCCATAAGCCATGCCACCAACCCGGCCGGCACCAGCGCAAACAACAGAAGGCTGACGACCAGAATGCGGCGCAGTGAAAGCGTTTTTTGAGGCATGCGACCAGATTGGAGGGCTTTGTTCAGTGGTCCGCTCGGCGACGGCGTCAGGTCTGCAACGCCAGACCCAGCAACTCGGCGGCATCAAGCGCTGCAGAGCGTCCAGGCAGCGAAATAAGCGCACGCGCGCCTGTATTCACCGCACCGGTCACACCGCGCAACATGGCAACACTGGCAGCAATTTTCCAACCGGCCTTGCTGGCCTGTTTTTGTAGCAACAAGGTGACGCTGACGGTGTCGCCCACGGGCAGAACATGTATGCCACCATGCAGCGGATCTTCAAGCTTGGCCAGCGCGACGGGCCCACTGTTCAATGCTACGCTGACATCGAAGCGAGGGAGCCCATGCGCGGGAAAATGGCTGTTGAGAAACTTCTGTACGCGTTTGGCCGCATCCACCAGCCCCAACGCGGCACGGGCGGCACGCAGGCCATGATTGACGGAGGATGTGTCGGTGCTGTCAACAAACACCACCAGCAAGCCTTCGCCGACAAATTGCATGTGCCGCGCCCCGAACAAATGAACCGTGTCACCCGCGTTGTTGTAAAACTGGCGCACGACATCGCTGAGTTCTGTGCTGGACAGTTTTTCGGCGAGCCCCGCGTAATTGACCACATCGACAAAAAGTACGCTCGCATTGGAGAATTTTTCGTCTTCACTCGCCGCGTCGGCTGCCGGCCATTTGTCGCTCAACTCGGAGGCCAGCTTTTCCTCATAGAGGCGGGAGAGATGGTGTTTCTGGTCAACCAGGGCCGCTTGAACTGCCGCCTCCACCGCCATGGTTTGAAGGGCGGCCTGCATCGCGCGCTTGTTGCGCTGGGCGGCGGCCGCTTCACGCAGCTCGCCGGGGCGAAAAGGCTTGGTAATGTAGTCGTCCGCACCGCTGGTCATGCCGATGCGCATGTGAGCACGCTCCTGCAGTGAGGTCAGCAAAACCACGGGGATGGTCATGATGGCCGGGTCCGCGCGCAAAGCCTGCAACATCACAAAACCGTCCATCAGCGGCATCTGGACATCGCTGATCACCAGATCAGGCTTGTGTTGCCGGACCAACTCCAGCCCTGACAGGCCATTGTCAGCAGACAAGACTTCGTAGCCGTCTTTCCTGAGCACCGACGCCACCAGCGTACGCGTGGCAGCATCGTCTTCCATCAACACAATCAAAGGCATTGTTTTATTCCAGGCGGATATCCTAAACAGGAAGCAATGCCAGCATACACAATTTGTTACCGATTCAACAAAGCCGACCGGCACCAATGCGTACTTTCCTCGAATCAATCGTCCTTCATCGCCAGGACTTCATCCATGACCTGTGGCAAGAAAGCCAGCTGGACGTGTGCAGCACCCTGGACCAGTCGATTATCCGCGCCAGGCAAGGTGGCGGTGGCGCTTGGAAACACAATGTTGTCGCAGTTCGAATACCAGCAGGTAAACAACGCATGCCGATGCGAAGGCATGTCCAGGTCAAGCGCCTGATGCCACTGGCCCGATAGCTGCATCTGGCGTCCGTTGGCAACCTGGCTGAAACGGGCCAACCAAGTCCCGCGATGCGGTGTTCCGAGCGTCACCACATGGTGAACGCGGTCCTCCGCCTTCATGGCTTTGAGCCAGGCCCGCGCAACCAGGCCGCCCATGCTGTGGCACACCAGCAGCGGGGGCCGCCCGGAAGCTTGCGTCACCTGCCGAACGGCGGCGTCAATGCGCGGGGCGTAATCGTCGATAGAGGCAAACGGCGGCTCCAGATTGACCGCCACATAGGCGTGACCGCTTCCCTGAAGGCGTCTCAACCACGGTGCCCAAAAGCCGCGATTGCAAAAAAATCCATGAATGAACACCACCCCACGGCGCCCGCGGACCACGGACTGTTCTGACAGCTGGTCTGGAAACATGGCAGAGCGAAAAGGTTGCCGCCAACAAAACACCTGAGGCGCCACCAATGTTTCGCCAAGCCAGGCCTTCGCGAGTTCTTTCCAGGACGGCCGCGGGACCGGGTCATCGCGATTGACGAATCGCAACGCGAGAAATTCGATTGCAAGAAACCCGGAGTAGCCAAAAATCAAGGCGGCAAAACCGGCGAGCGCCAGCACCGTGGAGATGTTCCAGAAAAAGACCAACCACACCACTGCGGCAGCCAGCAGGGTGCAAGTGATTAGCCGTTGAAGACGCGCCAGCATGAGCCCGATTCAGGCCAGCATGAGCTCTCGCCCAGTCAGCTTTTTGGCCAATCCCTGCGCGAGCCTGTTGACGACGCCGTAAATGGATAACTGGGGATTGGCGCCTATGCTGGTCGGAAAAAGAGAGCCGTCGTGAACCGATAAATTTTCAAGCTGCCAATGCACTCCGTCAGGACGGACTACCCCCGACCTTTCCTCGCCCGCCAAACCACACCCACCCATCACATGCGCGCTCACCACCTTGGTCACCAGGGGTTTCATGGGCAAAGCGTTGACTGCATCGCGGGCCTGGCTCCATGTGGTGTAGGGCGCTGCCATTTCATGCAGAGGCAACACCTGGCGCGCGCCGGCGGCGAACTGGATTTCCATCATCGACAGCAAGGCACGGCGCGCGCCGTCCATTACATAGTCCGTGAGCGGATAAGCCAACACGGCCGACCCATCACCCCGCAGCTTGACCTGCCCGCCGCGCGATTGGTCATGAAAACCATCGCGCAGCAACGCCAGCAAAGTGTGGTTATGCGGAAAGGTCTTGAGCAGGTCGTACTGGCTTTGTCCCATGCCGGGAACAGTCGATGCAAAAATCACCGGGTGCAGGGGCGGTGCTTCAAGCTTGTAGCCCATCTGCCCGTCAATCGCCTGCGTGTCCAGAAAATGATCGGTATAGATGGTTTGAGGCGCGCCGCTCCAAGCCTCCACTTTCTGCGAAAACACAGCCGAACTCATCACCACCGGGTGCAGAAAAGTTCGTGCACCCAGCACGCCGTGCGGATCGGGTGCGCCAGAACGCAAAAGCACCGCTGGCGAGTTGATGGCGCCGCCCGCCAATACGTAGTGTTTTGCTATTATTTTTGTAGCTACTTGCGCCCGCCCAGTATGGGCCAGAGCCCCATTTGGCATCACACTTTGGCAATACAGGGCGGACACCTTGCCGTTGGCCAGTTCGAACTTCTCTACCCGCATTTCAGCCAGCAACTGAGCCCCCAGGTCCAGCGCCGCCGGAATCGTGGTCACCAGCATCGACTGCTTGGCATTGGTTGGACAACCGAGTCCGCAGGACCCCAGATTCCAGCAACCTTTGACATTGCGCGAAATCGCTGCTGCCTGGATATTGAGCTTGGCCGCACCGCGCCGCAGCAAGTCGTTATTTTCATTCGGCGGCGTCAACCAGGGCAGGATGTTCAGCCGCTTTTCGACCTGCGCAAAGTAGGGATCAAGTGCATCCACGTTGTAGTCAGGCAGATCAAAATGCGTCTGCCAGAATTTGAGCGTGGGCGCCGGGGTGCGGAAGGAACTCGTCCAGTTAACTGTGGTGGAGCCGCCCACGCAGCGCCCCTGCAGGATATTGATCGCTTTGTCTTCGGTTTTGCGCGCCGCACTTTCTTGATAAAGCTGCGGGTAAGCCTCGGATTCCTTTTGATTGAAATCGCTGCTGCTCTTGAGCGGGCCTTCTTCGATCATCACCACATGCAGGCCAGCCCTGGCCAGCAATTCAGCGGTAATGCCGGCACCGGCGCCAGAGCCGACGATGGCAACATCGCAGATGATTTTTTCCGGCGCCGGACCCAAGCCCCCCCCGAAGACTTTCCAGCCGCGCTGAAGGCCGTCGCGGATCGGGTCTTGTAATTGACTCATACGATCTTCACTGTTTTTAAAGTTTCGGCGGGCCGGGGTAGCCAAGCTGCGGCCAGGTGGATGCATCCGCGAAGTAAGCTGCGGCTGTGATGTCATGCAGTGCCGCATAGGCCTGCTGCCGCAACGCCAGCGCAGAAAGCCGCATGCCCTGCAACGCCTGTTGAATGTTCGCATCGGAAGCCACTGGCCAGGCCTGACTCAGACCGGCCATCAGATGCCGCCCAAGCGCACTCGCCAGCAAAGACAACAACTGCGACAGCTCGTCCTGTGCATGCGTTGGCAACGCCAGGGTCAACGCATCGATCCGACCAAGCAGGCCATCAAGCGCGAGCTGCCTGGCAGCATCACCGGCTGGCAGGCTCCCCTGCAACACTGCGCGGCCCACCGCCCGGAAAACCTCACGGCCAGACTCGGTCAACTTGCCATTCTGTAGCCCGGCTTGCATCAGCGCCGCAACGCCTCCGCCCACGGCCAGCACCGCCGCCGAGGCGACACCAAGCTTGAACAAGGTCCTTCTTTGCATCAATCGAGTTTCTCACGCACACGCCGCATTCCTATAGGGCGCAGCACCTAGATAAACTCCGTATTTATATGGACCCCACCGCATCCCGCATTCGTGAAGCCATGCAGGCTGTTTCGCTGCTGCGACTGAGCCGGGCGGGCCAGCCCCTGCTTGAACAGGCTTGCCTGGAGATCAAGCGTTTTCAGGCGCATCGCTTCAAGGCCACGTACGCCGACCTTCTGCACAACCTCCGTTACCAGAAGGCTACCGGGTTCTTTCTGCATGAGCTTTATGGTGAGCAGGACTATGCTCAACGCGATCAGCAATTCGCCCGCATCGCCAACACCATTGCCCGCCTCTTTCCACAGGCGGTTGTCGAGACGGCGGCCGCACTGGCGGAAGTACATGCGCTGACAGAGCAGCTCGACGATTTGATGGCTCGGCAATGGTTGGCGACCCCGACACTCAGTGCGCATGTACGCTATATCCAGTGCTGGCGGAGAGTCGCCGACCGGCCGGCAAGACGGCGCCAGTTAGAGGTTATTTTGCGACTGGGCCGGGAGCTGGATCGCCTGACACACATGCGTGGCCTGCGCAGCCTGTTAAAGATGATGCGGGGACCCGCAGCTGCGGCCGGTCTGAGTTCGCTGCAGCGTTTTCTGGAGGCGGGTTTCGACGCTTTCGCGGACATGAAAGGCGCTTCGGATTTTTTGACGCTGATCGAAAGGCGCGAATCAGACTGGATTGCGGCTCTGTTTGACGAGGACGCTGTCACCTGCGAGACGAAACTGCTTCAACTTCTTGCCAGCGCAGACGCGCATTAGGGACAAGCCCCATACGCTTGCACTCACCATGCTTTCACAATGAGGCACAAGGAGTTTTCATGGACAAGTTTTGGCTCAAGAGTTATCCCGAGGGCGTTCCGCACAGCGTTGACCCAGAGCAGTTTCGCTCGCTGAACCAGTTGCTGGAGGACTCCTTCAGGAAGAATGCAGCGCGGCCGTTTTCAGTCTGCATGGATCGCTGGATGTCGTATGCGGAACTCGATGAGTTGTCCTCAGCGATGGGGGTGTGGCTGCAGGCTCAGGGACTGGAGCCCGGCGCACGGGTGGCCATCATGCTGCCCAACATCCCGCAGTTTGCTGTCACCATGGCCGGCATTCTTCGCGCCGGCTACACCTGCGTTAACGTCAATCCGTTGTACACCGCCCGCGAGCTGGAACACCAGCTCAAGGATTCAGGTGCGACGACCATCGTCATTCTCGAGAATTTCGCCACACCCCTTGAGGAGATCATCGACCGGACTTCGATCAAGCAGGTGGTGCTTGCATCGATGGGTGATTTGTTGGGCTTCTGGTACGGGCAGTGGATCACTTTTGCGGTCCGTCATCTGGCCAAGATGGTGCCTGCCTACAAATTGCCGCTGGCGAACGGGCGCACAGTCACGCCCTTCAAGCAAGTGATGGCAGAGGGGTTGGGCAAACCGCTTAAACCATCTCAGGCCAATCTGGATTCGATTGCTTTTTTACAGTACACCGGTGGCACCACCGGTTTGTCCAAAGGCGCGGTGTTGACCCATCGAAATATTGTTGCTGCCGTTCTGCAGGCAGAAGCCTGGTTCACGCCGGCCTTGCGCCGTATCGGTGATGTCAGCAAGACCAACAGCATTGCCGCTTTGCCGCTGTATCACATCTTCGCGCTGACGCTGTGCCTGCTGGCGATCCGCTGGGGCTCCCACCTCACCCTGATCCCCAATCCACGCGACTTTGGCAAGTTCATTGAAGTCCTGAAAAAGCGCCCCTTCCATATGCTGCCGGCCGTGAACACCCTGTTCAATGCCTTACTCCAGCACCCCCAGATCAAGTCGGTTGATTTTTCCAACCTCTGCGTTTCGCAAGCCGGCGGCATGGCTGCATCCGAGGGCACGGCCAAGCATTGGCTGGAAGTGACCGGCAGTCCGATGATCGAAGGCTGGGGCATGAGCGAGACCTGCGCCATCGGGACCAACAATCCCGTACTCAATCGGGAGTTCACAGGTACGATTGGGTTGCCTTTACCGGGAATAGACCTCGCGATCAAGGACGATGACGGGCACTCGCTACCCTTCGGCGAATCCGGGGAGATCTGTATCCGGGGCCCTCAAGTCATGACGGGCTATTACCTACAACCCGACGCAAATGAAAAAGCATTCACCTCCGATGGCTTTATGCGCACCGGTGATATCGGAATCATGGACGATAAGGGATATACCAAAATCGTGGATCGTAAGAAGGACATGATCATTGTTTCCGGCTTCAACGTATTTCCCAATGAGCTAGAGAATGTTATTTCGTTGTGCCCAGGTGTTGTGGAATGCGCGGCCATCGGCATCGCCGATGAAAAGCAGGGTGAGGCGATCAAGGTTTTTGTCGTTAAGAACGATCCAACACTGACTGAGGAAGCTGTGGGCGAATACTGCAGGCAAAATTTGACGGGTTACAAACGCCCGAAATACATCGAATTCCGTGACGATTTGCCTAAAACGAATGTGGGCAAGATCCTCAGGCGTGAATTGCGCGCCACGACCTGACAGATTGACAAGCTAAAGCCATGACTGACGAGCGTCTGCCGGCAGGTCTGCTGGTTTTTGAACGTGGATGGCTCTCGTCCAACAATATTCTTTTCTGGGGATCGGAATCCACCGCCATCGTTGACAGTGGGTATGCGACGCATGCCGAACAAACCGTCGATCTTGTGGAAGCAGCGCTGCAAGGGCGGCCGCTCGACATTCTTCTCAATACCCATTTACACAGCGACCACTGCGGAGGCAATTCAGCACTTCAGGCCGTGTACCCGGAGTTGCAAACGCTGATTCCGCCTGGGCAAGCGCATCTTGTTTCGACCTGGGATCCGATTGCATTGACCTATGTCCCTACTGGTCAGTTGTGCCCTCAGTTTCGGTTTTCCAGCTTGTTGAAGCCAGGAAGTGAAATCGAGCTGGCTGACAAACCGTGGCAGATTCATGCCGCGCCCGGCCATGATCCTTATTCAGTCATTCTCTTTGAACCACAGTCTCGCACCTTGATTTCAGCCGATGCTTTGTGGGAAAGTGGCTTCGGTGTGGTCTTTCCCGAGCTTGAGGGAGGCAATGCTTTTGACGAGGTTGCCGCCACATTGGACATGATTGAGCGGCTCGCTCCACACACTGTCATACCCGGCCATGGTCCCGTGTTTGCTTACCGCCCCGAAGTACTGGCTTCTGCCCGTCAACGTTTGAATGCGTTTATCACCAATCCAGGCCGGCATGCGCGCCATGCAGCCAAGGTATTGCTTAAATTCAAATTGCTTGAACAGCAGCAACTTCGTTTCGTGGACTTTGTCGATTGGGCGAAGCGTTCCAGCTACTTCCAGCAAATACGCGAGGCATTTTTCGCATCCATTCCGTTTGAAGACTGGGTGGACCAGCTAACCGCCGAATTGGAGCGCTCTGCTGTGGCGCGCCGGGAGGGGGATTTGATTTTCAACGTATGATCAAGCAATGGCATCCGGCTCTGATACCGCATTCAATCGCTACCGCCAAAGAGTCTCAAAAGAGATTGCCCTGACATTCCTCGGGCTTGAAGCCACTCTTTTTTCTTTTGCGCAAAAGAAAACGCCCAGTTGACTGAATCAACTGGGCGTTTCTTGCTGTAAGAGCCTGACGATGTCCTACTTTCACACGGGAATCCGCACTATCATCGGCGCTAAGTCGTTTCACTGTCCTGTTCGGGATGGGAAGGAGTGGTACCAACTTGCTATGGTCATCAGGCATAACTTTTTGATCGATTGTCACAACGACAACCCATCGGATTCATAGAGCAAATCAGCTTTTATTTAATGTCTTGCATTCTTGCGAATGCAGTATTTTGAATGCGTCACTTGGGCATAACAACCTTGAATCTAATCAAAGTTATAGGGTCAAGTCGCACGAGCAATTAGTATCAGTTAGCTTAACGCATTACTGCGCTTCCACAC
>Ga0308009_10001269_pt1 | contig 15192 bp, 15 predicted proteins | sample Neamet127_FD_203134 | JGI IMG/M metagenome (GOLD analysis project Ga0308009, IMG submission 203134) | Marine microbial communities from water near the shore, Antarctic Ocean - #127 | ecosystem: Environmental > Aquatic > Marine > Unclassified | place: Southern Ocean | collected 2014-07-24
GTTATGCTGGTTTTCCTAATTCTATTACGTTTGGAAGTACTTTCACTTTCAATTTTAAATTTGCAATGGATGAAAATTGGAAAACAGAAGATATGCACATTGTAGGTATGTTGTTAGGTGCAGATTCTAGAATAGACAATGGTTCTTCTTCGAGTATAGCCAATGCTATTGCTTCTGGTTTTGCTGCAGGTACCAATGTATTAGGAACTACAGAATTATCACAGTTCGATGATATGTTGAGTATATACCCTAATCCAAGTACAGATTTTGTTCAGCTTTCTTTAAATATTAAGGATGCTTCAGACTTGAAAATTAGTATTCTAAATGTTATGGGGCAAAAAGTAGCTTCTAGAGACTATGGAAACTTAATAGGTGCGCAAGTACTTCCTTTAAATGTGTCGGGATTCCCTGCAGGTATTTATACTGTAGAGGTTCTTATAAATGGAGCTCTTTCTACAAAACAATTTGTAAAGCAATAGAGTTCGTATTACTTACTTTTCTATAATAAAAAGCCTCCTGTTTTCAGGAGGCTTTTTTGTTTCTTATAGTTGAGTTTCTTTGCGAATAGGTACTATACAAAACCTTATTACTATTGTAATCAATTTGTCCATTTAGTAAGTGCTCTGAGTTGTACTAAAATATAGCTGTACTATTAGAAGATTTAATATCAATTAACTCAGTGTAATTTACGATGAATTCAAACAAAAAAGCCTCATTCGAATTAACGAATGAGGCTTTACTCTTTTTTGAGAAACTACTTAATAGTTCATCGGTCTTCTAACTCCAGCTAAGTGTTTAGCTAAACGCATAACTTGTCGAGAGTATCCATATTCGTTGTCGTACCAAACATAAAGCACTACGTTTTTACAATCTTGAGAAACAATAGTGGCAGGACTATCGTAAATAGATGCTGCATTGTTTCCAACAATATCTGTAGAAACTAATTCCTTAGAAATTGAGTAGTTAATTTGCTCTACTAGAGCGCCTTCTAAGGCAGCGTTTTTTATAATAGCATTAATGGCCTCAACTGAAGTAGTTTTGTTTAGTGTGAGGTTTAAAATAGCTAAAGAACCATTTGGTGTTGGAACACGTACTGCATTTGCAGTAAGCTTACCTTCTAGAGAAGGGATCACTTTTACAACTGCTTTACCAGCACCTGTACTTGTAATAACCATGTTTAATGCTGCAGCTCTTCCTCTACGTTCTTTTTTGTGCATATTGTCTACCAAGTTCTGATCGTTGGTATAAGCATGTACTGTTTCAATATGTCCTTTTTCTACACCTAAATTATCGTTTACCACTTTTAAAATAGGGGTAATCGCATTGGTTGTACATGAGGCTGCAGAGAAAATGTTGTGAGTAGCTAAATCGTATTCTAAGTGATTTGCACCAAATACAATATTAGGAATCTCCTTACCTGGAGCTGTTAATAATACCTTAGAAACACCTTTTGCTTTTAAGTGCTTGCTTAGAGTTTCCTTATTGGTAAATACACCTGTATTGTCTATTAATAAAGCATTGTCTATTCCGTAAGCAGTATAATCTGCTTCTTCAGGATTAGAAACTTTTATTAGTTTAACAGATTGTCCGTTAATAATTAATGCTTTGTTTTCGATGTCTTCTACAACCGTACCTGGGAATTTTCCGTGTACAGAGTCTGTGCGTAATAAAGAGGCTCTTTTAATGATGTTTTGCTCATCGTTATTACGTAAAACAATCGCTCTTAAACGTAGTTGCTCTCCTTTACCTTCTTGCGCCATAAGCTCGCGAGCAAGTAAACGACCAATTCTACCAAATCCATAAAGAACAACGTCTTTTGGAGTAATAGAAGTACTCTCGTTATTTACGAAACTTAATTTTTCTGCTATAAAAGCAGCAACATCAGCAAACTGCCCTTTTTCGTTAATCCATTCGAAGGTTAACTTACCTAAGTCGATTTTAGAAGGAGCGATAGTAGATTCCGAGATTCCTTTAGCGATCGCTAAAGTTTCGAATATATTAATGGGCTTATTTACAAAGTTTTTCGCGTATTCGTGTAGATTCAAGATCTCACTCGATCTTTTGTCTATTAATTGATGTCTAAAAATTACTAATTCAATCGATCTTTCGAAAGATAAATCACTTGTGATTTTAATAAGCTCAATTGCTGCTCTCTCTTCAGCAATACGTGCGTTTAATTCTTCTTGGTAATTCATAACTGAATTTAATTTATAAACTTATTGGACTGCAAAAATAGTTTATTTCCGATTAAAATAAGTGGCTTTTTTTGAGTTTTTAAATGGTATTCAAAGCATCCATTTCACTTAAAATAATCTATAATAGAAGCTTATTTACGGTTAATGGTACCCGGATAAACTTTTAATGCTTCCTCTAAAATACGAATCGCATCTTTTAAATCTGATGTGTTTAGTACGTATGCAATACGAATTTGTTGTTTTCCAATTTCTGTAGTAGAGTAGAAGCCTGCAGCTGGAGCAACCATAACGGTTTTGTTTTCCCAACTAAATTTTTCTAATAACCACTGAGCAAAAATATCAGCGTCGTCTACTGGCAATTGAGCGATACAGTAAAAAGCACCGGATGGCTTTGGACACAAAACTCCTTCGATAGCGTTTAAGCCTTCTATAAGTACATCTCTACGCTCCACATATTCTTCTATAACTTCTGTAAAATAAGTAGAAGGTGTTTTTAATGCTGCTTCTCCCGCTACTTGGCCAAAAGTTGGTGGACTTAATCTGGCCTGCGCAAACTTTAATGCAGTGGCTATAAATTCTTTGTTTTTAGAAACAATACATCCAACCCTTGCACCACACATACTGTAGCGTTTGGAAACAGAATCTATTACAATAGAGTGTTGATCGAGTCCTTCAAGTTCTAAAACAGAAATATGTTTTTTTCCGTCGTAGGCAAACTCTCTGTATACCTCATCGGCAATTAGAAATAGGTCGTGTTTTAAAACGAGTTCTTTTAAGGAGTTTAATTCCTCCTGAGAATATAAATACCCAGTAGGATTTCCAGGATTACAGATTAATATTGCCTTGGTTTTAGGACTGATCAATTTTTCGAACTCAGAAATTGAAGGAAGTGCAAAGCCACTTTCGATACTAGAGGTAATTGGTTTTACAATTACACCTGCAGAGGTAGAAAATCCGTTGTAATTTGCATAAAATGGCTCTGGAATGATGATCTCATCTCCTTCGTCCATAATGCTGTTTAAGGAAATCGTAATTGCTTCTGAACCTCCTGTAGTAACCAATATGTTTTGGTACTCTACTTGGAGTCCTGCATTTTTATAATAAGTAGCTAATCCTTCTCTGTACGATTGAAATCCAGCAGAATGACTATATGCAACAACTTTAGGCTCAAAGTTACGAATTGCTTCTAAGGCTACTTCAGGTGTTTTAATGTCTGGTTGACCTATGTTGAGGTGAATAACTTCTGTTCCTCTTTTTTTTGCATCTTCTGCAAATGGAACCAACTTTCTAATTGGTGATTCTGGCATTCGTTGCCCTTTGGCTGAAATATTTGGCATCAGGTAGTTTTTAAACTTTTAAACAAAAAAAATGTCCCGCATTTACTGCGGGACAAATTTCTTAAAATTTTATGAATTACCTAACTTATTTAGTCGGTTTTGCAACTGGAGAATTTCCAATTGGTTTTTTCACTGGTGTTGTTTGTTCTCCTTCAGCAGCAAGTGTTTTTCCTTTAATACGGATTACTTTTGTTGCTTCTGTTTTAGCGTTTGATGTGATTGTAACACTTTTGTTAAATGCACCAATTCTTTTTGTGTCGTATTTAACTTTAATTACATCTGATGCTCCAGGAGCGATAGGTGCTTTTGGCCAGATTGGCACAGTACAACCACAACTTCCTTTTGAGTTCGAAATAATTAAAGGTGCATCTCCAGTATTCGTGAATTTAAATTCATAAAGTCCGTTTCCGTGTTGCTCAAATGTTCCGAAATCGTGAATTTCTTTTTCAAAAGAGATTTCTTGTGCTTGACTTGCGAAAGTACCTGCTACTGCGAATACGATTCCTAAAATTAATTTCTTCATTTGTATGGTTTTATGGTTGTTTCTTTTATCGATTACAAATCTATAAGTTTCTTCTTAACTACCAAACAATACTGCTTTCTATATTGTTAAGGCTCTGTTAAGGCTGTAATTGGACTTCATTTTCTCTACACTAAAAGAATGTAGATTTTGATTTTTAATGATCAGATTCAGCTAACCTTCGTCAATTGTTTTAGTGAATCAATTGTATGAAAATGATTTCAAACTAACCATTGTTTGAGATTGTAATTCCTAGGCTATATTTTACAATTGGTTTTACAATTCAACTTTTTTATTTTACTTAAGCCCTTTCTGAATAATAATTCTGCCTTGTCCATTCTCCTAGAACTATGGTAAGGGCATGACTCACATTCATCGATTTATTATGCCCTTTCATAGGAATGTATATAGATTTTTCACATTTTTTCAGGATACAATCGTCGATTCCTACTTTTTCGTTTCCTATAAAAAAGACACATTTTTCCGGTAGTTTTGTCTGGTATAAATCAAATGAAGGTTCTGCTGTTTCTATTGCCAGAAGCATATAGTCTTCGGGAACATGTTCTTGCCAATTCCTACTATTACAATAGTGCCAGTCGATAGCCTTAAAACTAGTCTGTGCAGTTCGTTTAATATTACGATCATTAAAGTTGGGTTCATCGTCTACAAATAAGACTTTTGTACAACCCATATTGTCTGCAAGTCGTAATACGCTCCCTAAATTATTAGGTGTTGTAAGTTTCCAACAGACTATAATAGGATGTGTTTTAGTCTTTTTTCCAGCTTCTGAGTCCTCAAAAAATACTCTTGATTTTATGTATTCAGCCATTCAGCTAATATATTATGTTTTTGTGTGTATTCCTTATTTTACACATATTCTGTGCGATTTATACAAATTACTATTGAGCTCTGAGTATTTCAGAATGTAAACACTACTAGGCAAAGTGCTTACGTCAATTGGTGATTCGTTGCAGCTAAGGATAAGTTTCCCAGTAATTGTATAGATTTCAAATTGTAGTTGCTCTTTAGCGTTTATGTATATCAAATTGCTAGTTGGGTTTGGGAATATTAAGACTTTGGTTTTCAACTCTTGTATTGCTACAGAATTACTTATTAACTTGTAAAGACTTGCTTCTCCGCTGTTGTTGCTTTCTGCTGCTAGTTGGTGTTCTGTATCGCTAATGGAGCAAATTGCTTCAATTTGATGAGACGCTGAGGTGTTAATGTTGTACTTACTCATAATGCCATTGGAAAATAAACCAGAGTGAAAGTTTTTTAGCTCTATAATTGACGCATTGACGAGGTTGTAACTTGTGAGCAATACTTCATTTGTAATCGGATTTAATGTAGCTCCTGTTACGAGACCCGTGTTTATTAGTGTGTCAATAGTATTTACAATATAGTTTCCGGGGCTTTTAGGTATTGTGTATATCAGAGAGTTTGTATTGTCCCAGTTTTTAGAAAAGAGGTAAAGAGAGTCTCCGTAACTTATAAGCGCTTCAGCATCGTAATTTGTAGTGTATAGCTGATTTGAAAAGTCAATTTGATCTGCATATTCAAAGTTGATAATTTCTGCTACTACTGTATCGTTGTTGTAGTAATCATCTATCGCAATTTTATATATTTTTAAGTCTATGCGATTTCCAATGTTATTTCCGACATCTCCTATGTAAATTGAGTTTTCATCTGAGCAAATATCTTCCCAGTCTATATTACTAGCATTTTCAATAATTACTTTACGTGTAATCTCTCCATTTATACTGTCTATTTCATATAGTACAGCTTCTCCCCCAGAGTCGTTATGTGTTATTATTCTATTGTCTAGGTAGAGTAGGCCTGAGCTTTCGGAGTTTATTGTATTTAAGCTTGTTAAGGTGGTAATTGTTTGTCCAAAGCTTAATATAGGTAGTAAGAGTAAGGTTTGTATTAGCTTCATAATTCAATTTTTGTATATACAAGATAGTAATTCTTGAACACAAAAAAAGCCTATCACATTGTGATAGGCTTTTTTAATAAAATAGTAAAGTATAATTAGTTTACTCTCACGTTAACCGCGTTTAAACCTTTTCTACCTTCTTGTAATTCGAATTCTACTGCGTCACCTTCATTAACCTCATCGATTAATCCAGTTACGTGTACGAAATATTCTGTCTTTGACTCGTCATCAACGATAAATCCAAAACCTTTAGACTCGTTGAAGAATTTTACTGTTCCTTTGTTCATAGTCGTAAGATTAAGCAGCTTTAACGTTAACAGCGTTTAAGCCTTTTCTACCTTCTTGTAACTCGAATTCTACTGCATCACCTTCATTAACCTCATCGATTAATCCAGTTACGTGCACGAAGTATTCTGTCTTTGTTTCGTCATCAACGATAAATCCAAAACCTTTAGATTCGTTGAAAAATTTTACTGTTCCTTTGTTCATAGTCGTAAGATTAAGCAGATTTTACGTTTACAGCGTTTAAACCTTTTCTTCCTTCTTGTAACTCAAACTCAACTGCGTCACCTTCGTTAACCTCATCGATTAAACCCGTTACGTGTACGAAGTATTCTGTTTTTGACTCGTCGTCTACAATAAATCCAAATCCTTTAGATTCATTGAAGAACTTTACTGTTCCTTTGTTCATAGTGTAATTTGTAAATTAAAGTGCAAATATAGGTGTTTTAATTTAATAAGTGCCTTTTGATGTATTTATTTGTAATAAAACTGACTAAGTCAATACTGGCTTATATTTCAGAGTCAAATGTTTTGTGAGAATCTTCTACTAGCTCATTTATTTCGCCCATTTCTATATCTGTTAGATAGCGCCACTCACCGTAGGGTATGTCTAGGTTTATGTTCATTATCCGTATGCGTTTAAGCTTGTAAACTTCGTAATTTAAGTGCGCACACATTTTACGAATTTGTCTGTTTAATCCTTGTTTGAGTGTGATTCTGAAGTAAAAACTATCTATCTGTTCTACTTCACAGTCATCTGTTACGGTATCCATAATTGGAATTCCGTTTCCCATTCGGTGAATAAACTCTTTGGTGATCGGTTTGTTAACTCGTACTTCGTATACTTTTTCGTGATTGTTACGAGATCGTAATATCTTATTTACGATGTCTCCATCGCTGGTTAAGAAAATTAATCCCTCGCTAGGTTTGTCTAGTCTTCCAATTGGGAATATTCGTTTCTCTAAACCTATATAGTCTACAATGTTATCATTCTCAGTTTCTGCATCTGTTGTACAAACAATACCTCTAGGTTTGTTTAATGCAATATAAACATGATCCTCTTCAGGTTTTTCTATTAACTCCCCATCTACATGTACTAGATCCTCAGGAGCTATTTTTGTTCCCATTTCTGGGACTTTCCCGTTAATGGTAACTCTTCCTTCTTCTATAAGCTTGTCTGCCCCTCTGCGAGAGCAAAACCCAACTTCACTTAAATATTTGTTTATTCTTTTCATCTGAATTTCTTTCCAAATCTAGGAGTCGTTTTAGAGTCAAAAACTACCAAATAGTTCTCCCGATTTATTTCTGACGTTTCACATTTATTAAATCTTCGTAACCCTAATCTTACGTTTTTTAAGCTTGGTATTGTTAAGCTTTTCTATTAGTTCAAGATGTTTTTCTGTAGGTACCGAAACAAATGCGCAGTCTTGTTTAAGTTCTATATTCCCTAACTCATCGCCTACAAGACCACCTTGTTTAAAAAAGAGTCCTGCAATATCACCTTTAGAGATTTTGTCTTTTCTACCACCCGAAATAAATAGGGTCGTTTTGTGTGTAGTCTCTGGAGGTAATTCTCCCGTAAGTTTTTCAACTTTTAAATTGTCTATAAATTCAGGTAATTTCTCTTGCTCCCAGTGGAGTACATAAGCAGTACCGCCTTTATTCATACGAGCAGTTCTACCATTTCTGTGTGTAAACTCTTGTTTACGTAGGGGTAAATGGTAGTGAATAATGAATTTTATTTCGGGTACATCAATTCCTCTAGCAGCCAAGTCTGTTGCAATAAGTAATTGATGCGTTCCATTTCGGAATTTTATAAGAGCACGTTCTCTTTCTTTTTGTTCCATTCCTCCAAAAAAGCAACCGTGATTTATGTTGTTGTCTGTTAGGTGTTCGCTTACGCGTTGAATGGATTCTTTGAAATTACAGAATATTATTCCAGGTTGATTTCCAAGGTGGTCTAATGCGCTCACCAAGGTTTCCATTTTGTCTTTTGAAGGCGATATTATTGCTTTTACCTCGAGCTGAGACTCCACCTCTTTTAGATAATTTACATAAACAGGCTTTTTAAGATGTACAAACTTAGGTATACGAACTTTTTGTGTAGCTGAAGTAAGGATCTTCTTTTCGAGTTTAGGTAAAGAAGAGCAAATTGAAGTCATTTCTTTTTCGAAACCTACTTCTAAAGATTTGTCAAACTCATCTAAAATCAGTGTCTTTATAAACGAAGTTCTAAAGGTGTCTCTTTGTATGTGGTCTGAAATTCTACCTGGAGTACCTACCAAAACTGCTGGTCTATGCTTCAGATCTATTTTATCTTTTGAGAAAAGTCTACCACCATAGACCACCGATGTTTTGTAGCCAGAGCCCATTTCTCTAAGAACCTGTTCTATCTGAATAGCAAGTTCTCTAGAAGGAGCTACAATTAAGGCTTGAACTTCTTCGATTTTCGGGTCTAAACTAGCTAGTAGAGGTAGGAGGAAAGCCAATGTTTTTCCTGTACCTGTTGGAGATAGTAAGACTATATCTGAGCTTGAAGAAATGGCTAAATGCGCTTCTTCTTGCATCTTATTTAATTGGGGTATACCTAATTTACTAAGTATTTCCTCTTGTGTTTTTATAGTATGCGACATGGTGCAAAGATATGTTAATTCGCTTGCCTTTTTAAGAGCAAAAAAAATCCCTTCTCGCTAGAACGAAAAGGGATCTGTAAAATCGTTTTAGTCTAGTGATCGTGACCACCTGGTCCGTGAACATGACCGTGTTCAAGTTCTTCGCTTGTAGCTTCTCTAACTTCCACTATAGCACCTGTAAAGTGTAAGTCTTGGTCTGCTAATGGGTGATTTACATCCATAGTTACAGTTGCTTCGTTTATAGAAACAACTTTTGCAGGAACCATTTGTCCGTTTTGATCTTCTAATGGCAATACGTTACCAACAGCAACTTCTTCAGCTAATTTACCTTCTTTTAAGAACATGTCTTGAGGTAATTCAATTACTGCATCTTCAGTTCTCTTTCCGTAAGCATTTTCAGATTTTATTCCAAAAGAAAAAGTATCTCCAGCGTTCAAGTCAATTACTTTTGCTTCGAATTCTGGGATCATGTGCATTACGCCTGACATAAATACTAAAGGCTCTTTACCTTCTGTAGCTTCTATCATTTCTCCTTCTAATGTATCTCTAAACAACTTGTAGTCAAGAGTTATTACTTTACTTTTTACTTCACTCATCTGATTAAATTTTTTGCAAAAGTACACTTATTATAATTAGTGTAAAATGTTTTTTATTTGTTTTTGTATAAAACTACAATTTGTGAAGTTCATTTGTTTTTGGTATTATTGAAATAGGCTTTAAGTTAGGTGTGAAAAAGTAATGTAAATAAAAGTTTTATGGAAAAGTGGGAATATAAAATTGTGAAGTTTTACAAATTAGGAGGCATGTTTGCGTCCTATACAGTGAAAGAAGAAGAGCTTAACTCATTAGGTGATCAAGGTTGGGAATTAGTAACCATAGATCAGAATCGTTATGTGTGGGTTTTTAAACGAAAGAAAAACAGTCATTAAGTTAACAGTGAAAAAGAGTGCTGATGTCAGAATAGTCGTTTAAAGACTGTGCCGGAATTAGTTTTGAAACAAAAAAATCGCTCCTAGGAGCGATTTTTTTATGGTAATATATATGATTCTTATTTAACGATCGTTCTCCATCCAAATGGATCTTCAGATCTACCATACTGTAAATCTTGTAGTGCGGTTCTCAGTTTATCTGCGTAATTATCATCAGTGCTACTAAAAGGAAGTTTTTCTCCTTTATAGTTTATCGAGTTTATAGTGGCAACTGTTGCTGCGGTACCCGCACCAAAAGCTTCTGTAATCGCACCAGATTTATAATCTGCCGCCATTTCCTCTAAGTTAATTCGCTCTTCTGTACAAGTAATACCAAGGTGTTTCGCTAGTTTTATTAAGCTATCTCTAGTAATTCCTGCTAAGATAGAATCGCTTGTAGGAGGCGTAACCAATTCATTGTTTCTGCGAAAGAAGATATTCATCGTACCCGACTCTTCAATATATTCGTGCGTATCGCCATCTGTCCAAACTAGCTGTTGGTAACCTTCGGCTTGACCTAATTTTGCTGGATAGAAAGATGCTGCGTAGTTACCAGCTGCTTTGGCAGCACCTGTGCCACCTGCAGAAGCTCTAGTATAATCTGTTTCTACTTTTACATGTACTTCTCCAGTGTAGTAAGCTTGCACAGGACAAGTAATAATTATAAAGGTATAATCATCAGAAGGAGTTGCCTTTATAAAGTTAGAAGAAGCGAACATGAATGGTCTGATGTATAAAGCTGAAGTAGGCTCATTAGGAACCCATTTTTCATCAATTTTTAAAAGCTCATTTAAGCCATTTAAAAATATTTCTTCAGGAATCTCAGGCATACATAATCTGGAAGCCGATTTATTTAGTCGCTTCGCATTTTCTTCAGGTCTAAAAAGTAAAGTCTCATTTTCAGGACTTTTATAAGCTTTCATTCCTTCGAAAACAGATTGTCCGTAATGTAGCGCATGTAGTGCAGGAAACATATCTAAGGTTCCGTAAGGCTTAATTTCAGGTTCTAGCCATTTGCCATCTTTATAATGCACCAATAGCATGTGGTCAGAAAAAACCGATCCAAAAGCAGCTCCTTTCCACACATCTTCATTCCATCTACTCTCTGCTGTTTTCTCTATCTTCATAACTATTTAAGGTATCTAAAGTCTTGTTGGTCTTTAATGTTTAGAAGCGTATTGTAAATGAGCTCAACAACATGTTGTACATCATCTATATGTGCGCTTTCTACTGTGGTATGCATGTATCGTAAAGGAAGAGAGATTAATGCCGAAGCAACTCCGCCTATTGCAAAAGCAAAAGCATCTGTATCTGTTCCTGTAGCTCTAGAGGCGGCTTGCCTTTGGAAAGGTATTTTGTTTTCCTCTGCAGTCTCTATTATTACCTTAAGAAGGTTGTTTTGCACCGACGGTCCGTAAGTCAATACGGGGCCATCTCCACACTTAAGGTCGCCTTGCTTAATCTTATTTATCATTGGTGTATTCGTGTCGTGACATACATCTGTAACTATAGCTACATCCGGACGAATAGTTTCCACAATCATTTTTGCTCCATGTAAGCCTACTTCCTCCTGTACAGAGTTCGTAATATATAAGCCAAAAGGCAACTTCTTTTTGTTTTTATGAAGTAAACGAGCTACTTCAGCTATCACAAATCCACCTATTCTATTGTCTAATGCTCTCCCCACAAAATAGCGGTTGTTAAGCGTCATAAACTCATCCTCGTAAGTGATAACACAACCTACATGAACACCCATTTCTGCTACTTCCTTATCGGATATTGCACCACAGTCTAGGAATATAGTATCCATTTGCGGGCTTTTTTCGTCTTTCCCATGACGAGTATGTATTGCCGGCCATCCAAAAACAGCTTTCACTATACCTTTGTCTGTGTGTATATTAACTCGTTTTGAAGGAGCTATCTGATGGTCAGACCCACCATTTCTGCGCACGTAAATAAACCCATCTTTCGTAATGTAATGTACAAACCAAGAGATCTCATCTGCATGTGCCTCTATAACAACTTTGTATTTTGCTTCGGGGTTCACAATTCCTACAACCGTACCGTAGGTATCTACAATGTAGTCGTCTATATAGGGTTTTAGGTAGTCTAACCACAACTTCTGACCTTCACTTTCGAACCCAGTAGGTGAGGGGTTATTGAGATAAGACTCTAGGAAAGTCAGTGATTTTTTAGAGAAAAAGTTCTTTTTCATTCGCCGAATTAAATATAATTTTTGGGTTGGTGAATATACGAAAATTGCTTGGTATATTTGTAGAGACTTAAATAGCCCAATTTTGAAAAAAGAGATTGTTAAAACCACTGATGGTTCTTATACTTTATACGTTCCAGAATTAGACGAAACGTACCATTCTACCAATGGTGCACTTCAAGAATCTCTTCATGTATTTATTGACGCTGGCTTGAAGTTTTCGTCATTAAAAAAAGTGTCTGTTTTAGAGGTTGGATTTGGTACAGGACTTAATGCACTAACAACTTTTAACGAGGCAGAAAAGCAAGGGATTTCAATTGAGTTTACTTCTTTGGAAGCGTATCCTTTAACTTGGGAAGAGGTTGATAAACTCAATTATTTAGCTCTTGAGGGTTATGAAAAACATTCAATTCCATTTAAAGAAATGCATTCTTGTGACTGGGGTAGGTTTACAGAGATTTCATCAAATTACTCTCTACGAAAAATGAACCTAAAGTTACAAGAACTAACTTTCGAAAACACATTCGATCTAATTTATTTTGATGCTTTTGCCCCACAAATTCAACCTGAATTATGGACGGAAGAGATTTTTGCTTTGATGTATAAAGCATTAAAAAATAAGGGTGTTCTTGTTACCTACTGTGCTAAAGGAACTGTAAAGCGTGCATTAAAAGCTGTAGGTTTTGAATTGCAAAGTATTCCAGGACCTCCAGGGAAAAGAGAAATGAGTAGAGCGGTTAAGAATAATTAGTAATTCAAAATCATTAATTATCAATTACCAAGCCTTGTCTTTAAATGACTCATTTGACTCCAAGACCATTTTTTATTTACTGAATAAAAACGCCTTCATTATCCCCTAATTCTACTGCAACATGATCTTTAAGAGATGTAGAGAGTATTAGTCCTGCATAATCTGTACGAATAGGGAATCTATGGTGTTTACGGTCTATAAGTGCCGTTACTTTTATCATTTTCACAGGCACCTTAAGGAAATGCTTTATGCCGTAAATCATCGTTTTACCTGAGTTTAATACATCGTCTACTAAAATCACTACTTTATTACTAAAGTCTTCCTCTTTAATATCTAAAGATATAGGAGAGTTAAATGGTTCCTTCTTGTCTATAGTAACTTCAGCAACTACTGTAGAAACAGTAGATATAGATTCTATTAGTTTCGCTAATCTATTGGCTAAAACAAAACCATTTCCATTTATCCCTGCCAATACAATAGACGGTTCTTTGTAATGTGTTTCGTATATCTGCCAAGCCATACGAGTTAGTTTTTGCTCTATTTGCTGGCTGCTAAGAATTTGAGTTCTGCTCATAATAGTTCTATTAAATACGCTTGGAATTAGTCTCTGTATAAGTGAACAAAACCAGTTATTTCTTTTTCTATAGGTAAGGTGTAAATATTTACTTTGTACATTATTCTATAAAAGTAAACTCCTTCTGCCACTTCGTTTCCTCTTTTATTTAAACCATCCCAACTAGGGTAGTCGTTACCAGAATTTACGGTGGCCATATGTCGACCCCATTGGCTAAATACTTCCATTCTAAAGTCAGTAGATTTACACATAACTTCTATGTCTTCTGCTGCTAAGTCTTCGTGGTCGTTATAGGGTTTAAAAGTGTTGTTAAATTCATCACCGTTGGGTGTAAATACATCAGGCATATTTAAAGAACAGTGACATTCATTTACAATTAAAGTAACTTCATTTTTAGCGGCTACAATTCCACAAGCATTTTCTATTTCGGCTGTGTAGTAGTGCTCTTGATTAAATTCTATTTCTTCGAGTATGGCTTCAACACTTAAGCTGTTTTGAGACAAAGAATCGTCTAATAAAAAGCCATCTAAATACCAGAAATGAGTAAAGTCAGACTGTGATGTTCCGAGTGTAGGATTGTCCTCTAAACACATATTTACAACAGTATCTAAACTTTGTTCTGTATTCAGAAAGACCACAAAATCGTATTCAACTAAATCTGAAATAAGCGAAAAACTACCGCTAAGCGTATCTTCTCCAATATTAATTATTTCCAAGGAATAGACTCCTTCTGTATCAATTGTTATAGAACTGTCTGCGTTGTAAGAGATAGACTCATCATTAAACATCCATGTAAAAACAGAGTCACTAATTGCTATTGAAGGAAAAGCAATCGTTGTATCTTTTGTTTCACAAATATGAAAGTCAGAAAACCAATTTTGTCCTTGGGCAGCAAAAGTGTTTACAAGGAGGATGCAGATTATGCTAAGTACTTTTTTCATGTTTACTAGTTTATCGGTTGAATTCGCAACCGTTTATGAAAACTCTTTCTATACAGTTATGTCCAAAATTGTAGGGTATAAAAGAATAGGAAGGTATTTTCTTGGTGATAAATATATTACCTTTTTTTCCTTTGGCAATACTTCCTTCCGTTTTACTAATTCCCATTGCATATGCTCCGTTAATAGTCGCAGCATTTATGGCTTCTTCAGGATTCATATTCATGTGAATACAGGCCAAAGAAACAACAAAGTTCATATTTCCTGAGGGTGTAGATCCGGGATTGTAGTCGGTTGCTAAACAAATAGGTAAGCCTTGGTCTATCATATTACGAGCAGGACCGTAAGGGATTTTAAGGAAAAACGAGCAGGAGGGAAGTAAGGTTGGCATTGTGATAGATCCTTTAAGTGCGTCTATGTCTTCTTGGTTTACAACCTCTAAATGATCTACAGATAGCGCACCTAGTTTTACTGCTGAAGGAACACCACCAATTATATTAAATTGATTTACATGTACCTTTGGAGTCAATCCATGCTTTTTCCCTGCATTTACAACTCGTTCCATATCTTCCACTGAGAAATATCCTTTTTCGCAGAAAATATCAACATATTCTGCAAGTTTCTCTTTGGCTACTAATGGAATCATTTCCTCTTCAATAAGTTTTAAATAGCCTTCTTTGTCGTTTTTATATGCTAATGGAAGTGCATGAGCTCCTAAAAAAGTTGCTTTTATAGTTATAGGGAAAGTTTCTTTTAAGCGCTTTATAACACGCAACATTTTCAATTCGCTGCTGGTGCTTAGGCCATAACCACTTTTAATTTCTAAAGCGCCTGTACCCATTTTTA
>Ga0308009_10001271_pt1 | contig 15179 bp, 13 predicted proteins | sample Neamet127_FD_203134 | JGI IMG/M metagenome (GOLD analysis project Ga0308009, IMG submission 203134) | Marine microbial communities from water near the shore, Antarctic Ocean - #127 | ecosystem: Environmental > Aquatic > Marine > Unclassified | place: Southern Ocean | collected 2014-07-24
ATCTTCATTCTTCATTCTTCATTCTTCATTCTTCATTCTTCATTCTTCATTCTTCATTCTTCATTCTTCATTCTACTTTCTGGGTGGGCCAAATCCTTTTTTTATTTGAAAGTAGACTTTAGTTGTCCGAATAATTGGGCCGGCGAGTAAACTAATAGCTTGCGCACAGAATAAGCTCCAAATATGAAATTTACGGCTCTTAGGATTTCTATGGTTTTTAAGTTAGTATCTGGGTATTTGATGCGCACAGCCTCAATTCTGGGATGCCAAGCTATAATGCTGGGTTGTTCGAATTACGTGATCCTCCATAAAGCGAAACCTATTATTTAAAATGCTGATTAGAGTGCGCAAGCTAAAATTGGGTCCGACATAATTACCAGTGAAGATATCATCCAGGTTTCAACGGTAGGTGTATCTAGTGCCCGACGCGAATAAAGTTCAGTCACAATCGAATACTATGCGCTAAGCGCCTGGAAGCAATCCAGCAATGCGAGCACGGGCTGAATTCGATCGAGGCTGCCAAAGGTCACGATTGATGGCTTCTTGCAACCGTTCGGCAATTTCGCGCAAGGCTGGCGCATTTACGTCGGCGATGAACTCGCGGGTTTCATCGTTTTCTAGAAAGGTGGCTTCGACGGCATCAAAATGGTGCGATTTTACGGCGCCTGTGGTCGCGGCGAATGCGAACATGTAATCGACAGTTGCTGCAATTTCAAAGGCGCCTTTGTAACCGTGTCTTTTTACGCCGTCGATCCATTTGGGATTCAAAACCCGAGATCGAATAACGCGTGCCATCTCGTCCTCAAGCGTTCTGATTACTGGGCGCTCTGGGCGGGAGTGGTCATTGTGATAAATTGGCCGCGTCTGACCTTGAAGGCTGGCGACAGCTGCTGCTGCACCACCTTCAAATTGATAATAATCATCACTGTCCAGCAGATCATGCTCACGATTATCTTGATTTTGGACGATTGCCTCAACCTGTCCCAAACGTTTTTCAAAGCCAGATCTATCTCGGGTACCAGTACGGCCCTCACCGTATGCATAGCTGCCCCATTCAAGGTAGGCCTCACCAAAATCTGCTTGGGTGTCCCAAATCCGCTCATCGATCAAAGCTTGCAAGCCTGCGCCATATGCGCCGGGCTTAGCACCGTAAACTCGGGCGCCCGCACCATTGGCCTTTGCAGGATTGATATCATTGGGTTCATCCAATGCAAGAACAGCGCGAGCAGCACTGTCCACTAAATCAATGAGCCCTGGGAATGCATCTCGGAAAAACCCGGAAATGCGTAGGGTCACATCGACCCGAGGTCGGCCAAGTGCGCCTGATGGAATAACCTCAAACCCTGTGACTCGGCGGTTGGCGCTGTCCCACTTTGGCTTCACGCCCATCAGGGCGAGGCATTGGGCTATGTCATCGCCTCCAGTACGCATATTTGCGGTGCCCCAAGCTGTTAAAAGTAATGCGCGTGGCCAATCACCATTATCTTGTAGATGTTTATCAATCAGCAAGTTTGCTGATTTCCATCCCAAGGCCCAAGCCGTGGGTGTCGGTACCGCGCGACTGTCTACGGAATAGAAATTACGACCAGTTGGTAGGACATCAAGGCGGCCTCGGGTCGGGGCGCCTGAGGGTGCTGGGCTGACAAACTGCCCAGACAAGGCGGTGAGAAGGCCCTCTTGTTCTGAAAGTCCACAACTTCCTAACCTCGGGGAAATTTCGTCTAAAATGTGATCCATTACGGCCTGTGTTTGGGGCCCATGCACGGCGTTTTTTTTGTCGAGCAATCGTTGGGCGAGCAGCTCAAGTCGCTCAACAGTGTCACCAGTACTGCGCCAAGAATCTTGGCTTACCTGCATTAAGATTTCTGGCTTATGGCCCTCCCATAACTGACCCATCTCACAGTCGAGGGGATCAAACTCTAGGTTGAGATCGTTCGCCATCGCGCGCAGAAGTGACGCTTCACCGGAGCTCGAGTTACCTCGTGGTATCCGAGCAAGTGCAATGGTCAGATCTCGTAATTGTTCCCCGTCGGGTGTTTGTCCGAATATGTGCAATCCATCCCGGATTTGCGCTTCTTTTAGCTCACATAGATAAGCGTCCAGTTTGGCCAAATCCCCAGTTTGCTCACCTTCAAACCCAATGTCTTTATCCAGACCTGTGGTCGCCGTTAACGACAAAATTTCACGGCGCAGATATTCGATACGGCGTGGATCCACTCCAGCCGCTTCATAATATTCGTCAACCAAAGCTTCGAGGTCTCGCAGAGGGCCATAAGTTTCTGCACGGGTTAAAGGTGGGGTTAGGTGATCAATTATGACTGCTTGTGCCCGGCGTTTAGCCTGAGTACCCTCGCCGGGATCATTGACAATGAATGGATAAATATGTGGCATCGGGCCCAAAATTACCTCAGGAATGCACGTGTCACTGAGTGCTACAGCTTTGCCAGGCAGCCACTCTAAATTCCCGTGTTTTCCGAGATGGACAATTGCTTGCGCTTTCTGATGATGCCGAATCCAAAAGTAAAAAGCGAGATAGTTGTGTGGTGGAACAAGGTCTGGGGAGTGGTAAGTTTCGGTCGGATCAATATTATAACCGCGGGCAGGCTGAACGCCCAGAGTTATATTCCCAAAGCGTAGAATGGACAATTTGAAGCCGCTGATGGGACTCGAACTGTTAACCGGATCTGATGGCCCGAAAAATGGATCGTCTGACGGTTGCCCCCAACGCTCCTCAATACGGACGCGCACAGCATATGGCAGGGCTTGGTAATGCTCGAGATATAGGCTCAGTGGAAGGGTCTCACCACCTTTACGTTTTGCGCGATGGGTAAGCCAATTTGTTGGCCCATCCATTATGCGTTGCATTAATTCTGCACTATCAGATGGGATATCAGAAATATTATACCCGGAACGTGACAGTAAACGTAAGATATCTAAAGTAGACGCCGGTGTGTCCAACCCAACACCATTTGCGAGGCGACCATCTTTATTTGGATAATTGGCCAGCACTAGTGCAACTTGGCGATCTTTCGCTTTTGTTCGTCTTAAAGCCGCCCAATTTGCTGCAAGTTGGGCGACAAACGTTATTCGATCACCACGTGCTTTGTAGGTTGCGATTGGACATTCGGTCGCTGCATCAAAAAAGGCCTCACCTTTGAAGCTCACAGCTCGGGACAGAATACGTCCGTCAACCTCTGGAAGCGCGACATTCATTGCTATGTCGCGAGCTGACAATCCGTTTAGTGCTTCTTCCCAAACTTGCTCAGTCCCGGCAGAAAGGATCACCTGAAATACCGGTGCTTTGGCTGCGGACGGCAGAATGAGTGGATTTTTGGGGCTTGTGTCACCGTGGGGATTACCCACGGCGAAGGAAGTGCAATTCAGAATAACGTCTGGAGGGGCCGCTAGAAATAATTGGTCAAGTGTTGCTACAGATACGGGGTCCTTCAGGGACGCTACAAAAATGGGGAGTGGATTGAGGCCTGCTCGTATAACTGCTTTGACCATCCTGTTGATCGGATTTAGGCCGGCACCTTGAAGTAAAGCTCGATAGAAAATGATTGGTACAACCCCTGCACCCTCATGCCAATTTGACTGCGCCTTTGATAAATCAGAGGTTCCTTCTCCCGGCCAATATACACCCGCCCGCAGAAGGGGCTCGGCCGCTTGCGGAGGATCAGCCAAACCAATCATTGCCCTACAATACCTTAAAAAGTTAACTGCATTTTTTGGACCACCCTCTACCATATAAGCCCACAGTGCATCATAATCTCTATCTGAAACTGTCGAAAACATTCGTAGCTCAGGATCTGGTTTGTCGTCCCCGGGTAGGGCCGCAAACGCAATTCCTGCCACTGCAAGACAGGCCGCATATTGCTCGAATCCGTATTTCCAATAGGACGCACCGCCCAATATACGAGCAACGACTAGCTTGGACTTTGAAGCGCAGGCTTCAATATGGAGGTCGACTGACATGGGGTGCTGCAAGTGCATCATGCTGGCGAGACGCAGTTCAGGTGGATCAGTCATCTCACTTCGCGCAGTTGAAAGCGCCGAAAGTTCAGTGTCGGCCGCTGAAATGAAGACTAGATCTGCTGGTGTTTGACCCAAATCTACAGGCTCTTTGCCTTCATCCACCGACCCGGGTGTCGCGGCTAGCAGGTGCATTGCGATGTTCCAACTTGATAAGCAGGTGGGAATGATGCATTTGCCGTGTTCAAGCTAGCAAAAGCAAAAAAGGGCGTGATATGAATTATAAAGAGATGGGCGGCATTAAAGGTGGTCGCAACGCGCCTAGCCACCATGAACACAATGCCAAGGGCAGCGACAAAAATCCTTTTGGCAAGGCTGAAACAAAAGCGGAATTGTTGGCGCGTATGAAAGTCGCTGCAGATAAGCGCAAAGCTACGAAATAACGTCATAGCTTTTTACTCATGTAAATACTGCTGGGTACGTTGGTATAATCGCCAAATGGCCCGCAGAGACAGAACCCGTGCCTTTCGTACAGCCTGCGTGCTGCATGCAAGACACTGCCAGTTTCCAACTTCAGAGCAGATAAGCCTAGTTCTAAAGCTTGATCTTCTAGGCGCCTTAAAAGGGCGTTGGCAATCCCTTGGCCCCGGGCTTTCGAATCCACAAACATAGATTTCAGTTCGCCATAATTGTCTTTTTCGGCCAACGCACCGGTCCCCAATATCGTCCCAGCAACTCGGGCCGTAAAAAAATGTATATTGTTTTTGCATAAATCATCGACCGACAAATAGAAATTGTCTTCCGGGGGAAAAAGAGACTGCATCAGGGCATGACTGGCCTGAAGCAGGGCTGTCGCTTGAGGATCGTGTGGGTCTGTGCGTTCAACAATCAACATGACAAAGTTTAACGAGGATCAACGTAAGCATGTAGGGCAGCTTCGATAGCTGAGCGATCAAGGCCTACTTGTCCGATAACAACTAAACGTGTGACACGCGGGGCCGATCCAAATGGTTGGTCAAAGTAGGTATCAACCCGAGGGCCGACGGCCTGTAGCGTCAAACGCATTGGCTTTCCAGAAATAGCAGCGAAGCCTTTGAGGCGCAGAATGTCGTTATCACGGATAATGTTTGAAACATTATCGCTGAAAGATTTTGCATCATTAACTTCACCAAGTTCTATCACAAAACTTTCAAAATCATCATGATGGTGGTCGTGGTGATCATGATGGCCGCTTTCATCTTTATGGTTATCATCGTGATCGTGTCGGTGGTGAACTTCGTGGCGTGCATCGAGATCACCTTCAGCAGCGATGCCTTGGCCAAGCAGGACATCAACTGGTAACCTACCCATAGATGTTTTTAACACTTGGACTCCGTCTCTGGCATTCTTGCGCAAATCATTAACTAGTGCATCTGCCTGGTCGCCGTCGAGTAGATCTGTTTTATTTACTAGGATCATATCTGCGCAGGCAACTTGATCTGCGAACAGCTCGGACAAAGGTGTCTCGTGATCTAAGTTTTCATCTGTCGCACGTTGCGCGTCAACTGCTGCAACCGAATGAGCAAACCTGCCTTCGCTTACAGCTTTACCGTCCACCACGGTGACAACACCGTCAACTGTAACTCGAGTCGATATACCGGGCCAGTTGAACGCGCGTACCAAAGGTTGGGGCAGGGCGAGGCCGCTGGTTTCGATGACGATATGATCTGGCTTATCGTCACGGGCCAAAAGTTTTTCCATTGTTGGAATGAAATCATCAGCAACTGTGCAACAAATACATCCATTTGACAGCTCGACTACGTCTTCTTCTCGGCAAGTTTCATCGCCGCAGCCCTTTAGGATGTCTCCATCCACCCCAAGATCCCCAAATTCGTTGATGATCAAAGCAATTCGCCTGCCATCAGAATTTTCCAACATGTTACGGATTAAAGTCGTTTTGCCGGCGCCGAGAAATCCGGTAATAATTGTGGCGGGTGTTTTAGTGACCATGACAGAGTTCCTTGCGATCAGGCTGGCAGTGTTTTAGGGCGAATAAGGTAGTAGGGAAAGAGGCTGATGTGAAAGATCGATTAACCATATGTGATACATGCGCAGAAATTGGAAAAGACCCTTCTGGAGAAGCTTGGGCATCCGAGCTGCAAAAGGTAGTCTTAGCCAAAGGCTTCGATATCGACGTGGTCACAACTTCGTGCTTGAACATGTGTGAAACCCCCGTTTCATTTGCATTGCAAGGGGCCGGTAAGGCCACTTATTTGTTTAGTGGAACAATGCCTGGATCAGATACCGATGACCTCATGGAATTGCTAAAATTATATCTTGATGCGCCGGATGGGTGGATTGCAGACGCCCGTAAAGCTGGGCGCTTGCGATTTTGTTTACGCGGGAGTACTCCAAGTCTCTAATCGCTCCAGCGTATAAGCAAGAACATAGCCCAATATAGCCCACCCCGCTGCAGCTGTTCCAAGGCTAAGTGTTGAGAACTCTGCTGCAAGCTCTGGTGGAGCAACACCGTAATAGGCATCGAGGTGTGGAGCACCTATGAGTTGTGGAATGGCAATTAATACCACACCTGCCAGCGGCAAATAGCTTTGCCCAAATGCAATGAGACCTAAACCTGCGGATGTGGCCAGAATCGTTAAAAGCCACCACATCTGACGCGGTTCAATTTCTGCAGCAATCGTGCCCGGAAGTTCTGGTGGAAGGCCCATTGCCGGTGCCAACTGAACCGCAATAAACCCGCAAACACCCCAAATCAGACCCTGACGGGCTGATGTTTTTATATTCTTTAGACCCGCGTAGCCGATCAAAGCTGCTAAAAGCAGTCCGTATCCGGTGTATGTCACGATATTAAAGGCCAAAGTCATTGAATGACGGCCCCAATCATTTCCAAGTCCAGGTGCCAATTTATCGCTTTGAGGTGAACCATCACTACCAAAATGAAGGCGGGATCCGGTTTCATACAACTCGCCCTCCAAAAGGGTGGGAACCACAAATATAAATTGCAGTAGAGCGGCAATCAGCCCTGCTGCAATGCCAGCACAAATTGCACTGGCGAATAATTTTTTAGCCATTTCTTAGTGACAGGGGAATGCCATCGCATGGCGTTGATCGTGCGCTGCGTCGTGCAATCCGCTAGCCTGTGCGTAGCCAGATGCAAATAGCAGTGCGATACCTGTGAAGAACACAAATACAATTGAGGCCGTAGACGGTATAGATACTGCGATTGTTTTAGTTTCAGTCGTCATATTTATTCTCCTAAACCTGTCACACCCGACAGGGGGGTTGGTACATCTTGTAGGCCGGTCTCCTGGCTTGCGGCATGTTGGTCTGTAACCTTCCCAGTTTCCCAGTGGCATGTAACAAACCCGAACCGCTTACAGTCGCGGGGGCGGCTTTGGATCTGAGTCCCTACGTGGGTCACCCGCACCAAATTCCCATTTCAGTTCTAAATGCTTTGCACTCTTTGAACACCTAACTGAGATATCTGTGCCGATAACGGTCAAGAACGTCAAGAACGTTTGCGACACCCCGTCGCAGAGTTTCGTCATCAGTTAATTTTGGATCCCTTTGTGATGGGGCGACGTTTGCTGTTTTGGCTTGAGGAGTTACCCATTTATCAAAAATTATATCGTAATATTATTATAAAATGAATGGAGCGCCTTTAAATATAAAGCAGCATTACTGAATTGAATAAAGAACGGTTAAAATTTCGTTTTTGTTTCTGAATTTTTTGATATCTCGCTAATTACCTCAACATGTTGGGGATAACTCATAAAAAAACACTCTATAAGGGGCGGTGGCGTTGACTTAGACCCCGTCGCCTCTCCAAACTCTAACCAACAGAATCACAAAGGTAGACGCTGGTGCGATTTTCCAAGTTACGATTAAATGGCTTCAAAAGTTTTGTAGATCCTACTGATTTGATCATTGCCGACGGTCTAACAGGCGTTGTTGGTCCAAATGGATGCGGCAAATCAAACTTGCTTGAAGCGTTGCGTTGGGTCATGGGAGAAAATAGACCAACAGCAATGCGTGGCGGTGGTATGGAAGATGTGATCTTTGCCGGCACTGCTACGCGGCCTGCTCGTAATTTTGCGGAGGTCAGTCTTCAGATCGATAATAGTAACCGACTGGCACCGGCAAGCTTTAATGACAACGACCTAGTCGACGTTGTGCGACGGATTACTCGGGATGTGGGTTCGGCGTTCAAGGCCAATACTAAAGATATCCGCGCTCGCGATGTCCAAATGCTCTTTGCGGATGCTAGTACAGGTGCACATTCGCCTGCTTTGGTGCGCCAGGGGCAAATCAGTGAATTGATCAACGCTAAGCCTAAGGCACGTCGCCGGATCTTGGAGGAGGCTGCTGGAATTTCTGGCCTTTATGCGCGTCGCCACGAGGCCGAGCTAAAGCTGAAAGGTGCAGAAAACAATCTCTCCCGCGTGGATGATGTTGTTGAACAGTTATCTAATCAGATTTCGCAACTGGCTCGGCAGGCTAAGCAGGCAGCTCGGTATAAAGATTTGGGAGCCAAGCTTCGTTTAGCCGAAGGCTTGCTACTATATTGGCGTTGGAAAGAAGCCGACCAAACCCTAACTTCGGCCCAGGATGCTTTGAGGCTAAGTACTATTTCAGCTGCCCAGGCCGAAACATCGGTGCGAAAATCTGTAACAGCTCGTGAAAAATGTGAAATTTCGATGCCGCCACTGCGCGAACAAGAGGCTATTGCAAACGTAGTAATGCAACGACTGAATGTTCAAAAAGATACTCTTGGGGACCAGGAAAAGCGAGCTGAGGAGACCATCCGAACTTTGACCCATCTCTTAGCCCAGTTGTCAGTGGATATGGATAGAGAAGAGAGTCTAAATAAAGATGCTGGTGAAACCATCGCGCGTCTAACCACTGAAAATGGTAAGCTAAATAGGGCTCAGGAAGGACATTCAGCCAAAGTACAAAAGGTGGCATCTGAGGCATCTGAGGCCGCTGCCGTTCTGCACAACCGTGAATCTCAACTGGCTGAGGTTACAGAAGATGTAGCGCGATTGTCAGCACGGCATCAATCTGCTCAACGTTTTATTGATGATGCTAGTAAACGTTTAACGAAATCAGAGTCTGAAGAGGCGGCTGCAAAGGTGGCGGTGCAAAATGCGCAAAGTTTTGCGGCCTCGACGGCAGAGGCATTTGAGCAGACATCGCGTTACGAAGCTGAAACTATCAAAACTGTTGCCAAGGCTGAACACGCCCTGGCTGTAGCGGAGGCCGCGCATGCCACATATCTAGCCAAGGAGAGTTTTGCGCGTGGGGAACGTGCTGAAGCGAATGGGGTGGTTAACGCTTTGCAAGCTGAAGTTTCAGCACTAACAAAATTGGTTGATCGTGACCGAGGACAGGGTGATCAAATCCTTGATCGGGTAAAAGTTAATTCAGGCTATGAAAAAGCTCTTGGTGCGGCATTGGCGGATGACCTTAAAGCGCCCGCTGTCAGTGTCGATGGTATTTCTGGTTGGGTGGAAATGTCTAGCTATGACAGAGTGCCGGAGCTGCCTGATGGGGTGCAGAGTTTTAGAGAATTTGTTTCTGTGCCAGACGTCTTAAGTCGTCGAATTGCGCAGGTAGGACTAGTTAATGCCCATGAGGGAAGTATCTTGCAATCTTCCTTAAAGCCCGGCCAGAGATTAGTTAGTGTTGAGGGCGACTTGTGGCGCTGGGATGGATTTAGAGCGACTGCGAAAGATGCTCCATCTGCGGCGGGATTGCGTCTAGAACAACTTAACAGACTGGCTGCTTTACAGGCCGAGTTAACTGAGGTTCAGGCTGCATTAGAGGAGGCTGTGGTAGCTCATAAGGTGCTTGCTGATAGATTGCAATTGTTGACCAAGCAAGACCAGGGGGCACGCACGGCGCGGCGCGATGCGGACCGTTTGATGGCAGATGCTGGGCGGTCTTTGTCTCGTGTGGAAGCTGAAAGAAACCTAGCTGTGGGCAGAGTTGAAGCACTGACGCTGGCGGTCTCGCGCCATGGCGAAGAAGCGGCTGAGGCGCGTGTGCAGCAACGAGAATCACAGTCTACTTTGGAGAATTTAGACGATTTGGCCGAGGCGCGATCGCGTATTGATGATATAAAACTCACTGTCGAGGCCAGCCGCGTCACAATGATGAGCCGACGCTCCGCACATGATGAAGCTCGCCGTGAAGGCGAAGCTCGTGAAAAACGTACTCAAGTTGTTTTGCGTGAAGTAGAGAGCTGGCAAAAACGTTTGCAAAATGCCAATAGCCGCGCGGATGAGTTGTTGCTACGTCATACAAACACACAGACCGAACTAACGTTAGCAAATTCTCAACCTCAAAAAATTCAAATGGCCCGAGCTGAACTGGTGGACTCGTTGGGGCAAGCGGAAGAACGACGCAGAACAGCAGCTGACGCTTTGGCATTTGGTGAAACCAATTTACGCGAGACTGCGGATGCTGAGCGTGAGGCTGAGCGTGTAGCATCTGACGCACGAGAAAAACGGGCGCGATCTGAAGCCCGCACTGAGGCTGCAAGCCAAGCGGTTACATTGGCCTCAGAGCGCATAGGTGAAGAGTTAGAAACTGACCCGCAAACCCTGTTGGAGCAATTAGAAGTTGATTTAGATAAAATGCCGTCGGTTGAGCAAGTTGAAGGCGAAGTTACTCGTATGCGAAGACAACGTGACGCACTTGGGGCGGTTAACTTACGTGCAGAAGAAGACGCCCGAGAAGTTCAAGAAGAATTTGACGTTCTGACAACAGAGAAATTGGATTTGGAAGAAGCGATTAAGGCCCTACGTAGTGGCGTTTCAAACCTTAACAAAGAAGGGCGCGAACGCCTTCTTGCGGCGTTCGATGAAGTGAACCGCAATTTTGGAACCTTGTTCAGTCATTTGTTTGGCGGGGGGGAGGCTAATTTGGTGCTTGTTGAAAGTGAGGATCCGTTGGACGCAGGTTTGGAGATTCTATGCCAACCTCCGGGCAAAAAACTTTCTACGCTCAGCCTTCTTTCTGGTGGCGAACAGACGTTAACTGCAACGGCTCTAATTTTTGCAGTTTTTTTAGCTAACCCTGCGCCGATTTGTGTTCTTGATGAGGTGGATGCTCCGCTGGATGATGCAAATGTGGCCCGTTTTTGTGACTTACTAGACGAAATGGCCCGTCGCACTGACACACGTTTTTTGATCATTACTCACCATGCTGTCACAATGGCCCGTATGGATCGTTTGTTTGGCATAACGATGGCAGAGCAAGGTGTTAGTCAATTGGTATCTGTTGATTTAAAAAAGGCGTCTCAGATGGTTGCTTAAAATAACTGCCAAATGTTATTTTATATACAGAGTTGGGATCCTCTTTCAGAGCGCTAAAGTCAAAGTTGGATTAGAAGGGTTATGGTTGGCCACGCATCAGCGGGCAGACCTAATCTTTGTTGTTCAAACTGGACAGCTGCGCGAGTTTTGGCACCCAAGATGCCATCAACGTCCCCCACATCATGCCCGCGTAGTTGCAGTTTTTTCTGCAAAGTTTTCATCTCTGCGCTTTTCAATCCGGGTTCTGGTATGCCGGCATCATATGGGGGAGCTCCCAATAACCGATTTGCGAAATAGGCTGCTGTGGTGACATAGACTAGACTTTGGTTCCACTCGAAATAAACATCGAAGTTTGGATATGCTAAAAACGCAGGGCCTTTATGCCCGACAGGCAAGACCACCGACACTTTTGTTTGATTGCTAGATAAACTTTCATTTCGGCCCCTGACACCCTGACTTTTCCATTCTGCAATAGACTTTGGTTTACCTACGCCGGTTGAACTCCAGTCCAAATCGTACGGTACAGTTATTTCTTGAAGCCACGGACCCCCGGGTTCCCAGCCCATTCGGTTGAGCATGCGCGAACCTGTAAAAAGCGCGTCTGCAACTGAATTTTGTAAATCCACCTTGCCATCACCGTCACCGTCAAAGCCATTTTCTAGAATATCCTGAGGAAGCATTTGGATCATGCCAATCTCGCCTGCCCATGCTCCTTTCGTTTCTAACGCATTAAACCCACCGCGCCTGGAAAGTTCCAAAGCAGCAAAGACTTGTGGTCTAAACAACTCTGGGCGTCGACAATCATGGGCTAGTGTGACCAAAGCGTTTAAAGTGTTGAAGCTCCCTTGGTTTGCGCCAAAATCAGTCTCAAAAGCCCAAAATGCCAAAAGGACACCTGCGGGAATTCCATATGCCAGCTCTATTTCCTGAAAGATGATAGAATGCTTTGTCGCATTTTTTATGCCGTGTACCATACGGTACTCTGAAATAAGCATACTAGAGAATGCGATAAAGTCTTTTTGAAATACGCCCTGGTTACGGTCCGCTTTAAGGACTTTTGGATCTTGAGTTACATTTCCAAAAAAGGCTTGGATATCCTGCCTTCTATAACCAAAATCGCTGGCTTCAGTTTTCAGCCCCTCAACAAAATTTGAAAAATTACCACCACATTGTGCGTAACTTAAACTCGTAAAGCAAAAATAAGTCATGCATGCAAAAACAATGCGCATGGAGGATCTCCGTGTTAAAGTCCATACTTTCTTTGATTAAAGCCAAACTGGCAAGTATAAGGTGAGTGATATTAAAATAACTATTACTAACAACGCGCTCCATGCGCCCCATAGGGTGTTGACTGAGTGTTCAATATCCACAGATGTTATGGACCTGTCACCATTTACATTAACCCATGGAAAATCTTGCATTTTACCGTTGTAACTGCGTGGGCCTGATAGGCTAACTCCAATCCCATATGCCATTGCGGCTTCAGGCCAGCCAGCATTAGGAGATCTGTGGAGTGATGCATCTTGCGAAATTTTTTGCCAGCGGACTACCCGCCCTGTGATTAACCAAATTATAATTGCGGCTAGGCGTGCAGGGATCCAGTTTACGAAATCATCAAGCCGTGCAGCCGCCCAGCCAAAGTCTAAATATTCTTCAGTTTTATACCCGATCATACTATCCGCCGTGTTGATCGCTTTATATATCAAAAGACCGGGTAGCCCAGCAATTATGAACCAAAAGACGGGTGCTACTATACCATCAGAGAAGTTCTCCGCGCCACTTTCAATTGCTGCCCGGGCTACTTGTGGAGCATTCATTTTTTCAGTGTCGCGGCCGACAATCATTGAAACACTATTTTGACCTTGTTCCAACGACATTCGAAGGGCGTCTGCAACTGCTGACATGTGCTGCACCAAAGATTTTTGGGCAATAAGAATTGCGGCAGCTATAATTTGGACTAAAAATCCGAGCTGCGCTAGAGCGGCGCCGAGGAGAGACGCACTAGCTACCAAAAGTATCACCAAAATCACACCTTTTGACTTTTGATTGGGTGCGTGGTTGAGCCAAGCAGTTGCTTTCGAAATAACCCCACCGATTAAAGCTACCGGGTGCGGAAGGCGCTTCCAAAGCCATTTTGGCTCACCTAAAGCTGCATCAAGAAGAAGTGCAAAAACTAATATCAAATTGCTGCCTCCAATCTGTCCCAACCCGAGATTGGTGGCATACCAAGCCGTATCCAATTTGAATTATATGAAAAGACTCGGCTCCAGATATGAAAATTAGCCAATCTATTCTGCATCTCTTTGGCGTCTTCGACGTTATAAGTTCGAAATAATGGACATGCACCCAAAGCCCGCCTACCGCCTGGATCAATCAAGAAATCTAAGCGTGCGGCATCTGCAAATAGTCTTGCGCGAGTTTCTGCAGCCCATGAAATATCTTGCAATGCTTTGGTTCCAATCCGTAGGGCTATGCCGGAAACTGGCCAAGGTCCAATTGCTTGACGTAAATTTTCAATTAGATTTGGATCTCCAATGGCAAAGCCAAGTCGCAATCCGGCAAGCCCCCAGAACTTTCCAAAACTTTTGAGTATGATGTGATTGGATAAGACGGCGCTTTGTATATGGCTTTGGTCAGGGGTCGTGTCGCAAAAGCTTTCATCGATGATGGTCAATGATGAATGTTTTGGCTGCTTGTAAAATTCTCCGGTGGGGTTGTTCGGGTGAACGATCACTCGTGCATCTGGATGAGAAAGCTCAGCTTGTGTGCTCCAGCCATGATAACGAAATGCCGCTGCATGTTCGTTATAAGTACACCTTTCTATTTTAGCTGTACCGCTAGGGACGAGGCTAGGAATTTGAGCAATTGCGGCAGAGCACCCTGGAACTGCAAGCACGTCTGCTTGCGCAGGAATGTTCCAAAAGGTTCGAGCTGCTGCACAAAGAGCTATGGATGCCTCTTGATCAGGTAGATTGTTCCAATCCTGCTCAAAAAGCTTGGGAACTGGATATGGGTGTGGATTAATTCCCGTTGAAAGGTCTAACCAATCTGCGCGTGTGCCGCCGTAAATTGCAATTGCTGAATCGAGCCTTCCTCCATGATCACACCTATTTTCAGCCATTATCCAAGATCCGGAATTGGGCTCATACGGGTGGAAAAATGTCCCTTTACACCCTTTGGCCATTGGCCATATGGGACTTGTCCAGTTTTGGAATCTTGGTGCAATACCGCATAGTCGACGATCGCTTTGGCATCGTCTTCGGATGGTGCAAAAGTTCCTAAAACATATGCTAGTTTCTTGTCTGCTTGGATGGCAACATTACAAGCGCGTACACAGCCCATCATACAAGAGACCCGCCGTGTTTCGACTCCTGCGCCTTGCGCAATAGGCTCAATGAGCCCTGCTAAGATTTCACCATCAGTTTGGGGTTGGGTCTCAGGGTCCCAGTCGTCGCGCTTGCATGTATCGCAGATAGTAATCCAAGTAGTCATAGAATTCTCCGTTCCTTGAATTTAATTGGAGGAAAATTCGTCAAGGTGCAACAAAAAGTCTTGCTCCCTTGCGGCTATGCTTTGCGCAAATGTGGCGCGTTCCAATCAATGATTGGATTGATTGGCATGATTCTTTGTGGGTTAATAGTCGCATGGCTATAATGGTAATGACGGATAATATGGACCATATTTACGGTGTCAGAAATGCCGGGATGTTGGTAAAGAGCGCGCGTATAGTCCCAAAGGTTTGGATAATCTATGATGCGCTTGCGGTTGCATTTGAAATGCAGATGATAAACGCTGTCAAAACGAACAAGCGTTGGGAATAGCCTCCAATCAACCTCTGTAAGTTGATTTCCCATCAAGTAGGGTTGTGAAGTAAGACGATCCTCGAGC
>Ga0308009_10001284_pt1 | contig 15070 bp, 20 predicted proteins | sample Neamet127_FD_203134 | JGI IMG/M metagenome (GOLD analysis project Ga0308009, IMG submission 203134) | Marine microbial communities from water near the shore, Antarctic Ocean - #127 | ecosystem: Environmental > Aquatic > Marine > Unclassified | place: Southern Ocean | collected 2014-07-24
CCTGAGAACTAAATAATAAAACAATTATGAAATTAACAGAACAAAAACTAAGAGAAATAATCCAAGACGAGATTAACTCTTTAAATGAAGGTAAAACAACAGACGGTCTTAAAAAGGATGGAATGGACGTTTATAACAGTTACGCACATGGAGATAATTTCATAGATGTGACTGAAGGTCCTATCCGTGATCATGAAGAATTATCAAATGCGTTTGATAAGGATAAAGCATTCTTGAAGTTGGATAAAAAACAACAAAGAATTGTTCGAAATGCTGCTGCTTGGGTTTTAAGTAGACGCCAAAGGATGGAACGATAGTTAAATATATAATAAACAATGAAACACTTACAGACATTTGAAGCATTTATAGGAGAAGCTGAAGACGGCACTAAAGTTGTATTCTTTCCTGGTCGCTTTATGCCATTTCATAATGGACATATTGCGGCAATTAAGAAAACATCTAAAGAGTTCGGGCTTCCAGTTATTCCACTTCAGATAGTTTCTAAGAAAGATAAGTCTCCATTTCCAGAGAGTTTATTAAAGAAGATTGGAGCAGATGTTGTTAAGGCTAATTCTTATATTGCTGATTACTTCATATATCCTCAAGGTTATGGTAGAACTGTAATACCTTGGTTTGTTAGATTCTTAAGAGAACAAGGATATGAACCAATGGGAATGGGAACTGGTTCAGATCGATTAAAGTCTTATGAACCACAAGTCAAGTATATGAAAAGTGATAAGACAGATACTGTAGTTGATCCATCGTTTGAATTGAAGATGGTTGATTCTAGAGCTGAAGGAGGACCTAGTGGTACTAAAGTTCGTCAATCATTAAAAGATGGTGACAAAGAAACATTTGAATCAATGATGCCTAAAGAACTTCATGGCTATTTTGATAAATTAAGTAAGCATATATAAACAAAAACAAATAGTAATGAAATTAACAGAACAAAAATTAAGAGAAATCATCCAATCGGAGATTAAATCTTTAAACGAAAAGAAGAATACAGAAGAGACTATTAAAGTTTCAGATTCTGATGTTAGATCAGTAGTTTGGTCAGAATTAGAACGTTTAGGCGATAATGCAGATCTAAATCATATTGATACTTCTAAAGTAACTAATATGAACAGGATGTTCACAAGCGATAATTATATTGCGCTTAATGGAGGTCAGATGACTGGAAGTTCAGACGTAAACCCAGACATTTCTAAATGGAATGTGTCTAGTGTAACCAGTATGGATAGTATGTTTGATCATGCAAAAGATTTTGACGGAGATATTTCTAAATGGAACGTATCAAAAGTTACTAGTATGAGCAGTATGTTCAATGGATCTGGTTTTTCTGGTAATATTTCTAAATGGAACGTATCTAAAGTAACTAATATGAATGCCATGTTCTCATATACAAGATTCAATGGAGACCTTTCTAAATGGAACGTATCTAATGTAACTGATATGCGCAATATGTTTAAATCAAGTAAATTCAATGGAGATCTTTCTAAATGGAAAGTATCTAAGGTAACTGATATGAGCATGATGTTTGACCACTCAAATCATAGTGGAGATATTTCTAAATGGAACGTATCTAATGTAACTGATATGCACTATATGTTTAATCAATCAAATTTCAGTGGAGACATTTCTAAATGGAACGTATCTAAGGTAACTGATATTTCTTATTTATTTACAGATAACACTAAATTCAATGGAGACCTTTCTAAATGGAACGTATCTAGTGTAGTTAGAATGCAATATTTGTTTGATAACTCTAAATTCAATGGAGACATTTCTAATTGGAATGTATCTAATGTATGGTCTAAGTATTCACAAGATGATATATTCTCAGGTTCTAATGTTTCTTTAGAAAATCAACCAAGCGGATTTGAATTATAAACTACAACATATTAAATAACAATGAAACTAACAGAACAAAAACTAAGAGAAATCATTAAAGAAGAATTAGCTTCTTTAAATGAAGCATCAAGACTTTCATTTAGAGACGCTGGTATTACAGATACAATGGACTTGAAAAATGCTATTGATCGTTTATCTAAAGGTGATATTGATTGGAACCAGAAAGGCCAAGCATTTGTATTCAACAATGCACAAGATGTAAAGAAGGCTAAGCAACTATTAGAACTTGAGTAGTTCGAATTAACTAAAACTAAAAACTAACATGAAGAAGGTTAAATTATTCGAACAGTTCATTCTAGAGTCTGGTAACGCTATTGGCGATTCAAGACCTTTTGAACAAGAAGAAATACAAGGTACTATTGAATGGGTTGAAAAGAACGTATTCCCTTCGTTAGGTATTAATGGACTTGGAGACGATGCTGCTATTTTAGGTAGTGCTGGTAAAAAAGTATCAGGAGTAACTAGTGGAGATATTGATATGGCACTTTCAGCTGATAAGATCGCTGGTAAACTTGGAGCTTCTATGAACGATGTTATATTTAAGTTCGATGAAGCTTTAAAAGCTTTAAATCTTTCAACTGCTATGAATGTTGGTTTAAAACAAATTAGTATTGGAGCACCAATTGATGGTAACTTTAAGAATGGTATTGGTCAAGTAGACTTTATGCTTTCAAGAGATTTGAAGTGGTCAGAATTTATGTATCACTCTCCAGATTTTACTAAAGACGAATCGCAATACAAAGGAGCATACAGAAATATTTTATTGATGTCAATTATTGGTAAATCATACTATGAGATTACTAAACAAACTGATGACGGTGAAACTGCTGAATATGAAGCATATGTTATTAGATTGAATAAAGGAGTATTTAAAGTTCGTAAGAGTTTTGAAGGTAAGAAAGGTCTTATTAAGAATGCAAAACTTCTTAAAGAATTTGACAAAGAAATTACAAATGCTCCAGATGATTTAGTAGAACTTTTGTTTAATGAAACAACAAAGGCAAAGGATATTATGACTTACGAAAGTCTTAAAGCACTTTTAGAATCTCCATCGTTTAAGTTTGGAGGTAAAGTAAAAGAGATTCTTGATGAATTTAAAAAGAAGCTGGTTATTAATAAACTACCATTACCAAGCGATTTATCTTAATATATAAAGTACTATGGCAATTAAAACATTAAAGGAAATATATGGTTCTATTAATAGAACCGAATTTGATAAACTTTTGAAGAATAGAGTTGTTGTTACTGAGAAGGTTTCTTCAGTATCATTACATGTTCAGAGAACTTCAGGAGGTCTTGAGTTTTTCAAATCAAATGGTAACAAACCAATGACTATTATTGATAGGACTTTGTCGTCTTTATATGAAATGTCTATTAAATATATCGATGGATTAGATTCTAATATAATAGATGATATGCCACATGATTGGAAATTTGGTTTTGAATATTTGCCAGCACTTGAAGTAGCAAACATAAGATACGATAATATACCAACAAATACTCTAATCCTTACTCATATACAAAGTGTTAATGAAGAAGGAAAGGTTAAAAAAGTCTTAACAGACCCAATAATTCTGGCTAAATGGTCAAGTATTTTAGGGGTTCAGGCTCCAAATATTGTATTTGATGGTTATTTAGATTTTGGTCAACGATCTGCTATACGAGAACTTTTATCAGAAAAATTAAATAAGTATGCATACGAAACTGTAGGAAAGACCTCATTTACTAAAGCATTATATAACATATTTGATAAGAATGTTCACGAGACATCACTAAATAATTCCCTTGATAAAGAAATAGACAGTCTTGTATTAACATTCAATGATAACAACAAAGTAAAAACTTATAAAATCGAAGATTTATTTAGAAAACTCAATGAGACTAAGTCTTCTAATCATGTTTATCAAATAACAGTCCTTGATTTATTAGAATATTTAACTTCATATGATTTTAATAAAATTAAATTAAATGAGGAGACAATGAATAAAAGATATATTGAGGCTATTTCAGTAGTTTTTAATGAATATATCTCTGAGAATGCAACAAAATATATCGGCGTAGATTTTAAAGACGCTGAATTCTCAAAAAACGAATTATTCAATATTAATAAGGTTTTCATAAACAATGAAACAACTTTAAAGTATATTGAAAACAAGATGCTATCTGAATTATTTAAAATAACATTAGGTACATTTAGAAAGAAAAAGAATAAATCCAACGATATATTAAGTGAAGACATGGTCAAAGTACTTAATAATATAGTGGGTAAAATTGAAGAAAAGATCTATGTGGAATCTACTGATGAGAACAATACACATAATTATAATGATTTCATACTTCATAATAAAGTGAAAGACTCTAAAGGTTTAAGCGAGAGTACTTCAAATGATACATTAACATTTAAACAATTCATAAAGAAATAATGATAGGTAAAGGAAATATAAGGATTGACTTCGAGAGAGCTATGCTTGAGGCAAAATATACTCAAGAAATGGACGGCCTTGATGTTGATTTTATAAGAAATGCATCTGCAAGTAATTCATTTAAATTAAATGCTAAAGATTTTCAAAGTTTAAAATATAAAAACGAGATAAGATTTTTAATATCTAAGAGATGGTTTCCAGATTTACAGATGTCAGATATCTTTGTATCTAAAGTAGACTTAAATAAATTAAACAATTCACTTAATAAAATGTATGGTTTAAATACATTAAGTTTTATAGAACTATTAGATTATATTCCAAAGGGAATGGGACCAGGTGAAGTACTTTTATATTTTATTTTAGATAACGCACATTTAGGTGGAGGTAATTCTGCAGGTGTTGATATTGTCGATAATGGAGTTGAGTATGAAATTAAAGCTGTGAATCGTAAAAAGGATGGTACTTTATATAACTTTAAGTTAGGAGGAACTGTTAGAATTGCTAAGATATTAGATGCTATATTAAATCTTAAAGATGAACTTTTGAATTTTGATAAAACTATAAAGGAAGGGGAAACTACAGGAATTAACAATGATCATCTAGAAGGATTCAAATCAAAAAAGTTTTTGAAACACATTAAGAATATAAAAATGGCTGGTTGGGAAGAACTTAAATTACAATTCCAGGATGTTGCATATAACGGATATTTCAAGAATCATCCTATTGTTTTTGTTGGCAGTAAGAGCGCTAATAAACAAGAAACAGGACGAATATACAGTATTCTAAACGTAAAACAAAATCAAATTGGAATGTCAGTTACTAGTGGTACTATTAAACCAACGATAAAATCAAAATAAAACAATACAATGAAAAAATTAAAAAATAGTGATGAGTTCTTAAACGAAGCTCGTTCAATTACTAAAATCTCAAAGGAACTTGCAGATATTACTTCGAAGATGAAAGACCTTGCGACGGAATACTATGATATCCGATCACAGGGAGACCAGGTAGACAGAATTGAAGCAATTAAAGATGAGCTTAGAGATTTAACACCTAAGAAAAAGGCATTACTTGCTGAATTAGATAAATCAGTTTCAGGTAAAGACAGAAACATTGAATTAGATATTAAAGAATCTAATAACGAAGACGAATTAACTGAAGCTAAATTCAATAGACTTCCACGTAAGTTAGATGTTATGTGGGATTTAAAGAACACTATTAGTTCTATGTTTTTTAAGCATAGTAGAGGAGATGATTATGACCAAGATGAAATGAAGTCAATTGAATCAAACATCAAGGACATAAAGAAAGCTGTTAAAACTTTTAGTAATGCAGATGATGTAAAAGGTACTGAATATGAAGTATTAGAATCCGCATTAACTGAAGCTATTGAAGTTACTCAAGATATGTGGGACAACGACTGGAAACTTAAAAAAGTATTTGGTAAAGAATATGATGCTAATTTCAAAAAGAGATTGGAGGCAGCTGGATCTAAAGCTAAGAACGATGATATGGCTGAAACTTGGGCATTTAAAAACTTTAAGCAATTACCAAATAAATCAGAAGGTATGACAATTGATGAGTCTATTGTAGCTGAAAAGAGAACTATTCAAACCAAAAGACATTATACTGAAAATCATCCAGCGGTATCTGTTGGTAAAGCAGCTAAAATACGTAATAAGATTTTAGAAGCTATTAAAGATGGTAGAATGACTCAAAGTGAATTTGATAGAGTTGTAAAAGAAATGAGTTCTGATCATAAGAGATGGATGAAACGTAACAGTAATCTTTTCAATGTATCTGAAGATGGTATTTCGCTTTCAGGATTTGGACAAAAGATTCTTAAAGGTATTACAGTTAATGAAAATATAGTTAACGAATCGTTTAAGTCATTCACAAATTCTTTAGATGAGTAATACTTCAGAAAATATAGAAGCTGGAGATGTTTCAGGAATGGGTCCAATATCCATACCTAATCAAGGTGAAGTAGGTTCTGGTGATGTACCAAAAGGAAAGAAAAAGAAATCTAAGAAGCTTAAAAACTTATTAGGATTCGATGATTATATAAACAAATAATATATTAAGTATTATTCTTAAAGAAGTCAGATGAAAATCTGACTTCTGGGGGGTTGGGTAAACATTTCACAAATACGATATATAATAATATGAAGAAAACTATATTAAATGAAGCTGATGGTATCGTAAACCACAGAAACGAAGAAAAGGACAGAGAATACGGTCCATTTTCAGAAGGTATGGACAGAGCAGCGTCTATATTTAAAGGTATGAGCGGTTTAGACGTAACCGGAGAACATATGTATATGGCACTCATAGCTCTTAAATTCTCTCGAGAATCTTATAATCATAAGAGAGATAATTTATTAGATGCAGTTGCATACATACAAGGACTTGAAAACTATATAAACGAGAAAAATGATTAAGATAGCAGATATAAAAGAATCGTTAGTTGGTAAAACAATAGCAATTGATGATACAGTTACTACTTATAGTAATAGAGAGTCTTCGCACAAAGCTGCATGGACTTATATGCTAGCCTCTCAGTTAAATTCAGTAGGTTTGAATGCTAAAGTTCTAACAAAGCAAGATAATGTACATGATTTTGATGTTTGGATGGTTGCTCTTCCTATGGAATTTGAAGGTAGTTATAATTTATTTGGTGGAGCTAACGATGAGCCTGCTGCTAGAATTAAAAGACTATTAGATTATACTGGAGAAGTTTATTGTTTAAACAGAGAAATGCCAAATGTTGGTGGATTTGTAGAGAGTAGACTAAAGTCATGCTCTGATAACTGGAAGGCCCTCGACATACACGAATTAGGTAATATATGTGAAAACATTAAAACCGTAGATACGTCAACAGACTCAACAACCTTCATCTTGGGAGACAGTCATTCAGTTTCAGTATTTATTCCAGGTTCAAATATATCTAGAAATGATGGTAAAACATTATTTGGTGTAATGAACGACGGAATGGACACTTATATTCCAGAAGGAACTAAACATTTAATAACATACTTTGGTAATATAGATATAAGACATCACTTATGTAGACAGAGTAATCCAATAGAATCTACTAAAACATTAGTAGCAGATTATTTTAAACACCTAAAGACTCTTAATATAAACAAGATTGAGGTAGTTAAATTATTACCTATTGAATTTGAAGGTAGAAGAATTCCAAAGACTGGATGGTATAAAGACGCTCCTTTCGCTGGAACTCAATCTGAAAGAACCCAATTAATGCAGATATTCAACGATGAAGTTGATAGATTATCTGACGAATATGGATTTGGTGTTATTTCATGGCCATCTGATTGGTATGATACATGTCCTGAAGCTTTTGCTAAAACATATATGGAAAAACCTGGATCAGTTCATTTATCTAGAGAGTTCTATCAATATAACTTCATTACAAATAAAGAGAACCAGTTGTTGAAGAAAACAATAAATTCACTGTTTTGAAACTTTTTAAGAAGAGTCTATATAATAGTATACAACAAAAAATTAAATCTTAAGTAAAAAATTATGAGTAAAATTAAAGTAGGAATCATTGGAACAGGAAACTGCGCAACTTCTTTAGTAGAAGGCGTTCAATATTATGCTGAGAATACCGAAGCAAAAACTGGAGTAATGAAGATTGATATTGGAGGCTATTTAGCTGGAGATGTTGAATTCGTTGTAGGTTTTGATATTGATGAACGTAAGATTGGTTTACCATTAGGTGAAGCGTTAAGACAGAAGCCAAATTGTTCATGGAACATCGTAGATACTATTACATCTAAGGCCCCTGTATTTGAAGCACCCGTTATTGATGGTTATGCTGGACTTATGGACAATTATCCTGAAGAAAATAGATTCTTAGTTTCTGAAAAGTTAAGGAATTCTACAGATATGAATAGAGTATCTTGGACTCCTAAATTGGAAAGAAAATGGAAAGATAAGGTAATTAAAGAATTGAAAGCAAGAAAAGTAGAAGTACTTGTTAATTATTTACCAGTAGGTTCTCAAAAGACTACAGAGTTTTGGGCTGAAATCTGCCTAGAAACTGGAATTTCTTTTGTAAACTGTATTCCAGTCTTTATTGCTTCTGATCCTGTATGGGAACAAAGATTTATTGATGCTGGTATTCCAATCGTTGGAGATGATATGCGTTCTCAATTTGGAGCAAGTATTGTATCTCAAATGCTACAAGAACTTGCGTTTGAAAGAGGTCATCATGTTAAGGCACACATTCAAAGAAATGTAGGTGGTAATACTGACTTCTTGAATATGGAAGATAAAAATAGATTAGCTTCAAAGAAGATTTCTAAAGAAAATGTTATTAGAGCACAAAATGAAATTAGAGGTATCTCAACTGATGATTCATTTTTACATGCTGGTCCTTCAGAGTATATTCACTTCTATGGAGATAACAAAGTTGCAAACTTTAGATTAGAGCTTGAAGGATTTGGAGGTTCTCCAGTATTATTCGATGCTCAATTAAGTGTACAAGATAGTCCAAATTCTGCAGGAGTAGTAATTGATGCTATTAGATACTTAAAAGTTGCTAGAGAATTAGGAGTTGTAGGAGCATTAAGAGGTCCTTCAGCATTTACTCAAAAAACACCACCTGAGCAAATGATGTTTTCAGATGCTATTTATGAGTGTACTGAGTTAGCTAATCGTAGATTAACAAAATCTACATCGATGCAGATGAATAAATTAAAAGCGTAACAAATTATTAATTATTAGAGATGGAGGGCTTCGGCTCTCTATTTTTTTCAAAAACAACTTATATGTATACTGTAAAAATAAATGGATATGATTTCGATGGTGTAGTTTCTATTGGTATTAACCCAACAAGCAACAATGATGTTATAATAACTGGAAGATGCATTGATGAACAAGAATATATTAAAGACATTCTTGCGTCACGTGGAATCACAAACGAAGTTTACTTCAATCCAATGACTTTAGCTGAACGAGGTAATCATACGGTTGAGGCAAGAACATTCTCAGGTAATCACAAAGCTAATACTATATCAGAATTAAAGAAGATTGGTATTGAAGTCTCTAGATTCTTTGAAGATGATAAGATACAATATGATATAATTAAAGAAAATCACAATAGTATTGATATAGTTCATATAGTTTCCAATTTAGTAACTAAATAAAGTGATTGATTTTGTACTATAATAATAGACATAAAGGCAAAAGATATGATAGATGAAGTGAACATGGAATTGATCGAAGATGTTGGTCAATTCTTTAATAAAATAAACGAAAGAGCGCTATGGACTAGAGGTGTCTATGATACTTATGACGATGGTGGAGATATCGCTCTTGGACCAGATGTTGAGTATTTTCATCCTGCAATTGTATTAGATGACAGGATGGTTTACATAATGGAGAATATAGTGACATCAGGATTGAGCCAGGATAATATTATTTGTAATACTATCATCTCTCACTTTTACGGTGGTAGAGGAATTCACCAGATATTAACAAGAGATCCTAATGTAAAAACAGCACTTGTAGATTTTGAACGATTATTAGTTGACAGAGATTATGAAGACGTTATTCGTAAAAACTTAGATGATGCAGTAGCCTTAGGACTTCCAATATATGGAACAACTGAACTTAGAACAAGTTTATATGGAGCAGCTAATGGGTTTGTTGCAGAATCTAGAGGTGTAGAAAGAAATGCTGATAAAATCAACATATTATTATGGGTAGCATCTTTCATTACTAGAGGCATAACAAAAAGAATGTCAGAAGCTAACTCTCTTGAGGAACTGTATGATATTCTGGTGACACTAGAAGGAGTCGGACAGTATTATGGTTATCATTGTGCTACTTCTAATTCAGTGAATCCAGCGATAAACGCCAACCACGATGAAAGATTTTGTGTACCAGGACCAGGAGCTAGACTTACATTAGACTTGTTATTTGGTGAAGATTGTAGAATTCCATATGGTGATAGAGTTATTTGGTTTAGAGAGAATTACGTTGACTTAATTGGAGATATATTCTTGCACGAATCGACACATAATGTAGAAGTAGATGGTCAAAGAATTTTAATAGACGAACAGAATGAGTTAAAGACTTATGGATGTGAGGTTGGTTTATGCCAGTTCGGAGTTTATTATAGACTTAGGGCAAATACACACTTAATTTCAAGAAGAAGAGTAGCAAGAGCAGATGGAGCTTTAATGGAAAGGTTCTTTGCAGATAATTTAAACACAGATCAGTTATTTTAATAAACAAGTTGAAATAACCTTATATAATAACAAACATAAACAAATAAGATGAAAGTAAACATTAGTAAAGTAAACCAAGGACAGTTTGTAGGATTTATCAATAGATTAAAAGTTATCGATTCGTTCGTATACTTTAAAATCAAAAATGAAGTTGTAGAAGCTTCAGCCTATTTACCTCAGCGAGATGCTGTAAAACACAATAGAGTTCCTTTATCTGAAATCTTCATGATTCAAGATGGAGAAATCACAACTGATAAAGATCTTAAGATTGCATTTTTTGATGCGTCTAGATTAATTGATGCATTTAAACAATTTGATGGTGAATCTATCAGAGGAGAGTTTGAGTTCATTGAGAATGAATCAGATTGTGTAGCAACTAGTTTTAAAATCTATAGTGATGAGTTAGAAATTACGTTATCATGTTCTGAACCATCATTAGGATATAAAGATTTAACAGATGCTCAGATTTCTTCTATATTTAACGTAGATGGAGCTAACTTTGATTTTGAGTTTGATTACTCAAGTATTGCTAAGGTAAAATCTCTATTCGGTCTTGACAAAGAGGAAACATTCTCTATTAAAAGAAAGAAAGATGGTGTACGATTAAAAGGTAAAACTTACAATATGCTAGTTACTTCTTCAGCAAATGGAGATACTAGTGGAGATGTTACATTATTCAAGAAATATTTAAACCTTTTAGACAAAGAAGATTACACAGCACATGTATTAAGCAATCGAGTTGTTATGAAGTCAAATGATTCAGAGACATTATTGACTATCGCAACTTGCCAGAGCGCCTAATATATGAAGATAGAAGAGCTAATTGAAAGAGACGTAAGTTCTCTTAACAAAGAGGAAGCAGTTCTATTAACAGAACATTATGAATCCTTATCAAGGAAATTTACAGCATACGAACAGGCAGTAAAAGTTACGCTTAACTCTATTTATGGTGCATTTGGTAACAAGTGGTTCCATTTCTTTAATATTGATATTGCTGAGTCTATTACATTACAAGGACAAGGAGCAATTTTATATTCAGAAGAACGATTAAATATTTATTTCAACAAGTTATGGCATAAAGACGTTAAGGTTCATGAACATTTCAATATTAAAGTAGAGCAAGTTAAAAAGCCTTCTGTAATTTACATTGATACTGATTCATGTTACGTTCAGTTTGAGGAGATGTATGAGTCTATTGAATGGCTTGGTGATATATTAACTATTGATGTTTTTATCATGAAGTTATATAACATACGACTTGACGGTTTTATTAAAAACTCGATGGAGAAGTATTCAACAGACTTAAATACTGAAAATCATTTATTCTTCGATCTTGAAACTATTTCGTATAGTGGAATTTGGTTATCTAAGAAGAAGTATCTACAAGATATTGCATGGATTGATAAGTTGAGTAACGATGAAAGGTATAAAACTTTGAGTAAGATCAAGACGGTTGGTTTCGATATTATTCAAAGTTCTACACCGACAGTCGCAAGAAAACAATTAACAAATGCAGTTGAGATATTACTTTCTGAAAAACCAACAGCAGAAACAATTGCAAAGTTAGTAGAGTTCTTGAAGAAATCCAAGAAAGAGTTTAAGTTAGCTGATATTGATGAAGTTTGTTTTAATAGAAGAACTAATAATATTGATAAGTATGTTATTGATGATACTGATGAACTTCAATTAGCTTTGAAATGTCCTGCTAATGTTAGAGCCGCTGGTTTTCATAACTATCTGCTAAATAATAAGCCACAGTACAAATCAAAATATAAGTTAAACTCAAATGGTGAGAAGCTTAAGATATATCATACGAACCATCATGTATCTGATTTATTTGCATACCAAGCTGGAGAACATCCATACGAATTTGCACCACCAGTTGATTATGAGATTCAATTTGAAAAAAGCGTTATAGATCCAATAAATAGAATTCTTATTGTATTAGGTCTCCAAACACTTAATCGAAACTTAATATATTCAACATCATTATTTTAAAATAAACCAGGACTAACATCCTGGTTTTTTTAGGTGAAACAAACAGCATATCTACTATATAATATCAAACAAAATAAAAACACTATGAAAACAAATGCTTATTCTAAAATTAAAGCAGCAGCTCAAAGTACTGGAAATGATTCTATGTTAGGAGCTACTGTTCGAAGAATTTTACAAGAAGAACTTGCTATGGAAGCTTTGGAAGTATATAATTATGATACTAATCCAAAACAATATACTATAGACCAAATGATTTCTGAAGTAGAACATGAGAACAGAGATACTGAACATCCAAATCTATAGATATGAGCATGGATTTCAATAAATTATCAGAAGAACAACAAACATACGCATTAAAGTATACTAGCGTACATAGAAAGTTAAAAGGTCTTCAAACTGAGATGGAGGATATTGAAAAACGAATATCTGAAACTATAGATGAACTTGAAACATTAAGATTAAACGAAAATAAAATATTTAATAATGGCAAAGAAAAATAAAGACTTTTCATTCGCAGACGTAAATTCAGAATTAGCTGCAATGAATCCAATGGGTTCCGTGATGGATCAATCAAACTTCTCAGAAGTTACTGAATGGATCAACACAGGTAACTACCACCTAAATGCATGTGTTTCAGGAGACATGTTTAGAGGTTGGCCAAATAATAGAAGTTGTTCTATTGCTGGACCATCTGGAACTGGTAAAACATTCTTGGTATTAAATTCAATGAGAGAGGCAATTGCAATGGGTTATAGTATAATCTTTTACGATTCTGAAGCTGCAGTTGATAAGGACCAAATGCATAAGTTTGGTATTGATACTTCAAAAGTAAATTATCAACCAATGAATACTGTTCAAGATTTTAGAACGTCTATTACGACAATTACTCGTAAATTACAAGAGGTTAAAAGAGCAGGAGGCGAAGTACCTAAATTGATGATTATATTAGATTCAGCTGGTAACTTAGCAACTGCAAAGGAAATTGAAGATGCTGCGTCTGGATCAGGTAAAGCAGATATGACGAGAGCAAAGATCTTGAAGTCTATCTTTAGAATTATAATGACGCCTTTGGCAGATTTAAAGATTCCATTCTTATTCACTAATCACACATACCAATCTCAAAGTTTTATTCCAATGAGTATTGCTGGTGGAGGTACTGGACCTGCATATGCAGCTTCTGTTGTATTAATGTTGAACAGAGCACAATTAAAGGATGGTAGTGACAAAGTAGGAATTATAGTAACAGCAAAACCTGATAAAAACAGATTTGCAAGACCTCATCCTATTAAATTCCACTTACATTTTACTGAAGGTATGAATAAGTTTGTTGGTTTAGAACAATACGTTTCTTGGGACACTTGTGGAATTGCTAGAGGAATTATTGAAAAAGGAGTTAAGATTGAGAGAGAATCTGCAAGAACTTGGATATGTAAACATTTAGACAAGCCAGTTAAAAATAAAGATTTCTTTACTGAAGTGGTATTCACAGAAGAAGTTCTTAAGCAGATAAACAAACAAATATATCCATTGTTTAATTACAATGTTGATTCTACTGACGAAGTATTAGAAGATATTTTAAGCGAAGATGAGTAGTCTAAATATCAACAAGATTGATGATAACAAACTGCCAATTAGATATGTATTAGGAATTCAAGAGGATTCAGAGGATTTTCCAACTGCTCTTGATATTCTTTACATATTTATATCAAAGGCAGTACATCAGCCTGACAGACAAAAAGAAACTTTCACTAAAAATGCATTAACTGATTATCAAGCTAAAGGTAAAGAAGCTCAGATAGATTTAGGTATTAAGGAAGGTATAGAAAAAGGATATTTCGAAAATATAAGTGAAACAATAGGCAAAGAATCTTATAGAATACTAATTAACCCATTCATATAAAAAATAAATGCAATTCGGAAAAGACTTTGAAAAAGTATTTTTTAAGTTATCATTACTTAAACCAAAATACTTAGGAACAATACAGAGAGGATTTTATACATCCGATGATATTGATGTGCTACATCAACTTTCAGTCAAATTCTACGATAAGTTTCACGAAACTCCCAAAGTGGAGCAAATGAAACTTTTAGTTTCTAATAGTAAAATTGGTTCGAAGGTAGATCCAGATATTATTGATATAATATACAACACGGATCTTTCTCAATATGATGATGATTGGTTACATACAACAACAGAAAGTTGGATTAAATGGAGGAACTTCGATACAACGTTAGTTGATACCATAGAATACATCAAGACAACTGAGGTGACACCTGAAAATACGGACAGTATAATTAACAAAGTTAAGTCTTTAATTAACGACAGGAACTCTATATCATTCAATTCTGATATTGGTTTAGAGTTTTTCAACGCAGATGATCACCATCAAGAAGATGCTGTAAAAATATCTACAGGATATAATTTCTTAGATAGAAGTTTAAATGGTGGTTATGATAAGGATGGTACTTTAGTAG
>Ga0308009_10001286_pt1 | contig 15042 bp, 4 predicted proteins | sample Neamet127_FD_203134 | JGI IMG/M metagenome (GOLD analysis project Ga0308009, IMG submission 203134) | Marine microbial communities from water near the shore, Antarctic Ocean - #127 | ecosystem: Environmental > Aquatic > Marine > Unclassified | place: Southern Ocean | collected 2014-07-24
GCGTTTAGAAACAAACGGATTTTGTTGTCAACTCCGAATCGCATGAAGTTAGAGTTGTGGTTATAGTTGATCCAACCAGCGTAGGACTCTAATTGGCTCGTACCGTCAGCAAATCCTATGCTGCCTTCGCTAGTTGAGCCAGATACTATGGTCATACCAGAGTCACCCCCTCCTTCTACCACGAGGTTGTTGAACGCCGAGTTGTAGTCAGAGGGGTTAGTTGTCCCTATACCTACGTGACCAGTGTTCTGCTTTATAGTCATTGCTACGCCGACGTTAACTACCGAGAAGGTCATACTACCGCCAGACTCAATCGGGCCAGAAGTCTTCAGTGTTCCGCCGTCTACTGTTCCGCTTGTTAGGAAACCGCCGTCGTTAGTAACGGAAGCTACTAGGTTGCCGTTCTTGTTCCATGACGAAAGGTTACCTGATCCTATAGTGTTGAACCAAGCTACTGGTGTGTTGTTATTTGTGTTTACTACTAGGTCGCCGTTCGATACTACACCGCCGTCAACCTCTAGTACGCTATTATCTCGCAGCCTCATGCCCTTACCATCAAGGGTGTTATGGAACAGTAAATAACCGTCATAGAAACCCGGAAATCCTGCGCCTACGTTCCAGCCAAGACTCCCGTCACTTCTAAGATCTAGTCCGTAAGTAGCACCAGCACTCACCTTCACTCTTCCTGTAACTTCAGCACCAGTGCTATCAATAGTTAATCGTTCTTCTGTTGCTGCGAGGTTTGTGAAGCTTGTTTTTCCGTCGATACGTACCATGTATTCGCCGTTATTCTTAATGCGTACATGAGATTTTCCGCTAGAGTAGAACAGGCCGTAATCGTCGTCTTCGCCCATCTGTATCTCATTGCCGTCACCTAGAGTAATCAAGTTGGCGGATACTGTCGAGTCCACATCGAGGGCACCTGATAGTGTACCACCCGTCAGGGGTAGGTAGACTCCGTCTTCTACGATGCCTTCGTCGCCCTTGTCACCCTTGTCTCCAGTGTCGCCCTTGTCACCTTTGACTCCGGGGTCTCCTTGGATACCCTGACCACCTTGTGGCCCGGGCACCGTAGAGTCTGCGCCTGTATCTCCTTTGTCGCCTTTCTCTCCCTGATCGCCTACGTCTCCTTTGAAGCCGTACTGCAGGTCGTTCCAAGCGTTGACGCCATCACCCATCTTGAACTGACGGGTGTCTAGTTCTAAACCCAGCTCTGCGAGAGCAAGCGTGGGGTTTGCTGTCGTCCAGTTTATTGCGTAATCGTTACGTAGTTGTAGCTGAGTTGCCATGATTTACTTCCTTTAGTTGATTAGAATGTACCAGCGTTACCGCACAGTAGTGGAGAGATTCCTCCGTATATACTAGTAGCGATACCCCCATCTAAATTAATAGAAGTGTCTACGCCGTCCCTTCCGTCTGCTCCGTTCTGACCAGCCAGACCTGCCTCTCCTTGTGGGCCAGTCTGACCTGTGGCTCCAGCGTCTCCAGTTGGCCCCTGTGGGCCTTCTACTGTCGAGTCGGCTCCTACATCGCCTTTAGCTCCTTGCTCACCGCGTGGCCCCTGTGGCCCCACAGAGCCTTCTGCTCCTTGGCCCCCAGTGTCTCCAGTGTTTCCTTGGATACCTTGGATGCCATCTTCGCCTTGGATTCCCTGTAAGCCTTCGCCTCCTTGGTCACCGTGTATGCCCTGTATGCCTTGAATACCCTGTGGGCCTTCTGCACCAGTGTCACCAGTGTCACCTTTCTTACCGTCAACACCTTTAGAACCATCCTGCCCTACTGGGCCGATTGCTCCTGTACTACCAGTGTCACCCTTTGGGCCTTTGATAGGGCCGACGTTAGTCCAGTTGTTGTTACCATCAGATACCCAACCGTCACCTGTGTCGGCTGTGATCCAGAGGTCACCTTCGCTTTGGTTATCAGGCAGAGCGCCTTCGTTAGCTACTGTACCCTCTAGGTTGATAGACGTTCCGTCTTCACCCTGTGGGCCTAGTATGTTGTCGCCAGTGAATACCCAGCCTGCAGATCGCAGTAGGAATATATTACCAGAGGTGCTGTTCAAGTACAGGTCGTTGTTCTGTGAACCTTGGATTGTACCGAACTCAGGTGGGTTGTCTACTCCAGTGAACCACTTCGTACCGTCTACTCCAGCTACGCCAGATAAGCCAGTAAAGCCTTGGTCACCTTGATCACCCTTGTCACCCTTCGGGCCTTGTATTCCTTGTACGCCTTGACCACCGTCGTTACCATTGTTACCCGGCGTTCCGGGAGTACCTTGTTGGCCGTCTGAACCCGGTTGTCCCGGTAAGCCTTCATTACCCTGTGGGCCATCTGCTCCGGGAGCACCGTCCACACCGTCAGAGAAGTCGCTACCTGCCTCTACCTTAGAGTTAAGGACAGCGAAGTTGTAGTCTAGGTTACAGTTACGGATACCGTCACGCAGCTTGCGTCGGTCAGTGAAGGTGATCATGCCGCCTTCTGCTATACCGCCGTCTTCACAGCCTGACCCTGTTTCCTTGTCACCATCGTCGTCTACGTCTCCTGTACCAGACCCGTCAGAGGCTGCTAACATTAGATACGTAGTAGGCATCTGGTAGGTTTGGGTGAATACGTTACCACTCTCACCTCTTCTTGGTAAGGGTGTTATCGCTAGGCTTCCGTCAGCTTCAAACTCTAGACTCGCTCGGAAGTTTGTCCGGCCTTCCTGAGCGGCAGACCCGTTGTGGTCAACTCCGTCGATGTAGCCTTCTGCTTCTATGGTCTCGTACTTCCCGTTCTCCATTTCTATACTAGTGCGAGCATAGAACTTCTCACCTATATAGTAACTGTCAGACCAGTATCCCGGAACCAATAAGAACAGACCCACAATGCGGCCTAGTGCGCTCACGTCCATCCACACTTCTGCGAAGTCGGTCGGAACAGCTTCCCAGCGATCCACTGTTAGGGAAACCTCGAACTGCTGTATCTGACCTTTGTACTTAATTTTATCCGCGTCTGATACGAACCTAGTCTGACTCCATCCGGCGTCTATAGTAGTTGCTCTACCGCCTTTGAAACCTTCCATCGTCTGAGATATTTGAGCCGCTAACGACATGTCTCTGTACAGGTATGAGTTTGCCCAACCTTTCGTATATGAGTTTCCCTGCCTAGCCCAACCTACTCCGTACCCAGAGACAAGGTCGCCATTCTCAAGCTCGCTGTGTCGTCCGTCGAACTGCAGTGTAGCCACCGAGTCCCCCATATCTCCGTTACCCGTGATCTGGGCCTGAGTTATGAACCCCCATGTTGTTGGGAGCTGGCTCATCCTTGCGTAGTCAGTCTGGTTCTTGGCCTGTGAGGGCCAGTGCTGTATTGTATCGTTAGAACCACCAAGGTACCAAGTACTCATCTCATTCGGTTGATCTTTAGTAGAGTAGTTGTTTTCAATACCACCGTCTTGAGTTGTGTTGCTCCAGTTGTTGTTTATCTGATATGGGTTTGTTGCTTGGGAGCCGTAGAACAGTACGTTTTCATTTACGTAGTTGAATGCTAAACAGAGTATGTACACACACGTATTGTTGTCGCCTACGTTGGATGCCTGTCCGTTTAGCTTTACGTATGGGGATATGCTGTCTTGCACTCCGCCTACGTTAAAGTCCTCATACACTCCGAGGGTAGGGTTGTACACTTTACCGTGGTTCATGCGTGACATAGTGTATTGCACGGGTAGCTGTGTTGTAAAAGTACCGTCTTCCCAATCAACACATGTCGATGGGTCTTTCACAAACATTGCATAGCCTTCGCCGTAGTTGGAGGCTTCAGAGTACTCGCTACCCATTCCCCACGAGCCTACACCGTCTACTACTGGGTATGGCTCTGTGAGCTGGGCTTCGTTGTCACGTATATACGAGCATCGTCCAGTCCGGGTTATCTTTCCACCCGCCCCTTTGTTGTCGCAGAACATTACTCCCTGTGAGTCGTTGAAGCCGCCGTAGTATATCTCGTCTTCCGTGCCTCCTCCGCCTAGCATCATCATTACGGTGACGCCATCGAAGGGCATAGCGAAGTTACCGTACTTGGTTCCCTCACCTTGGTCAACGCGCATGATAGCTGCGTTGGCTATGTCTGTTCCGCCGACTACGCTTATTACTAGCTGCGTGTCTGCGAACGTATTAGCTATGTCGCTGGAGACAGAGAACCCGTTAGGGATCAGCGTTATTACTCCGCGAGACCTATACAGGTTTATGTAGCTGTATTGCTGTGAGTGTATACAAGCAGCTTCGTTATCGTCTGTCCAGTTTGCTGTACACACTGTTCCGGTAGATGTTACGAATCCGTTAGAGACACGTACAGATCTGTTGTCTTGTGCTGGGCTACCCTCGTATACATTTACACCTGCTATGTCTGTACTCTGCACCTGTGCAAAATCAGGAGTAGAACCCTCGAAGATGTTTGGGAACGTATAGCTTGTTACTGCTGAATTTGCCCCCACTACGATAGTCAGGGTCTTAGCTCTTAATACTGGCATTAGATGCTCCGTGAATTAGTTGGGGGATCACGCCCCCTCCGTCTTACTCGTTGTCGCTGCCATCTGGTGTCATCTCGCTCAGTATGCGGAACAGTATGTTCCCCTGTGCGGTGGTACCTAGTGGTGCAGCGTTCTGTGTGTTGCGTGCAGTACGACCCTGACTGTCTGTCTTCAGGGGATCACGTAGTGCCTTTGTAACACCGTCTATATAGTTCAAGACGGGCAGTTCGTTTGCTATGCTGTACTGTCCATACTCGCTGTTTCCAGATAGACCTTTGCCTGTCTCGTATAAGGAAACACTCATTCCTGCTACGCCCATATACGCGAAGGTGTCTTTTGCGAGGCTCTCGTATTTATATTCGAGGTACGACTTCCTATCCTCTCCGTCCGGTATGGCGAGTGCCATAGACTGGTAACGGATTACCCTAGCTGCGGCAGACGATACAGTGTTGAGCATTATGCCCATTGCTGCTTCCTTGTCTGCGAACTTGAGGTGACGCGCCTGCTGCTTCTCAGCGGCAAGCATTGGATAAGACTTGAACTGCATCATGAATGCTACCCACTGGTTCATCATCGCTGGGGATGACTCGCCTATGAAGCCCTTCTGGACTTGCTGGGATGCATAGCGGTTTAAGATTACTCCGAGCTTAGCCTTGTCAATCTGCGACCACTGGTTAATGTTCAGTGTCTCGATGGTGCCGTCATCCTTAAAGGTGACGTTCTCATCAAAGAGTTTCTGAAGCCAGTTGCCCTCACCGTCAGGTACGCCTAAGTCTCTTAGTCGCTCTGCGCTGGTGAATGCTGTTCGCTTGGGATCGAGGTGCTTTGCGAGATCGTGCATGAGAGATGCCATAGCTATTTGGTCTTCCATCTGGCGGATTGCTCCGTAGCCAGTGAACTTGCCCTGCATACGCTGGAGCATAGGTCGGTACTTACCGCCTGTAGCTGTGTCAACTAGCTTGCTTAGCTGGTTGGTGTTGGTCTCTGCTGCATCGAAGTGGACGTTCATACGGTCGATCTGGTACATCTCTTGGTATAGACCAGAGAGTTCCTGGAGGTCAGAGAGATACTCGCGGTTCGCTGCTTGCGCTGGCGTTAGCTCGAATCCTCGTAACTGTCCCACCTTGGCCTTGACGTTGCCCCACTTCTGCATGGCTCCAACTAGACCTGCCGTCCCACGGTTGAGTGCTAAGCCGAACTCGGCTAACTGCGACTCACCTAGACCACCCATACCTGCGAGTGATATACCGTCTCGTACTCGTCGTGCGTTCATGGGTAGCTGTCCTTCGTAGGACTTACCCATCATCTGCTGTAGTGCGATACGCGCTGATCTGTGATCCACGGCTGCTCCAAGCTCTTGTGCTTCGAGGGCCATAGCTGTGATCATGCCATTCATGTCGGCGTCGCTCTTGAGCATGCCGTTAGATGACTCGGAGATTGCTCTACGTCCTGTAGCCTCCTTAGCGTACTTAATAAATGTTGCTGGAACGTCCTGATCCATCAGGTCTACTACTCGTAGGATGCCGCCTTGCCCGTCACTGATAGACGCGCTCAGGTCGATAGGAGTACGGTTCTTAGCATAGGTCGGAGTCTCTCCGCCTGCTGCTCTGTTCAGCTCTTCAACGATCTCTTGGATCATCTCTTCGCTGTCACCGTTCTTACGCATACGTTCTACTACCTCTAGGAGCTGGGGCATAGAGCCTCGCAGTTCCTCCTCACCAATGTTGATGATCTCAGCTCGCGGTCTTGCTGCGGCTGTGGCCTTCTGGTCAATCATAGCCTTGGCTAAGACTTTCGCCTTGCCCTCGTCCATGCCTGACTTGATGTAGCCTACCTCAAAGAGGGACTCCATCTGCTGCCTACCACCGGGAGTGCCGATCATCTCTATGATCTTGGCATCGTTCCACGCTTGGTGCTGATAGTTCTTGATCTTGTTGCCTGCATGGATACCGTCTACGTGTCCCATCTGCAGATCGTGAAGCTCCTGATAGCTCTTATCGAGCTGGTCAACGAACTTGCTGACTGCGGGTGAGGCTTTAGACTCTAGCCCTTGTTGTCGTGCATTCATCTCTAGCATTACGTCCTGACTGAGTCGAGTGACATCCTTGTGTGTCTTAGCGTTACCGGCAGTGTTAGCCATTCGCTGCAGTACACCCCACCTTTCGGCTTTGGCTGTCTCCTTCATCAGTGTCTCCCACGACTGGGCGACTGGGAACTTAGCTGCGTTGAACAGGTTCTCTGAGTAGATAGCCGCTGTCAGTGGGTTCCTGTCGATCTGGCCGCCGTACCCAGAAGGTACTTCGAGGATCGTGTGGGTGAACCACTGTGCCAAGGGTGCTCCTGACTTCATGAACCGTGAGGACATAGACTCTGAGAGTCTGCCATACTGGTTCTTGACTGCAGTCTGTACCTTGCTGTCTACGAACTGCCGTCCTAGCTCGTCCATGTTGCCCTGTGCTCGCCATGCTGCGCTTACCTCTGCCCATTGTACGGTTGTTACCAACGCGTCTGTATAGGGGTTAGAGGAGAGCATACGGACGAAGTCTAACTGACTGTCGGCGTATATGCGTGCTGTTTCTATTTGTGATATAAGCTCATCGGTTATTACGACATCGGGCATAGCATCTAGATCCTGCTTCATAGCAGTGATCTGTATGTCTACTTCCTGAATCATAACGGCGAGGGTAGCGTCACGCATCTTGCTTGACTTGCCGCCCATCTCTCTCTCGAATGCTTGTTCGAGTGTCTCGCCTGTCTTACGCTTGATGCCTGCTTTGGCGTATGCTTTATGTATTGCTGCCTTGTAGCGTGCTGGCATACTCACACCGTCTGGTAGTAAGCTGCTGTCTATGCCATCGAAGGCTGCTGATATTGCTTTCTGTGCTCGGTAGAGTGCCTTGGTTACTTCCTGTGTAGCCGCCTTGTTGCTAAGGCGAGTACGCTGTGGCCTAACACCCTTGATGGCTGCGGCTGCGTCTATTGCATCAATTGCTGCCTGCCTACCTGCACGTATAGTGAAGTCAAGCTCCTTCGTGGCTGCCTCAGAGAGGTTAACCTCGTCGAGTGCCTTCAGGGATGCCTCTGCGACGTCCTCAATTGTCTTCTTAGCCATTCGAGCTTGGTACCTGAATGATTCAACAACGTCGCCTACCTTGTCTGCTGTGGTAGTGTTACGAGCTGCTGCGCCACCTGACTTGTGCTCTGTATTGGTTGGCTTCTCTGCCTTGGCTGCCTTTTCCTTGGCTGCTACACGGGCACGCTCTAGTATCTCACGGAACTTGGCATGCTCTGGCGTCAGTATCTGCTCGCCTGCCTCGTCGAACTTGGCTGGGCCAAACTCACGAGTCTCCATAGCTGCATTGATGCGGTCGAAGAACTGGTCTGTAGTCTCTTGGACTTTGCCAAGGTCTTCAGCTCCAATAGACTCCTTGAGTCCACTGACGAATGCCTTGCGGTCAACGTCGTGTACCTTGTCGGAGGTCTGCTGCTTAGTCTTCTCGCCTGCGGTGCGTACTGCTGCACCTACATCCATAGACCTGACCTTGTCCATGACTTTCTTGGACTCTGCGGTCTGCTCAGCGAGTGCTTCTGCTGTGTTAATGGTCTGCCTGAACGCTCTGTCTGTTGCCATGCCTGCGCCTGACTCGGCTAGGTCTGCAACCCATGCTCCCTGTTTGAATCCTCGGAAGCCTGCGCCTAGTACTGGCCCTGCTGCACCGAAGGCTAGGCCCATAGCTGCGTCAAGGTAGTACTCTTGTATCTTGTAAGTCTCGTCAGTTGCGAGTCTAGGAAGAGCACGTACCATCTCTTCTGCTAAACCGAAGCTTCCCCAGACCGCTACCTGATTCCTGACGGTAGTCATCTGGACTCCCCGCAGTCCTGCGGCTGTTGCTAGTTTTGCTGACATGTTCATACCTTTAAGCATTACTGCTCCGGGTACGAGGTTGATTGGGTCTAGTACGAATCCTGCTACACCTGCTGTGAGAGCTTGTCCAAGCCCTTCGTTGGCACGGAAGCCATCGCGGTTGTTTATTAGCCTCAGTCTCTCTGACTGACGCTCTGCGTTGTCAAACGTCCTCTGGGTGGCTATGAATGTTTCGTACTCTGCGGGTACTCCTATCATCAGGTCGGTAATATTGTCCTGAATCTTTAGGCTGTCCCCTACTTCTGGTTCAGATATCCATGAGTCTAAGCCACGCTTTACGTTGCCTACAACTCCATATTCGTCTGCTGCCCATAGTGCGGATTGTCCCCACGATGGTGCGCTCTCTGGTTCGTAGACGTCTCGGTCTGGGTTAGTCGGTATGACTCCCTCCATCATAGACATCTTCTTAGAATAAGCGGTGCCTTCCCCCATAGGGGGAGAGGCTTCCGAGTCTAACTGCGTGTCCACGGGTACTTCTGGTTGCGGGACAGGTGCTGGGGGTGGTGCGTCTGCCACTGAGGCTTGTGTTTCCTCAATGATTGCTGCTGCTGTTCCAGCATCTATCTCTTCCATACTTGACTCCGTAGCGATCTGACGCTAGTTAGGGTTGTTGTGCGTAGGCATTCAGTGCATCTGATACTCTACGCATTCTGGCTTTAATGCCGGGTGCTGTTTTCTTAGCTCTGTACTCGTCACTGTTCAAGAACTCTATTGCTGCTGCTGCTGGGTTACCAGCGTTCAGTAGCTTTACAGTCTTCTCACTGAGTCCAAGTGATCCACGGTACTCTGCTGCGACTAGCTCGGCCTGAAGGTACTCAGGGTAGCTGTCGTAGTTGGGTAGGCGGCCTTTGGCTCGTGTGACGTGTGCGTCGAATGTAGCTTGGAAGGTCTGTCCTTCGTACATGCCTGTCTGTCCAACACCAGATGTAATGTTACCCTTGGTGTCTTCGTAGCGGCCACGTACATAGCCTTCTTCTTCTACTACTCGTCGCTGGATGTAGCTTAGCTCTATGCCTTCGTTAGCTTCTACCTGAGCTACAGCGTCCTTACCGTAGTAAGTGTTAGCCTTGCGATCTACTTCGCTATCGAATGCGTCTAACTCACTGCGAGCCTTGTTGTGCGCTGCGTTGAGTTGGATCTGCTCAGGTGTGGCTGAGCTGCTTCGGCCTGTAGTGACCTTGGTGAAGGTGCTTGTTACTGCCTCCAGCGCAGTGTTCAATGGCTGCTTTCCATTGTCTGCTGCTGATCCACCGTTAATCACCTGCTGTGCTACGTCCCGTGCTGTTCTTACTGACTCTTCGAGTAATCGCGTACGCTTAGACTGGTTAGTCTGGAGTACCTGCTCTACTCGTTGTGGTGCTCCGAACTGAACTGGCATACCAATGCCGGATGCGTTCTCGATAGTTCCATAGAGGAAAGCTCCGTCTGGTGAGACGCGTGCGAATCGCATGTCTTTGACTAGATTAACATTAGAGTCCAGTCCGTATGTAGATACGATGGACGCTAGTGTGTCTGGGTCGTCGTTGAGTCCTTGCAGCCACGTGTTGACTGGTACACTGTTGACAGTACCGTCTACTAATGCCTGCCCACCGGGTACGAACTGATCGCCCACTAGTGTGCCGCCCTTGAGTAGCTTGGCCTTTGCTTCAGCAATCGCTTCTGTGCCGTCTCCGGTACGTGCGTATACGTCATCGTATATGTCTGAGGCTAGTGCCTGTATCTCATTCCAGTTGTCAGGCTCATCTCTAGCCATCCACAAGAAACCATCGGTTCCACTGAGGTCTATGTCTTCGAGGAAGTCTTCCTGAAACTTCTCCATGTCGCCAGCCTTCTTCTCTTCGCTGGCTTCCATACGTACACCATCGTTCTGGTGTGTACGCTCAGCTTCTTGATTGTACTTAGCGACTGCAGCCCACGGCTTGTCTCCGCCACGGTTGATTGCATTGAAGAGTACTTCCAGCTTGGCTCCGTCCTCTGCTCCGAATGTATCGGTGAAGAGCATAGGGTCAGTCTGGCGTAGTACCATAAGGTTACCGAGTTCCGTACGTAGGTTCTCATCTCCGGGGCTGTCAGGTGTGATGCTCTCCAGCTTGAAGAGTGTGTCCTGTCCCATAGCTTTGATCTCATGAGAGACAACCTGTCCCTTCTTCCAGTCACCGCTCCAAGCCCGTACGTTCTGACGTTTCCAGTCTGTGATCTGTTCCTGTGTGATAGGTGCGACCACTGGTGGTAAGCCACTCTCTGCTGCTATGTCCTGTGCATTTTGGCTGAGTGCGTCTATAGCTTTATCTTCCAAGTGCGTAGTCATTGCTTCGGCTTGCTCTTTCTTTGAAAGTAAGCTGAACCCGTGTGCGTCAGTCGTATACAGTGTGACGTTGTGTGCTTTCCTTAGCTTTTCGTTGTTATGCTTCTCGCCGTTGTCTACCATACGCTGTATAAGAGGGCCACGATCCGAAGCCGCGTAAGCGATTGGGTCTAGTGCCTTCAGTGCAGCTTCCTTCTCTAACAACTCAGAGGTAGTGAACCTTGGGTTGCCGTCTAGGTCTACTGCGTCTACGCTTGCGTCTAGGTCTGATGCTGTAGCGAGATACCTAGTGTTGTGCTTCTGGTTGTATGCGGATTCAGCGGTCTGCAACTGGTTCTGATCTTCCTGATCAAGTGTGGAGATAACTCCTGTTGCTTTGATAGCGTTGAATACACCTATACGTCCTTGGTGTAGCTGTGACGTAAGCGCGTCTACAAGTGAATCCTTGTGTGCTTCGTCAGTCATGCCACTGGGCTTAGTCAGTATGTTCTGGATTGCGTCCCGTGCGTCCTGCTGGACATGTGGATCGGGATCATCGATACCTGCGTCAACCTGATTAAAGGTAGAGGCTAGGTTCTTGTTGTACGTTTCCTTGTTGAGTCCCTGTTGGTAGACGGTAGACTTCTTGATCCAGCCTGACTGAATGGTTCCCAGTCTCTTGCTGAAGTCGTCAGTGATCAAGTCTTTGATCTCTTCGTCATCATACAGTTCTGTCTGTGCTGCGATAGTCTTCTCAACGTGTGCGTTCCACTCGACTTCAGACATCTTGAGTCCGATAGTACCTGCATCGTTAGACAGCTTGCCGTTCAAGGCAATAGTTGTGTCTTGTACGATCTTCTCTTGACCAGCGCGTTGCGTAGCACCGGGGCCAAAGATTTTGTTCAGTACATCGTCGCCCATAGCGTCGATAGCTTCACGGCCTTCAGCCGTTCCTGCCATACGTGCGCCTTCTAGTTTCTTCTGACGTGTGCTCTCACGAGTGATGACATCTGCTGCAGTACCTGCCACACTCAAGAGTGCGTTCAGGATTATAGTAGAGTCTTGGTTTATTATCTCTCGCTCTGGCGTGTCGTTAGCTGTGAAGTTGCTATTGATTGTTTGTGTGGCTGTAGCCTTGGCACCGCTTCGGGAAACTGATGCGGGTGGCGGAGCTATACTGCCTCCCTGTACTTCTTCTGTTTCCTGCCTAACTGATTGACCGAAATAGTCGCTCATTGGTTTCTCCTTAACGGTTTTTGATCCAAGCATTTGCGCCTGCAGCACCTGCTGAGATGAGAGCACTAGTAGTGCTGCCACCAACATCAATTTTACTTGTGTCATATAATGATACCTGACCTGTAAGCTTGAGTTCCTTCTTAGCTGCGTCTGCTTGCCAGTAAAGGTCTTCGTACTCTTGGTTGATTCCCATCATGGCTGCTCGTTTGTTCTTGTCGATAGCATCTGCTACTCTAGCCATGCTATTGTCGTGTACTGCGATTGATTGATCTACGCTTGCACCAGCACTGCCGCTTGCATTGGCTTGTACCATTGCCATCGACTTAGCTGCTATTGTCTGCTGCTGTGCATCGATGATAGTTGCTGCTGCAGTCTCTTCGATATTCTGTGCCTTCTCTGGGAGAAGTGCCTTGGCTCGTGCATGGTTGAACTCAGTGGCAGCATCGTTCCTTCCGTTCTGCTCTGCCTCATTCATCCATGACTCCATCTGTGCTCTGTCTGCTCGCTCACCCATGCGCCTGTTGTACGCTCTGTCGGCGTAGGCCTGCTGGGTTGCTTGGTTCTTTGCGTTCTTAGACCCTAACAGCGAGCCGACTACTGATACTCCAATTGCTGCCCACATATAGGGTCTCCTTGAATTAGTAAAGTCCCCCGGAGGGGACTAGATTAGAAACGACGACCAGCTTTGTAGTATGTACCTGTCCATTCTGCTTGGTTCAAGTCCATGAGGTCGTGTCCTATTGATGTAACTTTAATGTCTAGCTCTTCGCTTTGACCTTTGACTTGGAAGCGTACGTCTTCTACGTCTTCGTCGCCTACGTATCTCTGCTCTGGGCCGCTGCGGTCTTGCAACTTGCAGCTACCTTGTACAGACACTGTGACACTATTGATGCGCTTGTGTGCCTGAGTCATGCGTACGCCAGCCTTGTCACGAGTGACGATAGGTGGCATTGTAACCGTTGACTCATACTCATAGCCGTAGTACACAGTTCCACCGTTCATGTTCTGATCTAGAACATATTTAGGGTAGGCTGCGTTGTTGTACGTCACTGCTGCTCCGGGGTTAGGGCATCCTTCGCCCTGTACAAATGTCATGTCCCGAGCTGGGATGTCACCTGAGCCGTAGTGCAGTGGGTACAGTGAGGGTAGAGTGATGTCCCTATAGATACCGTCTTGTGACATACGGCAGTCTAAGTACACCTGTCGCTCCTGCTGTGCATGTAGTGGTAGTCTGAACAGTCGGGGTATGCCTTGATCGAACTCACCATCGCGTCCTACTGCTACAAACTCTACGAATGCACCAGTGACTCTCATGGATATGATACGACACCCGAACTCAAACACCCACCTTGCCCATGTCGATTCGACTGGCTCAAGGATGTCTACGTTGGGTAAGAACTCCATAGTGTAGATGACGCTTCTGTCATCTGCTACTCGGTTCAGAACTATGCCTAAGTTAGGCTCCGCTATGATCTGACTAATGTCTCCCTTGATCAGGTTCTTCTGTCGGTCTGCCAATGGCAACGCGACGGAGAGGTTCTGGATCTGTGGGTCAAGGCTGAACTGTGACAGTCCTGCACTGTTTCCGTACGTGGTTGGGAAGTACACGTCGTTACCTGCGCTCACTGGTCTTGCGACTAGCGTGGCTGGGTACGATGCTGCTTGTGGTAAGGCTGCGTTCTGCGGAGTGATAGCCTCTCTTCCTGAGAAGCGAAACTGTCCGTAGGGGCCGAATACCATAAGGTCATTGTTGTGTACTACGAAGCTACGTAGGTCACCTGCCGCACTGGAGGTAGACTGAATGTCTATCGGGCCAGAGGGTAGGAGCTGTGAGGTTGTACCACGCCACCAGTCATTGAGCTGACCACTGACACTGAAGGACACCTTGTCCTCTGTGAGTATGGCTAGTCTGTTCTGGTGTACTGACACGTCACGTATCTTGTTGTTAATGAATGAAGGCGGTGGGTTGGTGAGGTTGTCACCTGCTTTCCGTGCCTGCATTGAAGGGATTGCGCCTGAGCTTACTTGGTTGAAGTCGCCGAACTCGAAGGTTCCGTCGTCACGCCTGTGCAATACATGCGGGAACGTCTTAGCGTCTATCATTGTGTCCTGATCCGGCTGACTACACTCAAGCCACTCAACTTCTGTGAGCCTGTCGGTTGCGTTGTCTGCTGGGTTGGTCACGTATATATAGTAAACTGCTGCGGGTTCAAGCTTTATTCCTACGTCCAATGTGCCTGTCCACTCGTCGAGCTGTAGCCCGGTGACGTTAGACACTGGATAGGATGACTTGTACATGGTGGTTCGCGCTACGAAGTCAAACTCGAATATAGTATCCGGGTTCTGGTCGTCTCCGTTACGCTTCCATAAGGATACGAACGGTACGTTGTTAGCTGCGAGGTCACCTGTGCCCGGTGGCGATATTGTAGTGTACATTACAGTAGTACTAGAGCTGGCTGCTGGGCCTGTGTCTGCTACTAGGTACTGCTCCCACGCTATTGTGTTAGGTGAGGTTATAGGGAATGGGAAGTCGAACCCCTCGCCTTGTACACCGTTCTCTGTATTGTCTCCGAAGTCGGAGTACCAGTGACCAGAATAGAACTGGCTCTCTGGGTTAGGCTGGACTGCTCCTGTGCCTGCAGCATGGAATGCTGTCTGTGGCTGGGTCAACGTGCTAGGTATCGTACCCAAGTCCTTGGGGATGGCCTGCATGTAGTAGCGTCCTGCACCTGACTCAGGGTCTGGCTTAACCTCTACGATAGAGAAGGGAAAGAAGTCACGCGGTAAGTCGTTCACTGCTGTGACTGTCTTGTCTACAGCTATGAAGGCTCCGCCTGATCCGTCAGAGATTGATAGGTTAGAGTATAAAGCAGGGACATCTCGTCCACCCAAGTTGATATCAATTACTCGGAATCCTATAGATGAGGAGTCTGGTGAGAATATGATTTGCATTGAGTCATTGAAGTAGTCTGAGTCTGATTGTACTGCGTCTGCTATCTTCTGTCCTATCAAGCTGGCTAGTGTGTTCACACCTGTGTCCACGTCAGCTATGTCGGGGATAGGTTGTACAGGGTGATCCTGGCCTACCTC
>Ga0308009_10001288_pt1 | contig 15039 bp, 16 predicted proteins | sample Neamet127_FD_203134 | JGI IMG/M metagenome (GOLD analysis project Ga0308009, IMG submission 203134) | Marine microbial communities from water near the shore, Antarctic Ocean - #127 | ecosystem: Environmental > Aquatic > Marine > Unclassified | place: Southern Ocean | collected 2014-07-24
CAACTGCCCCGAGGTCGGCGCAATCACACCCGAGATCGCGTTGAAAAACGTCGTCTTGCCCGCACCATTGGGGCCGATGATGCCGACCAACTCGCCAGCATGGAAGTCGGCACTGACCGCATCGACCGCCGTCAGCCCACCGAAGCGCACCGTGATGTCACGCGCCTGAAGCAGCAACTCAGCCATTCTTGCGCTCCTTGCTACCCAAGCCGCGCAGCCAGCCACGGCCGTCGCGCCACCAGCCGCTGAAGGTGGCCCAGCGCAGCGAGGCCAGGCCACCGGGCAGGTAAAGCACGCTCAGGATCAGCAGCAGGCCCAGCGACATCATGTAGACCTGCGGCGCCTGCAGGCGCAGGGTCTCGGCCAATACGCTGAACACAATCGCCGCAATCAGCGGCCCCCACAAGGTGGCCGCGCCACCGATCAACGCGATCAGCACCGTCTGGAAACCGATGAAAGGGTTGAACACGGTGTGCGGGTCAATGTAAGTCCAGCGCACCGACATCGCCGCACCGACCGCGCCGGCAAAGGCCGCCGTCATCGCAAATCCGGCCACCTTGATCAGCCGTGTGTTGACGCCCAGGGTCTGCGCGCGCTGCTCGTCCGCACCTATGCCCATCAGCGCCAGGCCGAAGCGGCTGCGCCGCACAATGATGGAAACCAGCACCGCGAGCAGCGCCAGCGCCAGCACCGTCAGGTAAATCGTGTCGCGGTCCGGCACCACGGTCAGCACGCGCCCCACCGTGCCCGTGACTTTCTTTTCAAAGTAGGTCACGGCATGGCGGATCAGCTCTGTCATGCCAAAGGTCAGCACCGCGAAATAAGTGCCGCGCAAGTGCAACACGGCCGCGCCCATGACCACGGCAACTACGGTGGCGATGCCGGCGCCGAGCGCGATGGCACCCAGCCAGGGCAGGCTGTCGAGCGCCACGGCACTGGTGTAGGCACCGATGCCGAAAAAGGCCGAGGTCGCCAGCGACAGGTAACGCGTGCTGCCGCAGAACAGTCCCCAGCTTGAAGAAAGCGCCACATACATCAGGCAGGTCAGTGCCATCGAGACCACGAACTCGCTGCCGTAATGCGGCAGCGCCATCGCCCAGCCGGCAAAGGCCAGCAGCAGCAGCAGGTCGCGAACAAGGATTTGGCGGTCTTTCATCTTCTTCTTATTTGGCAAACAGGCCGCGCGGCCGCAGCAGCAACACCGCGATAAACACGCTGTACGAGAGCAGCGCCTTCAGCGAAGGATTGGAGAAGTGCATGCCCAGCGCTTCCACCACGCCCAGCAGCAGGCCACCGGCCAATGCGCCGCTCATGCTGCCGAAGCCGCCCAGGGTGATGACAATCAGCGCGGTGACGGTGTAGGGCTCACCCATGGACGGCGTGATGGTGTAGGCCATGGACAGCAGGCAACCGGCCACACCCGACAGGCCCAGGCCGATGCCGAACATCAGCGGGTGCAGGCGCTGGGTGTCGATACCCACGAGTTGCGCGCCGGTTGGCGACTGCATCAGCGCCCGCACGCCCTTGCCGAGCAGCGTGAAGCGCAACAGCACGATCAGTACGCCACTGAACAGCAGCGCCAGGCCGAACACCAGCAGCTTGTTGCCGGCAAACTGCGCCTCGCCGATCTTCACTGGCTCGGCCAGGTAGTCATACCCGCGCAGGTCGCCGCCCCACATGAAGGAAGCGAAATTCTGCACCAGGAACATCAGGCCGAAAGCCACCATCAGGCCCCGTGCCTCGAAAATGTCGAGGTTCGGCGAGGTCACGGTCAGGCGCCTAAAGCACAGCGTGTGGATCACCAGACCCAGCGCCGTCAGCGCCAGAAAAGACACCGGCACCATCAGCAGCGGCGAGAGGCCCAGCGTGGTGTGCGCCATCCAGGTCAGGTAGGCGCCCAGCATCAGGAACTCGCCGTGCGCGATGTTCAGGATGCGCATCAGGCCGTACTGCAGGTTCAGGCCAAGCGCCACCAGCGCGTAGATGCCGCCGGTGATCAGCCCGGAGGCGATCAGTTCAAACCAGGAAAAAAGTGACATGAGATGGCAAGCTTGTCATGCCGGACGTGATCCGGCATCCTCGGCGCCCCATCCACCGCAGTGGACGAGGCATGGATTGCGGGTCAGGCCCGCAATGACAATGTTTTAAAGATTATTTCCAGGCCGGCTTGACCGGGTTGAGCTTGGCGGTGGCCATCTTCTGCGGCCACACCACCTCGAACTCGCCGTTCTGCCACTGGCTCACGCTGCCCGCCGTGGCAGTGTTTTCGCTGCCGGTGAACTTGATGTCGCCAATGATGGTCTTGTGCGTGGTACCGGCCACATAGTCGCGGATCGCCTTGCGGTCCAGCCCGGCCTGCCTGACGGCGGCCGTGAGGATCTCCAGTCCGGCCCAGCAGGCGCCGCTGGCCCAGCGGTCCGGCTCCTTGCCAGCAAACTTCTTGGTGTGCGCATCGAAGTAGGCCTTGGCGGCGGGGCTGGTCTTGCTGTTCCACGAGCCCATGCCGAGCACCCCTTCGGCACCGGCCGGCGTCATCACGTTGCGGTAGAGCTGGAAGGCGGTGCCGACCGAGGCGTAGTAGTACTTGGGATTGAAGCCGATCTCCTTGGACTGCCTGCTGGCCAGGATGGTGTCGGGCGGATAGCTCAGGCCGATGAAGACGTCGGGGTTTTTGTCCTTGATCGAGCGCAGCACCGGCGACAGGTCCTTGATGTCACCCGGGTAGCTTTTTTCTTCCAGCACCTGGATGGCGGTGCCGCGCAGCGCCGTCCGGAGTGCGGAGAAGTTCTCCAGTCCGAACAAATCGTCCACATAAATGACAGCCACGCTTTTCACGCCGTTGGCCACCAGCATGTCCACCAGCGCGCCGACCATGCGGTCGGGCTGCTGCAGCAGCAAAAAGAAGTTCGGCAACTTGAGTTCGACCAGCTTGCGCGACAAGGCTGTGGGCGCCAGCACCGGGTAGCCCATGCGATTCGCCAGCGGCGCAATCGCGAAGTTGGCATTGCTGCCCCAGGGCGGCAGGATCAAATCGACCTTGTCGCTGCCCATCAGTTTTTCATAGGAGCGCACGCAGGTCTCGATGTCGCTGCGGTCGTCCGAGCTGATCAGCTCAATCGGGCGTTTGGTGCCCTTGACATCGATACCGCCCGCCGCGTTTTGCTGCTCGGCCCACAGCAGGTAGTTGGGTTCCTGGCTGACCTGCGCGCCGCCGGTCCACGGGCCGGTGCGCGCGATGGCGTAACCGACACGCACGGGCGCGGCCTGGGCAAACAGTTGCGGGGCAAAGGCGGCCGCGCCGACGGCAGCGGCGGCGCCCTGGATCAATGTGCGTCTGGATGGCTGGACCATGGATGTCTCCTCGTTGTAAGTGCCCGGCGGGCAGTGGAAAACGGATGGTAGGCAGAGCCGGCCGGCCGCGCTTTGCTGAGCGCGCACAAAGCAGTTGTCGGCCAGCGCACAGCGACTGGGGTTAACCCTTGGCCCCACGGTGCGCCAGAACAAGCCTCAACACCCATAATCTTTGCCAAGGGCCCAAGGCCTGTTCAGCGCCCTTCCACCGGAGACATCCATGACTGCGGCCACCCTGGTATCCACCGACAATGTCACGCCGCGTGAACGCGCGCCGGTCTGGCGCGAGTGGCTCTGGAAACACTTCGGCGGCCTGGAGTCTGACCTTTACGGCGACACCGACTTCGATGGCCACATGGCCTCGGCCCATGCTGGCGACGTGATCCTGACCAAGCTCGAAGCGAATCGCCACCGCGTCGTGCGTACCGCCGACATGGTGCGCGCCAGCGATGCCGGCTACCTCAAGATCGTCGCACCCCTGCACGGCCGCGCCGGCGTTGAACAAATGGGCCGACAGGCCTGGGTCAGCCCCGGCGGCTGGACCATTTACGACACCACCGGCTGTTATGCGGTTGAGAACCCCGAGCGCGTGGAGCACCTGATCGTGATGCTGCCCAAGGCGTTGATCGTCGAGCGCGGTCTGCAACTCGACACCCTGATGGCGCGCCACGTCGGCGGCGCCAGCGGCATTTCGCGCGTGGCGCTGGCCACCATGCGCAGCACCTACCAGGAGCTGCCCAACATGAGCGCCGCCGCCGCGCACGGCGCGGGCGAGCTGATCGCCCAACTGGTGCGGCTGTCGCTGATCGAACTGGCTGGGCAAAGCACAGCGCTGACGCAACGCGAGGCGCTGAAAGACCGCATCCGCACCTACGTCGCCGTCAACCTGCGCGACCCAGCCCTGTCCATCGAGCAGATCGCGCAGGCACTGAACTGCAGCAAGCGGCACCTGCACAACGCCTTTGCCGGCGAGGACGACACACTGGCCAGCTACATCCTGCGGCTGCGGCTGCAGGCCTGCATCCGCGAGATCCAGCAGAGCGGGCCGCAGTCGCGCGCCATCACCGGCATTGCGCTGTCCTGGGGTTTCAACAACCTCTCGCATTTCAGCCGCGTGTTTCGCGAGCACACCGGACAAAGCCCCAGTGCTTTTCGCCAGGCTGCAGCGGCACCGCTCCAGCATTGACATTTTAGGCATCAAATCGGCCTCCAGCCCATGTCCCGCGAGCGTCAGCAGCTCCTGATTTCATAGCGAACAATGATCCCGACTTATCCCACGGAGACAACACCATGCACATCCCATCATTGAAAGAAGTCGTCAGCGCAGAAGAGTGGCAGCTGCGCTGCGAGCTCGCCGCCTGTTACCGGCTGGCCGCACTGTACGGCTGGAGCGACCTGGTGTTCACCCACATCAGCGCCAAGCTGCCCGAGTCAGTCAGCGGTGCGGGCGCGCACCATTTCCTGATCAACCCCTACGGCCTGATGTTCGACGAGATCACCGCCTCCAGCCTGGTCAAGGTCGACGAAAAATGCAACAAGGTGATTGATTCGCCCTTTCCGGTGAACCCGGCCGGCTTTGTGATCCACAGCGCGGTGCACGAAGCCCGCGCCGATGCCGGTTGCGTGATGCACACCCACACCCGCGCCGGTGTCGCCGTCAGTGCGCAGAAGTGCGGCGTGTTGCCCATCAGCCAGCAATCGACCTTTGTGCTGGGCTCGCTGGCCTACCACGACTACGAAGGTGTCGCCTTCCGCGATGATGAGAAGCCACGGCTGCAGGCCGACCTTGGCACGGCCAATTATTTGATACTGCGCAACCACGGCCTGCTGGTGGTCGGCAAGACGGTGGCCGACGCTTTTCTGTCCATGTACACGTTTGAAAACACCTGCCGCATCCAGCTTGACGCGCAGGCCGGCGGGGAATTGATTGCGGTGAATCCGCTGATCGTCAAAGGGGTGGCCGAGGCCATGCGGGTGCAGACCGGCGGCATGGGTGGCGCTTTTGTCTGGCCTTCGCTGATCCGCAAGTTGGACCGGCTGGACCCCGGCTACAGCGCGTGAGCGGGCCGCTGGCCGGCGGTGCTTGATTCCGTCGCCCACCCTCGGGCGTTGCAGTGCACCGGGCAGCGTACCAAGCGATCAGGCCGTCAGCACCTCGGGCTGCGAAGAGAAGGCCTCGCCGGGACGGATGTCCCCCTGCTCGATGGTCAGCGCCTTGCGCAGCATGATGACGCCGCCAAAAATCGTGGCAAATGCCACGTCCTTCGCGTCGCGGCCCGTCCCTATGCGCACCAGCCGGTCTATAGGCGCCATGCGCGTGGCATCGAACATTACCCAGCGCCCGTCCAGCCAGGCCTCGAACACCGCGTGGAAGTCCTGCGGGGGCTCATCGAAATACACATAACCGACCACCAGCCGCGCTGGAATGTTCAGCGCGCGGCACAGCGTGATGCCCAGGTGCGCAAAGTCGCGGCAGACGCCGGCGCGTTGCACAAACACATCCTGCGCCGTGGTGGTTGAGCTGCTGAAGCCGGGCAGGTAGTGGATGGAGTCGTGGATCCAGCTTTCAATCGCCCGTACGCGCGACAGCCCCAGCGGCAAGTGGCCAAACAAGTGCTGCGCTGCGCGACTCATGATGTCGGACTCGCAGTACCGGCTGGGCATTAGAAACCGCATGGCATCGTCGGGCACTGCAGTCACGGGGACCTCGTCCAGGTGCAGCGGAACTGGTGCATGGTGCAATTCGACCTGCGCGTGGTAATTGACCGACAACAAACCGCGCGGCGCATCGAGCCGAAAGAAACGGTTGCCGTTGCGCTCGTCGCAAAAATGCCTGACCTTGACGCTGGGTGTCACGCTCAGGCGTTCTTCAAGCACCTTGTGGCTGTCATGGAAGGCCGACTCGATGTTGAAGAGGAAGTGCGTCGGGCTGACCACATCGTAGTCAAGCAGGCAATCAATGGTCGCAGTGTGCATCGGTATCTTTTTTGTTGGAATCAGCATCTTTGGAGGCCCCACCGGAGGAGAACCAGCTTTTGCAGGTCACCCATATCACATGGGCGCCGCGCTCCAGCGTGTCCACGGCCAAGTCGCGGCGATTGCGCGCTTTCAGGCGGGCCACCAGCAGCAACTGGGCCACACTGGCGCGCTGCGCGCTGGCGCGCGACAGGGCAGTGCCCGGTTCGGCTTGGGGCTTGCGTTTGTCGGTGGGAAGCGTCACGCCATGCGGCCAGTCAAGCGTGGTCTGCATTTACTTGAGGACCTTTTTCACGGCGCCCACACCCAGCGCGGCCAGCACCACAAAAATGACCGCCAGGATCAGGAACAGGCCAAACAGGATCTTCGCGATCCCCGCCGAGCCTGCCGCAATGCCGCCAAAGCCAAAGGCTCCGGCAATCAGCGAAATAATCGCAAAAATAATGGCGTATTTCAACATCCTGAATCTCCTGATGGGACTGGGACGCACCGCGCCCAAAAAAATAATCATTTGATGGTAGGCGGCGCTCTGCGAAGGCCACATCAGCATCCCGCGCGTGGCCCTGTAGGACAGGGCCAGATGGCCAGTCGCTAGTCCTGTTTTGATAGCTGTTCACGCCTAGCGGGTATGGCTAGGAGCCTGGGCGGCGCAGCCCGCGATGCAGGCAGCCATGGGGCGGTCGTCGGGGTCAATTTTCACTTCGGCACCCAGACGCCTACGCAAGATACTTGCAAAGCCACAAGCGCTGGACTGATCTTGAACAACGCGTACAGCTAAAATTGCGGGATGATTACCCGGACCCTCGTCCCCTCTGCCCTACCTGCCGCCCCGGCCGAGCCGACTTTAAAAGTCTCCTTCAAGGCTCACATGCTGGCCGTGCGGGAAGACGCCATCGTGCAGGCCGTCAACCGCCTGTTGTCGGAAAAAGGCTTTGACCTGATGACGGTAGACCAGGTGGCCGCTGAAGTGGGTATTGCCAAGGCCAGCCTCTACAAACACTTTCCGAGCAAGGAAGACCTGGCCGCCGCCGCTATGGTGCGCGTCGTAGGACAAGCGCAGGCGTTTTTGGCGGGTTTACCGGCCAACGCCCCGCCGCTGGACCAGCTCAAGGCCATGGTGCGATGGATGATTCGGCTGCAACTGGCGGGTGAAATGCCGTCACTGCCGCACCACAACTCCAGCTTGCGCACCACGCTGGTCAACAACAAGGCCTATGTAGACGGCTTGATGCAGGTCAGCGACCAACTCGGCGGCTGGATAGAAAAAGCCCAGCAAGACGGTTCGCTGAACCCCACACTTCCGCCACTTCTGGTGCTCTACACCTTGTACGCACGCGCGTGTGACCCGGTGCTGGAGTTTCTGAAGGCAGGCGGTCAACACAGTGACCAGGAACTCGTCGAGCTGGTGGTCCGAACCTGTTTTGAAGGCTTGAACGCCCGGCCGGCCTGACCGGCCGCTTTCCGGCAGCTTGCAACGCTATAAATAAGATAGCTGGTTACGCAGCATTCATATGGGTCAGGCCCCGATTTCGATCAAAAAATCAGGCTTGAAACCGTCTTGCTCACCCTTGCGGGCATAACCCAGCGGGTTGGCCACCACCCGGCAGCCATTTTTTACATAGTCGCTGGGGCAATGCAGATGGCCGTGCAACCAGAGTTGCGCACCGGCCAGCATATCGTCGAGTGCGTTGCAAAAACCGGCGGTGCCGGGCGCCAGACCATAACGCGGATCGCCGCTCAACAGGCTGGGCGCGAAGTGGGTGACCACCACCGTCGGGCCAACAAACGGTGCGGCCAACGCCTGCCGCAACCAGGCCTGGCTTTGCAGGCCCCGTTCGCGCACGGCGTCGGCCAGCATCGGCTGGCCATGTTGAAAAGCGTGATTTTTGTGAAGGTAAAAATTGGCCGCGCGAAAGGCTTTTTCGCGGGCCTTGAGCTGCTCGCCCAGAGTGATCTCGCCCGCGCCGGCGCTTAACACGTCGAAGTCGCTCCACAGGGTGCTGCCGATAAAACGCAGGCCTTGCAAAACCACTATTTGCTGCTCCAGCCAGACCATGCCGAGTCGTTCACAGCTTTCACGCAGGCGTCCGTGGGTGGCGTCAAAGTCCTGGCCGTCATATTCGTGGTTGCCGGGGATAAACAACACCGGCGTGGGCCAGGCGGCGCCGCCCTGGGCCACGGGCAGCGGCGAAAAACGCGCTAGCCCGAAGTCGCTTTCCTTGAGCAAGGAGCCGCTTTGATAAGACCCAATGTCGCCTGCCAGCACCAGCAGGTCGGCGCCGGGCGTCGGACGCGCCACAAAATGCGGGTTGGACTCAAGGTGCAGGTCGGACAGGAGCTGAATTTTCACCCCCCGATTGTGCGGGATGCCGCCAGACGCCCGGACGGCCAGGCGACGGACCCATGTTCGCAGCGGGCCAAACTATGCGTGTTGCGCATGTAAATCGGCCATTGGACCGCTTGCAAACCAAGGGAAAACCCTTACTCTTGAATCATCGCAACTTTTCACCTTCTGGGGTGATCTTGGACTTTGATATGACCCGCTTTTTTAATTTCTTTCTTCGTTTTCTGCCGGCACGCCGCACGCCCGTCCCAGGCGTCGCGCGCCAGTTGATGGAGCGCGCCGGTGACCGCGCCGGCCGCAACCCGCACCAGGCGCGTGAATTGCGCCGCGCTGCGTTCGCCTATCTCCGTGTTGTTCGCTGAGCTCGATCTCTCCAATCCGACGGGAGACGATATTCAGTGTCCAGCGCCTTGCCGGTGTTTGCGCGGCCGGCCCGCCAGTGCCTTGTCGAACACGGCGTTCGGTAGCAGGCGCAGCAGCTTGGCCACCACGCCCATCTGCCAGGGAATCACGCGATAACTGACGCCCGCCTCGATGGCCTGGAATGCCTTGTCGGCAAACGCGTCGGGCTGCATCAGAAAAGGCATCGCGTAGCGGTTCTTCTGTGTCAGCGGTGTGTCGATGTAGCCGGGGCACAGCGTCACCACTTTCACACCGGCAGAGCGCAACTCCCCGCGCAGGCTTTCGCAATAGGCAATGACGGCCGCCTTGCTGGCGCAATACGCCCCATGACCCGGCAAGCCGCGAATGCCGGCGACGCTGCCGATACCCACCAGTGCACCCGCGCCGCGTTGCACCATGGCATCGACGAAAGGGTGAAAGGTCGCCGCCAGACCGGTATTGTTGGTGGCAAAGGTCTGCGCCATCACGTCCAGGTCTTCACGCGCAGCCGTGTCCATGCCGATGCTGATGCCGGCATTGGCAATCACCACATCGGGCAGGCCCTGCGACGCGATGCAGGCCCGGCCCGCAGTCACGATGCTCTGAGGATCAGACACATCCGCGCTGTAGATCCCATAACTTTCTGCGCTGATCCCCTGCGCCAAAGCCCACGACTGGACCTCCGCCGTGCGGCGCGCCACCAAGGCCAGCCGATAACCCGCACGCGAAAACCGCAGCGCCAGCGCCTGGCCAATGCCGCTGGACGCACCAGTGATGAAAACGAGTCTGGACATGGCTAGTGCCGTGGTTGAATAAAGGCCGGCGGTTCAGGGCAGGCTGCCTGCCGCTTTTCGGGGCACCAGTACACCTTTGACGCGCCCCTTCAGGTCGGCCACCCGGTCCATGTTGTCATAGGCAAAGGTGTCGCCCTCAAACTCGTCGGCGCCGCGCTTGATGACCACCGGCAGATGCGATTTGACGCGCTCATCGTTGACAAACACATGCAGAAACTCACCGCGAAACTCCAGCCGCTGGATTTCTTTGCCATTCGGGTCCACCGACGCATCTCGCACCACGCGTGCATTGCCAATCAGCTGAACTTCGGAGCCATCGCCATTGGTCAGCGCGCGGTCGCCGGTCGAGGTTGTCAGCCGGCCTTCGATGCTGTAGCTGCGGATCAGCGCTTTGTCGATCTCCAGCGTGTCGGTCGCGGGGTAATGGCGCACCTCGATGCCCGTGACATCGCTCTTGAGCTGGCCGGCGTCATCAAAGGTCTTGATGCCAAAGTTGCGCATGTAATAGTCCGGCTCGCTGCTGACTGCCCGCTGGCCTTCGGCGGGCAGCGCCTCGGGCGTGTTTCTGACCAACCAGTAGGTGCCCAGGGCCAGCAGGCCCATCAGCAGCACCGGGATGTAGATAGCGGTGCGCTCCCACCCGCGCGACAAGCGGTCAAGCGTATGGCGCCAGCCGGGCGCGGTGCTCCAGCCTGGCCAGCGGCGGCTGGCGGCCATCAGCGCGTGTACTCCTGCAGCAGCGCAGCATAACGGCCACTGGCCACCAACAGCAGGTCGCAGAACTCACGCACGGCGCCGTCGCCCCCGCGCGCCTGGGTGACATGATGGGCTGCGGCCCTGACCTCCACATGCGCGTTGACGGGTGCGCAGGCAAACGCAACACGCCGCATCACCGGCAGATCGGGCCAGTCATCTCCCATGAAGGCCGCCTGGGACCAATCCAGCCCCAGCGTTTTGAGGGTGAGCTCGGCCGCTGGACGCTTGTCTTCGGTGCCGAAATGGGCATGGGTCACGCCCAGCGCATGCAGGCGCGAGCGCAGCACTGCACTGTCGCGCCCGGTGATCACGGCCGGCGTGATGCCGGCCCTCTGCAACAGCTTCAAGCCGTGGCCGTCAAGGGTATGGAAGCGCTTGAGCGTTTCGCCGCCCGTAGTGAAACTGTCCTGCAGCGTGGCCCGTGTATCGCCTTGCGGGTACTCCCCGAAATACAGGCCGCCGTCAGTCAACACGCCGTCCACATCAAAAAAAACTACTTTGACGTTTTGCGCGCGCAGCAGCAACTCGGGCGCAAAAGTCAGAACAGGAACGTGAGGGCTTGTGGGGGTCATCAGATCACTTTCGCACGCAACAGGTCGTTGCTGTTGAGCGCGCCACACAGAACATCGTTGCCGTCCACCACCAGCACGCTGGTAATGCGGTATTGCTCCATCAGGGTCACCGCTTCCACCGCCAGGGCGTCGCTGCGCAAGGTTCGGGGCCCCGGATGCATCACCTCTTCGGCGGTGCTGGCCCGCAGGTCCACGCCCTTTTCAATCAGGCGGCGCAAATCGCCGTCGGTGAAAATTCCGAGCACCCGGCGCGCGTCATCCACCACGGCGGCGGCACCCAGGCCTTTGCTGCTCATTTCACGCATCAATTCGGTGAAGCTTGTACGCCTGCAGACCGCCGGCACCGCATCGCCGGAGCGCATCACATCGCTGACGTGGGTCAACAGCTTGCGGCCCAAAGCACCGCCGGGGTGGGAGCGGGCAAAGTCTTCTTCCTTGAACCCGCGCGCGTCAAGCAGGGCCACCGCCAGCGCATCGCCCAGCGCCAACTGGGCGGTGGTGCTGGCCGTGGGCGCCAGGTTCAGCGGACAGGCTTCTTTCTCAACGCTGCTGTCGAGCACGATGTCGGCATGCCGCGACAACGTGGACTGCAGGGCGCCAGACATGGCGAGCAGGGGCACGCCCAGGCGTTTGACCACCGGCAAAATGGAGGTGAGTTCCTGCACCTCGCCGCTGTTGGAGATCGCAAACAACACGTCAGCAGCGGTGATCATGCCGAGGTCGCCGTGGCTGGCTTCAGCGGGGTGCACAAACATCGCCGGTGTGCCGGTAGACGCCAGAGTTGCGGCAATTTTGCGCCCGATGTGGCCACTTTTACCCATGCCCATCACCACCACCCGACCCTTGCAGTTGAGCACCAGCTGCACCGCACGCGCAAACTCGGGACCGACCCGCTTTTTCAGGCCCAGCACGGCCGAAGCTTCTATTTCAAAGGTGGCGTGGGCCAGGGCAAGCGCCTGCGCAGGGTCGAATTTCACGGGATCAAAGCTCATGCCCGCATTCTATAGAGCCCCCCTGAAACACCGCCTGTGAAGGGGCGCCATGCCCTCCGCTGAACACCGGCCATCAGCTACCATCGGCGCATGAGCGCGCTTGAACTGACACTGCTGTACCTGTTGGCTGCCGTGCTCGGCGTGGTCGCCTGCCGCTCATTGAAATTGCCGCCCATGCTCGGCTACCTGGCGGTTGGCGTGGTGATCGGTCCGAACGCGCTGGCCTTGTCAGAGGACGCGGACGGTGTGCGGCATCTCGGCGAGTTCGGTGTGGTGTTCCTGATGTTTGTGATCGGGCTGGAATTCAACCTGCCCAAGCTGCGCTCCATGCGCCGCCATGTGTTTGGCCTGGGGATGCTGCAGGTGATGGTGACCATTTTGCTGGTGACCTTCGGCTCCCTGTTCCTCGCCGCGCTGGCGCCCACGCTGTGGCGCATGTCTTGGCAGACGGCGCTGGCACTGTCAGGCGCGATTGCCATGAGCAGCACCGCGGTGGTGGTCAAGCTGCTGTCCGAGCGGCTTGAGATGGAGTCCGAACACGGCAAACGCGTGATGGGTGTGCTGCTGTTCCAGGATCTGGCCGTGGTGCCGCTGCTGGTGCTGATTCCCGCGCTGGGTTCTCCGCCGGATGAGTTGCTGATGGCGCTCGCTATCGCCGGGCTGAAGGCCACCGTACTGGTCAGCCTGCTGCTGACCGGCGGCCAGCGCATCATGCGCTGGTGGCTGACGCTGGTGGCCAGGCGCAAAAGCGAAGAGCTGTTTGTGCTGAACCTGCTGCTGGTCACGCTGGCGCTGGCCTGGCTGACCGAGCTGGCCGGCCTGAGCCTGGCGCTGGGGGCCTTTATCGCCGGCATGCTGATCTCAGAAACCGAGTTCAAACACCAGGTGGAAACCGACATCCGGCCTTTCCACGATGTGCTGCTGGGCTTGTTTTTCATCAGCATCGGCATGATGCTCGACTGGCGACTGGTATTGGAGCGCTGGCCGCTGGTGCTGCTGTTGCTGACGGTGCCGGTATTGTTCAAGCTGCTGCTGGTGGCAACACTGGCGCGCGGGCTGGGCGCCACTGCTGGGGTGTCGCTGCGCACCGGCCTGTACCTGGCGCAGGCCGGTGAGTTCGGTTTTGTGCTGCTGTCGCTGGCCCAGGACAACAGCCTGATTCCGCCGGAGTTGCTCAACCCCATCCTGGCCAGCATGGTGCTGTCGATGCTGGCCACGCCCTTCATCATCATGTACAGCAACCGCATCGTGATGCGTCTGGTCAGCAGCGAATGGCTGCAGCAGTCGCTGCAGATGACCTCGATTGCACGCAAGTCCATCAACGTCGACAAACATGTGATCATCTGCGGCTATGGCCGCTGCGGGCAGAACCTGGGCCGCTTGCTCGACGGCGAAGGCATCCCCTACATGGCGCTGGACCTGGACCCGGACCGGGTGCGGCAGGCAGCGGCGGCCGGCGACTCGGTGGTGTTTGGTGATGCGGTGCGGCTGCAGGCCCTGATGGCGGCGGGGCTGGCACGCGCCAGCGCCGTGGTCGTGACCTACCTGGATACCCCGAGCGCGATGAAGGTGCTGGCCAACATCCGCGCGCATGCGCCCACAGTGCCCGTCATCGTGCGCACGGTGGACGACCACGACCTGGAAAAACTGCAGGCTGCGGGTGCGACCGAGGTGGTGCCTGAAGCCATTGAGGGCAGTCTGATGCTGGCCAGCCACGCGCTGGCGCTGGTGGGCGTGCCGATGCGCCGCGTGATCCGCGTGGTGCAAGACCAGCGCGATGCGCGCTACAACCTGCTGCGCGGCTACTTTCACGGCGCCGACGACAACACCGTCAACGAGCTCGACCAGGAGCGGCTGTCCACCCTCACGCTGCCACTGGGCGCGCGCGCCGCCGGGCAGCGACTTGGCGCGATGGCCTTGTATGCCGTGGGCGTGCGGGTCGTCAGCATCCGGCGCGGCAATGGCAACCCGCTGCGCCATGATGACGACACCCTGCTTGAAGGCGGCGACGCGCTGGTGCTGTCGGGCAAGCCAGAAGCGCTGGCGGTCGCGGAAGAAAAGCTGCTCAGCGGACGCGCCCCGGCCGGCGCATCAGGCGCTGCAGGTAGCGCGCCGGGCAAGGCAAAATAATGGTTTTTCGCCAACCCGCCATGACTCCCCAACCGCCCGATACCCTCAGCCACCTGACGGTCAATCAGTACCTCAAGAACCATATCCGCACCGTGGCCGACTGGCCAGCGCCGGGGGTGCAGTTCCGCGACATCACGCCGCTGCTGCAAGACCCGAAAGTGTTTCGGGTGCTGATCGATGCCTTTGTGCACCGCTACATGGACAAAAACCTGCGCCCCGACGTGGTGGCCGGTCTCGATGCGCGCGGTTTTATCCTCGGCGCTGTGGTGGCCTATGAGCTCAATGTCGGTTTTGTGCCGATCCGCAAAAAAGGCAAGCTGCCCTTCACCACCGTGCAGGAGACCTACGAACTGGAGTACGGCAGCGCCACCGTGGAGTTGCACACCGACGCGGTCCAGGCCGGCGACCGGGTGCTGCTGATCGACGATCTGATCGCCACCGGCGGCACCATGATGGCTGGCAAAAAGCTGCTGGAAAAACTCGGCGCCACCGTGATGGAAGGCGCCGCGATCGTCGACCTGCCTGAACTGGGCGGTTCAGCCAAACTGAAAGCGGCCGGCTTGCCCTTGTTCACTTTGCTGGATTTCGCCGGGCATTGAACCCGAAGACGCTATCAAGTCGTCCCTGAGAAACTCACATTTCAGACGGTCCGCAGTTTGAGTGCAGCGGTTTGTTCACGTGTCGCACTTAAGAGTTGCCCGATCATGATGCCCAATTGGGCGCAAAGAAGCCGCAGCTTCTTG
>Ga0308009_10001291_pt1 | contig 15002 bp, 17 predicted proteins | sample Neamet127_FD_203134 | JGI IMG/M metagenome (GOLD analysis project Ga0308009, IMG submission 203134) | Marine microbial communities from water near the shore, Antarctic Ocean - #127 | ecosystem: Environmental > Aquatic > Marine > Unclassified | place: Southern Ocean | collected 2014-07-24
GTGATCAGGGTCCATGCCTCATGGAGCGCGGCCTAAAGGGCGGCACTGGTCAGGTGTACGCGAACCCTGCGGCTTTGTTCACGGCCCTGCGCCCCCGCTTGCTTAATCATTACTCAAATGTCTGCGACCCTGCGCCCTAGTTTCTGCGCCCCCGCATCGAGGTTCGGGCTCCGCATGTCTGCGCCCCCGCTAGGCGGTTAACATTTAGGGTATGTTTGTTAACCTTTCCCTGCGCCCTGCGCCTTCGTTCTAATGTGTGTGTGTAAAAAAAATTAGGGCGCCGCCAGGGAAATCCCCAACGGCGCCCCTATCCCTATGCTATCTCTAGGCTGTTCAGCATAGTGCAGTTATAACTTGTTCCAATTGTCACGGTCACATTAACATCTTTATCGATGTAGTTTTGCACTTCATACCCAAGCATACTGTCCTTGGGTGTTCGGAACGTCCAGCCGAGCCCCTTGTTTGGGGTGTCCATTATGCCAAGGATAAACTGAGGATTTCCGTCTAAAGAATTTGGCAACCGTTCTATGAGTCTTACTTTCCCCGTGTGCCGCGTGATGTTTTTCATGTGTTGATTTCCTACTGCTGATACGGGGACACAATGTCCCCGCGTTGATTGTGCCATTAGTGTTGAACAATGGCAATTGATTTTGAGGTCTTCGTGCTATTGCCCCCGCACAATTTGCAAGCGTTACATTGTACGCGCCGGCCGGCCTCTTTACTTGCGGGACAAAGTATCTCTTTCCCTTTTACGATATCGCCTATGTCTGTAATGACTCGAAAGGTTCGCGCCCCATTATTCCAGAACGCAACCGCTTGCGCTTCGGTGTCTGCGCTTTGCATTGCAATGTCTGGACGAAATCCTGACTGGTGAGTATAGGCTAAATGAGACTCGCAACCGGTTAATAGTTGATCCCATACCCATGACGGGATAGCGGCAGGATCTCCGTAGGTTCCAAGTCTAACCACGCGGCCGGCACCTAGTGCTGCGCGGTCTGCCTTAGTGTTTGCCATGGGATAAGTCCCCCGCAACAATGCCTTGTAAACTATAGTCGGGCCCTGCCCGAGATTAACATAACAGTCGCGCTTGACCGCTTGCTTGCGCACCGGATCCGTCGTTGGCGTGCCGCGAAATTTACAGTCTCCGCAAATGCTGAAGTCTGCGCCCGTCTTACTTGCGTCTAAGGGGGAGATATCGGAGCGGATTATATAGGTCTGTAATACCTTGCCAGTTTTTATATTGCGGTCGCTATAGGTCGCGATAGCAACCACTGGTTTACCATCCAATAGGCTTTGCCCCTTGTATATGATACCGGATTTCATGAGTCGGTTTCCTCTCTCTCTGGTTAACGTATGATTACTTTATATCATAGGCCGCGCAGCGCAACACTTTTGTCAGTCTATATCGGGAATAAAAAACAGGTACAGGTATCGAGCCCCGCGATTCCAGGGCGCCGGTCCTGCGCCCCCGCTAGCCGGCCGGCCGGCCGGTATGTCTGCGCCCCCGCTAGCCGGTCGGTCGCTTGCCGATCCTGCGCCCCTGCTAGCCGGTCGGTCGCTTGCCGATCCTGCGCCCTCGCTAGCCCTGCGCGTTCGCTTGCCGATCCTGCGCCCTCGCTGCGCCCTGCGCCCTCGCCCTTGGGGCCGGCCGAGCGGTGGGTTCGCCGGTGGGTGGGGCGCCTGTAAGCGCCTAACGCAGCACAAAAAAAAGGGCCCCGAAGGGCCCTTGATCCTAGGTATAGCCAACACCGTGTTGGCTATAGTGTTCTAACCACTCTGGCTCGGCTTGGATTAGAACGGCATTGTCCCGTATGTCTTTCGCATAGCCATCGCCTAGTTCTCCGCTCCCGTATGTATGGGGTGAACTGGTAGATAGATACCAGCGCGCGTATACGTCTTTCGCTTCGTTGCTTGGCTGCTTGTATGTTTTAAGAACGCGCCACTCAAAGGGCCCTTGCTTATAGATAGCGTATGGCTTGGCTTGGTCGCGAGTCTTTCCGAATGGATTAGGCATTGTGTTTCCTCTTTTCTGGTTAACGTATCGCTAGCCTACATCATGTAGGCTAGCTGGTCTAGATTAATGGTAAGGTATTGTTACAGGAATATTCCAGATATGAACGACGGCATTGCCGTTCTTATCAACGTTACCTTGCCAATGTTCTATGGCAAGGTCGCGCCTCAACCTTTCTAACAATAAAGATTGATACAAGGTCATTATGAGTCGACCTTATCAACGGCCGCTTCGATCTTCTTACCGATAGCAGTATCGGCATAGGATCCGGTATAATCAGCTTCCATACGCTCTAGCCGGCGATACAGTTTCTTTTTAATATCATCGTGCGATGCCGTAGGCAGATGCATTGCATCTAGACCACTAAGCAACATTTGAACTTCGATATATTCTAACTTGATACGCATTGTGTTTCCTCTTTCTGGTTTCATATCGGATTGATATGTGAATGCCCCTCAATCAAGAGGGGCACGTCATATCTCGCCTAGCCTAGATCGATCCAAACTTTGGTAGTCTTATTTCGTAGTGTAAAGTTCTTATCGAAGAACTTTCCAACACCGCGATATTCTAGAGCCGTTAGGTACGCAGGGCGCTCACCGCCTTGCTTAGGATTGGTCGTTAAACCGATATCGCGATATGAGTCTTTTGCAGGGGCAAGCTCTACATCGCTAGGGGCTTTGGTTACTATCAAGAGACCCGCCTCAACAGCATCCTTTTCCAACTTGGCGACTTGCGCCTTGATACCTTTAGCTTGCGCTTCAAGGTCTGCTATCTGGCCGCGTGTCGTTTGTGCGAGTGTCGCGGCAATCTCTAGAGTCTTTGTTAGGTTTGACATTGTGTTTCCTATCTACTGGTTCATATCGGTTTGATATGTCGCGGTACACTGTCGCCAGTGTACCGAAGATATCAGTCCTAGAACCCTTCAAGGTCCATTTCTGCTTTGATAGTCGCCAGTGTCTGCCGCATGCTTTCCATTTGCGCATCTTGCACGGCCCAATATGCGGCCATTTCAGCTTTCCACGCATTGTGCGCGATCTGCGCGGCGGCTGACTCTGCGCGAATAGCGGCCGCGTTTGCGAAGTGATCGGTGGTTTTAAAAAACATTGTGTTTCCTATCTACTGATTGAACGACTCACCGCCTTTCGGTGCGTCTAAATAAATTTAGATAGCAAACGAATCGCTACGTCAATACACAATCGGCCTATATCGGTGCGTATAGATAAAAAAATTTACATATGGCACTAGCAGCTAGACGCTATGTCGCTCCGGTCTAGGGGTAACTTGGCGCGATGCCATGGGAATCGAGAGCGATACGCCGACCCCATACCCCCCTAAACTGGGGCTATGCTCGGCGTAGCGGCCACATATAGTAGGTCCGGTAAAATCATTCCGGTGTTTTTCCATTCGGGTTCCTCTTTAAGTTGTATCCGGTTCATGACTCTTGATTGGCCTTCAAAATATGCGGTATATAATTTCAATGGGTTTTATGAATGCGTTAGATTTGTGGTGTACTGAGGCTCCGTACTGCGGGTTTCCTAGTCGGACGATTGGTTGGCGTTTATTACCGGCTCATGAAGCTGGTCGGTTGCGTCATTATTGGGACGGTGATCGTTACATGGGTTTTGTGAGTTGGGCATTTTTGACGGATGCTGAGTACATTTCCAATGAGTATAGTGGTTGGGATGTATTTTCCCGTGATTACGGTGAGTGTTTGGTTGTTATAGATATGATTGCCAAGGGGGGTGTTTCTGATGTATTGTATATTTCAAGGGATATCCGGGGATTTTTCAAGCGTGAGTTCCCTGAGATTGACAGGATATGTTCGCACCGCGGATCACGGCTTGCCTCGATCCCCAACAAAGGTAGTTGATTCATGATGAACTTTTTGAAACCTCGGATTGTTTATGGCGGTGGTGATACGGCTGGCGGCGGCGGCGATGGCAGCAAGGGTCGTTCTAAGAACGAGATGAAGACGCAGACCAAGATTAATACTCAGCTAGCCGAGAGAGAAAAGCAGGGTTTTAAAGGCTCGGCTGCATTCACTCCTGAGATTAACGAGTTGGTTGCCCAGCGTGAGAAGGACCGTGCGAACACCAATCAGGGTTACACTAGTTTTGCTGATCGGTTTGACGGCGGTGGCCCTGGCAAGTCTGGCGCAACATTTGGCAGCGGCGGTGGTGGTAGGGCTGATAAAAACGGTGATGGTTATGTAAGCAAGGCCGAAGCTGCAAGAAATCCTTTATCTCAGAACTTTGCTTCTAGTGCTGGAAATTACGTTGCTGGTGGCGGCGCGATGGGCGCTATTATGGGTGCTTTTACTGGTGGTGGCGGATCATCGGCCCCGAGGGCTCCTCGTCAGCGCATTGGTACGAAGGGCATTACTTCGGCGCAGCGGACAGCGTTAACTGATGCGGGTTACACTGTTACGAAGGGTGGCAGTGTTAAGAAGAATGGCGGCACTGTAGCTGGTTTGAATTTCTCTGGATCGCGTGAGGTTGACGCGATTATGAATGACGGTCCTATGAGTGGCGAGGATGGTTCTTTTGGGGATGCTTTTGCTGCGGCCCGTAAGAAGTCTGGCGGTGACGGCGGTACGTTCACGTTTGGCGGCAAGCAGTTTACGACTAACATAGACACGGCTCCTAAGACTAGCTTACGTCCACAGTTACGCCCTACTACTGCGGCGCCGGCAGCGGCGCCTATTATTGATTACGATAGTTTATATGAGGCTGAGGCTTATCCTGACGGTCGCAATGTTCCTCAACGGAGGGCTCCTCTTGAAGACCCTTATGCGGAGCAACAGCGGAGGGCTCCTGTTCGGCGGGTTCCGGACCCCGCTGCGTTTGACATGGACGCGGGTGTTTTAGCGGATATGATCCCTCAAGGTTCTCAGCGCGGGGACGGTGGTCGGCAGACTGTTTTTGACGGTGCTGATGCTAGTTCCTATGCCTCGGCGGGTTTGGGTGACACTAGTTTTGGGAAGTTATTAAACGAATATGTTTTGGGTGATAACGCTCAGTTGGAGACTACATCTTCCCCTTCTGGTCCTTATGCCCCTGCGTTACCTACGGACGATGTTCTTCCTCCTATGCCTGTTCAGAACAGACCGGAGGGTGTCTTACCGTTTATGGAGAATGTTGGCCGCGTTGCTAGTGAAGCGGAGCTAGCAGATTCTACTATCGATCTCCGGAAGGGGCGTCCTGATCGTTTGATGTATGGACTTGCGGGTAAACTTGGTGCGGAAAACACGGCTAAGTTAATGGCTGTTGCGGCGCAGGACATGGCTCGGTTAAACGAGGCCATGCCTTTGGGTTCGGAGATTACTGGTTACGGTGAGGGCTCGATTGATCCACGTTTGGCGGATGCTGCTAACATCCAGCGTAATGTGCCTACGATGGTTGGAGACCCTAACGTTGTTGCTCAGTTAGCTCAGAAGGCAGAGGACAGCGTTGCCGCGATTATAGAGGATACGACTGCTGGTTTAAATGACCGAACCAAGAAGGCTTTATCTTCCAAGATTATGGAGGACGGTTTTAAGGGCGCCATTTTTGACGGCAAGTTTAACACTGATGCTTTCATGGCTCAGTCGGCGCAAGTTTTGGGCGGCGTAGCTCCTATGGTTGCTGCTGGTACGCTTAATCCATATCTCGGCATGGCGGTTGCTGGTGCTGCGACTGCTGGCGATGTTTCAGGGTTAGTGGAGCAAAAGATCCGCGCCCGTGCTGATGCTGGTGATTTTGGTGCAATTAACCCTAGTCAGTTAGAGGGTGTTATTCAGAAGGCTAAGATGCAGACCACGTTGCCTTCGGCGGCGTTGGGCGCGTTGGGTCTGGGTATTTTTGGCAAGACCAAGATTGGCGGCATGGTTGGCGAGATTATTGCTGAGACTGTAGCGGAGCCTACTGTTGCTCAAACTGCGGCAGCAATAAACACGAATCCTTTATTGCAAGACGGGGCAGCACCCGGTGGTTTCGTTGGTTTTGGGGATGCTGACACTGCTTTATTGTCTTTGGTTGGTAGTGCGCCATTGGCTTCACTACCAACTACTCAGCCAGCTACGATTGAGGATGTTGGCACTGGCCCTGTAACTCCCAGCGGCCCTGTAGCTCCCAGCGTTGCGGAGAGTTTGGGCAAAGCCCTTGGTGGCACTGCTAGAAGAATTATGGGTGGACAGCCTACTGCGGCAGCGGCTAGTGGCAACGCACCGGGCGGCATTGCCACTGTACCTCAAGATAATGTTCTTAACATACCGGGCGTTAATCAAGAATCCTTAATTCTTCCTCAACGGGCACCTCCTGAACCGAACGCTCCAGTGGATCGCGGACCCATTCCTGGGGCCCAACCATTTGATACCCAAACTCCAACGGCCAAAAAGATGGCAGCGTCTGTTAAACAGACGGGTGAGGCAAAACCACCTACTACCGCGGAAGTGGCAGGAAAGACCCAAGAGGAATTGGGTACTGAGGTTGATAAGTTTGGCAACACTGTTAATCGCGTCAAGGTTCCTACACAAACAGATTATGAGAAAATGGCGTCTGAAATGGTCGCGGGATCTCCTGTTGTAGATGCTTCAACCACAGAAAAGGCAGCGTTAGATGAGGCCCTTGGTGTAAAGACTGTCTCGGAAGAGCTACTTGATGTTGCACCTACCACCGCAGTGGATGCGGCACCAACGCAGTTTGATAGGAACGGACTTTCTAGGCCGGAAAATGTTTCCGCTGCGATAGCTATTATGGCGGCAGACAACAAAAATTCAGCTTCTTATTTGCAACGCAAACTGAGAATAAATTACAGTGAAGCGAGCGCAATAAATAAACAGTTAGAAGCGGAAGGGTATGTTTCCGCTCCTAATCACGTTGGCAAAAGAACAATACTAAAGACTGATTCTAATGCTGCAAATGAGAAAGCAATGGCTAAACTTACTGCCTCGGAAGCAGCGGCCCAGGGTCTTATTAATACTGTTGGTGGCACACCAAAGTCTGCTGGCGCCGCGGCCGGTAGAAACGTTGTGACGGATGCAATACTGAGAAAAGACCCTAATTACTTGCCTTTTAATTATGACTTTAATGCTCGGGGTGATCTTGAGACTACACTTCAGGACATAGCGTTTGAGCAAGGCGAGGCTAACCGTGCTGCCGGCAACCCTGAGTTAGGCGCCACGGACCCGAATGCTGTCGATGTTCCCAAGGACGGCCGGTTTTTACTTGAGGACTTGGGTAAGTCTAGACCGTATGAGTCTACCGTTCCGACTGCGATGGATACGCCTCAACGTCAGTTAAAGCGCCAACAGGATAATATTGAACGTGCGAGGGCGCAACGTGCTAAGACGCAGGCGGAAGCGGATGCAGTTGCGGGTATTGAGGCCTCGGATGCGGCTCGTTTAAGCGGGTTGCCCGTAGATCCTGCGGGTATTGGATCATTAAGAAACTTCCCATCGAACATTCCTCTGGTAGATTCACCGGCCGCGCAGGCTGATCGTCGCAAGGCGATTGCCAACCGATTAAAGGGTGAGGCGGAAGCCGCCGCGCAGGCTCCTTTTGACAGGGCGCAAGCTGCGTTAGATGCTGTGGGTGATCCAGTTCCTGGGGCGGTTCAGTCTATTGAGGCGCAACGTGCTGAAATGCTCGCAGGGAATAAAACGTATCAAGACTATATTAAAACTAAGGCGCAGATTTCGGCGTTGGACGGAGTTACTAAGGAGCAAGCGGAGCGCGAGGCTTTTGCTGCGGTAGAGCAACGAATTATTGATCAGAACAAGAGATTACTAGCTATTGTGGAGGCCGAGGGCGGTTCTGGGCAAGCGGCCATACAGAATGCGGCGGCTAACGAGATTGCAAAATTAGAGGCTCAGTTAGCGGCTGTTGGAGAGGTTATTGTTGCGGGAAATACTACTGTTCCTATACCTCAAGGGCCACCCACCCCAGAGTTTACTACTCCTCAAACAGCAGCACAGTTATTGGACCTTACCACTCCCGTAGAAGCGCCAGCGATGGCTCCGCTTTTACCACCCGCCTCACCTGAGTCTGTCGCTGAAGCGGATATTACACCTCCAACGTTAGCCGAATTTATTGAGGCCCAACGAGCCGAAGCAAGGGACGGTGTTCCGGTAGATCCGCTAGCGGCGCCCGTAGAAATGCCACCATCTCAACAAGCGCAACTAGCCTTGGATCTTCAAGGGGGCTCCTCTGTTTCCACACCGGAGGGAATTATGTCCTTGGTAGATCGCACATCAAAAGCGCCAGCGGCAATGGATGCCGTTAATCCTGTATCCTCCAGTGTTGAGAAAGCTATGGATAAGGTTGCAGAAGCACCTACCGCTAGAGCGCCGAAAGACGCGGCTCCTTTGGCGTTGGCTGACCCAATTGCTAAAGGCGGAATTGAAACCGCTCTTCCTGGTAGAATACCCAAGGACAAGCTACCCACGCGGTTCCAGAGTGATCTGCCGGTTGTTGATCCGTTCAGTCGCGAGAACCAGTTGGCGCGTCAAGAGGCCAACCGTGCGCGGTTCGCGGCTCAAGAGAATGAGTTAGCTGCGGCGCAGGGTTTAACTCCTGATTCCATTGCTCAAGCTAGCAGGGAACAGGATGCCGCCGCGGAGAACAGAATTGAGAAAAGACGCCAAGAGGCTAATGCTGCGGCGTTAAAGGGGCTAGCTACTTTGAGATCTCCGCTCCGAGTTACGGGCATTCCGGATGATGACACTGTGTACGATGACGTTACTACATCTCCGTACTTCCCTGAGTTACCTACAGACGATGTTCTTCCTCCCGAAGAGAGAGAAGGTGGGGGCACTGGCACTGGCACTCCAAGGGAGAGCGCCCCGAAGTATGTTCCTGTAGACATGAACAACGAGAACAACGACGATCTGGGTTGTCCTTCTGGTTATGCTCGGGTGTTTGATCCTGCCACGGGTCAGCCGATATGTGGACGGATTGAGGAGCCTTCGGGTGCTGGTCCTTCTGGTCCTTCTGAACCTGCCGAAGAGGTAGAGGAAGATGGCGCCGTGATTGACATCCCAGTTACGGAGCGTCCAATGATCAGCCCTTACTATGTCCCGGAGCCTATTGAGAGCCGATACACTCCTTATGTACCGGGTCGTAGATAGTGAATTTACAGGCCCTACCTGAAGATGCGTTAAAGGAGATCTTAACGCTTACCGAGGCTAAGAGAAAACTGGACATCCGCGAAAAGGCGGAACAGTTTTTCATGCCGTTTGCTCATCATGTGTATGAGAACTTCATCGAGGGCCGGCATCACCGGATTATCGCGGAGAAGTTGGAGCGCGTGGCGCGTGGCGAGTTAAAGCGGTTAATTATTAACATGCCGCCTCGTCATTCCAAGTCTGAGTTTGCTAGTTACTTAATGCCTGCTTGGTTCTTGGGCAGGAACCCGAAGCTCAAGATTATTCAGGCTACGCACAATACGGAGTTGGCTGTTCGGTTTGGCCGCAAAGTAAGGGATTTAATTGATGACCCAGCCTATAAAGAAATATTCCCTGAAACTAACCTCAAGGAAGACAACAAGGGCGCGGGTAAGTGGGGCACTGACAAGGGCGCGGAGTACTTCGCAGCGGGTGTTGGGGCTGCGATTACGGGCCGTGGCGCGGACTTGCTTGTCATTGATGACCCTCATTCGGAACAGGACGCATTAAGCGAGACTGCGTTTGATCACGCATACGAGTGGTACACCTCTGGTCCTCGTCAGCGTCTTCAGCCGGGCGGAACTATCATTGTTGTTATGACCCGTTGGGGTAAGAAGGATCTTACTGGCCGTTTGCTGGCGGAACAGGGCAAGGATATACTTGCAGATCAATGGGAAGTTGTAGAGTTTCCTGCAATACTACCTAGCGACAACCCCTTATGGCCTGAGTTCTGGGACAAGGACGCTTTGCTTTCTATTAAAGCGTCTTTGCCTATTCAAAAGTGGAATGCTCAGTGGCAACAGAACCCAGTTGCGTCCGAGTCGGCCATAATTAAGCGTGAATGGTGGAAAAGCTGGGACAAAAAGAAGATCCCAACGATTAAGTACATAATTCAGGCGTATGACACGGCGTTTTCCAAGAAAGAGACAGCGGATTACAGTGCTATCACCACTTGGGGTATCTTTGACCCAGAGGATGGGACCGGAGACAACATAATTTTGATGGATGCACGGCGGGATCGCTGGAATTTCCCTGAGTTAAAGGAAGTTGCTTTTGAGGAGCATGAATACTGGGAACCAGACATGGTTCTGGTTGAGGCGAAGGCCTCGGGACAGCCCTTGATTGACGAGTTGCGTTTACGTGGCATTCCTGCTTTAGGTTTCTCACCGGGCAAAGGCCAGGATAAGACTACTAGGATGCATATGATCGCTCCGTTGTTTGAGGCGGGTAAGGTTTGGGCTCCTACGACCAAGAAGTTCAGTGAAGAGGTCATCGAGGAAGTTGTTTCGTTTCCCAATGGTGACAACGATGACTTTTGTGATAGTATGACCTTAGCATTAATGCGTTTTCGCAAGGGTGGCTTTGTTTCCTTAGAGGGAGATGACTCTTTTGAAGACGAATATAGACCGCGTAATCGGGAGTATTACTGATGGCCCTGCCACCTCGACCCATGGGATCGCTTGTTGATCCATCTTTGATGCCTCTTGATGTGACGGGGGAGCAAACTGACGTTGATGTTCAGGAGCCCATGGATTTTTCCATGGGGGCAGAGATTATTCCTAACGCTGACGGTAGTGTTACTGTTGAAGAGCTTATGGAAGATGCCGAAGGGGAGGAGATGCCCGAGGATATTCCACATGACGCTAACTTATCGGAATACTTAGATGACGGTTACTTGGGTGAGTTGTCGAGTGAGCTTAGGTCTTCTTACGAGGATGATTTAGAGTCTAGATCAGATTGGGAACAGACATATACCAAGGGTCTAGACCAGCTAGGGATTAAGCAAGAGGATCGCACCCAGCCCTTTGAGGGGGCCTCTGGCGTTACGCATCCTTTGATTATAGAATCTGTAACTCAGTTTCAATCTCAGGCATACAAAGAGTTATTGCCGGCGGGTGGCCCTGTTCAGACGCAGATCATGGGCAAGCAGGACGCGGATGTTGAGGCGCAAGCTAATCGCGTTAAAGACTATTTGAATTACCAGATTACAGAAGTGATGGAAGAATACGACCCTGAGATGGATCAATTACTTTTCTATCTCCCGATGTCTGGATCTACGTTTAAGAAGGTTTACTTTGACGAGGCCAAACAACGAGCGGTTTCGACCTTTGTGCCGGCTCAAGACTTAGTTGTTCCTTACGCTGCGGCTGATTTGCAGTCGGCATCTCGGGTTACTCACGTTTTGCGTATGGATTATAACCAAGTTCGCAAGATGCAGGTTGCTGGGTTCTTTAAGGACATCGAGTTACAGGCTTCGGATTCGGAGCCCGACGAGGTTCGGCAGAAGGTTGATGAGATACAGGGTACATCCCGCACTTATCAAGACGATATCTACACTTTGTTGGAGATGCATGTTGACTTAGACCTTGAGGGTTTTGAGGACATGTCCCCAGACGGGGAGCCAACGGGTATTCATCTTCCGTACATTGTTACCCTTGATGAGGCCTCTGGCAAGGTTCTGTCTATTCGCAGGAACTTTGATGCCGAGACTGACTTCGCTAAGAAACGTCAGTTCTTTGTTCACTACCGGTTTATGCCCGGTCTTGGGTTCTACGGCTTTGGTTTAATCCACATGATTGGCGGTTTGGGCCGCGCTGCTACCAGCATTCTACGTCAGTTAATTGACGCTGGTACTTTGGCTAACCTTCCTGCTGGATTTAAAGCCCGTGGGGTGCGTCTTCGCAATGATGACGAGCCACTACAGCCCGGAGAGTGGAGAGACATAGACGCCCCTGGAGGTAACATCAGGGACGCTATTATACCTCTGCCGTACAAAGAGCCTAGTGCCACTCTAGCGCAGCTTCTAGGCGCTCTGGTGGAGGGCGGACGCCGCTTTGTTTCACTGGCTGACGAACAGACCGGCAATATGAACCAAGAAACGCCTGTCGGTACGACTGTGGCGATGCTTGAGCGTGGCATGAAGGTTATGTCGGCTATTCACAAGCGGCTGCATTACGCTCAGAAAAGCGAGTTCCGCATTCTGGCTCGTATCTGTGCGGAGAATATGGACGAGGAATATCCGTATGATGTTGCCGGTGGTGAGAGAACCATTAAAGCGCAGGACTTTGACGGCCGAGTAGATGTTATACCGGTGTCGGATCCCAACATTTTCTCAATGGCGCAGCGAGTTACTTTGGCTCAAACGCAGTTGCAGTTGGCGCAGTCTAACCCTCAGATGCATAACTTACACGCGGCGTACCGGCGTATGTATCAGGCGTTGGAAGTACAGAACATTGATGAGATCCTTCCACCGGCACCACAGCCTAAGCCGTTGGACCCTGCTATTGAGAACGCCCGTGGCTTAATGGGTGAAATACTGATTGCCTTTGCTGATCAGGATCATGATACTCATATCGCTATTCACGTTATGTTTATGAGAACGCCTTTGGTTATGACTTCTCCGCAGGTTTTGGGAACTTTCTACGCCCACCTTCAAGAGCATATATCAATGAAGGCGAGGGCCAGTATCAGTAAGGAAATCCAAGAGTTGGTTCAGAAGGTACAGCAACAGGTACAGCAAGGCTTGATCGATCCTATGGCGGCGCAAACGCAAATCCAACAGGTACAGCAGCAAATGCAAAACCCTGCTGAGATGGAGAAGGCTGTTGCGGCGCAAGAGCTAGAGATTATGAAAGCAACTCTGGATCAAATTACACCTCCTGGTCAAGACCCAATGTCTGATCCTTTGGTACAGATCCGCATGAGAGAAGTGGAGATCAAGGACAAGGAGCTTCAGCGCAAGGCGCAAGAAGATGAGTCCCAGATCATGATCGAGGCCGCTAGGATGGATCAACGTGCTGTTACTGATGCGGCTCGGATAGAAAGCACTGAAGAGATTGCTGAAAACCGAAACGAAGTTAACCGTGAACGTATCGAAGTTCAGCGGCAGGGAATGATGCGGAGGGGCTAACTCCTATCTATGATTGATCCGATCACAGCTTTTGCCGCCGCAAATGCCGCTTTTAAGGGCGTGAAAATGCTTGTGGGCGCGGGGCGTGAAATACAGGATGTTAGCCAGCAACTAGGGGCATGGTACGGTGCAGTAGCTGACATTACTAGGGCTGAGTCACAACGCAAAAACCCTACGTGGTTAGACAAAAAAACACACGGTACTGACAACATAGAACAAGAAGCTATGGACCTTGTTGTTCGTAAGAAGACACTGCTTGAAAAAGAAAAAGAAATAAAGTTCATGCTGAACATGAGGTTTGGCCCTTCTACATACGATGATATGTTACAAATGCGTAGACAGATACGCAAAGAACGTGAAGAAACAGTCTACGCTGCAATGGAAGCCAAAAGACAAATTCAGAACAATGCTGCAATCGGTGGACTGTCCGTAGGTATTATTGTTGTTTTGGGCGGCGGTATTTATTTATTAGTATTGGCTACACAATGATAAGTGTTTTAATTCTGTCTGTTGCTCTTGCGGGGGTAGCCAATCCCACCCATGTTAAATGCCATCTTTGGAAGAGGTTTACAGATGTAAATGATCAGAAGATCTGTGTTTACAGGTTTTCCGCAGGCTTTGGTGGGCTTGGTTATCACTACCCTACCCGCAGTTTTTCAGAGTGTCCCAGGGTATTTAGTTGTGTGTATGAAAAGAAAGATAAGCGTCCTAGCTTGTCTGAGATTTTAGACGGCCTTAAAGGAGGTTTCTAATGACCATAGCGTTTGAAAAAATACTAGAACACAAGATACTGCCTAGATTTATGATGTTTGTAATGACGGTAGTTTATGTTCGCTGCATAGAATGGGCACTTTCAATGCCCGAGTTATCTACGCAACAAGCCTCTATAATTTCTGTAGTCACAGGCGCAATGACGGGGGCGTTTGCTGTATGGCTTTCGCATGAAAAATGATTGGTCAACTGATAGGCAGTCTAACGGGGCTGGCAACTAGCATCATTGATGGCAAGACCCAACTCAAACTTACTGAAGCGGAGGTGCGAAAGAAGCAGCTTACGGGTGAGATTGATTGGGATATCGCCGCGATGAACGCTACGGAGAACAGTTGGAAGGACGAATGGATTACCCTGCTCTTCAGTATTCCACTTATACTTGCCTTCTGTGGAGATTGGGGAAATGCTATAGTTGAACGGGGCTTTGCTGCGTTGGAAGTTATGCCTCAGTGGTATCAAATTGCGTTAGGTGGGATCGTTAGTGCTAGCATAGGAATGCGGTCAGTAAGTAAATTCTTTGGAAGGAAATAATCATGGGCTACAAGTTAGGCAAAGGAAGTCTGTCAAAGCTAGAAGGTGTAGACGAAAGGCTGGTAACGGTCGTGAAATACGCCATCGGAGTAACAAAGCAAGACTTCAGCGTGATCTGTGGGTTGAGGACGATAGAAGAGCAACGGGCTCTTGTCGAGAAGAAAGCCAGCCAAACAATGAAATCAAAACACATCGGCGGTAATGCGGTAGATCTTATGGCTTACTGTAATGGTGGCCGGTGGGAGTTGAACCTGTATGACGAGATTGCCGATGCTATGAAGGAAGGCGCTTCGGCTGCGGGAGTGAAACTTCGGTGGGGTGCTGCGTGGACTATTGATGATCTTGGAGATTACTTGGGAACTGCCGAACACGCCATGATGTCTTATGTGGATACTCGTAGATCTCAGTCGCGTAGACCCTTCATCGATGCTCCACATTTTGAGCTTATGTTGTAATATGCATGTGTTCGTCCTCATGCTATACTTAGGGTATGGGGACGAACGTACTTTGATTATTGATGACATGTACTTTAAGCAGGTAAACTACTGCAACAAAGTAGCGGAGTCTTTGGTTAAGAGGTACTCAACTCATGGGATTTCCACGGCAGATCGCGCTGTAGCGTACTGTGTCCCAACACT
>Ga0308009_10001305_pt1 | contig 14826 bp, 11 predicted proteins | sample Neamet127_FD_203134 | JGI IMG/M metagenome (GOLD analysis project Ga0308009, IMG submission 203134) | Marine microbial communities from water near the shore, Antarctic Ocean - #127 | ecosystem: Environmental > Aquatic > Marine > Unclassified | place: Southern Ocean | collected 2014-07-24
ATTATTCCATTTGTTTGCTACCCAGAACTCATCATCGTTTAATAGTAAATAAGTACTGCTTGTTTGTTCTGGCCTTTGCATCACTTTTAGTTCTGCATAGATTTTGTTGTTTTGTTTTAATTCCTGCTCAAATCTTAATTTGTGTAAGTCCAGTCCATCTAGTTTTTTAGTATGTAGCAGCATTACTAAGCCTTTATTTATATTGTATATAGGCGTACTATATTCTACTTCGTACGAAAATTGATTGTAATCGCTCCCCGATTTTATTGTCTCCAGAACCTCTACTCCGTCTTTTATATAATTTACTTCTCCCTGAGGTAAGTAGTCGTTAATTTGTGAAAACCCTGTATTTACCCAAAAGGTACCATCAAAAACATGATGTATATCCATATAGTCTCCAGTAAATTGTATCCCTGTTTTTAAACCATCGTATCCATTATACCATAATTTTGGACGAAGTGTAAGTTCATATTTTTTCCAATCGGGGTAGGACCAAACAAAGTCTTCCATTTCTAAGGAAATGTTTTTATGTAAACTATTGTCTACCATATAAGAGTCTGCTAACCTATTTGTTGGGTCTATAATTACATCTTTAATTCCTTTAGGAGATCGAATAATAACGGTATGCTGCTTGTGAATTTTCCCGAAACCATACCATTTATCTAAAATGGTTGCGTCGGTTTTTTTAACAAACCAAGTATTTGGAATGTGGTATTGAGTGTCTTGTCCAGACTTAGAAACTACGGTAAAGTCAATAGGCATTTGCATGTCTGCTTTTCGCTCAAAAGTAAGTTCAAATAATTCATCAGAACCTTTTAGCTTTTTTGCCGATTTTACTGCATAATCTATGTCTTTGGTTGTTTCCATCCATTGGTCAAAAAACCAGTTAAGATCTACTTTCGTATAATTAATTACTGTTTTCCTAAAATCACCAAAATAGGGATGTGCTATTTTCCAAGTAGCAAAGTAATGCTGAATCGCTTCTAGAAACAATTCATCACCTAATACATATTGTAAGTTATACAGCATAGCTGCCGTTTTATAGTAAACATGTCTATAGCCACCACCGTGACCTAATGCAGAGCCAAAATCATCGGAATGTGTGTTTAGTTGTGGCGTATTGTTTCTGGTTGCATCTTTTATATAAGAGTAGTAAACAGATCGATCTCTAGGATGTAAATCTTTGGTGTGATTAGCTATGTATTTGTTTGATGAAATGTTTTGTACCATCTTGTCTCCATCTATACGTTCTAATCCCCAAGCTGTAAGAAACTGAGTAAAACCTTCGTCTAATGCAGCTCTATAAGTTTCGTTGTTTCCTACCTGTCCGTAAAACCAGTTGTGCCCAATTTCGTGCACCAATAAACCTCTATAACTCGGGTCTGATCCACCATCTAAAGTAAGCATAGGATACTCCATACCATCTTGTGCATCGGCAACGATCATTTTATGGTAGGTGTACATTCCGAAATCTTCAGAAAATACTTGAATTATTTTTGCGGCATAATCTGCTGCATTTTGCCACTTACTAGCATGTTGCTCTTGCGCTAATGCATAGCAAGTAATACCGTTCCAAGTGGCTTCTCCAATTCTATAACTAGGGTCTGCTGTAAAGGCGAAATCGTGTACGTTTTCGGCATGAAATTTCCAAGTTTTCCGATCTTCAGGGTTGTATTTTATTATTTCTGAAGCAGCTTCGTTCCAAGGTTTGTCTTTAAAATTAGTGATTGCTAATTTGTCTCTTAATTCCTTAGGTAGAAGTTTGTCTCTATTTAATAAGAAGCCAGTAGCGTCTACAATATAATTAGCAGCAAAAGTTAAGGCTACATCAAATGCGCCAAAGTCACCATAAAACTCTTTTCCTAGGTGTTGGTCGGTAGTCCATCCAAACTTTGCATCATACACCGAAATTCTCGGATACCAGTGTACTCCATCGTAGTGTGTTTTACCATTCGAATTAAATTTCTTCATCCTTCTACCCATGGCTCCTTCACCAAAATAGGTAGTAAACTCTAGGTCGAAGTCAATAGATTCTCCTGATTTAATAGGTTTACTTAAATGAACTTTTAAAATAGTGTTGTCTTGTTCGAGAAGTATTTTCCTTCCATGAGAAGTAATTTTATGCACCTCAGTCCCTTTCTTGTCCGATTCGTAAGGGCCGTATTGTATTTTATTATTGTTTTGCTCGTTTAAATCTGCATGATGAGATTCTGGTTGAAATGCATTTTGATATAAATGGAAATAAACGACACTTAAATCGTCAGGAGAGTTGTTCCAATAAGTGAGTTTTTCGACACCTTCGATAAGATCTTTTTGCTCATCTATATTAGCCGTTATTTTATAATGAACATCTTGTTGCCAGTAGTCAGAATGAGGCTTTTTGTTTTTCCAATAATTAGGGTTGTCTAAATTCCGAAAAGTATTCGGTTGGTTTATTGGGTTGTATTTTACAGGTTTGCTTTGAGCAGATAGAGTGTTTATTGAAATAAATAACACCCATAGGTAACAATAGAAAATTCTCATTAGAGTCGTAATTTTTTTGGACTCAAAAGGTAGGTAATAAAATGATTTTAGTCAAGCCTATTTTGTTGCTTCTCTTTTGCACTTACAATACTGGCATTTAGTTCAAATCCTAGTAAGAGAATAATAGAGTTAAAGTACATCCAAAGTAAAATAACGAGAAGTGTTCCAATAGAACCGTATAGTTGGTTGTATTGTGCAAAGTTTGTTACGTAATAGCTGAAACCTAAAGAGGAAATCACGCTAAGTGCAGTGGCTGTAATTGAACCTGCAGACCAGAATTTCCAACCTTTTTTATCGGCTGGACCATAGTAAAATAAGATGCTATAACTTACAAATAGTACAAAAACTAAAATTAACCATTTAGCATATAAAATTATATCTACCGAATACTGTTGTAGGTACCCTTCGCTAACAAGACTACTCATAAAGCCTTGAGAAAACAATTGAAATATGATGGTTAAAATCAAAATAATTGCCAATACTAAAGTAAGTGCAAACGATAAAAGTCTAAGCTGCCACCAAGTTCTTTTATCGGATAAATGATATGTGGCGTTAAATCCAGTAATCATTGCATTTACACCATTAGTAGAGAAATATAAGGCTAGTACAAATGTTAGTGAGAGTAATCCACCTTGTTCATTGTTTACTATATCGTCTAAAATAGATTTTGTAGCATCAAAGGTAAGTGGAGGTAATATGTCCATCATTAAGACGAACAATTGTTCCTGAAAACCTTCTATCGGAACAAAAGGAATTAACGTGAATATAACTATGATTGATGGGAAGAAGGCTAAAAAGAAATTAAAGGCTAGGGAAGAGGCTCTCGTGGTAATTGCTCCTTCAAGTAGCCCTTTATAAAAAAACATCGAGACTTCATATAGGCTTAAACCATCGAAACCTGGAATTATTAGTTTTTGTGTATATGTTTTAATGCTCAAAGTCTATTTTTAAGATTGTGTGAATTTACTAAAAAGCTTTTAAACTCAAATCCATATTATAAACAGAATGTGTTAAGGCTCCTACAGAAATGAAATCTACTCCACATTCTGCATAAGAACGAATTGTTTGATCTGTAATACCTCCAGAAGATTCTGTCTCGAATGTACCATTAATTAACTGTACTGCTATAATGGTCTCTGCAGGTGTGAAGTTGTCGAGCATAATACGGTGTATACCACCAGCCTTCATAATTTCTTTAACTTCGTTTAGATCTCTAGCTTCTACCTCAATTTTAAGGTCTAGGTCTTTTTCTTTTAGGTAAGTAAGTGTTTTTTCTATTGCTTTTGTAATTCCACCTGCGTAATCCAGGTGGTTGTCTTTAAGCATTATCATGTCGTATAATCCAAATCTATGATTTGCACCCCCACCAATTCTAACAGCCCATTTTTCTAAAATCCGTATTCCAGGAGTCGTCTTACGGGTGTCTAAAATAGTAGTTTCTGTTCCTTCAATTAGTGTTACATACTCTTTCGTTTTAGTGGCAATTGCACTCATGCGTTGCATACAATTTAACACCAAACGTTCTGCAGTGAGTATAGAAACCGAACATCCCTCAACAATAAAAGCGATATCCCCTTTTTTTACTGTGTCACCATCTGAGAGAAGTGTGTTTAATTTTAGCGTTGGGTCAATACTTTCAAAAATCCATTGAGCTAATTGTATTCCAGCTATTATACCCTGGTCTTTAACGAGTAAATGAGCTCTACCGATATTCTCTTGAGGAATACACGCCAAAGAGCTGTGGTCACCATCGCGAACATCTTCGGCAAATGCTAAATGTATAAAAGGTAGTACTTGTTCTTTTGTAATCATAAGATTCTGTTACTTTGTAAGCAGCTGCAAAATAAGTAAATTTTAAAGAGTCTAGATGAAGATTTTACTTTTAGTTATCGGGAAAACCGATGAGAAATATTTGATGGATGGTATGGATAAGTACCGCAATCGTTTGAAGCATTATATAGGCTTTGATTACGAGGAGATTCCCGATATAAAAAATAGAAAATCGTTGTCTGAGCCACAGCAGAAAAAATTAGAAGGTGATTTAATTCTTTCGAAAGTAAAAGCTGGAGATAAGTTGGTCTTGTTAGATGATAAAGGCAAGGATTATTCCTCGGTAGCTTTTTCAAAGCATTTACAACAACAAATGAACTCAGGAATTAAAAGACTTGTTTTTGTGGTGGGTGGTCCTTATGGATTTGATGCTTCCGTGTATTCAAAAGCGCAAGGAAAATTGTCATTATCTAAAATGACTTTCTCTCACCAAATGATTCGATTGTTTATGGTGGAGCAAGTTTACCGAGCTATGACGATTTTGAAAAACGAACCTTATCATCACGAATAGCAGCTTCTGCTATGAATGATTTAGCTTGATAATTGCAATTGTTAAAGTACTGTAAATTAGTCGCTTTAGTGATCTCTATATCTTTAAATTAATACCTATTAAGATTCGTAACTACTGTTGATTGATTCGTTTTTATTATAGAGATAAATTACTTACTTTTGCAGACTATTAATAAACTAAATTAATAACAATGTTGAGAAACTACGAAACTGTTTTCATTTTGAATCCCGTTTTGTCTGATGAACAGACAAAGGAAGCAGTAAGCAAATTTTCAGATCATTTGACATCAAATGGTGCTGAAATTGTAGCATCGGAAAGCTGGGGCTTGAAAAAGCTAGCTTATCCTATCCAAAAAAAGAAAAGTGGATTTTACTTTTTACTAGAATTCAAAGGAGAAGCAACTTTAACGTCTACATTAGAGGTTATTTTAAAGAGAGATGAGCGTGTTATGCGATTCTTAACTGTTGCCTTGGATAAAGATGCTATGGCTTACGCTGCTAATAGAAGAGAAAAGTTAAACAAATCTAAAGCGACTAAGTAATGGCTAGTAATTCAGAAATTAGATTCCTTACTCCATTATCTATTGATACTGGTAAGCAGAAGAAATATTGTCGTTTTAAGAAATTAGGTATTAAGTACATCGATTATAAAGATGGCGATTTCTTAATGAAATTCTTAAACGAACAAGGTAAAATTTTACCTCGTCGTATTACGGGAACATCTTTGAAGTTTCAAAGAAAAGTAGCCCAAGCGGTAAAAAGAGCACGTCACGTAGCTGTTTTACCTTACGTAACTGATTTAATGAAGTAAAATACCGAAACGATGGAAATTATTTTATCTCAAGAGGTAGCAAACTTAGGTTTTAAAGACGATGTTGTAATTGTGAGAAACGGTTACGGTAGAAACTTTTTAATCCCTAAATCTTTAGGTGTTTTGGCTACTGATTCAGCAAAGAAAGTTTTAGCTGAAAACTTAAAACAAAGAGCTTTTAAAGAGCAAAGAATTGTTGATGACGCTAACAAGATCGCTACGGCACTTAAAGGTCTTGAAGTTAAGTTATCTGCAAAAGTTGCTGAAGGCGGACATAAATTATTCGGTTCAATTACGACAATCGATTTAGCAGCAAACTTTGCTAAAGCAGGTCAAGCAATTGAAAAGAAATTTATCACTATTACTGGTGGTTCTGTAAAAGCATTAGGTAAGTATACTGCCCAAGTGCGTTTACACAGACAAGTAGTTGTTGATGTAACATTCGAAGTTGTTGCTGAGTAATTAAATACTCATCATATTCATATAAAGGCTCCTTTTAGGAGCCTTTTTTATGCCCAATATGTTGGTTGTGCGTAAATGTTAATTAATTGAATAAATGTTAATAAATAGCCTTTTTTAAACTGCTCTCTAATCTGTATAAATGGGCTAAATGTTTATATTTGTTAGATGTCAAATTTGACTTTTAAAACCGATATAAGATGAGTGAAGAGATAAAAGGACAAGATTATTCGGCGGATAGCATACAGGTACTCGAAGGTTTAGAGGCTGTACGTAAACGCCCAGCCATGTATATTGGTGATATTGGTCAGAAAGGACTACATCATTTAGTATATGAGGTAGTCGATAACTCTATTGATGAAGCTCTTGCTGGACACTGTAAAGAGATAAGTGTAGTAATTAATACCGACAATTCTATCTCTGTAACAGATGATGGTCGTGGTATTCCTACTGCAATGCATTCTAAAGAAGGGAGATCTGCTTTAGAAGTTGTAATGACTGTTTTACACGCTGGTGGTAAATTCGATAAGGACTCTTATAAAGTTTCTGGTGGTTTACACGGTGTTGGGGTGTCTTGTGTTAATGCACTTTCTATATTTTTAAAAGCAGAGGTTCATAGAGGCGGTAAAATATTCACTCAAGAATATTCTGAGGGTATTCCTCAAACAGAAGTTTTAGAAGTTGGTACTACCGATTATAGAGGTACCATTATTACCTTTTTACCTGATGCTTCTATTTTTACTACTACAGAATATGTTTACGATATTCTAGCTGCTAGATTACGAGAGCTTTCATTCTTGAATAAAGGTATTTCTTTGAAAATATCTGATAAAAGAGAACAAGATGAAGACGGTAATGACATAACATCTACTTTTTTATCTGAAGGTGGTTTAAGTGAGTTTGTAGAATATTTAGATGAAGCTCGAGAAAGTCTTATCGATCAGGTAATGTATTTGGAGGGTGAGAAAAATGGTGTACCTGTTGAGGTTGCCATGAGTTATAATACTACCTATTCTGAAAACTTACATTCCTACGTAAATAATATTAATACACACGAAGGTGGAACTCACCTTGCTGGTTTCCGTAGAGCTTTAACTCGGACTTTAAAGTCTTACGCTGATAAGTCGGGTATGTTAGAGCGTGAAAAAGTTACTGTTGCTGGTGATGATTTCCGTGAAGGACTTACAGCCGTGATTTCCGTTAAAGTAATGGAGCCACAGTTTGAGGGTCAAACAAAAACAAAATTAGGGAATTCTGAGGTTTCAGGAGCGGTAGATCAGTTGGTAGGTGAAATGCTTAACAATTATCTAGAAGAAAATCCTAAAAATGCAAAGCAGATTATCTTAAAGGTAATCTTAGCTGCTAAAGCTCGTCAAGCTGCTCGTAAGGCGCGTGAGATGGTACAGCGTAAAACTGTAATGTCTTCTACAGGTTTGCCAGGTAAGCTTTCAGATTGTTCTGAAAAAGACCCAACTAAATGTGAAATTTTCCTTGTTGAGGGAGATTCGGCAGGGGGTACTGCAAAACAAGGTCGCGATAGAGCTTTTCAAGCTATTTTACCCTTACGTGGTAAAATCTTGAATGTTGAAAAAGCAATGCAGCATAGAGTTTTCGAAAACGAAGAGATTAAGAATATATTTACTGCATTAGGTGTTTCTATTGGAACTCCGGAAGATAGTAAAGCTTTAAATATATCTAAATTACGTTACCATAAGGTTGTAATTATGTGTGATGCCGATGTTGATGGTTCTCACATTTCTACACTGATTCTTACTTTCTTCTTTAGATATATGAGAGATTTGGTAGAGAATGGTTATATCTACATTGCAACACCGCCTTTATATCTTGTTAAAAAAGGTAAAGATCATCGTTACTGTTGGAATGATGCAGAACGTGATGCAAATGTTGCAGAGATGGGGAAAGGTAAAGAGTCTTCTGTTGGTATACAACGTTATAAGGGACTTGGGGAAATGAATGCCTCTCAATTATGGGACACCACCATGGAACCTTCTAACAGAACATTACGTAGAGTTACTATAGATAGTGCTGTAGAAGCAGATCACGTATTCTCAATGCTTATGGGAGATGAAGTTCCACCTAGAAGAGAATTTATAGAGAAGAATGCTAAGTATGCTAATATAGATGCTTAAGTAGGTTTATACACATAAAAAAAGCTCAACGTAAGTTGAGCTTTTTTTATGCCTAATAATTTAGCTCAGAGTCAAAGTCAAATTGAGCTAGTTGTACTTAAAGCTGTTTATCTTAAAAGTACAAATGTTCCTGTCTTCTTTACTATTATATTTTTTTGGGTGTTAAATAGAACCAAAAATGTATACGAGTCTGGATTTGCATCTACTCCGTTGTCAATTCTAGTTCCATCCCATCCCTGTATATAGTCAGTAGTTTCGAATACTAATTTCCCCCATCGATCGTATATATACATCTCGTAACTGTCTTTAATGAAGTCCTTTAATAAGGGTCTGAATTGATCATTTTTAGTATCACCATTAGGGGTGAAGGCTGTAGGAGGCCAAAATAAATAGTCTTCTTTAGACACAATTTCCTTTATATAACTATCTACACATCCTTCTGAATCTGTAATTGTAAGTTCTACATTGTAAAATCCGATCTGATCAAATACGTTTGAAGGGTTGTATTCTTCTGAAAAAGTACCCTCTCCAAAACTCCAGTAGCTTTCTACGATTGTAGTAGTAGGCTCTGAAGAAGAAAAGTTTAGAAATTCTACAAGTCCTGAATTGTAAACAACGGTATCAAAAGTTGAATCAAAATAAGATGTAGGACCTGGAACATTAATTACTTCTGTTGTCATCTCTCCTTCACAACCGTGAGAATCAGTAACGAGTACATCGTATTCACCATCGTTTAAGTTTTCTACTGTAGCACTATTAGGAAACCAACTATCCCAGTTGTAATTATAAGGACCTAATCCATTTAGAGGTATTACAGTTACAGACCCAATATCCTGATCACAATGATCGTCTTCTGAAGTGTAATCAAAAAGTAACTCTAATTCATGATTGTCTACAACCTCTATAGCAACACCTTCGCAGCCGTAGTAATCGGTAACAGCAACGATATAAGTTCCTTCTCCTAGGTTATTTGCTGTAGCATTATTTGGATTTGGTATGTTCCAAGTATAAGTATAAGGGATATATCCATTAGTAGGAATTAGTGTTATTCTACCTACCTCATCATCACAAATATCATCTATAATAATTGCGTCAAATTCTAATTCTATTATTTCAGTAATTATAGTTTCTACTCCTGTAAATTCACAACCTATAGCATCAGTTACTGTATAGTTGTAGTCGCCTGGGCTAGCTCCTATTAGGTTTTGTCCAGTAAAAGCGCCGCTATTCCAGTCAACAGTGTAGCTTGGAGTACCTCCACTAATTGCTAGGTTGATTTCTCCAGAGTTCGAATTGCAAATATCATTCGTTACATTGGGGTTTGTTACTACATGTGTGGTAACGGTAAGATTCAAATCTTCAGAATAAACACATCCAAAGTTGTCTTCTATCACATAAGTGAATGTTTCTTGCCCTGGAATTGTTGGTAGAATTGTTAAGTTTGTACCACTAGTAGTTACAATCGTAGGATTGGTTTCCCAGTATTCATTTACAATGAAATTATCGTAATTCCAAAAGGAAGGTATTACCTCTGCGTTTATTGTTACACCCCAAGAGAAAATCCAACCATTATCTATTCCTAAATTATCTACAATTGTAATTGTCCACACACCATTTAAAGGAGTCCCTAAAAGTGCATCTAAGTTTTCTAGTGGAAGGTAGATGTCAGAATTTAAAATACTTGAAAACCCTCCAGCTGGATCTGGTGTTGTATTGTCTCCCATTCCTTCAGCCATTGTTCCGTCGTATGTAGGATTCATTGACCAACCATAGTCATATCCAACACCAGGATTTGTCTCAGTAGCATCTCCATCTGTAGCTTCTCCAAGCCAAGTTCCTCCACCTGCTTGTGAAAATAACTGGACTTGAACCCCATTAGGTGCAGTAATGTACATATCTAAGTCACCTGTGTAAGAATGTTCCATATTAATGTCGATACTTACAATGTCATTTACATCTGTAAGTGTTTGTCCTTCACCAAAACATTCTAAAGTAATATCTGTATTGTAGGTTACTCCACTACCATCTGGTAAGTACAATGGGTCCGAAAATTCATCTTCACATGTTGTAGATATCCATCCATCAGTAATGTAGGCAATATTTACATTTACGTCTGATGCTGGGTCATTTCCAACAACAGTTAAAATATCTGGACAAATAGAAGAAGGGTTGGCGGATAAGTTTAATGTAGGAACAGTAGATACTCTAACATATACAGCGAATGGTTCAATATTTTCACAACCATTTACATCAACAGATATTATTGATATGATAAATCCTTCAGATGAGTTATAGGTGTTTGTGTATTCAGCTGCAGTAACGGTCTCCGATTCATTAACAAACCAAGTAAAGTCTGTTGATGCAACCGTTTGGTTATAAGTTGTGTTGTTTTCTGGAAAATCGGCTTCACCAATAAGTGTTAGTTCCTCTCCTAAACAAAGGTCGTAATAAATAGTAGACTCTCCATTTGTAGGATCTACCTCAATTGTAGGGGTATGAGTACTACTAGTAATAGAGTGAACAATTTCTTGACAGTTATTTTGTGCTACTGAAACCGTATAGGTAACCAGTAAAATTAAGAGTAAAGAAAACTTTTTCATATAGGCTTGTTTTAATCGAATTCAGACTAGCAAAAATAGTACCACCCTAGAATGGACTATATTTTTCAAATATACTTTTTATATTTTTCAGTAAAGAGATATAAATGGTTAAATTTGCCGAAATTCTAATCGGATTTAAGTGTTTTAGGCTTAAATCTTTAAATCACATAAAATGAAAGTAACTGTTGTTGGAGCAGGTGCAGTTGGTGCAAGTTGTGCTGAGTACATTGCCATTAAAAATTTCGCTTCTGAGGTTGTCTTAGTTGACATTAAAGAAAATTTCGCTGAAGGGAAAGCCATGGATTTGATGCAAACAGCATCTTTAAATGGTTTTGACACTAAGATTGTAGGTAGTACAAACGACTATTCTAAATCTGCTGGAAGTGATATTGCTGTAATTACTAGTGGTATCCCACGTAAACCAGGAATGACTCGTGAAGAGTTGATTGGAATTAATGCTGGTATTGTGAAGATGGTTTCTGAAAACTTAATCAAGCATTCTCCAAATGTTATTTTGATTATTGTAAGTAATCCAATGGATACTATGACTTATTTAGCGCATAAAGCTACGGGTCTTCCTAAAAATAGAATTATTGGTATGGGTGGAGCTTTAGATTCTGCTCGTTTTAAATACCGTTTGAGTGAGGCTCTAGATTGCCCTGCTTCTGATGTTGAAGGTATTGTGATAGGTGGTCATAGCGATAAAGGAATGGTTCCTTTAACTCGTTTAGCTTCTAGAAATAGCGTTTTAGTTTCTGAGTTTTTATCAGCAGAAAGATTGGCTCAAGTTGCTGCCGATACTAAAGTTGGTGGTGCTACATTAACAGGAATGTTAGGTACTTCTGCTTGGTATGCTCCAGGTGCAGCAGTTTCTTCTTTAGTGCATGCAATTGCTTGCGACCAAAAGAAAATGTTCACTTGTTCTGTATTATTAGAAGGTGAGTATGGCTTAAACGATTTAACAATTGGAGTACCTGTTATTTTAGGTAAAAACGGTATTGAGAAAATTGTTGAAATCGAATTAGATGCAAATGAAAAAGCTTTATTAGCTGAATCTGCGAAAGGAGTTTCTGCAACGAATGCTTTACTTACGGAACTGAACTTGTTTTAGTAAGTGATACTTATATATAAAAAAGGAGCTAGATTTATCTAGCTCCTTTTTTTATGTGATAAATTTTATTTAGGCTTTCTCATAAACTTCAAAACAATAAGCACATTCGTGTTTCTCATCTGCCTCATGTGATTCTGAACTCACCAATTTCCAGTCGTTAGAAAGTACTGGAAAAAATGTATCTCCATCGTAGTTTTTATGTATTCGTGTTAGATACACTCGGTCTACTAGGTTTTGTTCTAAAGCTAGGCGGTAAATTTCTCCACCTCCAATAATAAAAGGTTCCTCGTCTTTCGATTCTTTGGCTTTGTTTAAAGCTTCGGATATAGAATTAACAACAATGCTTCCTTCTGCTTTATATGTCCCTTGTCTCGTTACCACAACATTTGTTCTATAGGGCAGAGGTCTGTATTTATGAGGAATAGATTCAAAGTTTTTCCTTCCCATAATCACAAAATGACCTTTGGTAGTGTCTTTAAAAAACTTCATGTCTTTTGGCAAATGCCATATCAAGTCATTGTCTTTTCCAATAACGTGATTCTCTGAGCAGGCAACAATTAATGATACTTTCATTATACAGCTACTATACCTTTAATGTGTGGATGTGGATCGTAATTCACCAATTCAAAATCATCTATGGTAAAGTCGAATATGTTTTTAATATCAGAATTCATTTTCATAGTAGGAAGCTTTTTTATTTCTCTACTTAACTGTAATTCTGTTTGCTCTAAATGATTAGAATATAGATGAGCATCTCCTAATGTATGAATGAACTCCCCTGCTTCTAAACCACAAACCTGTGCGATCATCATAGTTAATAAGGCATAGGATGCGATATTAAAAGGCACTCCTAGAAATATATCTGCACTACGTTGGTAAAGCTGACAAGATAATTTACCATCTGCTACATAAAATTGAAAGAAGGCATGACATGGAGGCAAAGCCATATTTTCAATTTCGCCAACATTCCATGCACTCACTATTAATCTACGTGAGTCTGGATTGGTTTTTATTTGATCTATTACTTGCGTAATTTGATCTATGTGTTTACCATTTGCCGCTGGCCAAGATCTCCATTGTGATCCGTAAACAGGACCTAGATTACCGTCTTCATCTGCCCATTCGTCCCAAATACGAACTTTATTTTCTTTTAAGTACTGTATATTTGTATCGCCCTTTAAAAACCACAGTAATTCGTGAATTATAGAACGTAAATGTAGTTTTTTAGTAGTAATACAAGGAAAGCCTTCTGCTAAATTGAAACGCATTTGATGTCCGAAAACACTCACTGTACCTGTACCTGTTCGGTCACTTTTTAATTGGCCATTTTCTTTAACATGGCGCATTAAATCTAAATACTGCTTCATTTAATTAAAAATTGAAAGTTTAAGATTGAAAGTTTTTCAGGATCAATAATTCCCTGTTCTATTTCACTGCAAATTTAATTTTTTTCTAGAAATAATTACAACATCATACCTACAATAACAGCGGTAAATAATGAAGCTAAAGTTCCCGCTACAAGAGCTAGTAAACCTAAATCAGATAGTAGTGCTTTCCTATTTGGAACAAGCGCTCCTATTCCTCCAATTTGGATTCCAATAGAGGCGAAATTAGCAAATCCGCATAATATATAGGTTGACATAATAATCGACTTTTGATGCGTAAATAATCCAGTACCTTTCATTTCTCCTAAAGTTTTGTAGGCGTAAAATTCATTTAAAATTGTTTTCTCTCCCAAAAGTTGTCCTACTAAAACAGCATCTTCCCAGGCAATACCCATGAGCCATGCGATAGGAGCAAAGGTATAACCAACCATAAATTGCATTGTAAAACCAGTATAACTAGTGTTCGCAATGATCCATGTATTTATTCCAGTCCAGTTTCCTATAAGGTCATTGCTTATGTAATTCCCCATTGCAATAAGTGCGGTAAATACGAGTAACATAGCACCTACGTTTACTGCGAGTCGTAGTCCATCGCTTGTACCATTACTTAAAGCTTCTAAGGCGTTGCTTCCAACCTTATCCTTATTCAGTTTCATTTCCTTGTCGTACTCTTCAGTCTCAGGAATAATTATTTTTGCAGCGATTACTGCTGCTGGAGCAGAAAGTACAGATGCTGCTAATAGGTGTTTTGCAAATAGAAGCTGTTGTACTGGGTCGCTACCGCCTAAAAAACCTATATATGCTGCAAGTACTCCACCTGCAATAGTTGCCATACCTCCAGACATTAAACAGAAAATTTCTGATTTTGTCATTTTATCTAAATAGGGACGTACTAATAATGGCGCTTCCGTTTGGCCTAAAAATATATTTCCTACTGCAGCTAAACTCTCAGAACCTGAAAGTTTCATAAATTTCTTCATCAACCAAGCAAAAAAGTAAACGACTCTTTGGAGAATTCCTAAGTAATAAAAGAGACTGGTAAGTGCCGAAAAGAATATGATAGTAGGTAATACCTGTACCATGAAGTTAATTAATGGTGCTTCAATTTTACCTGTAATAAAAGAGGCAAATAGAAAGTTTGTTCCTGCTTGTGTAAAAGATATTACTTTAATAAATCCACTTGAAATATTTTCGAAAATTGATTCTACGAAGGGTACTTTTAGTATTCCAACTGCAAAAATAAATTGTATTAATAATCCTTTTGCTACGAGTACCCAATCTATTTTTTTTCTATTTCTACTAAATAGTACTGCTATTAGTAATAGGCTTATTATACCGAGCATGCCTCGTGTAATATTCCAAAACCTACTTTCGGATTCTATTGGAATTAGAGTTTTGTTAATGGGTGTTTTTAAACCGAATAAATAACTTATTCCATTTTCCTCTA
>Ga0308009_10001307_pt1 | contig 14804 bp, 6 predicted proteins | sample Neamet127_FD_203134 | JGI IMG/M metagenome (GOLD analysis project Ga0308009, IMG submission 203134) | Marine microbial communities from water near the shore, Antarctic Ocean - #127 | ecosystem: Environmental > Aquatic > Marine > Unclassified | place: Southern Ocean | collected 2014-07-24
CAGGGATCAATATAAAATCAACAGCGTCATCATTATTAGACTCAATAGTAACTTTCATTGATTTCTCACCAGAATTAACTACCGTCAATTTAATCTCAGAAGCTGCTTGATCTGAAAGACCTAAATGTGCAACTACTTTTTCACAGTAGTCACCATCAGAATTATTACCACCTCCAGAAGAAACAGAAATATCATCTACTAAATACGTATCTGAAACTCCAGCATTGTCTGATCCTGAATCTACGAATAAAACCATTTTCGGGTATTTACCAAGATCAGGTCCAAAATCTAAAGTTATGGTTTGCCAATCTGTTCCAGTAGTAGTATAAGGCAATTCTGCAATTGCAGGACCTTCAACTCCTCCTTCAAACTTTAATAAATGAGTTCCATTTCCAGTACCATTGATAGGTTTGATTCTAAAGGTAATAGTGTTATTTGAATCGTCAGATAAATCTATATTGTCTTTAAAAGTTATTGCTGCATGATCCCACGCATTTTGTGCACCAATAATCTGTAAAACGTCGTTCTCACCTTCTTTCTCTAAACTTGTTACAGCACCATCACCTCCTGGCATTAATTGGTTTGCTGAACTAAAATCAAATGGTAAATTTGGCGCTTCAACAACCTCTGTTGTGTGTTTAGCTCCTGCAATATCATCGACTAAATACGTATCTGAAACTCCAGCATTGTCTGATCCTGAATCTACGAATAAAACCATTTTCGGGTATTTACCAAAATTAGGTCCAAAATCTAAAGTTATGGTTTGCCAATCTGTTCCAGTAGTAGTATAAGGCATTTCTGCAATTGCAGGACCTTCAACTCCTCCTTCAAACTTTAATAAATGAGTTCCATTTCCAGTACCATTGATAGGTTTAATTCTAAAGGTAATGGTGTTATTTGAATCGTCAGATAAGTCAATGTTATCTTCAAAAGTTATGGCTGCATGATCCCATGCATTTTGTGCACCAACAATCTTTAAAACGTCGTTTTCACCTTCTTTCTCTAAAGTTGTTACAGCACCATCACCTCCTGGCATTAACTGGTTTGCCGCACTAAAATTAAACGGTAAAGTTTGAGAGTAACCTAGGGTTGCTACAAACAAAATTAGTACTAAAGTAATTTTTTTCATCATAAATATGTTATTAGAATTAATATTAATTAGTAGACATAGAACAAAGTCTAAGACCTAATTGCAATCTAAAAACATATATTATTAAATCATTAAATACCACCTATACAAAATACATACACTGTAATACAAAAGGATTTTTATTAAGAATTCAATCAAAAAAAGAAGTGTTAGCTATTAAAAAGACACTTATTTATTTTTTATAATAAGTAAGCCAAGTATCAATATAGTACTAATGTATAGCTAATGTTGTGTTCTCAGTAATAAATTAAAACACTGTATAGCAATGAACTAAATCAATAAAAATAAAAAAGGCTAATATTCAATTATTTTTATTGAATCTTTATTTGAAGTAACTATTAAAATATCTTTATTCTTTATCTTTATACTGCTAATTGATCTGGTATCTTTAAATAAATTTATACCACTTTTTTCCGAACCTAATGCGGTAAAAGTGTTTTCTATATTACCTAACAAAACCAATCCGTTACCTGCATCGTATCTGGTTGTTTCCACCTCAACACCATAATGATTTCCTATCATAAAAATATCTTGAAATCCGTCTTTATTAAAATCCTTAACAATGGCATCTTTTATGGGACTTACTTGTGCCTGTATTGGTAAAGAGGCCGTTTTAAAACTATCATTTTCATTCCATAAGATAATACTTTCAAAATTTTCTATTTGATACTTCACAGCTCCTTCAATCTTACCTTCAGGAAGAATATCTAGTAACTTTGAGGATGCAAAACTATGGTAATCTTTAAATTTCTCAGAAACATAAGGCATTTGCTGTGTGGTGCATTCTTTACCTCTCATAGGAACATAACCGTCTTTATAATATTTTGCTAAAACAACATCGTTAGTGCCATTGTTATCAAAATCATTTGCATACACTTTAAAGGGATGTTCTTTTGTTGCTTTAAATTTATTATTTCTCCCCAAATTACCAACAATAAAGTCATCATCGCCATCATTATCTAAGTCTCCTTTGGTAATTGACCACCACAGACCTCTTGATAAGCTATCTAAGCCGTATTTTTTTGTAGCATTTTTAAAAGAACCTTTATAGTTCTCAAATACTTGAATATTCATCCACTCGCCTACCACGATTAAATCTTCATCCCCATCCTTGTCTATATCGCTAAAAGAAGCATCGGTTACCATGCCTAAATCTTTAAACTCTTTTGAGTTTTTTGTATTCGATTTTTTAAAAACTCCTTTATTATTAATTAAAAAATAACTTGAAGCCGGGTATGTATATTTACCTGAAATTAGACGTGTACCAATAAATAAATCTAAATCGCCATCATTATCAATATCAGATACCTTTACACATTGAGAACTTTCATATATTTTAGGCAAGCTGTTTTCTGCTTTTGTAAAAACCCCTTTACCATCATTTAAATAGAGTCTGTCTTGCAACTTAGCATCTCCTTGTTTATACTCGCTACCGCCACTTGTTATAAATAAATCAGTATCCTTGTCATTATCTGCATCAAAAAACAAGACTCCTAAATCTTCTGATTCTTTATCGTTTTGCCAAGGCTGATTTTTGCTTTTTTGAAATTTTCCTTGATTATTTTGCAAATATAAAAGTCCACTAACACCTTTTGAACCTCCAATATAGAAGTCCTCTAGACCATCGTTATTTACATCTGCAACTGCAGTGAACGGCCCGTTTTGTGAAATATTATGAGGCAATAAAATCTCTTCCTCAAATTCATTAAATTCGTTCTCTTCCTGTTGATAAGAAATACCAATGCTCTCTGAATCTACTTGACTTAAAAGTGGTAATACCTTTAGCGCTGCCGCAGCAGTGGTTTTTATTTTAGCATCTGAATACTTGGCTTTTAAAATAGTATTTGCTTTGATATTTGTGTACACTTTATATTTTCCATCTTTCCAAAACACCTCAACGGTGTCTACTTTTTTATCAAAGCCTAAACCAAAAAACAAATGAGGTTCTACGGAAGAAAAATATCCTCTAGTAACAGTATTCTCTGCAGTTTGAATCTTGTTGTTATAATGTATGACTACTTTAGTATCATAACCAAATTTATTTTTTTCAGATCCTTCAAATTCAACTTTCAAAAAGTTACCAGATGCTTTGTTTTGATAGACAGATGCAGGTGAATCTATATTGTTAACGACAATATCTAAATCACCATCATTATCTAAATCACCATAAGAAATTCCGTTTGAAAAACCTGGTAAATCAAAAGCCCACTTTTTAGTTACATTTTCGAATTCAAAGCCATTTTTATTTTTATACACGTAATTAGGCAATGGACTTGAGGGTGCCAACTTTGCCATATTATAAAAATCTTGAGAGGTTGTTTTTAATTTTTTATTTAGGCCTTTTAAAAAGTCATTATTTCTAATATCTTTTTTTATTCCATTACTCACTATAATATCTTTAAAACCGTCATTATCTAAATCTGCCATTAATCCTCCCCAACTCCAATCTGTCTTAGCTAAACCTGCAATCTGAGCAATATCAGAAAACGCTCCTAACCCATTGTTTATCTGTAGAGTGTTAAACATGTATTGATAATGATCTCCTTTATCTGTCATTTCTTTGAACTCCTGAGCGTTCATCGATTTCATATTTGTTTTTGATCTGTAGTGATCGTCAGAAGCCATGTCTAATGTAAAAATATCCATATGACCATCATTATTAATATCACCAATTTCTGTACCCATACTAAATCTAGAAATATGCTTTAGCTTTTCATTGATAACATTTACAAAAGTACCGTCTCCATTATTATAGTAAAGAAAATCGGGCTCATCATAATCGTTAGAAATGTATAAATCAACAAAACCGTCATTATTTAAATCGCTGGCACTAACACTTAAGCCATACGTATATCTATTTGTTAATTTTGCCTCTTTGGAAACATCTCTATATTTACCATTCTCATTTTTATAGAGCTTGTCTGTATATAGTTTATATCGTTTTTGAGGTATGTTTTTATACCGTTGAAATAGCCTAGAGTCTGGCAATTGATTTACTTGATACATGTCTAAATCTCCATCATTATCCATGTCAAAAAAAACAGCTTGTGACGAAAAACCAGCATCGGCCAAACCGTACGCTTGCGCAGACTCTGTAAATGTTAAATCTTTATTATTGATAAAAAGCTTGTTTTTTCTATCTGAAGGGGTCATAGATTCGCCATTTCTACTCACATAAATATCAAGATAACCGTCTGAATTTACATCTGCCATAGTTACACCCCAAGACCAACCTGGACTTCTTGTTATTTTTGAGGTTTTGGAAATGTCTTCGAATTTAAAATTACCGTTATTTAAATATAATTTATCCTTTACATGGTTTCCACAAAAGAACAAATCAGATAAACCATCATTGTTTATATCTCCAACAGCAACCCCTGCTCCATTATATATTTGACTATAATAAATATGATTCTTAGTTTCAGATTCTGTTATACTGTTATTAAAATCAATTCCTGTTATTTCTGAAGACAGCAATTCGAAACCACCTTCTAAGGTTTCAGGATATAGGTCGCGTTTTGAGTTTTGACAAGAAACCGTCAACAAACACATTACAACCAATGTTTTTAAAAAAAGTAAATTGACTTTCATAACCAAATATAATTAATAGGTAAATATAAAAATATTCTACCTGATTTTTAGTACAAATGAGTTCGATTTCACACACTTTTTTTCTTCTAATAAAAGAAAAGCGAGTTTCCTGAAAATTAGAAAACTCGCTTTATCTAATTTTAAATAAAACGAACTGATTAAAACTTTAATTTTTCGTGTTTGTCCCATAACCCCCAATATGCGCCAACAACACCTTCATCGCCTACTTTCCAAGATTCATCAAATGAAGAGAAATAAAAGAGTTCTATATTGTCCTGGGCAGACCAGGCTTGTGCGTTAATAAAATACTTCATAGCATTTTCTTCTGAAGAATGTGCCCCTTTTAAACTTTCTCCTTTACTTGGCCAGCCAGACTCTGTAATAATCACCTTTTTACCATTTGCCGCCTGTGATGCTTGTCCGAACATTTGCTGCATGTGGTTTAAAGAATGATCAATATCACAACCTTCCCAATAGGGATAGCAGTTTGCTAAAATCACATCAGAAGCTTCCACCAATTCTGGATGCCTTGAGAATTCATAATAAGCATCTACATACCCTACTTGGACATTGGGCAATGCTTCTTTTACACGTTTCAAATACCCTATTAATTGTTCTAATGTTAACTCTTTTCTATACAAAACTTCATTACCTACAGCCGCAATGTTTACACAGCCCTCTTTTCCTAATTGGATTAAAGCGGTAATCTCTTCTTCATTTTTATCTAGGTCATCACTTAACCAAGCACCCACCATATTTTTCATACCGTGCTTGTGCGCAATACGTGGTATGTGCTCATTTCCTTCAATACAAGAAAATGAACGCACCCATTTAGCATAGGGTTTTATTATTTTAATTCTTCTATCTACTTGTTCCTCCGTAATAACATCGCCAGGCTCTTGCCCATCCTCATACATACTAAAACAAACACCGTGCATCCCTTTTTTAAGGGTTTCTCTCCAGGTTTTCATCAACTCTTTATCCGAATAATCAGTAAAATTAACACCTTTATCCGTGCTAAATTCAATTCCTAATTCTACAAAACGCTCTTGACTGTTTGAGAAATATTGCTCTTTTCTGTACGACATGATTCTTATACTATTTTAATGATTAATTTGATAAAAATTAGTTTTTTTTCTAATTTTTAGGCTTGATTTTTATATTAACTATATTTTAATTTCTCGTCTTTATCCCATATTCCCCAACGAGCCCCAAGTTCTCCCTCTACTCTTGCCTTCCACGATTCGTCAAAAGAAGAGAAATGCATCATTTCAATTTCTGATGTATGTGCCCATTCTTGCGTTTGAATAAAATATTTCATAGCATTTAATTGAGACGGATGTGCATCTCCCACACTTTCACCTTGACTTGGCCAACCTGTTTCTGTAATGATTACTTTTTTACCATTGGCAACTTGCTTTGTGATTGCATGCATTTGTCTTAAATCTGTTAAGGAGTCTTGAATACTAGAACCTTCCCAAAAAGGATAACAGTTTGCTAAAATAACATCTGATATTGCCACTAAATTGGGTCTTTGATAAAATTCATTATAAGTATCTACACAACCAACAGGAATATCTAAACCTTTTAATGCTTCTTTTACTCTTGTAATATATGCTAACAACTCTTCTTCTGAAACATCATTTCTTAACAATACTTCATTCCCAACTGCAGCAATATCCACTACTCCAGACTTCGCTAATTCAATTAAAGCTGCTATTTCTTTTTCATTTCTCTCTTTATCACTACTAATCCAAGCACCAACCATTGTTTTTAAACCTTTTTCGTGTGCTATTTTTGGAATCATCTCATTCCCTTCGGTACAAGAAAAAGAACGCACTGTTTTTGTATAAGAAGAAATTACGTCCATTCTTTTACGAATTTGACTTTCACTTAAAATATCTCCGGCTTGCTGCCCTTCGATATACGGACTAAAACAAAGTCCGTTTAATGTTTTATTTAAAGTATTTACAAACATTTTCTTGGTTGCTTCCAAATCTTTAGTACTAAAATCTATTTGTTGAAAAGCTGCCAATGGTGCTCCGTTTTGTAACATCACCTCTAATCTACCACCTCCATATACTGAAGAAGTTACTTTCACTGCCTTTCTTTTTTGTAATTCTGCACTAATAGCTAACGCTTTTTCTTCTGTATGATCGTAATTACGCATAATCCACATGGCACCAAGTGTACCAAGTATTGGCAACCCTGAATAGAATAATCTTATTCCCGTAATTGATGCTTCAGTATTTACAGTATCTGGCACAAACCCTACAAATGCCATAATAGCACCTGTTGCTAATCCTGCAAATGCAAAACCAAACTTTACCATTAACCAATAAATGGCTCCAAAAACACCCTCTCTTCGTTTTCCTGTATTCAATTCATCAATATCTATAATATCTGAAGTCATAGACATCATTATAGTAAACAAACCTCCTATTCCAAAAGAGAAAAAAGGCAATGCAAATAAAAACATATATGGTTTGCCAGGAATAAATAAAAACCAAAGCATAATATATCCTAAAACAGAAATACCTTGTGAAACCAAAAAGGCTTTCTTTTTACCAATAGCTTTAGACATCTTAGCCACAATAGGGATAACCAAAAAGGTAGTTGCCAATGCACCAACACTGCCTAATAAAGTTGGCCAAAGACCTGCCGCTCCTGCATCACCATTAAATAAATAATAAACTACTATAAAGAAGGAAAAACCAGCAACTACGTTAAAAGCATTGAATATTAAAAATGTTGAAAAACACAATTTTCTAAAAGCTGAAATCTTAAAAGCTTCTATAAAATTATTTAAAATTTGCCTTAAACTTCCTCTAATTGTTTTTAATGTTAAAGGGGTCAAACTTGTATCTTCTTTTGTTGATTTACTTTTTATAAAAAGAGCCGGTACCATGGCTAAAAGAGCACAAAAAATAGCAACCCAAACCCCTAAAGTTCGCGTTGTTTCAGTTGTGGTTCCAAACCAACCATCATCGTACATTACCACCCAAAACCAAGGTGCTATAACCCAAGCCCATTGCCCAATAGACTGTGCAATTGCCATAATATTTGTACGCTCATGAAAATCATCACTCATCTCGTAACCCATCGCTACATAGGGCACAGAGAAAATAGTAAGTCCTAAATAAAATACTAAAGACCATACCAAGAAATAAGCAAAATTATAATTTAAACCGTCTGCTACATACATTTGCCACATAAGCGAAAAAGCTACTCCCATGATAATAGCTCCTAAAAGCACATATTGCCTTCGTCTACCCCAGACAGATCTTGTATTATCTGAAATAAAACCCATAATTGGATCTGTAAAAGAATCGAAAAGACGGGGAATAAAAAATAAAACTCCCCACAAGAAAGTTGAAAAGCCATAATCTTGAACTAAAACTACCATGAAAATTTGCAAGGCAGCAGGGAACATCTGATTGGCCAACATTCCGAGTCCGAATGCTATTTTTTGGCCCATAGGAACACTGCTTTTTTTAGCTATATTTTGATTTGACATATTTTAATATTTTTTAGTTAATTGATTGTACTAATTATTGGATAATAATAGTTTGAATTGCTTGTTCAGCTATAGAAATGGTAACATTTTTATTATCAATTATTAGTTTCATGTTTTTCTTTACTTTGCCCTCATTAAATACAACTACTGCTATAGTTCCATCTACATTTTTAGCGGCGGTTACTAGTAAATCTTTATCAGGATTATTAATACCAATACGCACAGCATTCGGTCTAATAAAACGGCTAAAATGAGCCAATGTATAGTAGATAGGTGTAAAGTAAACTTCGTCTTTTACTGGATCCACAAGTACAGGTGCTACACACCAATTTTTAAACCAATTTGGGCCACCTTGGGTATCTAAAACCATGTTCCAATCTATCCAACCGTCTACATAATTATTTAAACAACCAATAATATCTCTTGCATATCTATTTACAGGCGCGTACTTTGGATGCAAATATTTGTCTTTTTCTGGTGCCCAGTCCCAACCCCAATCAGTTGCTTCTTTTTTCCAATACCAAGCATCATCTTGCCATTTTGGTATCTCTGAATCTACACATGCTTCAGATTGAATTAAATACTTGTTTGGTGCTTTTTTATGCGCATATTGTAATTCCTCTGGAAAATAATCATAAGTACTGGCGTACCAATGAATTGCCGTACCGTCAAAATATTTTGAGGTTGCTTCATTCTTAAACTGAGAATCTACCCATTCTTTTAGGTGCTCTCTATTTTGATCGTATCCTAAAATCTTTGCTGTGTGTCCATCTGCTTCTAATTTTGGTCCTAAATAGTTTTGCACAAAGTTTGTCATTTCATCGGGCGTGTAATGCATACTTTCCCAATTATTACCATTTCCTAAAGGTTCATTTTCTACGGTAAAACCCCAAATATCTATACCCTCTGCTTTGTAAGCTGCTAAGTATTTAGAGAAAAATAATGCCCAAGTATCGTAATATTTTGGAAGTAACTTACCGCCAACCCACGCATTATTATCTTTCATCCAAGGAGATGCTGTCCATGGAGAAGAAAGAATTTTAAAGCCGTCTTTAGAGACTGCCATAGCATCTTTTATCATCGGAATAATATCCTCTTTATCTTCTTGAATAGAAAAATGTTTTAAATCAATATCATCTGCAACTGGGGCATAAGAATACTGACTTAATGAAAAGTCACAAGAATTCATGTGTGTTCTTGTCAATGAATATTTTGCACCAGACTCTCCAAAATACGCTTCTATGATAGTGTCTCTATTTTTCTTACTTATTTGATTTAATAGGTACGCAGAAGATTCTGTAAATGACCCACCAAAACCTGTAATAGTTTGAAACTTCTCTTCAGGTAAAATGGCTATAACAACAGGATTTTCAACAACAGAAAAGTCTGTTATTTTTGTTAATTTATTTCCACTTTCTGATGTTTCATAAACATCAACTTGCAAAGATTCTATTGTTTTATTACAACCCATAAGAAGTACAATTAGTGTAGTACTAAAAATTAATTTAATTCGTTTCAACTGCATGCACTTTTCTATTTTGGTGATTTCACATAACTCATTAAGGTTTCCATATTTCCTTTAAAAGTTTTTGTAATTGGTTTTCCATCTCTTGTCAAACCCTCAAAAACACCCTGATCAACCAAATCCCATAAAGCAAACTTTGCTTCACTTCTTAAATTAATTAAACCGAAATGATTTTCTGATCCGTTTGGATTTTTTGCATCTTTCCATTGTTCATCAAAAGCTTCAAAATAGAAACAAGAGACATTATTTTCTTTAGACCAAGCTCTTAAATGGTTATGGTACAGTGCTTCTTTGTATTCATCTGAAGCTCTAGAGCCCTCATCACTATAATGCCCATTAGAATAAGTAGCCCAGCCTGTTTCCCCGATATGAACTGGCTTCCCTTTTGCCACGCTATCTACATATTTTTGTACTTCTAAAAATTGATCCGTTGCAAATTTCTTAGCACGAAGCATCGCAGCATCTACTTTTTCTATTTCTGTAAGTCCGTTTTCTGAAGCAGGTACTCTCCAAAAATTAGGATTGTAGTGTGTATTATGATAAGGATAGGTATGCATAGAGACATAATCTACCGCTTTTATTAACTTTTCTAATTCTGGTGTTCTATAAGAAGGATCTCCTCCACCCCAAGAGGCAAAATCATCTGAACTGGTAATCCATAAATCTTTAGAAAGTTCTCCAGATTTTTTTAAATCTTGCAAATGTGTTACCCATTTTAAAATAACATTAGGTTGCACATAATAACTAGCTGCCCAACGCACCATTGCTTCATTACCTACTGCAATTACTTTTACAATATCTGGGTATTGCTTTGCTAAGGCAACAGCCCTTCCTATCTCTTCATCATTTTGCTCACTTTCTATATGATGATTTGGTATTTTATCTGTCCAAGCATTTAAACAATCTATCCAAGCCCCTAACATTACATACATTTCAAAAGAAGGATCTTCTTTTTTAAGTTGGCTTATTGCTTTTAATAAATTGGGTGCCTGTTGCAATTGCACATTATAAGTACGTACAATTCTAATACCCATAGCATACAATATTTTAATACCGTCTTTTATTTCTGCAATAGTGGGTTGTATGTCTCTAGACTTTTGTCTATATCCTCCATAGGAAATTGCTATATAATCCGGATTTCCTAATATTTTAGCTGCTGTCATCTTAACTTTTATTGGGGTTTTATTTTCTTTTTTTGAACTACATGCAAAACCAAGAATTAATACTAAAATCGTGATAGTTATCTTAAATTTTGATTTCATATTTTCTGTTTTATTTTGATGAAAGTTCTATTTATATTTTATTATTCTAAATTTATTTCGCACAGAAGAATGCTTCCTTGCTTTTATTTTAATATTCTAATCCGTATCCAAAAGAATACAATGGTTTTATTGAATTATCCCAAAAATTTGGGCCATACTTACCACTAAAATCTTTGACAAATTTTGGCCAAGAATGTGGTAACTTTCCTTTAAAATTATGTTCTCCAAAAAGTACTTCTGCAATCCCATGACCTTCTGAACCTGGCAACCAAGCTGCCACAAAAGCATTTGATTTGTTTATTTGTTGCGTTACTACTAAAGGTCTTCCTGAAATTAAAACAACAATTGTTTCAATTCCTTTTTTTGTGTACTTGTTAATGTAATTCTGATGTTCTGCAGTAAGTGTTAGTTTTCTTGTGTTCGACTCATGCCCAATATCTCCGAAGAACTCTGCATACGGCGTTTCGCCAACAACAATAATAGCCAAATCTGCATCTTCATGATTTTGACTTCCATCTTTATCATAAATAACTTCTCCTTTTGCTTTTTGTTTGATGCCTTCTAAAATAGTTGTTGCTCCTTTGTAATTTTCTGATGTACCTTGCCAATTTACTGTCCATCCGCCTGATTGTAATCCTGAATTATTTGCATGTTCGCCAACTACAATAATTTTCTTTGTTTTTGGATCAATAGGTAATACCTTGTTTTTATTCTTCAATAAAACTAAAGATTCTCTTACAGCTTGTCTTGCTTTATTTCGATGTCTAATACTTCCTACTTTTCTAACCAAAGTAGTATCTGCAAAAGGTTTATTAAATAAGTCTAATCTAAATTTCTGACGCAGAATACGTTTTACCGCATCATCAATTCTAGACATTTTAACCGCACCAATTTCAACACCTAACTTTACACCTTTTTGAAAATTATCTAAATTACCGTCTACAGCCATTACAACATCTACACCTGCATTAACAATATCGTTTTCTCCAAATCTTGCGTATCCTTTCCAGTCAGAAACCACAATGCCGTCAAAATTCATTGCTACTTTTAAAGTAGCTGTTATTAATGCTTTGTTTGCATGCATTGGTTTGCCATCAATCGTATTAAATGACGCCATAACCGCACCTACCTTTTCTTTTACTGCTGCTTTATAAGGCCCTAACAAACGCTCATTAATCTCTTTCTTAGATACAGATGTTTCTCCACCTTCTCTACCAAAATCTGTAGCACCATCGCCAACAAAGTGTTTGGCAGTTGCCATAACAGTATTGTTTGCAGATAAATCTCCTTGATGCCCTTTTATAGAGGCCCTTGTTAATTTTTCTGTAAGAGCTGTGCTTTCTGAAAATGCTTCATAAACACGACCCCATTTTTCATTATATGGAATAGCAACACAAGGTGAAAACACCCAGTTAAAACCAGTAGCCTGAGATTCTATTGCTGTTATTGCCGCAATCTCTTCTACTAATTTCTCGTTGGCTGTTGCTCCTAACCCAATATTATGAGGGAAAATAGTAGCACCTTCGTAAGAATTTTGACCATGTACCGCATCTACTGCAAATAGCAACGGAATACCTAATCTGGTCGCTAACGCTTTCTTTTGAAGCTTTGCAAATTTTGCTTGCCACCTTCCTGCTGTTTTACCGGGGTTTGGACCTTGGGTATGAATAACAGAACCTATAAATTTAGTAGTAATATCTTGCGATGCTAAAGTGTCAAAATGTCTAATTTGAGACATCTGACCAATTTTTTCATCCAAAGTCATCAACGTCAATAAAGAATCTACTTTATGTTCTATCAGTAAATTTTTATCAACGTTCATAACTTCTTTTTTACATGAAAATAAAGCACAAAAAAGGATACTTAAAAAAAGCAATTTATACTTAATATGTATTTTTTCTTGCTCCATGAATCCTTTTCTATCCTTTAATAAATACAATAATTTTATTCACTTCACCTGTTCTATTAAATAACGTCTGACTTGTTTTTGCGTCTATTTCCAAAGAATTAAACATTGCAGATGATTGTCCATTAAAAACAACTTCCACTTCATTTTTGTCTGACTTTATATATATAACCGGTACTTGGCAATAGGTAAAGCAAAGAGATCCTTTAGCTAGTTCTATTTCTTTCTCTTCTTTACTAATTGCTATATATTTAAATGTTTTAGGGGTGGTTACAAACTCAGAATCTCTTAGCAACCTTGGGTTAAAAATAATTTCACCTGCTTTTACAGAAACACCTAACTCGCCAGATCTACATAAAATATCCTCCTTAACTTGTCCAGTCATTCCTGGCTGCTGTGCTCCTTTTCCTGCAGGTGTGTGTGAATAAGGGTCTGTTGGAAATGCGCCATATAATTCTGGAGATTTGTGTACGCCCACTCCTGCTTGAATCTCATAATAATGATCAAATAGTTTACCTATTAAAACCTCACTTTCATTATTCTGTACCGCTATTAAACAGTTTTCTTGCACTGCTAATAATAACTTTGACACCATGTGCCAGTATATAGAACCTAAACCTTCATAACCAAAGAATGTTCCAGAACGTCCTGTAAATGCTTTATGATTAAAAACTTCTTCAAAAATATTTAATACTAATTTTGATTCATCTTCTAACAAGACTGCATATACTTCTGGCAACTCTTCAAAAGCTTCTTTTAAACTATTTGCATTGTTAAAATTTGCATTAAAGTGATATTTACCAGCAACATCTTGATTGATAATTTGAGTATTATCATTACTTATTAACTTTGTTAATAGTTTAGAATGTGCTACTGCCGTTTTAGCAATCACATTTTTCTCATCAAAACGTGCTAATTCTTTATTCGGATATAAAATATAACTGTATTGGTCTTCTCTAAACAAAGCACTTGCTTTCATGCCATCTAAAACGTCTAGCACTTCTTTAGAAGATAAATAACCTGCACTTAAAACGGCTACTTGCCCTTCTAACATTTCTGGTAAATAAGAAACAGATACTTCCGTATCGTTTTCTATCGTCATTAAGTTATACGCATGATACAAATTATCTGAGCGCTTGTTTGCTTTAATGGTATGCTCTAAATATTCTTTTGTAATTGAAAAGAATTCCAATAACGCCGTTTTTGTAATGGTCGTTCTATCACTAGAAAAACCTTTTTCATAAATAACCGTTCTATATACACTTCCTGCTTCCCCTAAACCATCTAGAACTGTTTTTCTATCTACATCTGATACAACACCCGAAAGAATATTTTTATTTTCATTGAAAGTTGTTACTACTGTATTGAAGAATATTGCTAATTCTGATGAAATTTTAACTTCTTCTGTTGCACTTTTTTCAACTAAGCTTTCAAAGAACTTTATAAAACGATTTAAATAGTTAAGTGTTACCATAGAAACACCATTACCCACTAAAGCGTTGTTTGCATCGTTCCATTCTGGACGTTGTGTATTCATCCAAATTCCGCCCTCCGGAATAAAGTTAGAAACCTTCGCTAAAACAGTAGCTAATAATTTTTCTATTAAGTTTACTTTATAAATAAAGAAATTTTCATCTCTTAATAATGCACCATCTGCACCTAATTCTTCTTTCTTTTGATGAATTTTAGCATCTAAATCATGATCAAACTCAATAGTATCTTTAGGATTTGCTAAAATACTTTGGTAATCTTTTATCTTATAAGGCACATTTGCATACACAAAAATATCTTCAGAAAATCTTTTTTCTAATTGATTTGGATAATGATTTTCAATAAACTCTAAGAATTTTAAT
>Ga0308009_10001308_pt1 | contig 14795 bp, 15 predicted proteins | sample Neamet127_FD_203134 | JGI IMG/M metagenome (GOLD analysis project Ga0308009, IMG submission 203134) | Marine microbial communities from water near the shore, Antarctic Ocean - #127 | ecosystem: Environmental > Aquatic > Marine > Unclassified | place: Southern Ocean | collected 2014-07-24
CGCCATGATGAAGTTCCTCTCGTTGAAGGAACTCCATCGTCTGCCGCCGCTGCCGCAGGGCAAAACCTCAGCGCAAGCGCGCTACCTCACCGCCACCACCACTGCCGCGCAGCGGCTTCGTGCAATGAATGACGTTGCGCGTCATGTGAACGGTTACAATTAGGCTGGAATGTACCCTGCCCAAGCATACGGCCAGACCCGCAAACGGACGTTGCTATCGTCCTGCCGCAATCGCTTGCGCTGCCTCGCCGACGTCGCGAGCGACCAGTGTCGGCTGCGGGATACCGTCAAGGACTAGAGGTGCATTCACGCCGCGCGTGACCAAGGCGCCTTTCCATCCAAACGACTGTGCGCCGATCGTGTCCCATGTATGGGCCGCGATCAGCCAGGTAGCGTCCGGGGAGGACGCCATCGTATCCTGTACCAGCTGATAGGTTGCCGGCGCCGGCTTGAACCGCTGCTCGGTATCGACCGTGAACCGCCGATCGAACATCGCTCCCAGACCGGCCCTGTCGAGCGCATGCGGCTCGACACTCGCCGGCGAATTGGTGAGAGTGACGATCGAGAACCCGGCGTCTTTCAGCACCGCCAGACCGGCCGCGACGTCGTCGTGTACCGGCATATCGGTCATCAGCGCGCCAAGCTGGCGGACATGATCGTCTGTCACCGCGATGCCGTGGATCTCGCCCAGCATGCGCAAGACGCCGCCGCCCAGCTTTCCGAACGGAACATAAGGCCCGGCAAGCGACAGCGTCTGCGAATACAGGATCACCCGTGCGAACCATTCCCGCATCCGACCGGGGGTCGTAAAGATGTCGGTGAAGAGAGGCTCGAGAACATTCAGATCGAGCAACGTCTCGTTGACGTCGAATACGATCAACGGTCGAGTCTTCAAGCGCACGTGTCTCCGGGAAGCATTTCAGGCGTCATCGCAAACCCAACGATCGTCGGCGGTGTCCTGACCCACAGCCCGCTAGCGACGCGCGATCGCGATAATGCAGTGATACCTCCGCGTTGCGCTTGCCCAGCTCGGAATTAATAGCGTCAGCCGCCATCGTCCAGGTACTGCGAGCCGTGCAGAGCAAGGCCGGCTGCCAGCATCGAGCCGAGACGATCGGGCGAGGATACCGACAAGCTGTTCCACGAGAAGGCGGATCGGGAGGCCGCGCCGTCGGACCAGATGCGCTGCGCGACGATCATCATTTCCTCAGGGGTCGGTGCCCTCCCCCCACCCATGCAATCGATCACGGCATCCACGAACAAGGGGCTGGTCGATCGCGACATGCTGAGGCACCTCATTGCGGCTTGAGCCCGATGTAGGTGCCGGAGGCTTCACCGACATGGCGGTCGACCCGATACGCGCCAGACCGAATACTGCATGAGCCAGACGGCACGAACGCTGTATCTCCCCGAGCCGCATCGGCGTATGCTGGGGCATCGCCATCACCCTTGCCGCGAGCACGGTGACGACAGAGAGCTGGGATCAGCTTCCGCCCGCAGTGCCGAGTGCCTGCCATGCCCGATGTTCAAGATTACGACCTCGCCTACAGCAAGAAGCGCGAACAAGCCGAGCGGCAGGCGTCGGCCTTGGCGAACGACAGATGCGCCAAAGCCGTCCATCGATCCTTGGCAATGCTCTATGGTGATCGCGTCATTTCCGCCCGTCGCGCGATCAATGAGAACAGCTTGAAGCCGTAGCGTCGGCGCTGGATCGCGTTTCATTCCGAATATCGCCGTCGCAGCGATGGCCCAGTCAAAATCGCAACAGGAGAATTCCGATGCGTCCCAACATCACCGCTTTCGACTGGGTCCCCGATTTTGCGAAGGGGCAGGTCCGCGACCTCCGTGTCCGCTGGGCGCTCGAAGAGGTCGGCCAACCCTATGACGTGATCTACCTGAGCCAGGGCGAGCAAAAGCAGGCGCCACACCGGGGCCGACAGCCTTTTGGCCAAGTGCCGACCTATGAGGAGGGCGACGTTTTGCTCTTCGAATCCGGCGCGATCGTCCATCATATCGCCAACACCCACGGCGATACGCTGCTGCCCGCCGATCCCGCGGCACGAGCGCGCGCGGTCGAATGGATGTTCGCCGCGCTCAACACGGTCGAGCCGCCAATCATGGATCATGCGATCGCGACGCTGTTCGAGCGCGGCAAGCCTTGGTCGGCGCCGCGTCTGCCCTCGGTCCTCGATCGGATCGATGAGCGGCTCGGCGAATTGTCGCGGCGGCTTGGCAACAGGACCTGGCTCGACGGCGACGTCTTCACTGCGGGCGATCTGCTGATGGTGGCGGTGGTCCGGATCGTTGCCGGCGATGGCCTCCTGGACGGCTATCCTAATCTCATCGCCTATGTCGAGCGCGGCACCACGCGTCCCGCCTTCGTTAAGGCGCTGGCCGATCAGATGGCGGGCTCTACCGGCAGCCCCCCGCCGGAGTTCGCGGAATGGCTCGCGAAGCAGGGAGAACAGGCATGACCTATGTCGAAGGCTTCGTCCTCGCGGTGCCGACTGCCAATCGCCAGGCCTATCTCGATCATGCGACCAGCGCGGTGGCGTTTCTCAAGGAGTTCGGCGTGGCGCGGATGGTGGAGAATTGGGGCGACGACGTCCCCGCCGGTACGCTCAACGACTTCGCAAAGGCCGTGCAGGCGACCGCGGACGAGACCATTGTCTTCAGCTGGTTCGAATATCCCGACAGGGCAGCCCGCGATGCCGCCAGTGCCAGGATGATGACCGACCCGCGGATGGAGGCGATGGGCGCATCGATGCCCTTCGACGGCAGCCGAATGATCTATGCCGGTTTCCAGGCGGAGGTCGAGGAGGGCTCGGCAGCGGGCACGGGGTATGTCGACGGCTTCATTCTGCCGGTGTCGCCCGCCAATAAGGACGCGTATTTCGCCATGGCGCGCTCGGCGTCAGCAGCCTTCCTCGAAAACGGCGCAATCCGCGTTGTCGAGACATGGGGCGACGACGTCCCCGCCGGCAAGAAAACGGACTATGCCCGCGCGGCGCATGCGATCGGTGACGAGGTCGTCGTCTATTCCTGGGTCGAATGGCCGGACAAGGCGACCCGCGACGCCGGCATGCCCAAGGTCATGTCGGACGCCCGGATGCAGACCCCGCCCGCCGACCTGCCGTTCGATGGCAAGCGCATGATCTATGGCGGCTTCATCACCATCCTGGACGCATGAGGATACGGTCGATGCAAAATCCCGACAGCACCCCGATCTGGTTCGAACTCAACACCGCCGACGAGGCCAAGGCGCAGCACTTCTACGCCGCGACGACCTGCTGGATGATCGGCTAGACGATCGCGCCCTCGCCCATGGTCGAGCATGGCGACTATCTGATCGCCGGCGCCACCGATGGCGCCGCGATCGCGGGTATCGGACCCCCAGCGAACGCGCCATCGCTACCCGACTGGTCGATCTATTTCCGCACCAGCGACGTCGACGCAGCCGCCACGAAGGTCAGGGAATTGGGCGGCTCGATCCAAGGCGAGGCGATGGATTTCCCGGCGTCGGCCACTTCGCGATCGCGATGGACCCGCAGCATGTCAGCTTCACGCTGATGACGAGCGTGAGTCCGGACCCGTCGTCCGCGTTCGTCCAGGGCCCGCAGCTGAACGACCGACATTAAGCGAACGGGCCTCTGCCCTACGGCTGCCGGGCCAGCGGCTGCGACGGATCGATCATCGCGTAAAAACCGCGTAGGAACACATCGTGTCGGAAGAGGAGATCGGTGATGATCAATCGAGTCTTTACGCGAAGAGGTTTCGTCGCCAGCAGCAGCGTGGCCGCAGCGTCGCTGGCCCTAACCACAGGCTCCGCCGCAACTCCCGCGCAGGCGGGCGGCAACGCACGTCTGAAGGGGCAACCCCTGCCGGATAGCGTTCGGCTTCCCTCTGCCCCCAATCGTCAGAGACGCCCAGACAGCGTTGGCTTCGCGATCGTGGGTCTTGGCTCTTATGCGCTCAACCAGATGATGCCGCGGTTCGCGCAGGCGGAGCGCGCGCATATCGCTGCAATCGTATCGGGAAATCCTGACAAGCTGCGGCGGGTGGGCGATGCCTATGGCGTTCCCCACGACGCGCGCCACTCCTACGATACATTCGAGAAGATCGCCTCCGACAAGCGCATCGACGCGGTGTACGTCGTCCTGCCAACGGGTTTGCATGCCGAGTGGGCGATCCGCGGCTTTGCCGCCGGGAAGCACGTACTGTGCGAAAAGCCGATGGCCCTTTCGAGTGCGGATTGCGAGCGGATGATCGCTGCGGCCCGCAACGCCAAGCGCAAGCTGATGATCGCTTACCGATCCCATTTCGAGCCGTACAACCTGGAAGCCATGAGGCTGATGGAGCAGAAGGCGATCGGGACTATCAGGCTGGTGCGCACCGAGCAGTCCTACCGCATGGAGCCGACCAGCCCAGGCGAGAACTGGCGAACCAGTCGCGCGCTGGCGGGCGGTGGTCCGCTCGAAGATTACGGAATCTACGGACTCCAAGCCGCTTTGTATCTCACCGGCGAAATGCCCAAGCGGATAAACGCCAACGCGTTCCGGCCCGCCGGAGATCCCCGCTTCGCGGAGATCTTCGCGCATGTTTCCTCACAATGGCTGTTTCCGTCCGGCGCGGTGGCGCAGCTGGCAACATCCTATGACTCTGCAGGCACAAACTTCGCGCAGGTGCGCGGTACCGGCGGAGCCCTGATCATGGATCCTGCGACCAGCTATGCCGGGCAGAAGATGCGGATCGAGGGTCGCGATGGCCGAGAGCTGACGCCGGGAGATCCCGACGTCCAGTTCGCGCGCCAGCTAGACCACTTCGCCAACGCCGTCCGAGACAATACCGCGATCAGGACGCCTGGAGAAATGGGATTGCGCGACATGCGACTTATGGAGGCGATCTATGCGTCTGCGCGGTCTGGGCGAACGGTGAATTTGGCGCCGAATGGCAGCATGCTGCGTTGATCATAAGGCCGGTCGCGCCAAATCCTTCCCTTGCGCGAAGGTCATGCTGGTCAGCCTGCGCGACTTAGACCCAGCTGCAGACATTCACGAGCGTTTCAGCGGCGCCGGAAACGTGCTGCCCGTCATTCATAATCGGAATTAAGCTTGAATTGGCCGTTGGCGGCCGCGCCGCTATACAATGGGACATTGGTCAAAGCGATCGTTCGGTTCGACTGGCTTTGCCGTAATCCGCAGAATTCAAGCCATTGGTGAGTTCGCTCGTCAGATGGCGACGAGTGATGTGGCGAAGCCGATTCCGAGGATCAGATCGTCTTGTTTATTCGTACTGCCGCAGCGGGGGGCATCGCGGTGGCATTGTTGATGAGCACATCGATTCGCCCAAACTTATCTCCCGCCGCATCAACAAGCGCGGCGAAACATGCTTCATTGCTCTCATCGAGCGCGTGCCACGCTACGCCCGCGATAGGTTCCGCCGCCAAGATTTCAAACTGACCGTGCGACTTCGTCAGTTCGAAAGCCGGCAAGCCTGTTTACGGATGTGTCACGGCCGGCATTTTAGACGCAGTTGCTTCGTAATTAATATAGACGGGATTGGTGACGAGGATGCGATCGTCGCCTTGCCGCACTTCGAACCGTATCCAATGGCGTTGTCCGTCGCTCGTCCAGTGCAGCGGGGCAGCGGCGTCGCCGGTCAGCTTGTCGATCGACAGCGACTGAACAGGCTTTCCGTCCACGAGACCGACCAACGCGGCTCCGGTACTACCGCCGACGCAGACCGATATGTCGAGCGGTTGTCCGGCGGCCAGGGTGTAGTCATCGCCGAGCGTACCCGCACGGCCCGCGCCCCGTGCGACCAGATCGAAGCTGCGACCGGGCTTTCCGGTCAGGTCGATCCAGACATGCCCCGCCTTGACCCCGTCCAGGATCGCACGTTCGGATAGGTTTTCCGCACGCACCATCGTGGTCGGGAAGCCGACACCCAGGCGACCCAACCGCACATCGTGCGTATCGCTGCCGCCGATCGCGGTCAGGCGATGGCCACGCGCGATCTCGGCCTCCCAGATGACAAGGTCACCCATCGCGTCCTTGGTGCCGCTGATCTGCGCCCAGGCCTTGCCACCGTTGACGACCTCCATCGCGTCGCTCATCGCGACCGTCTCCGGCGGCGCGATCCAGCCGCAGCCTCGGCAGCGATAGTCGTTCGGCGACCCGGGATGATTGATCGAAAACAGCGCACCCGCCTTGTGGCTTGCGCGGATCATGGCGGCCATATCGGGCATCGATTTTTCGCCCAGCCGATGATCTATATATTCGGTGGTGCCGAAGATGTTCGCATGCCCCTGTTCGGTGGTCATCTCGCGGCCGGGGATCATCAGCAGGTCGTCATAATAAGGCTGGAGTTCGCGCAGCGCGTTGTAGGTACCGACATTGTTATGGTCGGTGATCGCAATGAAATCGAGCCGTGCTGCCACTGCCGCCTCGGCAGTGAGGTAGACCGGGCAAGGCACGCTGCGACCGCGGCGGCTGTCACAGAAGCCGTCGCTTTCGCCGGTGTGAAGATGAAGGTCGCCGCGATACCAGCGCGTGCCCATCTCCAACGGCTCGGGCGAGAAGGTCGAAACTGCGGGCACGTCGCCAGGCCGCCAGAACCAGATCTTGGCCGTGTACGTCGAACTGACGGCCTCGTCGATGAACGACACGCCAAGGTCTAGTGACCAGCGTCGACCGCCGACCGGCCCGGCGGTGAACGACGGCGTCGCGTTATTCTCGTCGATCACCGCCGCATGCTTGTTGCTGCCGCTCCAGCCGCGGAACCGCTCGCCGTCGAACAGGCCCAGATTGATCACGGTCTTGCCGTCGGGACGGGTGTAGGTGAGTTCCACGCCCATTCGCGTCACTCCCTTGGGGACGTCGAACGAAACGGGCACGTTGCGCTGATAGTCGCGCCGCGTAACGGTGCCCGTCAGTACGAGGTCCGGCTTCTCCTTCCCCACCGCCAGCGGCACCTTGTCCCAGGCGGGCAAGGCGGCAGGCAGGGTCTGCGCATGGACCTCACCGGGGACGACGACGGCGACGCAACTGAACACAAGCGCTGAGAGACGGGCGCGGAACATGGCAGATCCTTTGGAACGGTGAGACGACGCAAGAAGGACAGACGGCGCCGAACGCCCCGCCCGTCAATACGTTAGAAGCGGAGCGTGACCGCACCGCGCAGGCTACGCCCGAAGATCGATCGGGCGATATAGACCGCCTGCCCCACTTCCTCGTTCTCGATCGTGCCGGCGCGAGGGTTGCCCTCGGTCAGGCCGATCTCGTCGAACAGGTTGTTGACGTAGAGATTGAAGCTCAGCCGGTCGGTGGCGTCGAACCGCGCGTTGAGGTCGACCGTCTTGTACGACGGCAGGCTGATCTGGTTCGCGACGTCGGCATAGCGCTTGCCATAATAGGAGAAGTCGGATTCGAGCCGGACGCGACCGTCGAGGAGATTGAAGCCCGGCGTAATCCGGACCTGGTTTTCGGGCACGCGCAGCAAGCGGTTATCCGAATAGTCGATCGCTTGGCCGGTACTGCTGGTGTAGGCAAAGTTGCTGAAGCGCGCATCCTGGTACGTATAGTTCGCATGAACGTCGAACCACCGCACCGGCCGCCACGTGCCCTCGACCTCGACGCCGACGGTCTTGGTGTCGCCGTACACCGTGTTCAGCACATACTGGCCGGTGGTGTTCTGGCGATAGTCGCTGATCTGGTAGCTTTCATACACCGTGCGGAAGCCGGTGAGGAACAGGTCGAAGGTCGGTCGCGCGAACTTGACGCCGATCTCCTGGAACTTCATCGTCTGCGTCACCGGCGCCTGAGTGGGATTGCCGAAGAAACTCGACACGCCGGGCAGGCGATAGGTCGAGGTGTAGCGACCGAACACGCCGAAGCTGGGAACGAACTGATAGTTCAGGCCGGCGGTCCAGGCGGCATGGTCGTAGCTCGCCTCGAACGGCGTGTAGGCGCCGTTGCCGACCAGCACCGCGTTGTCGGCGAAGGTCGGCGACTGCCCGAGATTGGCGGTCGTCTGGCCCTCGCTCAGACCCGACACGCTGATCTTTTCCCAGCGCGCTCCGCCGTCGAGGCGCAATCGGTCGGTGATTTTCCATTCGTCCGAGCCGTAGAACGCGATCGTCTCGGAAGTGCCGTGCGAATTGCCGAATTCCGTGCCGTAGCTCAGCACGCCATTCTCGGTCTGCACCGCGCCGCGGCTGCCATCGGCGTTGACGATATAGGCGTCGAGCAGCGCGGCCTGACCCTTCACGTCGGTCAGGATCGATGCCGAGGTTGCACGGTAATCCTCGTCGACATGCGCAAAATAGAAGCCGGCGGCGAAATCGTGATGGCCGAGCAGGTTCAGGCTCTTCTGGAACCGGGTATCGGAGATCATCTCCTTTTCCGGCACGGTGAACGAACGCGCCAGATTGACCAGGACCAGCCCGTTGCCGTTGGCGGCATTCGAATAGGGCCCGGATCCGTCGGTATAGGACAACCCGACGCTCGACCCGGTCGGCAGAACCGATTTGTAGGTGCCGGCCAGCACGCTCAGCATGTCGGCATAGGAATAGACCGACCGCGGCGTGATGCTGTTGCGCTTCTGATAACTGTCACGGTAGCGCAAGCTCTGGATCAGCGTGAAGTCGTTGCCGAAATCGAACTGACCCTTGGCGGTGACCTGAGTTAGCCGCGCGGTGTTGGTGTCGCCGGCGTCGAAGTCATAGCCGCCGGTGGGCTTGCGGAAGGTGAAGCGGCGCGTCTGCGGCCCGGCGATCGTATCGTTTAGCGCATCGAACCCGGCGACACCAATGGGATCGCCGTTCTTGTCGTTGACGAAGGGTGTGACCATCGCATTCTCGACCTTTTCGTCGAGATGCTTGACGCTCAGCTCGAACGATCCGCGATCCCATTTGGTCGACAGCGTACCGCGAATCTGGCCGCCTTCGCCGAGCCGGTAGCCGGTATGCCGTTGGCCGTCCGACAGGCGATAAAAGCCGCCCGCGAAGAAATTCCAGCCCGTGTTGCCGATCGGCCCGCCGATCCAGCCGTCGATGCGGTGCGAATTATAGTCGGCGCCCTCGTAGCGGACCAAGCCCTGCAGCGTATCGCCACCCTTGCGTTCGATGAAGTTGACGACTGCGCCCGGCGCGTTCGAATAGAAGATCGACGACGGGCCGCCGCGAACGACTTCGATATGGTCGAGCGTCTGGTCGATACGGAACGACTGATCGCCGTTCAGCCAGCCAAGCCCCGGATCGTGCTGGATGGTGATGCCGTCCTCGAGCAGCGCGACCTGCGAATAGCCGTCGGTCGGAATACCCCGGACGCGGATGTTGCCGCTGGTCTCGCCCGACGAACTCTCGACCCAGAAGCCGGGAACGTTCTTCAGCGCCTCGCCGACACCGACCGGCGCCTTCATCCGAAGTTCCTCGCCGGAAATCGTCGAGATTGCGTAACTTGCCTCGACCTTCTTCTGCGCGGTATTGCCGGCGCGTGCGGTGACGATGATGTCTTCGCCCGCACTGGTCCGATCCGTATCGGCTCGCTGTGTGCTCTCCGCTGATCCTGCCACGACCGCGCCCGTCTGCGCGGTCGCTGGTATGGCTGCGCAAATTCCGACGAGTGCGGTCGCGGACAGCAAGGTGCGATGCCCGAAAAGGATGGTCATGTGTTCAGCCCCTTAGTACCAATGGAATGCCACATGATGATCTTTGCGATCAGTTTTATGACAACGAGACAATCTTGTTGTCGTATTTGGCGTTCGGGGCTGCGGGCGCGTCAGGCACGGGTTGATTACGCTTTTTGGGGAATGCGCGGCGTTCATCCCTTGCCATCGAGTCGGCGCCCCAGGCGCTTGCACCCGACGGATAGACGCCAATGGATCGTTGGCAGCGCTCAGGAGGCGGCGTTGCTCACGCGCGATCGATGCCGTGTTGCTGATAGGCCTCCGTATGTCGCCGGAGAATGGGAGCTAGACGAACAATACCGATCTATCGGTAAAACCCAATAGAAGGGTGGTTGCAACGGCGCGTGCTTCGGGGCCAAGCGCCTCGTCAGGGAGTTCGCCAGCGCTCCAGAACGACAGGGCGCCGCGAAAACACAAGGCGAGTTGCCTCGGCAAGCAGTCCAACGCATGCGTCCGGTAGTTCTCCGGGATACCTTCGCCCGCTCCCAGCGCAAGCGTCCACAGCGCCGTAGAGCGGACCCAGGCATGACCGGCAGACCCACCAGTCGTGCCGATCCCGCTCATCACGGCGCGGTTCACACCCGGCTCCTCAAGCATCACCGCGACGGCTGTGTCGACCGCGAGCATAACGCGGGATGCAGCGTCAGTCGGAAGCCGAGTCTCGGCGAAGCGAATTGCCATCGTGTCTGTCCGACGTTCGGACAGGGCGTGCATGATCGCCCCCTTGCTTCCGAAATGATTGAAGGGCGTGGCGAAGCTTACGCCGGCTTCGGCGGCGAGGTCGCGCATCGAGAAGTCGGCCTTGCCACTCCGCAGCAGTCGTTCCGCCGCGTCGATCACCCGTTGGCGCACGGCCTCGCCGCGGATCGCTATGTTCTCCTGTGTCTTGTCCCGTGCCATATCGCTATCTATATCATGATATATAATCTGAGCATATCGGAGTTAGCCCGTGGCAACCATCACCGCTAAGACCTTCCTCATCACCGGCGTGAGTTCCGGCCTCGGCCGCGCGTTTGCCGAGGGGGCCTTGGGCGCCGGCCACCGCGTGATCGGCACGGTGCGCAAAAAGGAAGATGCCGATACGTTCGCTGCGCTCGCAGCAGCGGGCCGCGCGTATCCGCTCATCCTCGACGTGACAGACTTCGCAGCGATTCCATCCGCCGTGGCCGAAGCTGAGCGGCACGCCGGTGCTGTCGAGGTGCTGGTGAACAATGCCGGATACGGTCACGAAGGCGTGTTGGAAGAGTCATCGATGGACGATCTTCAGCGTCAATTTGCGGCCAATGTGTACGGGCCGGTCGCGATGATGAAGGCCGTGCTTCCGGGCATGCGCAAGCGTCGGAGCGGCCATATCATCAACGTGACCTCGATGGGTGGCTTTATCACCATGCCAGGAATCAGCTTCTACTGCGGTAGCAAGTTTGCGTTGCAAGGTATCTCCGAGGCGCTTGGCAAGGAGGTGGCGGATCTCGGCATTCGGGTGACGGCCTTGGCACCAGGCCAGTTCCGCACGGATTGGGCGGGACGCTCGATGGATCGCACGCCGCGCAGTATCTCCGACTACGACGCTGTGATGGACCCGATCCGTGCGGCGCGTCAGGCCAAGAGCGGCAATCAGCCCGGTGATCCACACAAGGCGGCACAGGCTTTGCTCGCGACAGTCAATGCAGAGAGCCCACCGGTACGCCTGTTCCTGGGCGAGGACGCGCTGGGCGTGGTCCATCAGAAGCTTGATGCGATGAAGGCGGAGATCGCCGCGTGGGATGCGCTCTCTCGTTCAACTAGCTTCGCGCCGTGACCGCCGGAGGGCCGGTGGGCTGGCCGGTGTCGCTGCTTGAGGATGGAACTTTGATGAGCCACTCGCCTCAGCTATCCGGCACCGTCTTTCGGCAAATGTCGATCACGGTCTCTCGCAGCCACCGGTGAGCGGGATTGGCGTCCATACGAGCATGCCAGATCGCCGACACGCCAATCTCAGGGGTAGGAACGGGAAGCGGGAACGTGCTGATCCGTTCTCCACTCGATGCTTTGCGACGAAAACCCAAACCGGGCACGAGCGCGATCAGGTCCGACTGCCTGGGGATCCGCAAAGCGTCGGAGAAGCCCGGCACGACCACCATCGTAGCGCAGCTCAGCCCCAAGTCGGCCAGCGCGGCCGACCTGGCCGGTGAACGCGCCACGGCGGGACGCAGCAACATGCCGGCAGGCTGCATAGCGCTCAGGCATGATCACGCCCGAGAGCAGCGGATGCCCCGTTCTCGCCGCTCCGAAAAACCGGTCGCGGAAAATGAGGCGCGTGCATCGTCATCCGCCCGACAGCTCAGAGTTGAATGCCAACCGTCCCTGAACGCCCGCGACACGGTCCCGATCGCGGCGATCGATACCCGTCGCGCAATTTGGCCTACTGGTAACGACCACAGTATTGAACGGCTACGCCAGTACAGGGGCCGGCCACGCCATCATGTCAGTTTCGATTCAGCTCGGCTGAACAGTCGGCCCGGTAGCAGCGTAGCGGAGCTTGCCGGTACGATTGCGCATCCCATTCCCGCCGCAACGAGTGCGAGTACCGTTTGAATGTCGTCGGCTTGCTGGACCACCCTCGGGTTAAAGGCGTGAGCATGGCACCATTCCCGGATCTGCTTGGCAAGACCGGGGCCCCTTTCGTCACGTAGCGCTACGAACTTGAGCTCCCCAAGTTGGCGTAGGCGATCTTCATCCGCAAACTCGAGGCCAGCCGGGACGGCGATTGCCAACTGATCGGTCGCAAGCGAAAACGATGCGAGGTCATTTGAGACCGGGAATCTGACGAAGCCCAGATCCAGTTCGTCGCGGCGTATCCGATCGATCATTTCGCGTGACGAGAAATCGTTCATCGTCACCCCGACGTCCGGAACGAGAGATCGAAACCTGCTGATGATGCGCGGAGCAAGGGTGATCGTCGAAAGCCCAAAGCCGATCGCGAGCGTTCCGGTCTCCCCTGCGGCTGTGCGGCGGGCTTCGAGTAAGAATGTGTCGGCGTCACGTACCAAGCGCTGTGCAACCGGGAGCAAATGACGCCCTAGCTGGGTCAGGACAATCGGTTGCCGATCGCGATCGAACAGGGTGCCGCCAAGCGTGTGTTCCAACGCGCGGATCCGTTTGGTTAGTCCCGGTTGCGTGATGTGCAGCTGCTCTGCCGCACGGCCGAAGTGACCATGATCCGCGACGGCAATGAATGCCCGGAGCCGTTCGATGTCCATTCCTGTGAGTTATCACATCCGACCGTATCTTTCATTGGCGTTATATTCACAGATCGCGATGGTGGCGCCGATAGGAGAATTTCCATGAGCAGAAGCCTTCGCGTCGCCACTGTCCAATTTCAGCACCGAGCAGCAGACAAGGACTACAACCTTGGGCGTATCGAGCATTTCGCCCGAATGGCAGCCGCGGCAGAAGCGCAGATCGCGTGCATGCCCGAGATGTGCATCAGCGGGTATTGGCACGTCCCCGGTTTGGTTCGTGAGCACCTCTACGAGCTCGCCGAACCCGTTGATGGGCCGAGTGTGTCGTTCGTCGCGGGGCTTGCCCGCAATCTGGGAATTGCCATCGGCGTCGGTTGGCTTGAGCGTGACGCCGACGACACGCTCTACAATGCTTATCGTCTCTGTATGCCGGATGGATCGGGGCATACCCACCGCAAGCTTCACGCCTTCGAGCATCCGCTTATCTCTTCTGGCGAAGGCTACACAGTGTTCGACACACCATGGGACGTGCGCGTGGGCATTCTCATCTGCTGGGACAACAACCTTATCGAAAATCCACGCGCGACTGCGCTCGCCGGCGCCGAGGTGCTGTTAGCGCCGCATCAGACCGGTGGCACGGATTCGCTCAGCCCAAAGGGCATGAAGCATATTCCGCTGAGCTATTGGGAAGAACGCGAGCAGGATCCCGAACGTCTGAGGCGTGAGTTTCAGGGCCTGAATGGTCGGAGCTGGTTGATGCGTTGGTTACCCGCGCGCGCCCACGACAATGGACTGTTCATTGTCTTCAGCAACGGCGTCGGGCGCGACGAGGACGAAGTGCGAACAGGCAACGCGATGATTCTCGATCCCTACGGCGACGTGCTCTCGGAATCGAGATCGATCGGGGACGACATGGTGCTGGCAAATCTTGAGTTAGACACTGTGGAGACTAGCAGCGGTCGCAGGTGGATGCGCGGACGGCGCCCCGATCTCTACGGGTCGCTTGCGGAGCATCGGGGGACGGAACTGTCGCCGCGCGCAACGCGGTTTGGCGCGGAAAACTGACGCCTGCGACTTCCGATCGGAAGATTTGTCTTTTATGAGGTTCGAGTTCATTGCGAAGCACCGAGGGATCTGGCCGGTGTCGTGGATCTGCGAAGCGCTCGGTGTTTCGCGCAGCGGCTTTCACGCCTGGTTGGTTCGAGCACCAAGTGCCCGTGCCCGCAGTGATGAGGAGTTCGGCGCCAGGGTCCGCGCCAGCTTCATCTCCAGCTATCGGTCGTACGGTGCGCGTCGTGTCTGGCACGACCTTCTGGCTGAAGGGCTCTTATGTGGCTTGCATTGTATCGAGCGGCTGATGCGTGTTCACGGCCTGAAGGCGCGTCCGCGGCGCCGCGGGCTGCCGAAGGACGATGGCCTGCGTTCAGTTATCGCCGACAACCTCCTCGATCGCCAGTTCACCGCCGAGGCGCCTAACCAGAAATGGATCGCCGACTTCACCTACATCTGGACCGCGGAAGGATGGCTGTACGTCGCCGTCGTCATCGACCTGTTCTCGCGCCGGGTAGTTGGCTGGTCGATGAACGACACCATGGCCGCCCAGCTCGTCACCGACGCGATGATAACAATCTGGCGGCGCGGAAAGCCCGACGCCCTGCTGCACCACTCCGACCAGGGTAGCCAATACACGAGCGAGAAGTTCCAGCGGCTGATGGCCGACAATGGCGTCACCTGCTCGATGAGTCGGTCGGGCAACGTCTGGGTATAGCGCGACGATCTGGGTGAGAGGCTGGCGTCAATCAGGATGAGAACTGATTGTCGCGGCAGTTGTTATTTGCCTGTGTTGATTGGCGCTGGCAAGTGTCAGCTGTCAGTCTGATTGTCGCT
>Ga0308009_10001315_pt1 | contig 14709 bp, 11 predicted proteins | sample Neamet127_FD_203134 | JGI IMG/M metagenome (GOLD analysis project Ga0308009, IMG submission 203134) | Marine microbial communities from water near the shore, Antarctic Ocean - #127 | ecosystem: Environmental > Aquatic > Marine > Unclassified | place: Southern Ocean | collected 2014-07-24
TTTTAGAGGAATACTCTTTCTAGGCTTACTTCCATTTGTAGGTTTATATCCTGCAGTATTTATAAATACTATTTTATATGCAGGCGCACATCTATATAAAGGAAAAAAGGAAACTTTAGGATCCATTCCACTGGGTATAATACTGTGCCTTATTACAGCACAAACAGAAACTATTTGGACAGCCTTTGCAGTACACTGGATTATGGCTAGCAATAATTTTGTATGGTCAAACTATTATACAGCAAAAGTACAGTAAACAAAAAAGGCGAACCAAATGGTTCGCCTTTTTGCTGTGGAGATGCAGGGTGATACATCGAACTTCTATTTTACCGATTTAACACTGCTTTGTGGGCTCATAAATCTTATTGAAACATTAGAGAAAAGGAAGGGTAATAATTGATTCTGGAGATGTATTTAGACCGTGATTCCACAGAAATTAATCTTACAATAGTTGTAACAATTCAGTTCCCAGGTATTTAAATTTTTCATCTCTGTCAAAGTGTTATTGATATTTAATTGGGATTTTAGATCTTTTAGTTTTTACAGTAAATCTAATCCAATAACCCCTGTTTGTTATAGTCACTATATGTTTTTTTCAGCAATTTATTATAACATTAACTGTCTCATTTTAACTATATGATCCAATGTAAATAACATTTTTATTATAAGTAATTGCCTAAGTACCTGGCACAAAAAAAGTATTTTGACACAGATGCTCTTTCTTAATAATAAAATCTAGGTCGAATGGAAATTCGCATGTTTTTACTTTTACATTATTAATTGAAGCTAATATATTTTGCTTTACTTTAAACAACTCCTATCTGGAGTATTTTTTAAGCTCCAAAAGATTCTATTCAGTTTTTTTTTGCAGTTCGAACGACAACCTAGTTTTGTGTTCAACAGTTATCTCAGAACCTTCTGCAAGTATTACTGAGTCAGGATTAAGAGTATTAATAAATTTAAATTCTTTTCCATAAACAGCGCCAAAATCAACGTTTATATCTGAATGGTATACAGGGTAGTGTTTCCATTTTTGATGAATAACTTCGTATTCATTGGTTACAGAATTATTCACTTTTGCATAGCCCCAATAATGTTCAGTGATAAATTCAGTTTCACTATTTTCTATTATATCTAAAGCATTTAATGCTGCAGTAACCTTGAACGAGTGCCAAATTTTATTCATCTTCCATCGATACAATACTGTTCTATTTAAATTATTTTCTTCCCACTGATGTTCCATTCGAAGTGTTTGATAGTGTTCCTTGTAAATCTTATTTGCAATATATGATAGTGCAGGTTTTGGAACAATCTCTTTAATAAAAACAACTCCCCGTTTCCACGTGTTATTTTCAAAACGCTTGACATAGAACCGTAGGTTTACTTCTTCAAAATTAGTATGAAATGGAATCTTTACGCCAAATAATTTAGTGTTTAAAAACATAAATCCAATCAAGCTGATGTAACATTTGTCTTCCCATAAATCTAGTTCTGTTCCTGCTGGAACATATTTTTTGATAATACTTGGGTCAATTATATAATTTGCAATCGCTAATTTTCTCCATTCTGCATTTAAAAAACTCATGTTTTGCTTAATTTAACTTTTAATATAATTTAGTTGTTCAACTCACTTCACACACAGCGCTAAAAGAGTTGTATTTGTAGCTAAGATTGACTCCGTAAAGGACATCCACCAAGAAAATAATGATCAAAAATATACTCTGTAGTATATTCACAGAGAGAATATGCATATCCAAAACTATATATAGGAACTAATAGTAATATCTATAGTATTTTTTTCATTTCGAGTATATTAGAAATTCGAATGTAAAGAAAAAGGATACTATCAATAAAACATTACGAGTAGCAATGGGTTATTTAGTTTCATCTTCTATAAAATCTAAAGTTATAGAGTTAACACAATATCTCAAACCCGTTTCCGACGGACCATCATTAAATAGGTGTCCTAAATGGCCTTTACATGTAGAACATATAATTTCAGTTCGAACCATACCAGCAGAAAAATCCTTGTTTTCAATAATCTTACCTTCTATTGCATTATCAAAAGATGGCCAGCCACATGAAGATTCAAATTTGGTTGTTGAATCAAACAGCTTTTCTCCACAACCTTTACAGTTATAATGACCTTTTTCAAAATGAAGATTATACACTCCTGAATATCTAGGTTCTGTTCCTTTTTCTCTAAGAACTCGATAGGCTTCCGAACTAAGTTGTTTCTTCCATACGTTTTCTTTATTCATAACTATTTTTTCTTTCAAAGTTGTTTGAGCTATAGCAGAAAAGCTAAAACTTATAAGAAGGATATAAAGTATCTTGTTCATTACGTGTGGATTATCATTCAAGTATAAGAAAATTGTGAGTTTAATTTAATCTGAATTTGATTTATCCCTCAATGATTTCTCTTTCCAATTATTAATCTTTTCATCTTAATTCAATTCTATCAATCATGAGTTTAAAGTCTTCCTTCTTTTTGTTACCTATTAAAAATGTAATTTCTTCAAAATAGACATCCGAGAAATTTGGTTTATCTAATCTTCTACCTCTGAAAGATGGATACATATCTTTTAGGTATATTTCAATTTCTTGCCATTCTCCAGTAGTTGTGAAAGAAGTTATATATGAATAATAGTCTCCTGAATTTGATTTAATTCTAAATTGATAGTCTTTACCGTCACCAAGTAGTTTAATTCTAATCTTACTATTTCTTTTCAACTGTACTTTTTCGAAACCATAACGAACAGAGCAGAAACCTCCATTATTCTCTAAAGATATTGAACCTCCAAAAACACCGTAACCATCAGTGTTCAATTTAAAAGTACTTAATGATTCCCCCCCCATCACATCATCATCTACTACTATCCATTTATTTGTTTCTGAGTTTTGGTTGAATTGGAACATTACTTTTGGTGCCATACAAGAAGTTAAAATCATTAAACAAATTAAGTCCTTAATTATTAATCTAAGTTTCATTTTTTTAAGGTTGAACTTATGAGTATTTTTTTTATATAAACACTAAAGTAACATTTTTTCGATTGATAACTGTATGAACTCAAACTATAAACATACTGTTTTGATTTAATTTGAGAGTATGCTTATAATTTTTTACAAAATCAACCTAAAATAGACTTATTATATAAAGCTAGAAACATAAAATAAATTAGATTTTAAATAGTTCAGGCTGCTATAGTGCTTGAATAAGATTTAAGAATCTTGGCTTTAGTTTATTAGTGAATCCGTAATTAAATTCTACTCAATTATTACAGGAACTGAATGCTCGCCATAATGCAAAAAATAAAGACCTCTTTCTATATAGTTTAAATTTTAAAAACTTCGAGTACAGCTTTAGTGCAAAAGAAATCCCTGGATACCATTCTATTACATTTAAAAGCTTAAAACCTATTAACTATATAGAAATCTCAGGAGAAGTTCTTATTGATCGAAGTACTTATGCTATAGTATCGGTTAGCTACGAGGGTAGTATTAAGATTCCATTAAAGGTTAAACCGATTCTCTTTTTTGCAGGATTTGGACTTACAAACCCGAAAATAAAATCCACTAGAATCTACCGAAACATAAATGAGGTATGGTTCCTAGATTTTATTGAAATTGAACTGTATATTGAGATTGAAAAGAAAAAATTATTTAAGAAAAACCATCAGTTTAATACTGCCTTTTATCAAGTATTTAATGTTAACAATACCCTGGTTAATATGGTCAGGCCAATTTCAGTTAAAAAATTATTTGATTCTTCACTAAGTTTTGAATCTCAAATTTATAACGCTGATGGGGTAAAGTGGGAAGAAATAAATGCTTTAAAGCCTTAATCAATAATTTTTAAGAGCTTGAGCTAAGCCCAAAATAACTGTAGTACTTTTTTTTGTCTAAGTTACAAATATGAGAGATGAAATTAATAAAAAAAAGCCACTCTTAAGTGGCCGTTTTATTATTCACAAATATTGTAGTTGGTAATTTCTTCGGATACTTTTATTAAATATCCATAGCCTCTTTCGAGGTCTCCTATGCCGTTAAATTCCCAGTCTGGTAAATAAGCATTACCAATACCATCTTTTACAATAACAATCTTATTTACAATAGAATTAAAAGCAATTATTGCATCTGTATTTTCTGCACAGCCAAATCCAATCATGTTCCAACCATTAGTAAGTGTAATAGATATATCTTCACAGTTTAATGGTGGTGTTTCTATGCATGTAGAGCAACAGTCACCTTCTGCAGTAATCCATTCTCCATCACAAGGAATAACGCCTTCTAAACAATCTATAGCAACGCCGTAAAACCCTCCATTAGCTGTACATTCACCCATATCACAAGGATCGTTAGGATTCGTCCAAAAACCTGCTTCAAAAATTTCGACACCTGTCAAGGAAGTACACAAAGCCAGACTTTCAATACAAGTTGCACAACAGTCTCCATCTTCTAATACCCATTCTCCATTGCAAGGGATGCCCATCCATTCTGCACAGTCTATGGCGATGCCAAAAAATTCTCCAGTTGGAGAACATTCGCCCATATCGCAAGGATTGTTTGGGTTCACCCACATTCCTGGTTCAAAAATTTCTATTCCATCCCAAGAAGTACACAAAGCGTTTGATTGATTGCAATCCCAATCGATTGTGCTTATTATTTCAGATTGATTAGTATAAGAAGTTACTCCTGAACTTGAAGCGATACAAGCGTTTCCATAAGTTATACCATCACAACCAATCACTGGGTCATAAACTGCAATACACATCGCTTCTGGTTCAATCCAATCTGGATTAATACAACAGTTGTCAATCTGAGCTAATGCTGAAAAGCATAAAAACCCTAGAAGGGTGGTGAAAATAGTTTTCATGTATATTCATTTTTTAAAGAATTTATCATATATCATGCCAAATTGTTTACCTATAGCCTCTTAAATTTCGATGATTTCCCAATAAATTAGACAAAATAAACTTCAATATCAAACTATTTAATAACCTTCTCAGTGTGAAGTCTGTAACTAAATTATTGATTAAACTAATCAGAATATTTAAATGAAATAGTAATTATGAAGTTGGTACCTATTTTATGCTATTGTTTAATTTTTGAAAATCCACCATCAATATGAAGTACTTGACCTGTTACCCATGATGATTTTTCTAATAACAAATATAATGCTGCTTCAGCAACATCTTTTGCTTCTCCAACTTTATTTAATGGATTATTATTAGATTGAAGACTAAACTTTTCTGGAGTGTTCAAAAATTTGGAAGCCAAATTTGTATTTGTTAAAGATGGTGCTATTGCATTTACTCTTATTGTTGGTGCAAGTTCTGCAGCCAAAGATCTAGTTAATCCTTCAATCGCTCCTTTAGAAATTGCAACTTGAGAGTGAAAGCTAAATCCGCTTTGTACAGCAATTGTAGAAAACAATACAATTGATGCATCTTTACTTTTTTTTATTTTCGGTAATAGATCTTTTATGATTTTAGTTGCACCTAAAACTTGCAATTTAAAATCTTCAATAAAATCTTCATCTGTAAAGCGATGGAATGGTTTTAAGTTAATGCTTCCAGGGCAATATGCTAAACCATGAATTTGTTCAGGTAAATCCTCAAGTTTAAGTGTGTCTTTTTTTACATCAAATTTTATATACTTGATATTAGCGCGATCTTCAACTTCGTTATTATTGTAAGTCGAAAATACCTTAACTCCCTCTATTTCTAATAAATTTACTAATTCTTTACCAATCCCTGATGAACCGCCAATAATAATATAATTTCTCATGTGTAAATTTTAATGTTCTCTCGTATTAATTATTTTGTTCGTTTGTTATATAAATTACTAGCTATCAATAATTTAAACACAATATAATAAGTATGTAAATCTGTTAAATAAAACAAAAATTAATGAATTTTTGTTTTATTTAACAGAACCATATAAGTCAATTGAAATTTATTTTTAAAAAACGATTAATTTTTTCAGCTTTAAAAGCTTAATTTACTTTTTTCTCTACTGAACCATCATTGAACAAGTAATAAAGAATATTGCCTTTGAATTGATTTTCAGGAACTACTTCTTGTCCTAATGTATTTACTATACGAACCAGACTTCTTACATCGTTTGGATGTACAGCAGCTTCCATATCTATAGCCCATTGAGGAATTGTAGGATATATATTTCTACGCAAGCCATCCATATCCTCAAAATTGAATCCGTTGTGTTCATTAAATGTCAAGACCTGATACCCTTGACCTGGAAGTAGATCTCCAATACCGTTGAATCCGAATTCTGGCCAGTATACCTCACCAGTATTATTTTTAACTACAGAAATATTTTCAATTACATTATCGAAACTTATTACTGCATCTTGAGCTGATCTTAGCGTATATCCTATAATGTTCCAACCTGAGATTAAGTCGATGTTTATTGGAGCCATTAAAGTTTCATTTTCAATCATTAATGTATCCATCATGCTGTTCATTTCATTCATTGTATTTTCTAAGCTAGCCATTCCTATTTGCATCGCTTGGTTATCAGTATTTAAGTTTTCCATAGAACTGTTCATCTCTATAATGGTTAAGCTTGCATTGTCTAATAAAGAATTTAAAATACTGGTTTCTTGTTCTATGGCATTATTGATGATTTGTAAATTATCATTGTTAACTTCTGCTTCTGTGAGTTGAGATATTAGGTTTGCAATGTTTGCATTTGCTTGTTCTATGCTCAAAGCCATATTAGTCATTTCATTCTCAATATCTAGAGTAATTTCTGTTTGGTTATCTAAAGCAGAACTTAAATATTCATTGGCAGTAATAGCTGAATCCATAGAAGCTAATACATCTTCATATGCATCTTCCATGTCCAATAAATTATCTTGCCAAGTATCTGCACAAAGTTCTTGATTATGACAAGTAGCATCCGAGTTGTAATTTACATAAATCTCTTCCGTACAACCATAGAAACCTGCACAAGAACCGTCGTCTAATTCAGCGTTATTGTTATAGTTACAGTATGCTGGATTTGTACACCCATTTATGCTAATTTCTAAGTTTATTGTGTTCACAGCAATTAAGTCATTTACTGTGAATACAAAAGTTTCTGGTGAAATATCGAATGAGACGACTGTCTGGTCTGGTAATAATAAAGCCAGTAAAATATTATCTGCACCTGAAGGAACTCCATCTAATTCAATAGAAAATGAATCGTCTGCCCAAATTGCTAATGTAAAGAAGCTATTTTGGTAGTTAGAAAGCCCTACACATTCAAAATAGATCCCGTTCATCGAATTTATAGATGGGGTTCCACTAATTTGTCCGTCATTGTTTAAATCATAAAATGCTCCCACTATTGTACCTTCAGGTATGTAAATATTCATTAAATTAAATCCTATTATTGAGTTACTACCCGTATTCAATGGTGAATTAAAGTTCTCATATGTAATACCGTTTGATTGAACTGGAATAGCACAAGATCCATTTTCGCATTCTGCTATATACCCCTGCGTATAATATTCAGTATAATTAGGATCTAAGCAACCGCAGTTCCCCTCTTCATAAGCACAGGAATTGTCCTCTATGTTTGCATCAGAGTTATAGTTATTAGCCTCACTATCCAAACAACCATATACATCGTAAGTACAAGAATTATCCTCTAGGTTTGCATCAGAGTTATAATTATTAGCCTCACTATCTAAACAACCATATACATCGTAAGTACAAGAATTATCCTCTAGGTTTGCATCAGAGTTATAATTATTAGCCTCACTATCTAAACAACCATATACATCGTAAGTACAAGAATTATCCTCTAGGTTTGCATCAGAGTTATAATTATTAGCCTCACTATCTAAACAACCATATACATCGTAAGTACAAGAGTTATCTTCTATGTTTGCATCAGAGTTATAATTATTAGCTTCACTATCCAAACATCCAAAGATTTCGTTTCCACATTCAATCAATTCATATGAAAAAGAATCTACGTAGTAAATTCCATTAATTTCATACGCTTGACTAGGAGAAGCTGTTAGTTTATATTGAGTTCCATATTCAGTAGTAAATATTAAATTTAATTCTTGGTTTATTAAATAACCATCTATATCTTCTGTAGTTAAATCGTCTCCCATAATTGGGAAAGCAGTTTCCATACCATTAATGCTACTTGAGCCAGCGCAAATCAAGTTTTCTTGATTATTGAAGAAAAAGGCGCCTAAAGTACCAGCTCCTAATTCTTCAATCGATTCAATCGAGGAATTAGGTAAGGCAAAAGTCATGTTAGAACCAGTGTTGGAATAGTTGTAGCTTAAACTTAAGCAACTCTCATCATCACATATTCCATCGTTATCTGAGTCTTCGTTACAGTTTCCAGCACAATTGTAGCCTTCTTCCGGATAAATACAAGAGCTGTTGTTGCTAGCTTCTGGATTAAAGTTACATGCTTGAGAGTCTATACAACCTTCTATCTCTAGTTCATCACAAATTCCGTCTTGGTCTTCATCATTAGCACAATTCCCATCGCAGTCAAAAGCAGCAGTTGTTATTGTTAAAGTATGTTCTTGTAGATGAGATGTATAAGATTCGTTTGTACTAGTTATGAAAGAAGCAACTTCTACTCCATAGCTTCCTTCCATTGAGTAGACAGGTATTTGAACTTCATTAGCGTAATTACCACCAGCCATTGATAAATTCCCAGGACTGCTGTTGAAAATTATCACGGCAGAAGCTCCAGCATTTTGAGCGTTTAATGCTTTCTGACTAAATTGACATTCTCCTCTTTTAATAAGTGCAATGGCACCATCTAAATCAAAATCTATCAAATTACAACCTAGATCATTAGATTCATCGATCAATGCAATTGCAGCGTTGTTAATGTCTTCTATGTCTCCTCCCCAATTTGCAGGTGAAACAGGAATGTTGTATGAATCAATACTTGACGCATAAACGCAAGAACCGTCGTCTATCAAGGCATCTTCATTGTAATTGCAAGAACCAACACCTGTACACCCTGCTATATCATAGATACAAGATCCGTTGTCTGTGTTTGCATCAGAGTTATAATTATTAGCTTCACTATCCAAACATCCAAAGATTTCGTTTCCACATTCAATCAATTCATATGAAAAAGAATCTACGTAGTAAATTCCATTAATTTCATACGCTTGACTAGGAGAAGCTGTTAGTTTATATTGAGTTCCATATTCAGTAGTAAATATTAAATTTAATTCTTGGTTTATTAAATAACCATCTATATCTTCTGTAGTTAAATCGTCTCCCATAATTGGGAAAGCAGTTTCCATACCATTAATGCTACTTGAGCCAGCGCAAATCAAGTTTTCTTGATTATTGAAGAAAAAGGCGCCTAAAGTACCAGCTCCTAATTCTTCAATCGATTCAATCGAGGAATTAGGTAAGGCAAAAGTCATGTTAGAACCAGTGTTGGTATAATTAAAGTTCAAATCACATTCTGAAGACGAAGCAAAAGCAGATAGAGATAATTGTAATCCTAAAATGAGGGTAGAAAATTTCATAGCTGAGGTGGTTTAATTTTTTTTAATTTTATGTACTTCAACATTACGTCATTTTAAATCTAAACAATATACTGTTTAACTTATATGAGTAATTGTTCAACAATAATAGAACTTCAATAATCACACCAAAACATCGTTATTGTCTAAAAAAGCAATTATTATAACATTATAATTTAGCAATGTAGCTACTAATCGTAAAGAAAGCAGGCTATATTTACACATTTAAAAGAATCCTATTTACCTTTTATTTAACATTACATATTAACATCTCGTTCTTTGTATACTTTTGTTTAGCATTAATCCATCTTACTATAATATCAAAAGTGAATTCCGGGCAATTATTTCTCTTGTTTACGTAATTTATATAGTATGAGATTGAGCTTCTTCAGAACACTTACAAATCCATTATTCAGTAATCGTCTAATTATTAAATTAAATGTAATATTTGGTCCATTAATCTCAAACAAGCAACTCAGAATTTACTATAAATCTTTAATTATTGGTATGAAATTTGACATAAATCGAAATTTAAAACCTCTTATGCTATGAAAAAAAAATTATATTTTTTTTTAACCCTTATTTATCTTACTGTGTCCAATTTGATGGCACAAGTTTGTCCTCAAACTGACTTTCCTAGTTATTATTATTGTTCTGACATCCTCGAATTTGTTGCTGAATACCCTCAGTGTTCAAAGCTTCCTAGCTCTCTACGTCTTCCATATGACGGTGGTGATTTAACTAATTACCCTGCTCTTTTAGAGTTAGATTCTATAGATGGTAACATTATCTGTAATGAATGTGAGATCACATCATTCGCAGGATTAGCAAATTTGACTTATGTTTCAGGTGGTGTGCATATCGACGAACCTCATTCTGATTTGGTTAATTTACAAGGACTAAATAATCTTTACTATATAGGAGGGATTTTAAGCCTTAGTGAATGCAGTGATTTAATTAGTACTATTGGTTTAGGTGATTTAACTTATTTAGGAGGTTTATCTATAACTGAATGTAATGTTTTGGTTGATTTAATAGGCTTCGAAAATATTGAATCATTAATAGGTAGCTTAGCCATTGATGAAGCTATATCCTTACAAAATTTACAGGGATTTGAATCTCTAAATTATATAGGTGGGAACTTAGTAATTAGGGATAATGATTCAATGAGTTCTTTAGAAGGATTGAACTCCTTAAAAACTATAGTAGGTGATTTGAAAATTGATGATAACCCTGTACTTTTAGAATTAAATGCCTTATCAAATTTGAATAGTTTAAATGGAAGTATTTATTGTCAGAATAATATTGCATTGGAGAGTCTAGAAGGCTTAGCTGCTATAACAGGTTTAAATGGACTGATTAAAATTAGATATAACGAGAGCCTTGAAAGCTTATCAGGACTAGAGAATATTGACGCTAATAGTATCTTGGACCTGACATTATCTAATTGTCTCTCTCTTAACTATTGTTCTTTAGATAATTTTTGTCAGTATTTAACTGAAAATATCGGTCCCTCAAATATTAATAGTAATTCCAATGGCTGTAATTCAGAAATTGAAATAACAAGTCTTTGTGAAGATGTATCGGTAAATTCGATTGAAAATTTATCTCCTGAATCAAAATTGATTAAAATGATAGATATCTTTGGGCAAGACCAACAAGTACATAGGAATGGAATCCTATTATTTTATGTTTATGATAATGGGACGGTTGAGAAAAGACTAATTTATTAACTATAATCCCTTGGTTCAAGATTCTGTCGCATCAATATACCACAACAGATTATTTAGTTTTGATTTAAAATAAAGTAAACAAAAAAGGCGAACCAGATGGTTCGCCTTTTTGCTGTGGAGATGCAGGGAATCGAACCCTGGTCCAAACGAGGAAGCTGAAAGCTTTCTACATGTTTAGTAAGCGATTAATTTTCGAGTAAGATCGGGAAGCTTACATTCCCAAAATCAAACCTTATCCTCTGTATTTCGCGTTAAGGTCGAGGTATACCTATCAGCTAGTTCATCCTTTTGATGATGCTCGGTGGGATAGAAGCGATCAACCTTCATCTATCCGCAGAGCAAAAGCTAGACTAATCCTAGATTAGGCAGCTAAAGCGTAGTTAGACTCGCCGTATAAAAGTATGTGAATTGGATATTAACGAGCCGTCTCACCATGCTCGACATGCTTACAGACCTATTCATCTCGCTGTCAAAGCCAGTCATCCCCAGTAATTTTAATGATCTATGACAAAGATAGAGTTTCAGATTTCATTACACAATAACTTTTAAAGAATAAATAATATCAATCTCTAGACGCATCAAAATTTATAGAATCCATTAAAGAATCCTTATCGTTTAACAATTCCTCCATAGATATAAAGGTCTCAGTCCTACGAATTCCTTCTATAGAATGTACATTTTTAAGTACCGATCTAGCAGCAGAAGAGTCCATAGCACGAACTTTACAGAAAATACTAAACTGACCGGTAGTAAAATCAATCACTGTAATTTGAGGGATTTTCCTTAAAGAAGACACGACTATATCAAAGCTTTTTGCTTTATCTAAAAACACACCCAAATAAGAGGTAAATGAGAGCCCTAATTTGTGATAGTCAATATTAATAGTGAAGTTCTTTATCACCCCTAAATCCTCTAATTTTTTCACTCGTACATGAACAGTACTTGCTGAAACAAGGATTTTTGAAGCCAATTCGGTGAACGAAATCTTCGCATTTGACGATAAATACTTTAGAATTTCTAGATCAATTTTGTCAATCTCATTTTTCATAGCAATAATTTAAATTTCAAAACATTGATTTCACTAAAATAGTAATAATTTATACGATATTCATTAATATGTAGGTAATTATACGGACAATACAGTTATTTAAATATAATTAACGAGATTTACAACAAACAAACATCAATGAAGAAAAACTGGATTATCAGCTTTTTAGCTATCCTAACAATTGCACTTTTAGGAGTGTCTAATTACGAAGTACTGAGCTTGGGGAATATAAATCCCGAAAATGCTGCAGATATCACATGGATGCTAACAGCGAGTTGTTTGGTCTTCTTAATGACTCCTGGATTGTCCTTTTTTTATGGTGGAATGGTAAGTCAGAGAAATATTATATCAACAATGCTACAGAGCTTTATTGCTTTAGGGCTCATTAGCATACTATGGATTGTTGTAGGATTTAGTCTTTCATTTGGAGATAGCTACTTTGGGATAATTGGAGATCCTACACAATATTTTATGTTTAATAATATAGACCAATACAACGAAACTTTAAGCTTAGGTATTCCATTGCTGTTATTTGCATTGTTTCAATTGAAATTTGCAATTATTACTCCGGCTATTACTACAGGAAGTTTTGCAGAACGTATCAACTTTTCAGCATATTTAATTTTCATGTGTTTATTTAGTTTGGTTATTTATTGTCCTTTAGCGCATTGGACCTGGCATCCTAACGGATTTTTACATCAATGGGGTGTGTTAGATTTTGCAGGTGGAGCAGTAGTTCATATATCAGCTGGATTTGCTGCTCTTGCTGGGGCCCTTGCCTTAGGTCATAGAAAAAATAGGCGTTTTGAAGAAAACCCTGCCAATACAAGTTATGTATTATTAGGAACAGGAATGCTTTGGTTTGGCTGGTTTGGTTTTAATTCTGGCTCAGCATTAGGTGCAAACGAAGAAGCTATAATGGCTTTTGCAACAACAAATACTGCCTCTGCAATGAGTATGATTACATGGGTTGTACTAGAAGGAATAAAAGGGAATAAAATTAAAGCAACTCATGCATGTATTGGTGCTGTAGTAGGCCTAGTAATTATTACACCAGCAGCAGGTTTTGTAAGTATCGGACAAAGTCTATTTATGGGGTTTATAGGATCTATTATTTGCAATAAATTTCTTTCCTATTCTAGAAAACTTAATATTGACGATACCCTAGATGTATTTGCTTGTCATGGAATGGGTGGGATTGTAGGACTTTTATTAACAGGAGTATTCGCAAAAGATGTAGGCCTTATTTATGGGGAAACAGAAACCTTCATCAACCATATATATGCACTCATCATCATTAGCATTTTCACATTTGTGGGTTCCTATATACTTTACAAAATAACCGCGCTTATAGTACCAATAAGAGTAACAGAAGAGGTTGAAGAACAAGGATTAGATAGATCATTACACGGAGAATATATTAACTAAAAACAAAATTATGTACGGAAAATTAATTCACACAGAACACAGAATCGAAACAGTTTCAGAATTTTATTATGATGCCACTCAGGAACTTATTACCGAACGAAAGAGCTTAACAAATAACAGAACCAGAGTTTACGAATACAGTATAAGCAAGTTCAAAACTATTTATAAAGACTCGCGTATAAACGAATGTTTTCACAAATTAAACTAAAACCTTTTACCTAAAAACAAAGCCTATGATACTGATATCAACAAAAGTTTGTAAAAAAGGAGATATTGGAGTACACAATAATTTATTTGGTGGAACCATGCTTAGTTGGGTAGACGAAGCAGCTGGAGCCATGGCAGCACAATATTGTTATACGCCACTAATGGTTACTTTAAAAATGGATGAAGTCACTTTTTTAGCACCAGTAAAAGTAAATAATATCGTAAAAATATACGGTAGTGTATTGAATATTGGGAATTCGAGTATTACCATATCCTTAGAAGTAAGACGTTGTAGCGTATACACGCAAGAAGAGCAATTAGTATTAAGTACACGTGTTTTATTCTGTAGAATAGATGAAGATGGTACAGCTATACCAATTTCGAAACATGTGAAAAGGCGTTTTGAAAAAGAACAGGCTGAGAATAAAAATGAATCTGCATAAAAAAACCCTCCATTTGGGAAGGTTTTTTATGTAGTAAAGGACTATTTTACAGTCTATATGATTTAATAAATAGTAGGATACTTAACCGGGTCTACTTCATTCATCATACCATAAACCTCTTCGAAAATATCATCGGTACTTGGTTTAGAAAAATAATCTCCATCTGTACCATATGCAGGACGATGCGCTTTAGCAGATAAAGAACGAGGCTCACTATCCAGGTGGAAGTACGCTTTTTGATCTTCTACTACTTTCTGCATCATGTATGCAGTAGCTCCACCAGGAACATCTTCATCTATAAATAGTACTCTATTTGTATTA
>Ga0308009_10001317_pt1 | contig 14692 bp, 10 predicted proteins | sample Neamet127_FD_203134 | JGI IMG/M metagenome (GOLD analysis project Ga0308009, IMG submission 203134) | Marine microbial communities from water near the shore, Antarctic Ocean - #127 | ecosystem: Environmental > Aquatic > Marine > Unclassified | place: Southern Ocean | collected 2014-07-24
AATTGGTCCGGACCATAGCTGATAATAGCATCGGGTTCTCTATGGGGCAGGGTAAGTAAATCGGCGAAGCTGGCGTTTTTCAGCGCAATACTAGTCTCCGCGGCGTAAGTTTGCGCAATGGAGAATAGAAGCATAGCTAGTGCTAAGGTTTGTGCTGGTTTTGCCATATTGTATTTAATTTATCAGAATTTTGGTCATTTGGTCACTTATCAATTTAAGTGAGAGCTCAGTAATATTTTTCTCAAGACGAAAAAAAGGGATACGACCTTTAGGATCGCACCCCCTCTTATTCGGAGCCACTTAAGCTCTCTATAATCAAAGTCACTAGGCGCTAATAGCGCGTTTCACCAAGTTTTGCATTAATGGAATTTTAAATCCATTGTGCGCTAGTGCGCGCGCGCCTTCCGTTGCCATCTCGGCGACAGATTCTGCAGTGGCAGCACTCTTGGCTTGGCCTCGAATTGCATTCTCCACGTTAGTCACGCGACGTGGTGTGCACTGTACTGCCCCACAAACGATCCGGGAATCTTCCACAACGCCTCCACTAACCTTGAAGGCAGCGGCGACGTTAACGAGAGAGAAATCCCAGACATTTCTGTCTGCAACCTTCTCGAAGTAGAATGAGGCATTGGCCCAAGTGTTTGGAATTTTTACTAAGGTAAGAATCTCGCCAGTGCGCAGTGCAGTCGTGTTCTCGATATCATTAGCAGGGCCAACGAAGTAGTCTTCGGCTGCAAGATTGCGTTCTCCGTCCAAGCTCCGAATAACCATGGTTGCATCTAGAGCAACCAGAGCAGGGGCAGTATCGGAAGGGCTAGCGGCAACACAGCGGCTAGCTTCAAATAATGAGTGGTCTCGATTCATGCCCTGAGGTGTATCCGCGTAGCAAAGGTTGCCGCCGGCTCGATAGCAAGACAGACCGCGGCGGTAGTACCAGCAGCGAACGTCTTGTGAGACATTGCCACCAAGTGTACCAATATTGCGAATCTGTGGGCTTGCCACTACGCCAGCTGCCTGCGATAACAAGGAAAATTTATCCTGGATAACGCTGTTAGTAGCAATCTCTGTAAGTGTTGTTAGGGCACCGATTTCGATGCCGTCCGCTGTCTCGCGAACGCCTCGAAGCGATTCGATAGCGCTAAGGTCGATCATTGCTTCTGCGTTTTTCGCTCGATCTTTTAACCAGCCATAAGTGTCTTGGCCGCCCCCAACTAACCATCCTCTATCGGCGAGCCGATCAGCTATAGCTAGAGCATCTTCTACCTGCACCGGCTGGTACAGTTCCATATTGGGCATTACGTCATGAGATGGCATAGATAACCTCTAGAAAGTGTTAGTTTTAAGGGACTTGGCGCTGTAAGTGTTACCAGCCAAGTGATTAACGATCATATCCGTCGTGGTCGGCGCTGAATTAAACAAGTGACCGTCTAAGGCGTCTGATATGGCGCTTGCCAATGCAGCTGCAGATGCGCCCTGCGTTGGCTCGCCAATACCTCGTCCCCCAGTGGGGTTCTGAGGGTCAGGGATATTTACGGCTCCAACCTTAGTGTTTACGTTAACGTCTAGGTAAGTTGGCGGCTTGCTCTGATATAAACCTGTGTTTGCTGGAAGGCCATTCTGTGGATCGTAAACATGGCGTTCCAATGCAGTAAGTCCTATGCCCCAAACGCCGCCGCCGCGCATAGCATTATCGAAGTTCTTCGGATGGACTACGGTGCCGCAATCTGCAATCGCCGTGTAATCCAAGATCTCAAATTTACCAGTGTCCCTGTCCATTTCAATTTCACAAAAACCGACGATGACACCAGGAGGCTGACCTTGACCGGGAATATTATCTTTGGAGACACCGATCAACCCAGTGCCGGCTAAACCCTGAACAGCAAGCTGGGTTATTGGGTTGATATCGTCAGGGTATTCCTGGCCGCTATACTTCCCGCCAAGTTCCATGGCCCGCTGTGCAGCCTGCGCATAAGTTAATCCAATGCTTGAGTCAGCGCTCTGATAAACACGCTCGTCACCGATTACATAGTCATTCACTGAACCACCGAGGTCGGTTGCAGCAATCTCCTTAAGCTTAGTGATCGCGTCCTGTGCCGCTACCCAGTTAGTTCTAGTGTGGGTGAAGATGGTATTGGAACCACCCTGACCAGAACTGTGGGGCAAATGTTTGTCTGACCTTCCGTGAACTATCTCGCAACGTTCCCAAGGGACTTGAAGAGCCTCTGCTGCTGCACGACAGGTGCCAGCATAGGAATAAGTTCCTAGATTGCCGACGCCGCTGTGAATAAATAGCCTGCCGTCCGGGGCAATCCGAATGAGGCCGTCATAGCCTCTGCCGCCTGCACCATGATAACCGATGCCAACACCTACGCCGCGAATCTTGCTGCCATTCACCTTCGGGAGAGCAAGCTTCTCATCCCAGCCAAAAGTACGTGCACCTTGATCTAGAGCTTCGCGCACGAAAGCACTTGTCACGGGGCCTTGACTGCCGCCTTGAAAACCATTGCTGTCGAGTACGTTAACTTTACGAAAAGCGACCCTATCCATATTGACTGCCGCTGCCGCCTTGTCAGTCATTGGCGCAAGTACAGCCGCCATTTCGTTCTGACCCGGTCCACGCTGTGCGCCACGAGGCGTTGTGTTGGTGTAAACGGAAATGCCACGATAGCGCATGTTCTCGGGCTGATATGCGACAGTAACGTGCTGTGCCGAGGAGTTGCCGCTGCCGCCGCCCGTGGCACCGCCATCGTTCACGATAACTAGATCGACTGCAGATACTTTGCCGTTTTCCTTAACACCAATCTTGATCCAGCCTTGCATGCCCGAGCGTGCTGAGCCGATGTAAAACTCTTGCTCACGGGTAATACGCAGTTGAACTGGCCGATTAAGGACCCGGGCAAAGTTACCGGTAATTGCCATGATCGGATAAGGACCGATCTTGGAACCAAATCCACCACCTGTGGCTTCATTGATGAATACCAGGTCTGCTAAATCAATGCCTAACATTCTGGCAAGACCTGCGTTGTTTGCACTTTGACTCTGCGAGGAGCCGTGAAAATAGCATTTGCCATTTTCCCAGTAAGCCATGCCTGTTCTGGCTTCGAGAGAGTGATGTGGGTAGCCGATTGTTACGAATGGCTCTTCGATGATTTGTGCCGCTTCTGCGAAGCCTGCATCAAGGTCGCCGAAAGCCCATTCAGTTGTGAACTCCCCACCTACAGGCTCATTGCCCGACTTGATCGCGTCGATAGCAGATTGTGGCCACTTTATGTCACGAATCTCAGCACCTACGATTGGAGCGCCCTCGGGACCTTCTTCACGTGTCCTGACGAGCACGTTTCCCTCAGGGTAGGCATTGTTGCCGCCTGGGCTAAGACTCTCAATAGGATCTATGACGAAATCGCGTCGCTCGAAGTCGATGCGAATCTTGTCGATAGCCGACTCGGCGATCTCTTCGGTTATCGCAGCGACAGCTAAAATTGGCTGGCCGACGTAGGTTACATACTCGGATGCCAGTGCCGGGTTTCCTGGAGGAGCTACAGGGGCTAAGTCGTCTGCTGTGAAAACACCGATAACTCCGTCCATTCGGAGTGCTTCGGATGTGTCTATGTTTACTACCCTGCCACTTGGCATAGGACTTGTTAGCAATCGGGCAAAGACCATGCCTTCTCTCTTATAGTCTTCGGCGTACTTAATCTCACCAGTTACCTTGCCGGCTACATCTGGTGGTGTGAAATTTTTACCTATGTGAGTACTCATGCTAATTGCCCCGAGGCGCGCATCACGCCATTAAGATAATGTTCATAAGCTCCACAGCGGCAGAGATTTCCTGACATAGCTGCGGCGGCCTCCAATTTGGTTGGGCGTGGGTTGCTGTTGAGCAGGGCCACTGCCGACATCACCTGACCCGGCGTACAAAATCCACACTGGGGAGCATTCTCGGCAATAAATGCCTGTTGCACAGCATGCAACGTACCATCGGCTTCTTTAACGCCTTCGATGGATACGATTTCCTTGCCTTTCACATTGTGCGTTAGCACTGAGCATGCGTAATTGGGGACACCATTGATCAATACTGTACAAGCGCCGCATTCGCCGCGGTTACAACCGATCTTGGTGCCGGTCATATTGAGTTTGTAGCGCAGGGTATTGGCGAGTGTTTCTGTTGGTAGTACATCAACGCGTCTTTCGCGACCGTTAATGTTGAGTGTTACCAAGCGTTCGGCAGTCGATTGTCCTGATTGGGCATTCGCTGCGAGGTAAATTCCCGTGCCGGTCGTAGCGGCGGCACCTGAGAAGATAACTCCCTTGATAAAACGTCTGCGTGTAAGTTTTGAATTCACTGACATTGCTCCGTTTTGTTGTTTTTGAATGCATGCTACCATTTTATTATGCATGCTCATTTATTACGGCTATCTTTTCTTAGAGGCTATTGGCTTTCGCATAAAAAAGCAACAATTCTGCAGGTCCTTAGCCTCTGGAAATGCGTAAATTAGTGAGGCTTACGTGTGATTATCTGTAAAAGTCACATGCTGTCACAATATCGGCTGGCTATTTACGGAGTCTCGTTCCAGATTGAGGGATCTGCTGTCGCTCAGAGGCGGAATTGATGTTGCTATATCGTCATTGCTGAACTTGCTGAGTTGCGAATATATCCCCTAGTACCACCGATGATGGCAGCTAAAACTCGCGCTTGCTTAGAATTTTCGAGCTTTAAATCAAGATTTTCTTTCGGAAGAATAGATAAAATTGGCAATTAGCTTTGTCGGGCTAGTGTCTTTTTAAGATATTGCCCAGTATATGATTTCTTTATATTTGCCACATCTTCGGGAGTGCCTTCAGCGATGATATTGCCACCACCGCTGCCTCCTTCTGGACCTAAGTCGACGACCCAATCCGCTGTCTTCACTACGTCAAGATTGTGTTCAATGACAACGATGGTATTACCCGCGTCGCGGAGATGATGAAGAACCTTAAGCAGTTGCCGTATGTCTTGGAAATGAAGTCCTGTCGTGGGTTCATCGAGGATGTATAAAGTCTTTCCAGTATCTCGCTTGGAAAGTTCCCGCGATAGCTTGACGCGTTGCGCCTCACCGCCGGAAAGTGTGGTTGCTGCCTGTCCTAGACAAATGTAGGAAAGACCTACCTCCATGAGCGTCTGAAGTTTGCGTGATATAGCCGGCACGGCATCGAAAAACACGCGCGCGTCCTCGATGGTCATATTCAATACTTCATTGATATTTTTTCCCTTGTATTTCACTTCTAGAGTTTCGCGGTTGTAGCGCTTGCTGCGACAAACCTCACAGGCAACATAGACATCCGGGAGGAAATGCATCTCGACCTTTACTAGACCATCTCCCTGACAAGCCTCGCAGCGGCCGCCTTTTACGTTGAAGCTAAAGCGACCGGGCTTGTAGCCACGCGTTCGCGCTTCCTGGGTGCCGGCGAAAAGTTCTCGCACCGGAGTGAAGATGCCAGTATAGGTTGCTGGGTTCGAGCGCGGCGTTCTTCCAATCGGGCTTTGATCTATGTCTACTACCTTGTCTAATTGTTCCAGCCCGATTATTTCTTCATAGGGTGATGGATTTAGAGTGGTAGCTTTGTTCAATTTCGTAGCGGTTATTGGGTAGAGGGTGTTGTTGATCAGCGTAGATTTCCCCGACCCAGATACGCCAGTGACACAGGTGAATAATCCTAAGGGAATTGTTAGGTCTACCTTCTGCAGATTGTTGCCGGTCGCACCTTTTAGGGTTAGTAGTTTCTTATCATCATACGGAACGCGAATTTTTGGTATATCAATTTTCTCTATGCCAGAGAGGAATTTCCCGGTTAGAGATTTCTTCGATTTCTTGATGTCGGCAAGCGTGCCCTCGGCGACAATTTCGCCGCCATGCACGCCCGCACCAGGACCGATGTCGATGATGTGGTCCGCGCTGGCGATGGCTTCTTCGTCATGCTCTACAACGATTACAGTATTGCCCAGATCGCGAAGGTGGAAGAGGGTATTTAGCAGGCGCCCATTATCGCGTTGATGCAGTCCAATAGAAGGCTCGTCTAGGATATACATCACTCCGACCAGGCCGGCGCCAATTTGGCTGGCGAGGCGAATACGCTGCGCCTCTCCGCCCGAGAGCGTATCTGCGCTGCGACTTAGTGTTAGATAGTTCAAACCCACATCGATCAAGAATTTCAGGCGATCCTGCAATTCCTTTAGAATTTTTTCCGCAATTTGGGCGCGGGCACCAGAGAGTTTGAGCTTTTTGAAATAATCAGATGACTGAGCAACTGTCATTCCGGTAATGCTGGGCAGGTTTAAGCCTTTGATTAGCACGTGTCGTGCATCTTTTCTCAAGCGTGTCCCGCTGCAGTCCGGGCAGGATTGCGAACTAAGGTATTTGGCTAGTTCATCGCGGACATGATTCGACTCTGTTTCGCGGTAGCGACGTTCCATATTAGGCAAGATGCCTTCGAAGGGATAACTGCGGGTGATCGTATCGCCACGATCGTTCACATAGTGAAAATCGACGACATCTTTACCGCTTCCTTTGAGGATGAAGCCCTGATGTTTTTTTGAAAGTTTCTTAAAAGGTGTTTCGACTGTGAAGCCGTAATGGTCTGCTAAGGAGGTGAGCATCTGAAAATAGTAGATATTACGACGATCCCAGCCACGAATCGCGCCCTCGGCAAGCGCTAATGTTTCGTCGGTGATGATTCGGCTTTCGTCGAAGAACTGTTTTACGCCCAGTCCATCGCAAGTGGAGCAGGCCCCGGCAGGGTTATTGAAGGAAAATAACCTCGGTTCTAGCTCCGAGATGCTGTGCCCGCATTGCGGGCAGGCAAACAGGGACGAGAACACGAGATCATCCTTCTGCTTCTCGCCATCCTCACCGGTAATGCTGACTAGCGCTAAGCCATCGGCTAATTGGATGGCAGTTTCAAAACTCTCAGCGAGGCGCTGTTCTAGGCCGGGCTTGATCTTGAGGCGATCGACCACTACGTCGATCGAGTGCTTCTTGTTCTTCTCTAGCTCAGGTGGAAACTCTATTTCGCAAACTAGTCCATCAATCCTAGCCCGTATAAAGCCGCTGCTGTTCAATTCGCTGAAGACGTGAAGGTGTTCCCCTTTTCGCGCGCGGATGATGGGCGCGAGCACCATGATACGGCTGCCATCGGGAAGTGCCATGACCTTGTCTACCATCTGGCTGACGGTCTGGGCTTGCAGCTTTATGTTGTGCTCTGGGCAGTGTGGTTCTCCTACACGAGCGAAAAGTAGTCGCAGGTAATCGTAAATCTCGGTAATCGTGCCCACGGTCGATCGTGGATTATGAGACGTAGATTTTTGCTCGATAGAAATTGCCGGTGACAGACCCTCGATATGATCGATGTCCGGTTTCTCCATCATCGATAAGAACTGACGCGCATAGGTCGAAAGCGACTCTACGTAGCGACGCTGGCCCTCTGCATAGAGGGTGTCGAATGCGAGGGATGACTTGCCGGATCCGGACAGTCCGGTGATGACTACGAGCTTATCGCGGGGGATAGTGAGGCTAATATTCTTTAAATTATGGGTGCGTGCACCCCGTACGACAATCGAATCCATGACTCACTCACTGCGGTTGGCTGAACCGACCATTATCGACAATTACGCAGGCAGGAGTAAAGGACAGCTTACCGATTAACGTAATGAAGTTTATTTCGGCGAAAATTTCTAATGAGTGCGGGCTTGCTATACACTTATAGTGAGTTTCTGGATCGATTTCAGGCTTCAATATAGCAGCGGTGCAGTATTCATAATTGTAGGTCTTAATTTAGGCTCTATTATTGGGGCCAAATAGTGGTACAACTGGTTTTAGTCGGGGAGAAAGATAGTGGCAAGTCGAGGTATAAATAAAGTTATTCTGGTTGGAAATGCAGGCAATGACCCAGAGTTCAGGGTCATGCCAAACGGTAATGGGGTGGCAAATGTCTCTCTGGCCACTAGTGAAACTTGGAAGGACAAGAGTACAGGCGATCAGCAGGAAAAAACTGAATGGCACCGGGTGATTTTCTTCAACCGCCTAGCCGAAATCGTAGAGCAATACATAAAAAAAGGCAGTAAGCTCTATATTGAGGGTCGCTTGCAGACTCGGTCTTGGGAACAGGACGGTGTTAAGCGCTATACCACTGAAATCGTTGCCTCAGAGATGCAGATGTTAGACTCGCGTGGAGGCGGCGACAACTCGTTTGGCCAGAGCCAGAACCAGAACCAGAACCAGAACCAGAACCAGAGCCAGGGTCAAGGCGGCGGTGCTGCTCCAGCGGCTAGATCTTCCTCTACGTCTGCAGCGCCACAAGCGGCTCCTGCAAATTTCGACAACTTCGACGACGATATACCCTTCTAGTCTGAATTTAGTAGGAATATTCTTTATCTGGCTCGCTGCATAGGCGGGCTAGCTCAGACCGCATGAAACCGCATCGCATTTTCCTTATAATCATCTTGCAATAATGGGTTACAGCCTAGCTTCAGCTTGACTCAAGCCACGTTTGGTCAGACTCTAGGCGCTTAGATATTTAACAGTGTAATTAAGTAACGGAAGTCAGCAGTGAAGTTGTTCTTAGTAGGAGCGAATAGCCCAGCAGGCAAAGGCCTGATCGAAATTTTGCGGAAAAACAAAATTCGATTTCTCGCGCCTGCTGATAAAAATTTTGATCCCGACGACGCTGGCTCTATCGCCAAGATGATTGCTGATTTTGCCCCCACCCAGCTGGTCAACATGGCCGACTTTATTTCCAGAAACCATAGTGCGCTAAAGCGAGCAGAGTCGTCCGAGCAACGCTGCGAGCGAATCAACGCTTTGCTGCCGGCTACGTTGGCTCAGGTCTGCAATCATCACGACATCCCAATGTTGCATCTGTCGAATAGCTATGTGTTCGATGGTGAGAAAAAATTGGGCTACAATGAGAATGACGAAACAAATCCAAAGGGCGTTTATGGCTATTACACACTGGCGGGCGAGCAGGCCGTAAGAAATCATTCCAAGCATATAATCATGCGCTCCGGTTGGCTCTTCGGTAAACACAAAAGTGGCCTTATCAAATCCTGGATTAATTCCACCAAGAAGCACAAGGGCGAACTAAGTGTTTGGCGCCGCAGGTTTAGTCCGACATCAACAGCTGATATTGCCTCAGCGATATTGGCAGTCACCCATCAGGTGGACTGTGACGCGAATGTTTGGGGCACATATCACTACAGTGGATTGGAGATTAAGAAAGAAATCGAGTTCGCGCGGCAGGTCCTCAAGTACGCTGCAAATCACGACGAAGAAATTTATCAGCTGTTGGATAATACTAAGATTCGGGAAAACCTACCGCGGCTACCGGAACTACCTAACTCTACGCTTTCCAGCAAGAAAATATTTGATACTTTTGGTATTAAGCAGAAGTCCTGGCACGGGAATTTGCAGGAAACTATTAAAACGCTTTATGTTGGTCGGCTTCGAAATGAGTTTGACGAATCTTCAGGGAGTGATATCACCTCATGATTGACCATCATTCGTGCATAAGCTAGACATGTCACTGACGCCAATTGACGCAGCTATTGAACAACTAGTCTCGCTGTTATCATTGATAACTGAGAAAGAAAGCATGCCTCTAGAGCTGTCAATCGGAAGAGTCTTGGCTGATGATTGTGTGTCGTCAGTTAATGTTCCCCCATACTCCAATAGCGCAATGGACGGCTATGCACTGAAAAGCGACGATCTAGATTCAAAAAACATTCATCTGAAGATTACACAGAGAATTGCAGCTGGCGAAGTAGGTCGGCAGCTAAAATCGGGTGAGGCTGCACGTATTTTTACAGGTGCTCCAGTGCCTGACGGTGCAGATGCCGTGGTGATGCAGGAAAACTGCGAAGTCAGCGGCGATGTACTTAGCGTGCTACAACAACATGTACTCTCGGGAGAGAACTTACGCAAGGTGGGAGATGATATAGAGGCTGGTAAACTGATATTGGCGCAGGGTCATCGCTTAAGGCCTCAAGACATCGGCTTGCTTGCTTCTATTGGATTGAATTCAGTTAGCGTAACTAGAAAACTGCGAGTGAGCCTGTTAACAACCGGCGATGAACTAGTGCAACCTGGCACCAAATTGAAGGCTGGTCAGATTTATAATTCGAACTACTTTATGCTGCATGGTCTATTGAAAGGTTTGCAGGTAGAGGTGCTCGATTGTGGAATAGTGGCAGATGATTTCGAGGAGACTCGTCGAGCGCTTATATCTGCAGCGGCTACGAGCGACTGTATAATAACTACTGGGGGTGTGTCCGTTGGTGAGGAAGATCATGTAAAAGCTGTGATTGAGCAAGAGGGGGAGCTACAGTTATGGAAGTTAGCGATAAAACCGGGCAAGCCCCTGGCATGTGGCAGGGTAGCGACGACTCAATTCTTTGGATTGCCTGGCAATCCCGTATCTGCCTTCGTTACCTTCGCGCTAGTTGTTAGGCCTTGCCTTCTGCATATGTTGGGAAGCGCGCGAGCCGCACCGAATAAATTTCGAGTCGCAGCCGGCTTCGAAGCTGCCGAGTCCGGAGTTCGGCAGGAATATGTACGTTGTCAGCTAGCGCAAGATGGAGATGGAGCAGTATCGCTGCAGGCACTGCGAAATCAAAGCTCAGGAGTGGCTATGTCGTTAAGCGAGGCAGACGGCTTAGGCGTCATCCCGCCCTATACAAAGGTGGCAATCGGCGATAATCTTGAATTCATTCCTTTTTCAGAACTATTGAATTAATCCTGTGATCTGAACCTTATGTTGATGCAGTCTCTGAGGCTTTTATATATCCCGTTGGTTGCGCTACTGCTGAGTAGTTGCCAAACACCTATGCTCGAACCGACGGAAGGGGAGTCTAGCTCTGCGAACGACCCGCTCGAAATTCGAGTATTGTCTAATGCAGAGGTTTTTACCGGATCGAATAGTGCAGATAATCGGAGCATGATTCCTGATATCTTGTATGCTGCGTTACAGGCGCTAAGCGAAGACAGACTGTTAACTCCAGTCGATGATAATGCTCATGCTCGATTCAATCACGTGCTCGCTATGGATCCTAGGAATGAACTTGCATTAGAGGGGTTGCAAGACATCGTAGTGCGGTACTTGCAATTGGCGGAAGAATCGATGCGTCGCGGCATATTCGATGAGGCGGAGATACTTTTGAGTAGGGCGCGTTTCGTCGACTCGAGCCATCCGGGCATATCTGGTATCGAGGATGCCCTTCGGCTCGAGATGAATTCTAACGATCTTTTCTTCAAGCTGGACTATTCAAACTATTCTTCTCATTCTGAGCAGGCTGAGAATGAACTCGTCAATATCGCCAGACAGACGAGAGAGCACGAAGCCTTCTTTCTGATTACCGCTCCAAATGATGATCTGGCGAGATGGATGGTTTCGGTGATGCGCGAGGCGGTAGCTGGATATCGGTTGCGCGGCAACATAGAGCTCTCCAGCCACCTCGGTATTCGTCTAAGGATGCCAAACGAAGAATAGCTTAGCGCGAAAGTATTCTATTCTGCTATCTCATCGCATCAGGTGAAAATACACTAAGTTATCCCTAGGTGCTAAACTGACCTATGTCATCGACCTCCATTAAAATTCGATTAGCCACAGTGTTCTCCCTCGCCCGTGATGGGGGCATATCTAAACTGGTATACCTTACTAGCTCGGGTTTCGTTGTCATTTTTGTTGTGTTGCTTGGCTTATACTGGAGCAGCGAGCCAGCACCCTTTTCTGTTCAGCAAAAAGCGGCAGAGAGGCTGACATCGGCAAGTAAAGAATATGTAGTAGGCAGCACAACCGTGGTGGCACTGGTTACAGTTGCGGAAAAATTATTAGAGAAACCAGGTGGCTATCTTAGTAACGATGTTCTTCCACCCGGAATTTATCTTGATAATATCCCAAACTGGGAATTCGGCGCCTTAGTCCAGGTGCGTGATCTTGCGCGCACCTTTCGTGAGAGCTTTAGTCGTTCACAGTCTCAATCTACAGAAGATCCTGATTTAATCATCAGTGAACCAAAATTTCATTTCAGTAATGACAGCTGGTTGTTTCCACCAACGGAAAGCGAATACGCAGAGGCGATAGACCGTCTCGATTCATATTTGGAGCGTATCAGTGATGCAGATAACAGTGACGCCCAGTTTTATGCCCGAGCAGATAATCTTGCAGATTGGCTCTTGGCTGTCGAGTCTAGGCTCGGCAGTTTGTCGCAGCGATTAAGTGCGAGTGTTAGAGCGCAGCGATTGGATACGGGCAGAGCTGGAGAGATAGCTGATGCACAATCTATGCCGGTACGTCCCGATGTATCGATTAAGACACCTTGGCTGAAGATTGATGATATTTTCTATGAGGCGCGTGGGGCTACTTGGGCATTAATGCACTTTCTCCAGGCTGTTGAAGTGGATTTTCAGGATGTATTGCAGGACAAAAATGCAGAGGCGAGTCTTAGCCAGATTATTCGAGAATTGGAAGCGAGTCAGCGATCAATTTTCTTCCCAATCATTTTAAATGGTTCTGGATTCGGTATATTCGCAAACCATTCCCTCGCTATGGCGAATTATATATCACGAGCGAATGCCGCGATCATCGATTTGAGAAGCCTGCTTTCACAAGGATAGATGAACTTAATAATGAGATCTTCGATCAGTATGGTTTTATGCTCCCGTTAATCATACCTGCCGTTGGATGGGGTTTAGCTATCACATTATTTCTAATAATGTTGACAGTCTCTGGGTTATTCGGTTGTGTAAAGTGTGCAGGGATGATCGGTCGCAAGAAGAACTAATTGAAGAGTCTCTAACCATTGATTTGAGTGGTTGAGCTAGACAAAAAATCACCCTAGATAAACTGAGTAACTCCTTGAGTAGAACAATTTCAATTTCGCATTACTTGCCCATTCTCCGATGGGGCCGGGACTACGACAAGGTAAAGCTAATCGACGACTCTATAGCTGCAGTTATCGTGTCGATAATGCTGGTGCCGCAAGCATTGGCCCTTGCTCTGATTGCTGGCCTACCGCCTCAAGCCGGGCTCTACGCAAGCATCGTTGGCCTATCTATTTATGCGCTCTTTGGCACGAGCAATACTCTTTCCGTAGGCCCAGTCGCAGTGCTTTCGTTGATGACAGCTGCCGCGCTGAGTAAGCTTGGTCTCAGCGATTCTTCACAGCTTCTCACGGCAGCTCTAACACTGGCATTCCTCTCTGGTGTATTCCTGTTGATGTTGGGGCTGATGCGCCTCGGTTTCATGGCTAACTTCTTATCCCACCCAGTCATCAGTGCATTTATTACTGCCAGCGCGATTATTATCGGCCTTAGCCAGGTACAGTATCTGCTCGGCACAACTTCGAGCGGTCAGAATATTGTTGAGCTACTTTCTTCTTTGGGTGATTCGATGGGCGAGGTCAATTGGATTACTTTGGTTCTCGGCCTCGGATCCATAGCGATGATCATTTGGTGTAGAACAGGGCTTAGTTCATTGCTTATCAAAATGGGTCTCGGTAGTAGGCTCGTGACTAGTATTTCTCGAAGTGGCCCTGTTATCGTTGCCTTGCTAACTGGTTTTCTCTGCTATGTATTTCGGCTCGATCAACAGGGAGTTCAGTTGCTTGGCGTTGTGCCTGCGGGGCTGCCTGAGCTGACTGTTCCAGACTTTTCGCTAGAACTCATTCGAAACCTGTTCTGGTCCGCCATTTTACTTTCCATCATTGGCTTTGTTGAATCAATTTCGGTAGCTCAAACATTAGCGGCTAAACGTAGGGAGCAGATCGAGCTGGATCAGGAACTGATTGGCTTGGGTGCTGCTAATATTGCTGTGTCATTATCTGGCGGTTTCCCGGTGTGCGGTGGCTTCTCCCGCTCAGTGGTTAATTTCGATGCGGGTGCAGCGACACCAGCAGCAGGGCTGATAACGGCTGCGCTCATCGCCTTTTTTGCTTTGCTGCTCATGCCCTTACTGTATTGGCTGCCAAAGGTAGCTCTGGCCTCAATCATATTAGTAGCGGTCTATCCACTTTTAGATTTTTCGGCAATAGGGAAATCATGGAATTATTCGAAAACCGATTTCGTCTCCGTTTCTATTACTTTGTTGCTGACATTGCTGGTGGGTGTGGAGGTTGGTATTGCCTCCGGGGTTCTAGCTTCGATATTGATGCATCTGTACAAGACTTCGCAGCCACACGTGGCTGTAATCGGCAGAGTTACCGGAACTGAGCATTTCAGGAACGTACAAAGGCATGATGTCGAAACCTTTGATAATATTTTGTCGATTCGCATTGATGAGAGTCTCTACTTCGCGAATACACGCTTCCTTGAGGAGCTTATCTTTAGCCTGATGGCAAAAAAGCCCAAGCTGGAGCACGTAATTCTAATGTGCACCGCTGTGAATGCGATCGATATGAGTGCGCTACAGACCTTGGAAAAAATCAATCAGACACTAAACGAGCTTGGTATCAAGCTGCATCTATCTGAGGTTAAAGGTCCGATAATGGATAAGCTTTTAAAGACTACGTTATTTGAAAATCTTTCTGGCTCGAACTACCTGAGTCATAATCTGGCTGTCGAAGACTTGAAGGATTAAGCATCATTACTATCCGAACTATAACAATTTTTAGGAAAATATTTGATCAGCGCGCTGGAATTTTTTCATGACGATCTGGGTCGATGCA
>Ga0308009_10001326_pt1 | contig 14638 bp, 11 predicted proteins | sample Neamet127_FD_203134 | JGI IMG/M metagenome (GOLD analysis project Ga0308009, IMG submission 203134) | Marine microbial communities from water near the shore, Antarctic Ocean - #127 | ecosystem: Environmental > Aquatic > Marine > Unclassified | place: Southern Ocean | collected 2014-07-24
CTTGGCCGGCGTCTGATCGGGTGCTGCAGCCGTCTGGCCTAAAATTTCAAGCCAAATCAGCCTCTAGCCCGTGGCCAGCGGGCATAAGCAGCTCCTTTTTTTATAGCAAATTAGCGCATGCCATGCAATGCAGTCAGTTGTCACACAAGTCTGCAAGGATGGAGAAATGGATTTTTTGCACCCTCCCCATGATGCCTACCGCTTCGCCCGCACCCCCGACGCCGCTGCCACCTTTGCCGAGCATGAAGACTTCAAAACCCTCCTGCGGGCCGGCAGCGCGCACCTGGAGGTGCAGGCCGTGGCCGAGGTGCACACCGTCGGCCCCTCGTTTGATATCTTCACTGCCGGCATCGGCTCGCGCGACCCGCACGCGCCGGCCATTGGTTTTTTCGGTGGCATCCACGGCCTCGAACGCATTGGCACGCAATTGATCCTGCATTACATGCGCGCGCTGCTGTGGCGGCTCGAATGGGACACGCTGCTTCAACAGCAGTTACAAAAGGTCCGGCTGGTGTTTATGCCCATCGTCAATCCCGGCGGCATGTGGGCGCATAAGCGCGCCAACCCGCGCGGCGTGGACCTGATGCGCAACGCAGCGCAGCGCGCCGAAAGCCGTGTGCCTTTTCTGGCTGGCGGCCAAACCATGAGCCCGCTGCTGCCCTGGTACTGCGGCCAGCCCGGCGCGCCCATGGAAACTGAAAGCACGGCGCTGCTGAAGCTGGTGCGGGAGCAATTGGCGAGCCGACCCTTCAGCCTGGCACTGGACTGCCATTCGGGTTACGGTTTTGACGACAGCATCTGGTTCCCCTATGCCAAAACACGCCGGCTGATGGCGCATCTGCCCGAGATGTTTGCGCTCAAGACCATGCTGGAGCAAGCCATGCCGCACCACGACTACAGCTTCGAGCCGCAAAGCAACCAGTACCTGCTGCACGGCGACCTCTGGGACCACGCCTATGAACACACGCCCGCAGGCCACGTCTTTTTGCCGATGACGCTGGAGCTCGGCTCCTGGCTGTGGATACGCAAGAACCCGCGCCAGTTGTTCTCGCGGCACGGTATCTTCAACCCGATCAAGGCGCATCGCATCAAGCGTGTGCTGCGCCGCCATGTCGACCTGCTGGACTTCCTCACGCGGGCCGCCTATGCCGCGCCCGGCTGGCTGCCGCTGGCCGGGCGCCGGGCCGAACTGCAGCAACAGGCCAGTGCCCACTGGCGACCCCGGCGCGCACCATGAGCTGGGTGCTGCTGCGCGGCCTGATACGGGAGGCACGCCACTGGGGCAGCCTGCCGCAGCAACTGGCAAGGGCCGGCGACAGCGTGGTCGCGCTGGACCTGCCAGGCAACGGCGCGTTCTGCGATCTGCGCTCGCCGGCCACGGTGCGCGCCATGACGGTGTTTGCACGCGCGCAGTTGCAGAGCCAGGGGTGCGCGCCGCCCTACCGGCTGCTGGCCATGTCGCTGGGCGGCATGGTCGCCACCGACTGGGCCCAGCAATTCCCTGGCGAGGTGGCCGCGCTGGTGCTGATCAACACCAGCATGCGCCCCTTCAGCAGCGCCACCGAGCGGCTGCGCCCTGGCAACTGGCCGACGCTGCTGCGGCTGGCCGCGCGCTGGGACGACGCCAGGGACAGCGAGCGCGTGATCCATACGCTGACCTGCGAGCGCAGCGCAGCGCTGGAACAGGATCTGGCGGCCTGGGTCCAGATCCGCAACAGCGCACCGGTGCGGGCTGGCAATGCCTGGCGCCAACTGTGGGCGGCGGCGCAATTTTCAGCCGCTCCCGGCCGACCGCCCTGCCCCACGCTGCTGCTGTCGTCCAACGCTGACCGGCTGGTGAATCCGCGTTGCTCGGTGCGCCTGGCGCAAGCGTGGCAGGTCAGCCATCGGCAGCATCCCTGGGCTGGCCACGATTTGCCGCATGACGACGCCGACTGGGTCTGCCAGGCCATCGCTGACTGGCAGGCGGCGCGCTGAGCGTCCAAGTCAGCCAGAATTCAGCCTTCGGCGTTATGGTCAGGAGCTGAAGCTGCCATGACCTACCCCACCGAATCGCCAAACGAAGCTGCATCCGCAACAGCGCCGGACCAGCCCAAACGCGCCTGGGCGCTGGCGCTGGGCACGGCCGCTGTCTGGTACCTGGACCCGTTGCTGGTGGAGATGGCCGAGCTGGTCGGTGGCATCGCCTTGTCGAACAACAAGTCCCTGGCCAGGGACGCCATTGCCGAGATGCGCCGCAAGGCGGCAGACCTGCGCCACCAAATCGGGCCACTCCCCGCCAGCGCCCTGGCCAAGGTGGTCAGGCGCACCGAAGCAGCCGGCGGCGCGGTGCTTGACAAGGGCGCACGCGTGAAGGAGCTGCAAACCAGCTGGGACCATTTTCTGGCCTGCCTGCGTTCCAGCCCGAAACGCTGAGAAATGCTGACAGCCTGCGGGGCCATGCGCTGCGTCCGCCCGCTTTCCAAGGCATGATGGCTCGATGAAGATTTTTCCATGCGTAGGGCGCGCACCGGTATCACGGTGGCTGACGGGCCTGGCGCTGCTGGCTGCAAGCGCCGCGACCAGCCAGGCCGCCGCCCCCTTTGAAGACAGCATTGCCCAGCGCACCCTGGCCTGCACCGCCTGCCATGGCCCGCAGGGCCGCGCCGCGCCCGACGGGTATTACCCGCGCCTGGCCGGCAAGCCGGCCGGTTACCTCTACAACCAGTTGCTCAACTTTCGCGACGGGCGGCGGCACTACGGACTGATGACACAACTGGTGGAGCCGCTCAGCGATGCCTACCTGATGGAGATCGCGCAATATTTCTCAAGCCTCAAGGTGCCCTACCCGGCGCCAGCGCCCGCCACAGCTTCTGCCGAGTTGCTGCGTCAGGGTCGGCAACTGGTGCTGCAGGGTGATGCGACGCGGCGCGTACCGGCCTGCGTGTCTTGCCACGGCCAGGCCATGACCGGCGTCGTGCCCGCGACTCCCGGCTTGCTGGGCCTGCCGCGCGACTACCTCAATGCCCAACTCGGTGCCTGGAAAACCGGCCAGCGTCGGGCCCAGTCGCCCGACTGCATGAAGCAGGTGGTGGAGCGCCTGAACCTGGACGAACTGAACGCCGTCGCGAGCTGGCTGGCCGCGCAAGCCCTGCCCGCCGACACCCGCCCGGCGGCCAGCCTGCCGGCACCCTCCCCCGGCGCCATCACCCTGACTTGCGCCAGCGTCCCGGCCACAGTGCTGAAGGCCAGGCCATGAAAAAGCTGCTGATCTGGCTGATCACGGCGGGCCTGCTGATCGCGGCTGTCGCGGTAGCGGTGGTCTGGCTCAACCTGCGCGACGAGGTCGATGTCCGGGTGCCGGTTGCCACCATCACCCCGAGCGACACCCGTCTCGCGCGCGGCGCCTACCTGGCACGCGCCGGTAACTGCATGGGCTGCCACACCGCGCGCGGCGGGCCGACTTATGCCGGCGGGCGCGGCATAGCCACACCGTTCGGCACCGTGTTCAGTTCGAACCTGACCCCGGATGAAAAAACCGGCATCGGCAGCTGGTCGCCAGCGCATTTCTGGCGCGCCATGCACAACGGCCGCTCCAAAGATGGCCGCCTGCTCTACCCGGCTTTCCCCTACCCGAACTACACCCAGGTCACCCGTGAGGACTCCGATGCGCTGTTGGCCTACCTGCACAGCCTGCCGGCGGTGGAGCAAGCCAGACCGCCCCACGCGCTGCGTTTTCCCTACGATTCACAAGCGGCGCTGGCGGTCTGGCGCGCGCTGTATTTCAAACCCGGCGTCTACGAAGCGGACACGCAACGCAGCGCCGAATGGAACCGCGGCGCCTACCTGGTCCGGGGCCTCGGGCACTGCGCCGCTTGCCACACTGCGCGCAACGCGCTGGGTGCCAGCAGCGGGGCGCTGGATCTTGCGGGGGGCCTGATACCGATGCAAAACTGGTACGCGCCATCGCTGAGCTCGCCGCATGAAGCCGGCGTCGGTGACTGGGACCGCCAGCACATCGTGGATTTGCTCAAAACTGGCGTCTCGCCGCGTGCCTCGGCCACCGGCCCGATGGCCGATGTGGTGCTGCGCAGCACCCAGTATTTGAGCGACGCCGACCTCGGCGCCGTGGCGCAATTTTTAAAGGAACTGGCGCCACCGGCAACGCTTGCGCCACAGGCCGCACCAGCGGCGCCGGCCAGCGTGCTGGCGCGCGGCACCAAACTTTACGAGCAGCATTGCACGCAGTGCCATGGCGAGCAGGGTCGCGGTGTGCCCCAGGCCTACCCGGCGTTGGCAGGCAACCGCGCCGTGACCATGCCGCAAACCGCCAACCTGGTGCAGATCATCCTCAACGGCGGCTACGCACCGGCCACTGCGGGCAACCCGCGGCCCTTCGGCATGCCGCCTTTTGTGCTGGTGCTCAGCGACAGCGAGGTCGCTGCCGTGCTGACGTACATCCGTCAGTCATGGGGCAACCGGGCGGGTGTCGTGACACCGCTGGAGGTGAACCGGATGCGGCGGAACGGCGGGCGCTAGGACCGCCCCGGTTCAATACCCAGCTTGTTGGCACACCACGCGGCACGGGTTACCCAACATGGCCCCGGATCAAATTCGGGATGACTCAGGAAGGAGTTGGGACAGATCCTCTTCCGGGCCCGCAGCCGGCACAGGGAAAACTAAACTTCCGCCGCCCGCTTGTAAGCCTGCGCAGCAGAAACCGGGTCTTCGCGCTGCTCGGCCAGCAGCGCCAGCGCCCGCCAGGCATTGCGGTGCAGGCCGGTGTCCTGCAGAGCCAGCGCGGCTTGGGCCAGAAGTTGCTGGGCTTTGCCCCAGAGTTGGCGTTTCAGGCAGGCCATGCCCGCCAGGTACTGCAGGTTGGCGTCGCGCGGGCGTTGCTGCTGCGCGGCTTCAATGCGTGCCAGCCAGGTGGCGTCAATGGAATCAAGACCCTGCTCCAGCACCTGGATCAGCTTGATACGCAGGTTGTCGCTGATCTCCGAGCGCGGCTGCATCACCGGCTCCCAGACCTGCAGCAGCCAGGCACGCGCCAGGTTGGCGTCGCCATGCAAGGCCATCAGGCGCGAGGCGGCATGGATCACCAGTTCAGGCATGGCGCGTTCGGCGGCGTCCAGCGACTGCCACGCGGTCTGCAACTGCGCCGGATCATGCGCGCCACCCAGCAACTCCAGTGCCAGGCCACGCACGATGCTCTGTGCGGCGCCCGGCGAAAACGCCCGGTGTTTGGCCAGCAGCCGTGCGGTGTCCAGCGCCTGTGGGGTTTGCCTGGCCTGGCGCGTGGCCTTCAGCCGGGTACGCAGGGCCAGTGTGCGGCGCGCCGTGCCTTGCGGCAACTGGCCCAGCAGTTCCAGCGCGCCATTCGGGTCACGGTCGTCCAGCGCCCAGCGCGCGGCGCGTAATTGCACACCGTCGCGGGTTTCCTGGGCGATGCGGTGGCTGCTGATTTCCAGCGCCTGCTGCAAATGCTCTTCGCGCAGCACCTTGTTCTGCAGCGACTGCGCGCTTTCGGCAGCCAGCAGATGGGCCAGCAGCCGAAGTTGCGTCGCACGCGCGGCGTTGTAGCTGCTGACATCGCTGGAAGTGCGGGCCAGATCGCTCAGGCTTTTTTCCTGCGTGATGGCGTTCTGCGCGAGTTTGGCGGCACGGATGAAACGCCCGGCCATCAGGTGCGACAGTGCGTCCATGAAGGCGGCGTACATCGCCCTTTCCTTTTGCTGGGCGCGCCAGCGCCGGGCTTCGGCCGGCAGCGAAAACACCGCCGCCGAAGCACGCAGCGCGACATACAGCAGCGTGAACAAACCCGCCAGCAACAGCACCAGCAGGTTAAAGGAGATATCGATGCGGTGCGGCGGCCAGAACAAGGTAACCACCGCCTGGTTGTTGCCGGCCACCAGCGCCACCGCGACCGCGATGCCGAACAGGGCCAGGAGCCAGAGTGCGCTGCGCATACTGCCTGTCCCCCGCTTCAGCGACCCGCCGCCGCCGTGGCCAGCGCCGCCAGGGTTTCGTCCAGGCGCGGCAGCTCGCTGGACTTCATCTGGCTCTGCACCAGCTGCAGTAGCTGGCTGGCCGCCTGGGTCTTGCGTGAGGCCGGGTCAAAATATTTGCCCAGCATGGCCGATGCGCTGACCAGATCGGCGCGCGCGCTGGCAGTTTGCCGCGACAGCAGGCCCAGGCGCGCATTGAGCAGCTTGAGCTTGAGGTTCTCGCGCAGAAAAAATGATTGTTCCGGCGCCAGCAGGGCCGCGTCGGGCTGGTCAATGCGGCTGACCCGCAGCAGATTGCGCGCCTCATCACGCACGCCCTGCCAGGTGTTTTGCCACCAAGCCTTCAAGGCGAGTCGGTCAAACGCCGCACGCACAGGGTTGCTTGAAGGCGCGCTGGCGGAGGCCGCAGAGGTCGGTGACGGCGCTGCGACGGGAACACGCGTATTGCTGGCCACCGGCATCGCATTGGCCAGTGGCAGTTCGTCCACCAGACGCGTGAGTTCATCGAGCTTGAGCAGCAGGCCGGGCACGTCGGTCACGGTGGTGGCCTTGATGCGCTCCACGTCCCGCGCGATGGCCCGCTGCAGCGGGTTCAGGCGCGGCTGCGCGGCGCGCACCAGCCGCTGGTCGGCTGATTTGAGCGCGGCCAGCATGGGCTCGGCGCTGCCGGTCAGTTGCGCCTGCTGCTGCGCCAGTCGCAGGGCCGACTCCACATCGACCACCAGGTTTTCATCGCGCGAGCGCGACAGGCTTTGCATCAGCTCCTCCAACTGGCTGCGCTGCAAGCTCACCTCGCTGAGTCTCGTTTCCAGCAACGCCAGCCGCGCCGTCAATTCGAGCGTGCCCTCCTGGGCCTGGCGCGCCAGCGTGCGCGCTTCAATCGACTGCGCCGTTGAATCGGTGCTGCGCCGGGCCAGCTCTTCCTGCATGGTGCCGAGTTTTTGCCACAACAGGGCACTCATCACCACGCCAGCAACAGCCACGGCCCCGGTCACCAGCAGCCAGCGTCTGGACACGACTGCGCCTGCGGGCTCGGCCACCACCGGCACCAGCGCCGCCGGCGCGGGCAAGGAAGGGGGAAGGGATGGGCTGTCGCTCATGGTTGCATTGATTCTATCGAGGCCACGATGTCATCAAGCGCCGGGCGTGACTCCGCAACAACACCCCAGCCGGCCGCACGCACGGCCCGGGCAATGCGCGGGTGGGTGGCGACGGCGCGCGCCTGCGACCAGTCCTGCGCTGGCAGGTGGCCGACTGCCTCGGAACTGCTGAACAGCCAAACCGAGCCGTCCACCGTAGCGTCCGCCATGGTCTTGCGCTGCTGCGACGTGAACAAGGGCGCGCTGCGCTGGTAGACCGCCAGGAACTCAGGCAAAGCCCCCGCTGCCGTCAGTTGCCGCGCCAGCCAGTCGCGGCCGGCGCCACCGGCCGGCTCGGCACCGGCGCCCTGCCCGCGCACGATCAGCACGCGACGGCCCTGCCACGGGCGATCGGCGACCACCGCCCACAGCGCCTCGGAATCAAACTGCCCGGCATCCAGCGCAGGCGCGTCAATGCGCGAGCCGAGGATGCCGGCGGCCCGCAGCGCGGCCACCGTGCCGGGGCCAGGCGCCATGCAGCGCGGGCCTTCATCTGCTATTACATTAATAGCTAGTTGCGCCCGTCCGGTATGGGCTGGAGCCTGATTTGATGCAAAAAAGGCCTCGACCGCATTGCCGCTGACAAACATCAGCGCAGCGTAGTTGGCGATGTCGCGCCAGGCCTGCTGCAGCGCCGGCGACGCCGGCAGCGCTTCAATCGTGATCAGCGGCAGCGCCTCGGCCTGCAGCCCGCGCTGGGTCAGGGCGGCCACCCAGCTGTCCGCATCGCGCTCGGGCCGGGTGACGATGACGCGGGAAGCGGTCACGCGGAATCCAGGTTCAGGAATTGGCGGCCCACACCGCGCCACCAGCGCGCAGCGTGGCGGCGACCTGCTCGCCCAGTGCCTCGGCTTCGGCAAACGTCGTCACGCTGGCGCTGTGCTCGGCGCGAACCAGCGGCGCGCCCACCACACCCTGGCCGTCGGCGCCTGGCTCGCCCCAGGCCGCTTCCAGCCGCATTGGCGCGGACTGCGGTTCGCGGATGAAAGCAGCCAACGGCATCGAGCAACTACCGCCCATGGCGCGCGAGACCGTGCGTTCAGCCGTCACCGCCAGCCAGGTCGGCTGGTGCGCCAGGCCGGCCAGCGCGTCAAGGAGGTCCTGCCGGTCGGCACGCACCTCAATGCCGAGTGCGCCCTGCCCGGCGGCCGGCAACATCTGCTCGGGCTCGAAGGCCTGGCGGATGCGCGATGCCAGACCGAGGCGCTTGAGCCCGGCCGCCGCCAGCACAATCGCCTGGTAATGACCTTCGTCGAGCTTGCGCAGGCGGGTGTCAAGGTTGCCGCGCAAGGGTTCAATCTTCAGGTCAGGACGGAGGTTTTTAAGCAGCACAAGGCGGCGCAGGCTGGAGGTGCCAACCACCGCGCCCCTCGGCAGCTCGGCCAGTGACGAAAAGTCGTTGGAGACCAGGGCGTCGCGCGGGTCCTCACGTTCGAGCACACAGGCCAGCGCAAAACCGTCCGGCAGGTCCATGGGCACGTCCTTAAGCGAATGCACGGCGATATCGGCCCGGCCGTCGAGCAGCGCGGTTTCCAGCTCCTTGACAAACAAGCCCTTGCCGCCGACCTTGCTCAGCGAACGATCCAGGATCTGGTCGCCCAGGGTGGTCATTCCCAGCAACTCGACCTGCCAGCCCAGACGTGTTTCCAGCAGCGCCTTGACATGTTCGGCCTGCCACAGCGCCAGCCGGCTTTCGCGCGTGGCAATCACCACGCGAAGGGGGTTTAAAGAATCTGCGCGCACTCGTCACCTGTTCGTATCTGGGGGGGGGTTCTCGGATGCTAGCATGCTGCACTGCAATACAGAGCCAACAACAAGGGGACACCATGGTGACGACGGCGCGTGTTAAACCTTCCCGCGACCTGCCTGCGCAGGCCACAAACAATGAGCGTCCGCGCGCCCGTGCCAAGGACAACGAAAGGCCGCTGGTCGAAGACATCCGGCTGCTGGGCCGCATTCTCGGCGATGTGATCCGCGAGCAGGAGGGTGTGGCTGCCTATGAGCTGATCGAAGAAGTGCGCAAACTTTCGGTGACTTTCCGCCGCGACGCCGACACCGACGCCGACAAGGCCCTGAAAAAGCTGCTCAAGGGTCTGTCGGGTGACCAAACCGTCAGCGTGATTCGCGCCTTCACCTACTTCAGCCACCTGGCCAATCTGGCCGAGGACCGGCACCATATCCGCCGCCGCGCCATCCATGAACGCGCTGGCGACACCCAGGAAGGCAGCATCGAGGTCGCACTGTCGCGCCTGCGCTGGGCCGGCATCTCGCCCAAGACCATCTCAAACACGCTGGCCCATGCTTACGTGTCGCCGGTGCTGACCGCGCACCCGACCGAGGTGCAGCGCAAAAGCATCCTGGACGCCGAACGCGATATTGCGCAATTATTGACGGCGCGCGACGAGATCAAGGCCCACGCGCTGGCCGTCAACGCCACGCGCGACGCATTGACACCGCGCGAACTGGCCGCCAACGAAGCCCAACTGCGCGCGCGCGTGATGCAGCTCTGGCAGACCCGCCTGTTGCGTTTCACCAAACTCACGGTGGCCGACGAGATCGAAAACGCCCTCAGTTATTACGAATCGACCTTTCTGCGCGAAATCCCCAAGCTCTATGCCGAGCTGGAGCGTGCCCTCGGCAGTCAGCCGGTGCACAGTTTTTTGCGCATGGGCCAGTGGATAGGCGGTGACCGCGACGGCAACCCGAATGTCAGCGCCGAAACGCTGGAATACGCGCTGCGGCGCCAGTCCGAAGTCGCGCTGCGCCACTACCTGACCGAGGTGCATTACCTGGGCGGTGAACTCTCGCTGTCGGCCATGCTGGTGGACTTCACGCCCGAGATGCGAGGCCTGGCCGAGCGTTCGCCCGACATCAATGAACACCGGCTCGACGAGCCCTACCGCCGCGCACTGACCGGTGTTTATGCGCGACTCGCCGCCTCCCTCAAGGACTTGACCGGCCGTGATGCCGCACGCCATGCGGTGGCGCCGCAAAACGCTTACCTGCGGGCCGAGGATTTTCTGGCCGACCTGCGCATCATCGAAGCTTCGCTGCGCGCCAACCACGGCGGCGCGCTGGTGGCGCAGCGCCTGCACCCGCTGATCCGTGCGGTCGAGGTGTTTGGCTTTCACCTGGCCACGGTGGACTTGCGGCAAAGTTCGGACAAGCATGAAGAAGTGATTGCCGAGCTGCTGGCGGTCGCGCGCGTCGAAGCAAAGTATTCCAGCCTGGACGAGGCGGCCAAACGCGAACTGCTGCAGTCGCTGCTCAACGACGCCCGGCCGCTGCGCGTGGTGGGCGCCGCCTACTCGGACCATGCACGCGGCGAGATCGCGATTTTTGAGGCGGCGCGTGTCATGCGCCAGCGCTTCGGCGCGCAGGCAATACGCCACTACATCATCAGCCACACCGAAACCGTCAGCGACCTGCTTGAAGTCCTGCTGTTGCAAAAAGAGGTCGGGCTCATGCAGGGCACGCTGGATCAGCGAGCCACGCACGACCTGATCGTCGTGCCCTTGTTCGAGACGATCAAAGACCTGCGCAACGCCGCACCCATCATGCGCGAGTACTACGCGCTGCCAGGCATTGCGCAGCAGGTCAAGCGCAGCGGCGGCGAGCAGGACATCATGCTCGGCTACTCCGACAGCAACAAGGACGGCGGCATCTTCACCAGCAACTGGGAGTTGTACCGCGCCGAGATCGCGCTGGTTGAACTGTTTGACCAGCTCGCCAATTCCAATGACATCCAGTTACGCATGTTCCATGGCCGCGGCGGCACCGTCGGACGCGGTGGCGGCCCGAGCTACCAGGCCATTTTGGCGCAGCCACCGGGCACGGTGCGCGGGCAAATCCGCCTGACCGAACAGGGCGAGGTGATCGGCTCCAAATACGCCAATCCCGAGATCGGCCGGCGCAACCTCGAAACGCTGGTGGCCGCCACGCTGGAAGCCACGCTTCTGCAGCCGACAAAATCCGCCTCCAAGGCCTTTTTGCAGACCGCCGCCGAGCTGTCTCAGACCAGCATGGCGGCTTACCGCGCGCTAGTTTATGAAACACCCGGTTTCACCGAGTATTTTTTCAGCGCCACACCGATCCGCGAAATTGCCGAACTCAACATCGGCTCGCGCCCGGCATCCCGCAAGGCCTCCCAGAAGATCGAGGACTTGCGCGCCATCCCCTGGGGCTTCAGCTGGGGCCAGTGCCGCCTGACGCTGCCCGGTTGGTACGGCTTCGGTTCGGCCATAGCGCAGATGCTGGATGCGGACGGCACACCCGCCAGCCGCAAGGAAGCGCTGGCCCTGCTGCAAAAGATGTACAAGCAGTGGCCGTTTTTCCGGACCCTTCTCAGCAACATGGACATGGTGCTGGCCAAAAGCGACCTGGCGCTGGCCTCGCGTTATGCCGAGCTGGTCGGTGATGCGCGCCTGCGCAAAAAAATATTTAGCGCCATTGAGACAGAATGGCACCGCACGGCCGAAGCGCTGACCCTGATCACCGGCGACAAACAGCGGCTCGCGGGCAATGCTTCGCTGCAGCGCTCGATACGCCACCGCTTCCCCTATATTGATCCGCTGCATCACCTGCAGGTCGAACTGGTGCGGCGCTACCGCGAAGGCAAGGCCGATGAACGCGTGCAACGCGGCATTCACATCTCGATCAACGGAATTGCGGCAGGCTTGCGCAACACCGGCTGAACCGCAGCCGCGCGGGGCGAAAAAAACCAAGCGGGCACCGCGCAAACCGGCCCCAGCGGCCCGCTGTAGGCCCAGTCCTAGGTCAACACCAGCGCCGTCCGATGGCGGCGCGTAGCAGCGCGGCCTAACATCGAAGCAATATGGAATAACACGCCGGTATCTCGCTGCGCGGGTTAGCCATCGCCATTGCCGGAGCGCACACCATGAACACCTTCAGATTGGGGACTGACCCGTCACCCGCCCATGCCGATTTCGTGTCTACAGACGCAGCAGAACTGGCCTCCCACATGGACCATTGCGCCAGCTCGCACAGCCGTTTTTTCTTTGTGCACTCGGCGCTTCAGTCGGCACACGGCGTGCTCAGCCCGCGTATTGTCACGGTGGCGGCATTGGCCACACTGGGCCTGGGTTTGACCTTGATCCTCCTGGCATGAGGGTGTGAAAACGGTCGTCATCAACCTCCTGGAAACCCTCACTCCCTACGCCCGGAAAATACTTCTTGATCGCCGCGGCGAGATCCAACAGCCGATACGCGCTGAACTGTTCGGCGCCCGCCGTTTCGAGCAGCACGGCCGCAGCCTGGCCAGGGCGCAGGCGATTCGTCCCACCGACCGCAGCAAGTACGGGCCGCCCTTTTTTCCGCGTGTGCAGGAAAACATCACTGGTCTGCGCGAAGCGTACGACTACATCGCCCTCACCTCGCGACGCGGCCACTACGTCACACCCGCCGCCGAATGGCTGCTCGACAACTTTCACCTGATCGAGGCGCAGCTCCAGCAGATCGAAGAAGGCGTGCCGCACCGCTACTACGCGGACCTGCCCAAACTCGCGGACAAACCGCTGGAGGGCCTGCCGCGTGTCTACGGCATCGCCTGGGCCTATGTGGCCCACACCGACAGTGTGCTGGACCCCGAACTGTTCACGGCCTTTCTGAACGCCTACCAGGAGGTCAACGAGCTGACGCTGGGCGAGCTCTGGGCGCTGCCCACCACGCTACGCGTCGTCCTGCTGGAAAACCTGCGGCGCATGGCCGACCGCATCGCCCGGAACAAGGTAGCACGGGAAGTCGCGCATCTTGCCTGGGACGCGGCCGAAGTGATGGACGTACAGCACCTCGACGAGCTGCACAGCCACATGAAGCACTGCGGACTGGAGCGCAGCTACCTGACCCAGCTCTGGCAGCGCATGCCCGCCGAGCGGGTGGAGCCCGAGCCTGCGTTGGTCGCCTGGACAGAACAGCATTGCGTCGACGGACTGGGCTTGATCGGCGAGGCGCAAACCACCCAGGTCGAGGCCAACCTCACCGTCAGCAACATCATTACCACGTTGCGGCTGATCGGGCAGGTCGAATGGACCGAGCTGATCGAGCCGGTCAGTCACAGCCTGCAGGTGTTGCGCAGCCTGCCAAGTTTTTCCATGGAAAGCGAGATGACACGCCAGCAGATCACGCGGGCCATGGAGAGGCTGGCCCAGCAAAGCGGCCGGTCCGAGCGCAGCGTCGCCGAGGCTGTGCTGGCAGCGGCAACACAAGCCGGTCTGCCCGCAGTCGCGCAGACGGCGGGCTACCACCTGATCGGCCCCGGACTGCCGACGCTGGAGTCGGCGCTGCATCCGGCCACTCTGACAACCGCAACGCGTCGTACTCCCCTCAACTGGCGCGCCTGGCGGCTGCCCTTGTATGCCGCCGTCTGGATCAGCGGCACCGCATTGGCCCTTTACGCGGCCGTGCATCATTTGTCCGACTTTCACTGGACGGCCTGGGTCGCAGTGCTGTTGATGGCCTTGCCGGCCTCCGAAGCCGTCGCCGCGCTGATTCACAGGCTGGTGGCCGAATCGGCCCGCATCCAGCCGCTGGCCCGTCTCGATTTCACGGCGGGTATCCCGGCTGAACACCGCGTGCTGGTCGTTATCCCGTGCATGCTCATCTCGCCGTCGTCCAACAGCGAACTGGCGCACCGCCTGAGTCTGCACTGGCTGGCCAGTCGGGAAACCCATGCGCAGTTTGCCCTGCTGACGGACTGGGTCGATGCCGCCTCCGAACATCTGCCGGGCGACCAGGGCCTGCTCGACGACGCGCTTGAGAAAATCCGCGCATTGAACCTTCGCTATCCGGCCGACGCGGCAGAGCCCCCGCGTTTTGTGCTGCTCCATCGCCCGCGCACCTGGTGTGCCACCGAGGGTCGCTGGATAGGCTGGGAGCGCAAGCGCGGCAAGCTCGAAATGCTGCTGCGGCAACTCGCCGAAGGCTCCGCCCCGGTGTTTGCGCCGGTGGACCCGGACATGCCACTGGCCGAAGGCACACGGTACGTGCTGACGCTGGACAGCGACACCGGCTTGCCGGCCGGTTCGCTGCGCGACCTGGTATCGATTGCCGCGCATCCGCTCAACGCACCGCAGATCGACCTGGAACGCCGGCGTGTGAGCGCTGGATACGGCATCCTGCAGCCGCGCGTGGTGACACCCTTGCCGGCGCCCCATGAACGCTCACCCTTTCACGCCCTGTTTGCCGGTCAGGGCGGGCTGGACCCCTACAGCAGCGGCGTTTCTGACCTCTACCAGGACCTGTTCGGCATGGGCAGTTTCACCGGCAAGGGTTTGCTGCATGTGCAGGCCGTTCATGCGGTGCTGACCAGCCGCCTGCCCGACGGTGCCGTTTTGAGCCACGACCTGCTTGAAGGCAGCATTGCGCGCTGCGGCTACGCGGGCGACGTGGTGCTGATGGAAGACCAGCCGCACCATGCCGGCGTTGCCGCCTCGCGCGTGCACCGCTGGACACGCGGCGACTGGCAGTTGCTGCCCCTGATGCTGCAAGCCGGCC
>Ga0308009_10001328_pt1 | contig 14618 bp, 16 predicted proteins | sample Neamet127_FD_203134 | JGI IMG/M metagenome (GOLD analysis project Ga0308009, IMG submission 203134) | Marine microbial communities from water near the shore, Antarctic Ocean - #127 | ecosystem: Environmental > Aquatic > Marine > Unclassified | place: Southern Ocean | collected 2014-07-24
AACCAAGTACATTATTCACTAGCAAAGCATGCCTAAATGCTCATTTTCAACGCCATGGCCTCGCCAGCCAAACCCGACATATTTCTCGGCGCTCTCGATCGCTGAGTTACATCGCCGAGAACGCACTGCGCTGACTGGGCCACGTTGCACAGATGACCCTCAACAAGCTGCCTCGGCGACACTTAACGGCCTGGGTGTACAAGCCAAAGGGCATCAAGAACGAGCACACGCTCAATACGCGGCGCACGGAAGGTGAGGCAAGCGAACGCGAGAGTTGCCCTACCACTAACACATTTGCCGCTCTAACACTCCCTCTAACACCCCCTCCTCCTCCCCAAGGGCCAGCTGTTGAGGATCGCGACCGAGTGCGCGTTGGGCGTGCAGTACTTGCACCACGAACGCTACTGGAGCGAGGGCAACGATCTAGAGCCAGCTGGGTATCGGGAGTGCATCATCCATCGCGACTTGAAGCCGGACAACATGCTGTTGACGTTTGATTGGAAGCTGAAGTTGACGGACTTTGGGGAGGCGAGGGCGGTGAACTTGAACCAGGTGAGGAGCACAAAGAACGATGGCCGTAACGCGAGCTCAGCGACCTCCCCTTTTCAAAACACGTGTATGGCCCTTTGCTCACGCACATGTGTGGCAGACAATGACGAGCGTCGGTACGCCAATCTACGTTGCCCCCGAAGTGATGCAAGGCTACTCCTACAACGCCAAGTGCGACTCGTTTTCGTTCGGAATCTGTCTCGTCGCCATGATCCGCGCTGAAAAGGATATCCTCGAGTTCTACTTCCAGGCGCTGAGGAAGGCGATGAAGAGGAAGACGAAGCAGGGCGTGGGGATCACGATTCTAAACAGCAGAATGTATGACAAGGGGTGGCGACCTTTGTTGCCGTTGGAGTTCACGCGACCTTACCCTCGGTTGGCAGCGCTGATTCGCAAGTGCTGGTCGAATGACGCCGACGAGAGGCCGACTTTCGACGAGATTGTGAAGCAGCTCGGAGACATCGGAGAAGAGGTGAGGGGGAACGAGGAGCCAGAGGTGCAGTTCTTGTCGCGAGTGCCAGACGAGGAATATCACGAGCGGATGGAGCTAGATGGGGAGGAGGTCGACGAGGAGTTTGCTGCCACTGCAAAGTTCGTTACGCGAGCTGAGCACGACAGGATTGTCGCCGAGCTGCGCGAGAGTCTCAGGTTGGCCGAGCTAGCAGCAGTCAAGTAGAGCCACACTCAAATCTTTAACCCAGAACTAAGAGACGCGCAACTGAGTTCATGCCGCACCAGCTATTAGGGTTAGAATAAGTTAGGGATTCAATGTCGATCCCTTTACAACCTCTACGACCCTAGGAGAGTGTTCTATACCCCCAAGTTACGCCCGGACTACACGCTGACAAGTTCGGAAAACCCCTAACATAATTGGCGACATTTAAGTAGTTCCGGACCCAACTTCAACTGAGCGGTCCAGGTTGAGTTGGCCTTGGAGTTGGACTTGGAGGCGATATAGTGATCTTGGTGAAGCGAGCGTTTGCAACCGGCGCATCCCTGGAGAGTGTTATATACCCGCAAGGTACACTTGGGCTAGACGTTGACAAGTTCGAAAAATAAAATTCGGCGGAATTTAAGTTGTTCCGGACCCAACTTCGGGTTGAGTTGTAGTTGTAGTCGTAGTCGTAGTCGTAGTTGTAGTTGTAGATGTAGGCAGGGTTGGGGTTATGATTCGGTGAATCGCGCGTTTGCTGCCGGACAATCCCTGGATAGTGTTCTGTTAGGGTTAGAGAGCGTCTGACTTTGAGATAGCTGTTCTCGGTGCTCAGAAAATATCCAAAACGAATATGTTGAGACATTCCCGGAACCCGTTCTTCCTTCCTTTGCTACCCTTTTGAAAAGCCAAAACCCGGCTTACAGCGAAGCTGCTCTGCTTTTCACATCTGACTCTATCTCGGCAGTCTCCCACCTCTCCGGTCTCCACCTCTCATCACGCAAACGCGTTCTTTGTACCACCTCGACCCCAACACACCGCCGTGGGTAGCTAAACTCCCCCCCCTTCTCTCCTCTCATCATATCTCCGGGCATTAAATTCTGCACCTCCCTCTTACACATTCTACCTCCTCTACCTCCCTAATCAACCAACCTCTTTAGCCGGCGTCATGACGGACTTCATGCAACAAATTCATACATTCCGCTTGTACCTCGTGGCACTCCCGCCAGAGTAATTGGAGCAAGTTCAAACTAACAACAAGATCTTCAGTGCTTGGTGGAAGAAGGAGAGAACTATCCGCAATAAGGGGTTGTCGAAGGAGTCGTGAGCTGTTACTCAACCCATCATTCAAACACGTTGGGCGGACGCTCTAGTAGCGGCGGAATCTGTTCACTCGCTAGGCTATAATTGGCTTGTGGATAATCTGTCTGAGTGCCCACTACTTCCGGCAGGTAGGTTTTGTTCACGCCGCCTCCCCCTTTATTAAACGCGTACTCGTACATCACGACCGCGTACCCGTACATCGCGACCGGATACCCTTACATCGACCCGTACAGCGCGTCCTTCGTACACATTGTGCCCCCCCTTTGTTCACACTGTATGCTCACACTGCCGCCCGTATTAGGATCGCCTCTCTCCGCCTTCGTCGCGCACCTCTCCTTAGTTGGTCCGAACAAGCGGTACAAGCTATGCGTTATTCAGGGGGAGGCAATACCCACGCTCGTGCAATCCACAGACGCAAACGCGACTCGTACTTCGAAGCGGAGGCGCACCACCGGCAACCAAGATGGTGATTACAATCTGCAAGTTCGTGATCAAGCCGAGGACTTGGATAGGCACAATTACTCTCCTAGGCAGGTTTACATTCCCAAGAGGGACGACGAGGCTCTCGACTTCGGGTTTGAGGAACTCGTGAGGAAGTTGGGGATGTCAGACACAGCAATAGCCCGAGCCTTGAAGGTAGACAATGCTCGTTGGACCGATCTATTCAAGGCAGGTCGCGATGCGAAAGCGCTTTCTGCGACTGCTATAACCGATGTTATTGAGGGTGTACTAAAAACGCTTTCACCGTTGTCAAGGGCACCAAACCCGCTGCTCTATTCGCTTACGTAATGCACTCCAACAAGTTTGCTCGTCGCTTTCCGGGGGTTGCTTCGCGCGACGATAACTTTATGTGCAGAATACAATAGCGATGATGCAGTGACAGGATACAGGAAGAGATGCTTGGGCGGCAGGAATTGAGGAGCAGAAGAGGAAGAGGCAGCAAGACAAATAACATAATCTCAGACGGAGGACGACTATGTCCGTAAATATAATTAAAATTAGAATGCTCGCTGCTCGCCTTGACCCACAACGGTAATCGCCTCAAGCGCCAAGCAGCTCACCACCATTGCTGTCAAAGTCTTGCCGTATCCCACCGTCTCCTCCTCATTATTGTAATCCACTATAACGTAGATGTCACTCAACAAGTCCAGCATTGACACCCGTTCATCTTGAACACCTTGAAGTACTTTCCGATCGGATGGTGAACCTGGGCGCGGATCATCAGCTGCTCGAAGAAGCTCTCAAGGAAGGGGTGGCGGTCGAGTAAGGTCTGCCCAAACACATATGTGAACAAGGGGGGGCAGCGATGTGAGCAACGGGCGTATGGCGCAAAGCAATGACTCACCTGCACTGCGGGCGTCATCTTCTTCCACCTTCCAACCGCCACAGACGCCGTCAGATGGTTTCTCATCGAAGCTCCGAGGGAGTTAGCGAGCGACGTCACATCCTCGGCAGTAACTTTTACAACTGTATCACCGGCATGCCGTGAATAATTGCACGCGTCGGACGTGGTTTTTCTTCATTAAACATACCAGTAATTCTTATCTACAATCTAGTACTGGGCGTGGCAGCTGCTGCACGTAACCTGCTCCTGGTACACCGCGTGCGCCTGCTTGTGCGCGTTGTCGGCGCCGACGTGGGGCTCGCTGTGGGGCGCGAGACTGAGGAGGGGAATGACGACGCCAGAGTCCGACATGAGCTGCTTGATGTCGGCGGTGAGGTGGTGGACGTACCACAAGACGGCCTCGTGACAGTGCCCGTCGCGCCTGATGGCGTGCGCGACGTGGTCCTCGCCCTCGTCCTTGAGCAGCTCGTTGAGCGCCGCCCAGTCCTTCTCGATCTCGTCCCAGTCCTTTCTCATGCGCCTGTTGTCGTCGACCTCGTTGTAGATCTCGTCGAACTCCGCGTGCCTCGCGAGGTACAGGATAGACTGGAGCTGCTGGAGTTCCGTAACGGTCCACTCGCTGCACGCGCGGGTCTCGACGTCGCCGTCCTGCAGCCATCCGTTGAGCACGTTGCCCATGCTCTCGAAGTCGTCGCCCTTGAAGTTCGTGCGCGGCACAGGCTCGACGGCGCGGGCCTTGTCGGTCTTGGAGATGGGGAACTGCGCCTGGAACTCCTCCTCGGTCTGGGGGTAGCCCTCGTCGGTGCACTTGACCCTGAACAGAGCGCCGCCGTCCTTCTTGCACTCAGGAGGCGGGTCCTCGAACAGCGACTGGTCCTGCTCAACCCTGTTAGTGCCGCTGGGGAAGACCTGCAAGCCGTTGAACGGCTGCCACATGCGGATGATCTCGCCGCTGTCGACGGTCGACCACAGGTGGTGCGGCCCGAACGCCCAGTGCTCGAGCTCCTGCGTGGTGCCGGTGTATTCGATGCCGATCTTCTCCCTGCCGATGTAAAACATCTGGTCAGTCCAGTCGGGGTTCACGGGGTACATGAGCTTGTTTCCATCCTCCCCTCCCTCCCTGACCTGCGAGCAAATGCATTGGTGCACCCCCGCCGCGTACCACGGGAACTTGTTCACGATCCAGAAGTTCGTGTCCTTGTGAATGATCTTGCTCGTGATGTTCCCCACGACAGTCTTGGAGTTCAAGTCGAACCTAAGCGAGCCCGAGTCGCCGCCGACGTCGTAGTACTGCTGGCCGTAGTCGGCGCGGTAGCAGAGCTCGCCGACGGAGTCGTTGCTAGGAATCACCGAGAAGCAAAACGGGTCCGTCTTCTTCCCAATCAGCACCTCGAAGTACGGATCCACCATCCACTGACTGCCCCAAACGGGCCTGACGGGCGTATTAACGTCCGTCGCGTTTTTAGTAACCTCGCAAGTCGTCGGCGTGTAATCATCATCAGAGGTGGGGATGCCGCCGATGCCCTCGCAGGGCCCGCAGGCGGGGAGGTAGTCTGTGTGGTCGCAGCGGCGGGTGCGGTCCCAGTTGTGGGGGTTGCCGTCGGATTGGGAGTAGACGAGGGTGGTTATGGTCGCGAGGGCGAGGGCGATGACTTTCATGACTAGGGGCGGCGGGTTAGGGTTAGTGTTGACATTAGGGCAAGAAGCATGTGTCCGGATAAAAATATAATGGACACCTTGGTGGATCAGTGCTTGCAACAACAGCAGCTGCCTTACAATTGTCGCATCGTTGCTGCTGCACTAAGCAGCAGGACAGGGGGGCTCACGTGCGGTGAATTGGCGATTTTAGGGGCTTGTGCGGCGTGCGTGTCAGGGTATGAAAACAATAGCGAGGCTCCAACTCAGCAATGTTGGAGAGGGGGGCAGAAGGTTTCCGGGGTGGGGGTGGTGGTAGATTCCAGAAGGTGGGGGTGGTAGAGGGGGGGGGCGTTGCGGAAGTGTGAGGTGGACGTGTTGGGATGCGGCTTACAAACAATTATGTGTGAGGTAAGTAAGTGCCTAGGTATCTGGTGTATTGTCTCTAGCCTCCCCAGCACGAATCTGACGAAATGATTCATCTGGAGGCCTATGACTGAAATAAGACCCCCTAAACGCACCCTTGGGTCCTGAACCCAAGGGTGCAGAGTGCACGGTTGGGTTTGTCGTGAAACCCGACCGTGCAAAACCCAACCGTGCAAAAATGCACGGCCGACTTTGACTTCCGCAACATACTTAATGAGACCAACCCGACCATGCATTTTAGAAAAATATGCGCGGTCGGGTTTCACGACAAACCCAACCGTGCACTCTGCACCCTTGGGTTCAGGACCCAAGGGTGCGTTTAGGTGGTCTTATTCAGTGTCAGCCCATCTGGAGAGCGTCTTTGTTTCAGGGCCATTCCAAGATGTAGCAAACGCCGCCTCAAGTTTTGGTGGGGGGAAGAGACACGCTGGGTCAAAAGGTCGCCAGGGAAGGGTATGGAGTGGGCTGGGGTCGTGGGTGGAGGGGAGAGAGCGTACGTGATGACCGGAATAGCCCGTAATAGCAGTGCTTATATAAGGGGGGAGGAAAGGGTCGATCGTAGGGCCATTTCCCAAAAGTAGACGGTACCGTCTACTTTTGGGAACTACTTTTGGGAATGAAGTACCCCAAATCGTCTACTTTTGGGAATGCCCCCTTTGTTTCAAGCGGTAGCTTTGCGTGGGGCGATTTTCTGATAACATCTGTCATTTGCTGGAGACCGCCGTTAGCTGCACCAGAGACTCTGATGCAACAGCCATCAATTTGTCCATCGCCCCCTAACCTAACCAAACACGACGTCGTCTGGACTGGATATACCCGCGGCTTACGGCCCTACCCCCCTTCAGACCACCCCAGTTTCTTACTATTTCTTAGCTTTTGATCCACATGGGATAAGTTTCGAACGGAGGGAGATAGAAGAGCGGGAGTTGTTCGAGCGTCGGTACCAGACCGAGCCTATTGTCTATGGTTGATGGCGATGTTGTACACCGACGTCATTGCCCCCGTTAATTACAATTATTTGTCTCAAATGGAGAGCTCCGGGAGCCAAACAGGCAGACTATGGTTTAGCCACGGCCGCAGCGGCTGCTATGGACGAGCTATTGGAGCTGACGGCTGCCTCTCGCGTCTACCTCGAGTTACCCCCCAAAACATGAACTGGACGTACCAAGATTGAGCGCCCGTGTCCCCCTCCCCACCCTCCCCACTATCTCATGTAAAATGCAGTAAGCTGGATCATGGCATAAGTCGGGAACGGGAGGCGCTAGAAGAGTCGGACCTTTTTGGGAGCATATAAGGGGTGCATCTGAGTAGATATACGTAATGGTGATGTGTTTGAGTAAGGTCTTGACGACATTTATTACAATATTTTGTATCATCCGGGAGACATTTGAGAGCTCAGGAAGGGGGGCATGCGCCGTTTTGGGTCAAACTGATGGGAGCTGCTAGTCAGGTTGTCCCCTATATACGCTGTGTGTGGCGTGTAAGTTAGGAGATAATGTAATATACGTGCTATTGTGATGAACACAAACAGAGGAATCTGGGAGGATGAGGAGGCTTTTCTTGGGCCTTTCAGTGCTGATTGAACTGCTTCTTGAGGTTGCTGACCGGACACCCTTTCGTCTTCGCCAACCAACTGCGAATCTGAGACGCCGGGCAGAGTGAATTTGCGCAACTCGCTGAAGCTCGTGCCGAACATTCTCTCGTAACCTAATCTACCACTAATTACTTGCGCACCTCATTGAACAACACGACCGCGCATTCCTCTCCTCCCACGAACACATCACCCGGCAAGCCGAGCATCTCCTCGCATGCGGTCATGTACATAGGCACTTCCCCGTACAAGGACTCGTAAATTGCGGTCAGAGTATCGCAGCCCGTCACACAAATCTCCCCTCCTCTTCCCGCTCATGCCACTGGCACCACCCTCACACCTACAAGGTCACCTTCCCTCACCTCCTCCTCTGCCCTCGTAAACACTTCCACGAGTCGCTTCACACTCCCCCTCCTCGCCCCCATGTTTTCCCGGTATCTTCTCGCCTTATCCAACCTCGCCCTTTCCTTCACGTCCGTGATCCATTCTTCAGGCACCTTACTCTGCCACGCCAAATCAAACCAATCCGGCTTCTCCTCCTTCCACCTCCACCAGTTCGCCTGCACCCACTCCTTCACGTCTTCCCGTATCGTCTGCCACTGTGCCTTGTTATTCTCCATCACTTTCGACTTCAACTCGTCATTCGCCCCCTTAACAAAGTAGTCCATCGTACGCGCTTTTCCAGTCGTCGTCGTGACGAAAGTGAGCCGGTACTCCTTCTTCATCAGCAGCAAGAACACCCCGAACACCACCACCCACCCCCCGCTCAAAGACCCGACCAGTGTCCACGCCACTCGCTCCTCAATCTCAAACGCTGCTGAATTGTCGTCAGTTTTGATGAGCGCCACCTCCTCCTCATTATCCGCATAATAGACGAACACGCTCCCGAAGCTAGCCAGCAGCGCCAAGAGCATGTTCACGGTCCAGTACAACCCGCCAAGTTCAGCATCTCCACGGAACTGGATCACGCCCGTAAAATCAACTATCGTCTTCACCATCACTCTAACCACCAAGCTCATACACAGTCCACCGACGCCGTCGACTGGGACCCAGTAATGGAAATCCCCCCTCGCCACCTTCTGCAGCAAATACAGCGCCATGTCGCCAGCCATATAAATCGCCAAGTACCTCTTGTTCACGAGCATGAGCAAGGCCGCACTGAACGCCCTCACCACCAGCAGCAGCGCGCCATTCAGCGTCATGAACACCAGTAGCAAAAGCCTAGCGATCCCCTCGTCTGGAATGTAGCCGTAGAAATCAGGCGACTTCTTCCTATTCTCCGGGTCCGTATCATAGTCGTAACTAATCGTTCCAGAGGCGAAACCCGTAGTCAGCGCCGAGATCACCACACTCGTCACTGCCTTCGTAGACGTATCTCCCACCTTCAATACCACGTACATCTGCAGCAAACACCCAGGTATACTCTCGCACACCATCTCCACACACTTCGTGAACGCAAGTTCAGTCTTAGCATCAAACACGTGGTGCTCCTCCATCTTCTTTCCTGAACAGACAGCGGCGGCATCCCTGTTGTTAGGCCAAAAACACGGTGTGAGCAGAGGTGGCGGCAGCGTGAACAAAGGCGGCCCACACCTTTCAGAACGACTCTTCCATTCCTTCCATGTTCGCTCGCTGTAACTCGCTCGCTGTAACTCGCTCGCTGTAACTCGCTCGCTGTAACTCGCTCGCTGTAACTCGCTCGCTGTAACTCGCTCGCTGTAACCCGCTGGCCTGTTTTCTCACCAAGGTGCTTTCAAGCCCGTGATCACCACCAACATCTCCTTCGCCATCACCCACGACTTCTTCCGATTCTGCAGAAACACCAACCCCAACTGCAGCACCATGCTCCCCGCCAGCATCATCATCAAACTGTTCCCGTACCCCCTCGTCTCCTCCTTCTCCATGTACCCCACAATAACTACAACGTCCGTGACAATATCAAGCACACTCAAAGTAGCGCCCGTGCACACCCTCCACATGAGCCCCCACGGCGCCGTCTTCATGACTTCCTGCGCCACCTCCAGCAGCATGCTCTCCACCCAATCATACCTCTCGAACAACTCAACCATGCTCCGGTTCTGCATCTTCCACTGGTGCAACCCTGCAAGCGCCGTCTTCCTCTGCTTCAGCGCTGGCATCAAGCTCCGTCCGATCTTCCTCGCCTCCTTCTCACTCAAGCACTCCAGCTTCGTGCTCACGCTCCCCGACCTCACCCACTTCCCCCTCACGACCTCCTCCAGGAACCCGACCAGCCAGTCGAACTCGACACTCAGTTCTTTCAAAGCCCGATGTTTCCCCACTACATCCTTCACTTTCCGCCACGGCTTCTTTCCCTTCTCCGTCCCCGGGTGCATCAGCCGCACGCCCAACGCCTTGCCGTCATCCGCGTCGTAGTCCTCCAGCTTCCTCAACTCCTGGAAGTGCTCTTGGATCTCCGTCACGTAGCAGGCACTTGAGCCCACGTACGAATTTGTCAACCACGTCGGCAGCGAACCACCAAAGTCGATCTGCAAGACGTATTCAACAGTTGTCTCCTTGTCGTTCTTCCTCTGGATCCTCATGGCGCTCGGGTACTTTCCTCGCACCACCCTTTCCTCGCGAGATTTGATCGATGCAGGCAACACGCCACTCAAAGCTCTCCCAACGCCAGAGAAGCTGCTCTGAATCCGATTCTCGCTCTCCTCTGGAATGGTCACGAGCAAGAATCCTTCATCCTCCTTCTTCCACACATACCTGCTCAGGAAGTCTCGATCGGCGATGATCTTGGGGGTCCGCTTCTTGTTGTATACGAGCTTGTTATGCCCGTTGGCCTGCTCCTCCAAGCTCCTCTCCAGGTCGTCCTCGCGCCGTGCCGAGCGCCTCACCGCGTCCCACATGAACGCGAGCACCTCCTCCGGGCTCGCCCTCACAGTCGTGGTCGCCCGTCCCCACGCACGACTGCCCTTCTTCTCAAACGCGATCTCAGCAGTCGTCAGCGGCGAGGCCATCTTCAAACTCTTCGCCTCGCTCCCTTCAGACACCACGAATTGCTGTTCGCCTCTGAACAAACACACCCTCTCGTAAGTGCCATATACAGTATCGTGCTCTGCTATCATCTTCATGTTCTCCGCCCTCACCGCCCCGTCAACTTCAAGGCTCTTATCAAACTGCCGCCTCAACAAACTAACGCCGATGAGCTGCTGCACGCCCAGCCTTCTTACTGCGCTCTGCGGGATATACCCGCCCAAGTCCACTCGCATAGTGACGGTCATCAAAGTCTGATCCACCCTCCCCACCTTCTTGAGCCTCTTGAACACCCACATGCAGGCGAACTTGACCTTAGCGAAGCTCGGATCGGCGGGATACTCCTCGTTGTTGTCCAGTGTCTCGCAGCTGAGTGCCATCTCCTCCTTCCTCTCGTCCTTCCACTTCCAGACGGACCGCACCAACCACTCGCGAGGCTGTGCTCCCGGAAAGTCGAGGCGGCGGACCATGTGGAAAGTGCTACTGTGGGCGTTGACCCTCACAAGGGAGCGCTCCAGTCCTTTCTCCTCGAAGTGGCGCTGCTGTTCACCGCGACTCATCTTCGCGGTCTCGAAGGCCGCACAGTCCTCTACAGTCGCGTCTACCGTCGCACTCGCCCGTAGCAAGCTTTCCCCGTCGTCGAGCGCCCACTCCATCTGCACGAAAACGTCGGGAGACTCAAGATCTTGGAACTTGGCGTCGCCGAGCGCGTTGAAGTAGCCGAGGCTGAGGTTCAGCGTCGCATTATCTTCCCGCGAGTAAGTCTGCTGATTTTTCGTCATCACCTTGGCAAGCTTGGCGCGCTCGGCTGCGTCAATCTCGTCGTCGCGCTGGACTTCCGTTCGCAGCTCGTTTGCGACGCTCAAGGTTCGCACGATTTCGTTCCGCATTGCCCACGGCGGGAGGTTGCCCTCGCCGCTCCACTGCACGGTGAACGTGACTCTACTGGCGCGAGTGCCGCCTTCTCTCACGTCTTCTAATCTGATCAGTCCGGTGAGGTGACCTCGGATGACGCGGAAGGACTGCCCGTAATCCACCTTGCCCACTTCTTCTGACGTAAGCGCAACGTTGAGGCTTGGGTTGAAGTTGTCGGCCTTCATGACGCCAAGGGAACGCACGACATACTCGCGGTTGGTGAGGCGGAACGGGGTTTTGTGGATAGTCGCCACGGTGCGGTCGTGGACGGAGCGGTCGTTGAGCGTCACGTGGGCGAGGTCACCGTGCTCAAGGTGGTGTCTTGTGCGCTCTCTACCCGCGGCCACCATGAACCACGCGTAAGCCTCCTCTATGCCGCAGTCGACGACGGTTTGTGCCTCGGCGAGTACAATTGGGTTCTGGCCTGCCACAGTGGGTTTGTACTGCATCCCCATGGTCACGAAGGGGGAGGGGGTGGGGAGGTCGAGCCAAGTGGATTGCTTCGAGCGCAGGCCGAGAGCCGAGCGGACCGAAGCGCCCGCAGCTTTCCGCCGGCGGCGTGCAGAACTGCGAACAGACCCGCGTTCCGACCCGCGTGTCGACCCGCGTGTCGACCCGTGTGTAGTGCCACGCACAGAGCCGCGAACGTTGTCACGTTTTAGAGAGCCAGGAGAGCCAGGAGGGGCACTCGGATCCGCACCTTCCTCTAGCGCGCGGCTCTGCCGGTACAGAAAGAGCTGCTCGGATGTCAATTCGTCTTCTTCAGGAATGTCCAATTTACCAAGTGTCGCTCGCACTTGCCCATCGACGACCTTCCCGTTTCTCGCGAACTTGTCCTGCATCCTGTGGACGGTGGAGAGGGTGCTCTTGATGCGAGTGTTGAGTACGGCTTGGGGCAGGGACCCGCCGAGTTGCGCCTGGACGAGGTACGTGACCTGGCAGACTGAGGGCCACACACATGTGTGAGCAAAGGGGCTGCGGTGCGGACAAAGGGCAAGAGTTGGAGGTCTGAGACGGTCGTTTTAAGCCGGTGGTCTCGCACGCTGTTCTCGCGCTAGTTCCGCCGCTCGTCCCGCCGCTTGCTTACCTTCGGGCGCGAGCGGCTTGATACGCCAGAAGCCTTTCACCGTGCCGCGGACAGCCTGGGCAGCAGCGGCATTGCCGTCGAGAGCGTTGTTGATCTCGACTGTGGCAATGTTGAACCGCTTGTAGTCACCCATGGGAGCGAACGCCATGGTGAAGGACTCGTCGGGTTCTTGACGCCAAACGAACCACGTCGAGAACACGCGCGAGGAGAAGGCTAGCCCGAAGTTCACCATGAACACTCTGAGCATGCTGTGGGAGTCCGGTGAGAAGACGACCTTGTTGAGAGTGTCTGCCCCTTCCTTCTCAACGTGGCGCTTCATGTGGTCGTACGAGTGTTGGTTCCAGAGGTAGGAGAACACGCGTGTGTGCGAGGCATCGACGGTGGTGACGGCTTTGCCCCACACGGACGAACCGTCGTCGTCAATCTTCTGGAAGTACGCGACGGGGGAAGCGACGGTGTTGGAAATGCGCTTCCAACCATCTGTTCTGGCACCTATGAGGTCCATCTCGAGCTGTTTCGTAAGTGGTCGTCTGTCGAAATGCTGGTTATCGAAGATTAGGGAGGTGTCAACGAGGGCGGACTCGTGGTGCTGTATGGGCGGAGAGTTGGGGATGGTGGACTCGAAGTGGGCGTACCTGCGAGCGAAGCGAGCGTGAGCGAGGGCCACACACATGTGTAACAAAGGGGGGGGCGGTGTGAACAAAGGCATAGCGGTGTGAGGGAAGCAAAACGAAGCGAAGCGGTGCAGCGGGGGGGTGCTCTCTTGAGTCAGCGCTCGGTTTCATTTGGGAGGAACAAGGCGCTAGTGAATCCAGGTTGTGCGAGCGAGTCCAGGTTGCGCGAGTAAATGAGCGGCGAGCGAGGGCCACACACATGTGTGAACAAAGGGGCGGGGGCGGTGTGAACAAAGGGGCGGGGGCGGTGTGAACAAAGGGGCGAGCGAGGGAATTCGCGGCGAGCGAGGGAATTCGCGGCGAGCGAGGGAATTCGCGGCGAGCGAGGGAATTCGCGGCTTGAGCGCGCGAGTAACGAACGGCTCGCTCGGGAATTCGCGGCTTGAGCGCGCGAGTAACGAACGGCTCGCTCGGGAATTCGCGGCTCGCGTCTCGTAAACTCGCCACTCTCGCTATTGTTGATGGATGAATGTCGACTTGTTTCCTCTCGCTTCGTTCGCGCACTTACATGGCGGCATCTACCTCGTCGTATCTTGCGTACTTTTTGTGGAGCGCGGGGATCAGGTCGAGGAGGTGGTCGAGGATCGCGGTGACGGTGGCCGAGGGAAGGTACGTGGTGGTGTTCTGAGGTTTGGTGGGGCGCAGAGTCTTGAGCACCGTCTTCATGTTGCCGAGCGCAGGCTTGACTGTGCGTGTTGTCGCCTTCTTCGTGCCCGCTTTCGTCCCGGTGGCGGCAGTGTCAGTAGAACGAGCGTCGGCGGGTGTGATCCAGTTATAAGGCGCGTCGTCCGGGGCTTCTGCGGCAAGATCAATCTTCGCACGCGCGCTATCCCGCGCCTTGTTCGCTGCGGCCATACGTCCAGCCAAGGTCAGCGGCGCGGGCTCGGCATTGGTGGGCGTTGTAAGTTGGGGTTGGTCCGGGGCAACAGCAACCTCGGCAACAGCGGGTTCTGGTGGTTTTTGGCCCTCAGCCTTCACAGTGCGCACCGTCTTCATGAGAGTATTCAACCTCTTAATACCGCTCGCTGCACTCTTAACCACGCTTCTCTGTTTCCCAACCCCATCATCCTCAGCAACGCTCTCGAACGTCGCAGTGACGCTCGCACATTCGTACGGGCTTGGGGTTATCGTTACGGTGCCAGTGACATTCGCGCGGACGGCGGCGCGTTGAGTGGACGGGCGGGCGTCGGAGTCAGAGAAGGGTGTGTCGTTCGCGTTACCTACGGTGGTACCACTGGTAGTACTTGTGTCGGCGGTTGTGGTGAATGTTATGGTGGTGGAAGCTGGGAAGGACGTGGAAGAGGGGGAGGACGTCGAAGTCAGGTTGAGATTGAAGGAGATTGCGGCCTTGATGGGGCGATTAGAAGGCGTGTAGCCGACGGTTATGATGTGTGTGAAGGCGTGGGTGGTGGACATGGTGTCGGTGGATAACATGTCGGTGGACGCGGTGTCGGTTTGGGGCCCTGTGTTGTTGGTGCATAGAGCTGGTAGGTTTTGTCTGATATCTCTCTCAATAGTCGCACGACGTGTTCAAGTGGGGCCTGTCGAGGTGGATGTCGTGGGCCAAGATGGAGTACACCTGTGAGGTGTACGGCCTCTTCGCAGCGTACATCAACCAGGGCGCCGACACTGGGATA
>Ga0308009_10001335_pt1 | contig 14533 bp, 12 predicted proteins | sample Neamet127_FD_203134 | JGI IMG/M metagenome (GOLD analysis project Ga0308009, IMG submission 203134) | Marine microbial communities from water near the shore, Antarctic Ocean - #127 | ecosystem: Environmental > Aquatic > Marine > Unclassified | place: Southern Ocean | collected 2014-07-24
TTCTATTGTTTAGGTAAATGTGTGTCATAGCTACACAACTCTGGTGTTTATATGAGTATGTGTTTAGTCCAAATTTAATAATTTCAGATGATTTGCTGCATGTGATTGTAGATTTCTGTATCTATTGAATTTATGTCCGAAATATGAATACACTAAAAAATAAAATATAGATTCCTGTCCTGATGCTTTCTATTGTATAAAGGAACAATCACATATTTTAAATACCTTTGAGCTATGCAAGTAAACCTACAGAAGAAAGAATTTCTTGACTTATTTCAAGAAGTGACTAGTCAAGGAAAGTTCGTCAAATTAACACTGAGTAAGGTTTTTAAAGCTCAAGAAGATTTGAAGAATATATATATTGTTCCCGTAGAAATTAAAGCGGAACAAAAGCTGTCTTTTACTTACAGATTTAAAACGCAAGACCAGGTTAAGAACTACGCCCTGGAGGAAGCAATGCTTTTACTCTCCGATTTATTGGGTGCTTCATTCTTGCAAGCTTTATTGGTGAGTACTACTTCAGAATGCCAATTATTGATTAGCAAAAAAGGAAAGTTTAAACTTCTGAATAAAATGAATAATACAGCTTCAAAAGCCAATTCTCATAACAAAGAAAAAAATTATCTTATTTCTAGCAACAACAATATTTACTTGCAAAAACTAGGTGTTTGCGATGCAAGTGGTCGTGTTAAAGACAAGCAACAAGATAAGTATCGTCAGATAAACCGTTATGTTGAGCTCATGAGTAGCTGGTTCGCTAAAATAGACACGAGTAAAAAATTACAAATAGTAGATATGGGTTCTGGTAAAGGATATTTAACCTTTGCATTATACGATTATCTACACAATCAGCTTAAGCTTGATGTTGCTATTACTGGGGTAGAGTTACGTGGGAACCTAGTAGATTTATGCAATTCTATTAAAACGGAATGTGGTTTTGAGAATTTAGAGTTTATTTCTAAAGACATCAACGACTTTACTTCTGAAGAAATAGATGTTATTATTGCTCTACATGCATGCGATACAGCTACCGATTTGGCTATTTATAAAGGAGTAAAAGCCAATGCCGAACTTATTGTGTGTGCTCCATGCTGCCATAAGCAAGTACGTAAGGATATGGGAACGAGTGAGACTTTTAAAGCGATAACCAAGCACGGTATTTTCGAAGAACGACAAGCAGAAATGCTTACTGATGCAATTCGTTCTTTATTAATGGAGCGCGAAGGATATACCACCAAAGCATTCGAGTTTATATCGAACGAGCACACTCGTAAAAACGTGATGTTGGTAGGTCGGAAACTAAAAGAGTCTGGCGATGCAGAATCGATAAATCTAGAAATAAAAAACTTAAAAGAGTCTTTTAAAATTGAAAGACAAGAGCTAGAAGATTTATTGAATTAATTTAAACCAATTTTAAATAAATCTCTCTACAAATCCATGCATCTGTGGCAGCATAGTCTATTTGTGCCTGCGATAATTGTTCTAATTCCCAGTTTGAAACTTGTTGTCTTTTAGAAATTCTAATTCCCAAAACCAAAGCCGATAATTTTTTTGCACCAATACTTTCGAATCCTAATTTAGGAGCTAAAAGGTTAAGGTCTACAACAGATTTATCTGTAAAAGGAATGATTTTTTTAAGGTCTTTAAGATCATCAAAAATAGCAATTCCTATTTTTTTAATGGCTTCGTTGGTAAATATGTCTGCCAAACGTTTGCTCATTTTCACCTTTTTAAGCCTAACTATATAGGCTTTCTTATCAGTTGAAATCTGTAGTAAGGCAACCGTATTCATCTGTCCTTTTCTAAAGGAAGGTTTTGTTTCGGTGTCTATCCCTATAATTGCACATTTTTCAATTTCAGAACAGGCTTTTTCGAGTTCTGCATCTGTATCTACGAGTATTGTTTCGCCATTATACTTATCCAGTTCGAGTAAATTAATATCTTCTTTGGCTATAAATTTTTTGTATTTTTCTGCTTTATTCATGTATTCTATTGGGTATATATTTTTTGTTTGATCTAGGTAAATCCTCCGTTTTGGTTGGTAAAAGACTTAAGTCTGGCTGCCCAGCATCAATCCATGCCGAATACCAAAAAGAACCTACTGCGAGTATGGCTCTTTGCAATCTTCGTTCCACCATTCCATCAAGAATTGTATTATAGTCCGAAATAAATTCTGTGCTGTAAGCTTCTTTGATTTTACCGTTTTTTGCTGACAAGCGGAATTTTGAATCTTCTCTATAATCGTTACTTATTTTTTCTTCTAAGTTTAAGGTCGCGTCTAATAGTGAAAAACTTTCTTCTATAAGCTCCCAAGAATATTCTAAGGAATTTGGTAAATATACTGCTTTCCCAATATAGTATTCGTAATCAGACGAAAAGGCTTCAGGGATTCTACTTTCCCACAATGCATGAATCCCTTTTTGGTTGGTAAACTGTCCGTTGTAGTTGTAAGTTGTATGTAGTGGTACGCATGCGTCAGAAATATAATGTCCCAAATCTGCTGCGTGACGTATAACTTGCTCAGTGGAGCCACTATCCATAGCCCATACCAAATTTTTATATTCCCAATTGATAATCCAAGGTAAAATACCCCGACTTTTTAAAGTATCTTCTGTGAATTTTTCTTTCGCATCAAACCATTTCTCTGGCACCGAATCAAATGGAGAAACACCGTATAGGTCTATGTCAATATAATGCTTACATGCTTCTGTAGTGTCTGTATAGCGTCTTTTGTCGGCTTGTACAGATCGATCTGTAAGTTCGTTTGCATGTACCTGAAAGAATGCGCTTATTTCTATTGGTAGGGTGTATGTGGCATGTTTGTGAATAGTTTTATGGGCATGAAATCCCCATGAACTGATCACAAACAGTACGATTATAAAAAAACTATATATTTTGAGTCTTAGCATTCATCTATAGCCACTAATATATCCCCTTTTAATACAGGTATTTTGGTGGTTTGATTAATTTTTAAACAGAAGTGAATATCGGAGTCGATGTTTAATTTAGCCAACCTTTTACGGTGAGAAGAATTGTCTAAAAATGCAAATAGATCATCTTGTCCTTTTTCCCACAATACTTGTGCTGCTTGTGTTGCATCGCAAGAGTTGTCGTACAAATTACTATCTACTAAATTTTGAGCTAGTGCACCTGCAAAAAGAGTATCCTCTAAATTGAATTTGTCTTTCCAGCCCGCGCAAAAAATGATTACGTCTCTATCTTGATTGATCAGCCATTTAGAAATAGCATCTAAATTAAGTAAAGAACCAATAACTACTTCGTGGTCTTTTTTAGCTATGCTAATAGATTTAGTCCCATTAGTGGTTGTCATCACTATGGTTTTTCCACTCATGTCATGATCTAAATAAGCCTGAGGAGAGTTGCCGAAATCGAAACCTTTTACTGGAGCTCCGTTTCTTTCTGCTGCTAAAACATACTCTGGGTTTGTGCTTCTGTACTCTAGCGCTTCTTCTACGGTACTTACTGGAATCATTTTATTAATCCCTTTTTCAAAAGCAATACACATGGTAGAAGTAGCCCTAAGCACGTCTACCACAACCACAATACTTTTACGATCTGCATACAAGTCGAATAGCGCTGGGCTCATACAAACCTGAAGATTCCTTTTAGTCATATTATGCTTTGTAAAATGGAAGTGTTACTACTTTCGCTTTTAGTTGTTTCTTACGTACTGCAATATAAATCTCTGTTCCAGCTGTAGCCATATCTTTAGGGATATACGCTAAACCAATTGCTTTTTTAAGGCTAGGAGCCATGGTTCCGGAAGTAACATTTCCAATTTTTTCTCCTTCGTGATTTACTACATCGTAACCCTGTCTAGGAACTCCTCTGTCTATTAATTCAAATCCTACTAATCGTTTTGTGATTCCAGCTTCTTTTTGCTTTTGTAAAAAGTCCGAATCAACAAAGTCGTTGGTAAATTTAGTAATCCATCCTAATCCAGCTTCAAGAGGCGAAGTAGTGTCGTCTATGTCATTTCCGTATAAACAAAAGCCCATTTCTAAACGTAGTGTGTCTCTTGCTGCTAATCCTACAGGTGTAATGTTACAGTCTTTTCCAGCTTCAAAAATGGCTTTCCAAATTTCTTCGGCATCATCATTCTTAAAGTAAATTTCAAATCCACCTGCTCCTGTATATCCAGTTGTAGAGATGAGTACGTTTTCTTTTCCTGCAAAGTTTCCTTTTTGAAAAGTATAGTATTTCATGTCTGAGATGTTCATCTCAGTAAGGCTTTGTAAAGCTTTAGCCGCTTTGGGTCCTTGAACTGCTAATAAAGATGTTTCTTCAGAAATGTTTACCATTTCTACTCCAGCAGTATTGTGTTTAGAAATCCAATCCCAGTCCTTGGCTATATTAGATGCATTTACTACTAAGAAATAGGTTTTTTCATCCATTCTGTAGACCAATAAATCATCTACAATTCCTCCATTACCATTCGGTAAGCAGGTATACTGAACCTTTCCATCAACTAGTTTGGAAACATCGTTAGAGGTAACTTTTTGCACCAATTCGAATGCTCCTTCTCCTCGGATGATAAATTCTCCCATATGGGAAACATCAAAAACACCTACATTCTCTCTAACAGAGAGGTGTTCTGCGGTAACACCCTCATATTGAACGGGCATGTTGTATCCTGCAAAAGGGACCATTTTAGCTCCTAGTGCTTCGTGTATATGACTTAATGCTGTATTTCTCATCTTATAAATTTTGCTATGGCAAAAGTAAAGTATATTTTTTTCCCCACTAAATTTAGCTACTTAAAAGTTTATGCAAGAATAGAATTAGGTAGTTAAGAATTTGATGTTTTAGAATAATTCGAGCATTTTGGTTTTCCATTATTATGTTTTCCCAAAATGAAACAGTATTTATTCTTAGTCATAAAAAAAGCCCACCGAAAATCGGGGGGCTTTTTTTATCGTGAAAGAGTTTATTACTTTGCGTAATTAACTGCTCTCGTTTCTCTTATTACTGTAACCTTAACCTGTCCTGGGTAGGTCATTTCGTTTTGTATTTTTTGAGATATCTCAAACGATATAGCACCTGCTTTTTCGTCACTTACTTTTTCGCTTTCTACAATAACACGTAACTCTCTACCTGCCTGAATAGCGTAAGATTTAAGTACTCCTGGATGTGCCAAAGCAAGGCTTTCTAATTCTTTTAAACGTTGAATATAAGATTCTACAATCTCTCTTCTTGCACCAGGTCTAGCACCCGAGATTGCATCACATACCTGTACAATAGGTGCGTAAAGATTCGTCATCTCAATTTCATCGTGATGGGCTCCAATAGCATTACAGATGTCTGGCTTTTCACCATATTTCTCAGCAATTTTCATCCCTAAAATAGCGTGTGGTAATTCAGGTTCATCATCTGGAACCTTACCAATATCGTGTAATAAACCGGCTCTTTTAGCTGCTTTAGGGTTTAGTCCAAGCTCAGAAGCCATAGTAGCACATAAGTTAGCTGTTTCTCTACTGTGTTGTAATAGGTTTTGCCCATATGAAGAACGGTAACGCATACGTCCCACCATTCTTAGTAGCTCTGGATGTAAACCATGAATACCTAAGTCGATACAAGTACGTTTTCCTGTTTCTACAATTTCGTCTTCTAATTGTTTCTTTGTTTTAGCAACGACCTCCTCAATACGAGCAGGGTGAATACGACCATCGGTTACAAGTTTATGAAGTGCTAAACGTGCAATTTCTCTACGTATAGGATCGAAACAAGAAAGTATGATAGCTTCAGGTGTGTCGTCTACTACAATCTCTACTCCAGTAGCAGATTCTAATGCTCTAATGTTTCTACCTTCTCTACCAATAATTCTACCTTTAATATCATCGCTTTCGATATTGAAAACAGATACCGCGTTTTCTACAGAATGTTCTGTTGCTACACGTTGTATGGTTTGAATTACAATTTTCTTAGCCTCGTTGTTGGCGGTAAGTTTTGCTTCTTCTATAGTGTCTTGAATTAAAGACATTGCTTCTGTCTTAGCTTCTGCTTTTAGGGCGTCTACTAATTGAGCTTTTGCGTCTTCGGCACTCATTCCAGAAATAGTTTCTAAAGCTTTTACCTGTCTTGCATTTGCTTTTTCTAACTCTTCTTCTTTGCGCTCAACAATTTCTTGTTGCTGTGTTAAGTTCTCGAACTTATTGTCGAGTTCTTTCGCTTTTCTTTTTGAATCTTCTAGTCTTTGATTGAGTTTCGTGTCTTTCTCTTTCGCTTTAGATTCTAATTCATTCATTTTGCGATTACGGGTGTTAATCACCTTTTCGTGTTCGCTTTTAAGTTCTAAAAACTTCTCTTTAGCTTGTAAGATTTTATCTTTTTTAAGCTGTTCTGAGTTCTTCTTTGCATCATCGAGTATAGTATTCGATTTTGATGCTATGGATTTACGCATTAGTGTAGATGCGATGATGTAACCTAAAACTAAGGCTACAACTCCTACTACACTTGCAGTTATTTGTATTTCTGTCATGTTGTGTTTAATTTATATAAAAAAAAGAAACCCGCACTAATTCTGTTTATTAAACTCCGGTGTAAGTACGGATGAACCGACCATCAAATAGCAAACGTCCACTGACACCCGAAGGACCCGAAGGTTGAGGCTTGTTTTTTAAGTGACGAATCAAATTCAATAATTTTCATGTTGAGTTTAACAAATGTTGAATTAATACGGGAAACTAAATACTAGTTTGTTATGTTAAAGAACGGTTTAGCAATGCGGTAATATCTGCTTCTAATGCTTCTATATCGTTTTCTAGCTCTGGCTCGTTAGTTAAAGTGTCACCTTTAGCTTCTTCAACCTTACTAGAGAGTTGTAAAGCGCACATAGCTAACAAGTCTTGCTTGTCTTTTACGGCGTAATTTGATTCAAATTGCTTTACTATAGCTTCAATTTTAGAAGCAGCCTTACGGATATTTTCTTCTTCCTCTCTGTTAATAGTTAGGGGATATACTCTCCCAGCTATCGATACTTTGATTTTAAGTTTATCCATTTTAGCTATATCACTGATTTAGCTGTGCTATACATTTATCTATTCCCCGTATAAGTTCGTTAACTTTATGCCTCGCTTCAGTACTACTCAATCCAACTTCAGTTAGCGATTTGGCATTAATAATTAAGTCCCTTTCCTCTTTGAGCGCATTAATTCGGTCAATCTTGCGTGCCAATTTCTCTTGGAGATCTTGGTTTTCTCTTTCTAGGTCTACATTTTTAAGTTTCAGATTATCGAATAAAGAATTCAATTTCTGAACTTGAGAACGTAAATTTGTGAGTTTTGTACTTAATCGATTCATTAATTATTGCAGCATCAATGATACAAATATAGTTAATCCCATCTAAAAACACCATTATTTAAAACACTAAAAAAACCTTCGCTTCGTTTTAGTCAAAAGTTTTGATAAATCGCCGAATAATTTACTTTTGCATAGAAATATAAAAGTTTGAGATTGAATGAATTGTCTTGCTAAGCATCTTATAGCCATTTTAGTTTTGTGCTCACTTGCCGTGAATGCCCAAAACCCTTATTCTAAAACTAATTTTAGAGCTCCATTAGATATTCCATTGGTTTTGGCAGGGACTTTTGGAGAACTACGTTCCAATCATTTCCATGCTGGAATAGATATTAAAACAAAAGGGATGGAAGGTTTTCCTGTGCTCGCTATTGACAGCGGATATGTGTCTAGAATTAAAACGCGTCCTGGGGGTTATGGTAAGGCTTTATACCTTAACCATTACAATGGGTATGTTTCTGTATATGCTCACTTGCAGGGTTTTCAGAAAAACTTAGCTTCCTATTTGTTGGGAGAGCAGTACAATAGGCAACAATTCTCGGTAGATTTATTTCCAGACATAGAGCGGTTTAAATTCTATAAAGGAGACACGATTGCTTGGACAGGAAATTCGGGTGGATCTACTGCCCCACATTTACATTTTGAAATCCGAGATGCAAGAACCCAAGAAACGATTAATCCTTTATTGTTTGGTTTTAAGGTAAAAGATACCACCCCACCCACCTTAAAAAATTTACATATTTATCCTTTGAGTCAGCAAGCAACTATTAATGGAGTTAGTGATACTTTACGTTTGCCAATTCGAAAAGTATCAGCACGTAAATACCGTATAGATTCCATGAATATTGTGGTAAATGGACCCGTCGGTTTTGGTATCGATGTATTCGATAGGCTTGATAATGCACCCAATAAAAATGGAATTTTCAGTATTGAGTTTTTTGTTGATTCGAACTTAGTTTACAAGCATAAAATGGAGCGTTTTTCTTTTTCCGAAACGCGTTATATAAATTCATTTATGGATTACCACGCCAAGAAAAAGTACTCGTTTAGACCTCAAAAATCATTTAAAGATCCAAATAACAACCTTAGTGTTTATGAGTTTTTAGAAAATGATGGTTGTCTCGACTTTAAGAATTCTAATGTACACGAAGCTTATTATTTGATAAAAGATACAAAAGGGAATACTTCATCGTTGAGTTTTAGTTTTTCGAGCGATTCTTCAAAAAGTACAGCTACAGAAAAAGAGTATGCAAGACTTTTTCGTTATCAGGAGGAAAATAAGTTTGAGCGTAATAATTTGAGTTTATTTTTCAAGCAAAATAGCTTGTACACAGACTTAGATTTTAGGTATAAGAATTTTGCATCAAGTAAAGATTTTGTAGCAGATATTCATTGTGTACATAGCAATGAAACTCCAGTTCATTCTGCTTTTTCTATAGCCTTAAATTTACAAGGAATTTCTGCTGAATTGAAACCTAAAACACAACTTTGTTCAGTTGATGCAAAAGGGAATGTATCCTGCTTGTCTAGTTCTTGGCAAGGAGATACTTTGATGGCGAAATCGCGAAGCTTTGGTAATTTTAGTGCAATAATTGATACAGTTGCGCCTAGTCTTAAAACAAAATCTTTTAGCTACGACATGTCTGAAGTAAAAAACATGAGCTTTACAGTGGTAGATGATATTAGTGGAGTGAGCACCTATAATGCCTTTGTGGATGGAGTCTGGGTGCTATTAGAGTATGATCCTAAAAATAAACTTTTAACTCATTTTTTTGATGGTAAAATACCGAAGGGTAAGCATTTAATTGAGGTCGTAGTAGAAGATTCTGTTAAGAATGAAAAACGATTGGTTTTAGAATTCCTCCGCTAAAAATATTTTTATCTTCGTAGCTTATGTATAAATCACGTTTAAGAATTGTTTCTCTAGTAGTTTTTCTATTGTTTGTTCAAACTTTAGCAGCCCAAACTACACGTATATTTGGGTTTGTAAAGGATCAGAATAATCAATTAGTAGAAGGGCTTAGCGTAGAGTATAAAAGATTTGGAGCAATAACAGATGCTAAAGGTTTTTATTCTATAAATGTACCTAGTGGAAAAAAGGTGAGTCTTGTTTTTTCGCACTTATCTTATGTAAATCAAATCCATAGTTTCGAGTTATTCGATGGTGAGCAAAAAAGTTTCCACCTTGTTTTAAGTTCCGATATAAACCAAATTTCAGAAGTTGAACTAGTGGATGAAGGTTTGAGAAATCAGAATGTAACTACTTTAGATAAAAAGAATTTAAATATAATTACGGGCCCAACGGGTGGGGTGGAAGGTTTGATTTCTACACTTGCTGGAGTAAGTACCAAAAACGAAATGAGTTCTCAGTATTCTGTACGTGGTGGGAATTTTGACGAAAACTTGGTGTATGTAAATGGCTTCCAGATATACCGTCCTTTTTTGGTTCGTAGTGGTGAGCAAGAAGGTTTGAGCTTTGTAAATTCCGATATGGTAGAAAATATTACTTTTTCTTCGGGAGGTTTCGATGCTAAATATGGAGATAAATTATCTTCTGTTTTAGATATTCAATACAAAGATCCACGGGAGTGGAAAAGTCATTTGTCTGTGAGCTTTTTAGGTGTTAGTGCTACCGTTGAGGGAATAAATAAATCTAAACGTTGGTCGCATATTACCAGTTATCGACAAAAAACAAATCAATTTTTATTGAATAGTTTAGATACAAAATCTAACTATAGACCTAGCTTTAGGGATTTCCAATCTCTAAATATTTACCACTTCAACTCTTCTATGAAGGTGAGTTTACTCGGACACTATTCATCCAATACTTACCAGTCTAATCCAGAAACAAGGCAAAGTGATTTCGGTACTATTGATAAACCTTTGCGATTAAATATTTATTTCGAAGGACAGGAAAAGGATTCTTATGAAAGCGGAATGGGTGCTACAAGATTCGATTACCAAATTCACGATAGTTTACATATGAGTTTGTCTGCTTCGATATTCCAAACCAGTGAGGAGGAATTTTACGATGTGGAAGCACAATATTGGTTGGGTTCTTTAGACAATAGTTTAGGTTCTGAGAATTTTGGAGAAGTTGTAGCGAATAGAGGTGTGGGTGGTTATTTGCGTCATGCCAGGAATGAACTTTTTGCTCAGGTATATAATGCAGAATATCGTGGTAAGTTTTTTAAGTCGAATGCTAATTTAGAATGGGGAGCAAAATACCAACACGAACTAATAGACGACAGATTGCGAGAATGGCAATTAATCGATTCTTCTGGTTTCTCAACTCCACAAGGCGTAGATACACTGCTCGAATTGTTTGAGTTTGTTCAAGCTGAAAATGAATTGAGCTCCAGTAGATATAGTGGCTTTGTACAGCAAAGCGGTTTCTTTACTTCCGATAGTACGAGATTTACCTATTCGCTAGGTTTGAGATCGCAATATTGGACTTTAAATAACGAGTTTTTTGTCTCTCCTAGAGCTTCTTTAAGTTATTTGCCTAATTGGAATAGGGATGTGCTCTTTAGGGCTTCTATAGGCTCTTATAATCAATCACCTTTTTATAGAGAATTACGCGATAAAAAAGGACTGCTTTATACTGATTTGAAAGCACAGAAGTCTATACATTTTGTGCTATCTACCGATTATAATTTCACCTCGTGGAATAGACCTTTTAAATTTGTTGGTGAGCTGTATTATAAAAAGCTAAAAGATATTATTCCTTACGAGATTGATAATTTAAGAATTCGATATTTACCCGACTTAACTGCTACTGGTTATACTACTGGGATAGATTTGCGCGTAAATGGAGAATTTGTACCAGGAGTAGAGTCATGGGCTAGTTTATCTTTAATGTCTTCTAGAGAAGATATCGCCAACGATGGACATGGGTATATTCCACGCCCTACAGATCAGCGATGTAGCTTTTCAATGTTTTTCCAAGACTACTTACCTAACCGTCCTTCTTATAAAATGAATTTAAAACTTCATTATAGTAGCGGTTTACCTACTGGTGCTTTAAATTCGGAAAGGCATGAACAAACCATTCGTATCCCTTCTTATAAAAGGGTAGATATTGGGTTTTCTAAAATTGTAAAAGATGGCTCTTCAGGTTCACAATCTAAGTATTTAAAACATTTCAACTCTTTAGTAGTAAGTGCTGAGGTGTTTAATCTCTTGGGTATTCGAAATACTATTTCCTATTTATGGATAACTGATGTGGTACAAAACCAATACGCCGTTCCAAATTATTTAACCTCTCGTTTATTGAATCTTAAAATTCAAGCGAAGTTTTAGAGCGTTAAAAATTTAAAACTGGTCAAAATAGTTTTAGGTCAAATGCTCGTTTACTGACTCGGTCTTTAATTATTGTATTCGTCTTCAGTGAAACTCGAAAAGCTACTGACTTCTTTCTCTTTTTTTAAATCTCGACCTTCATAAACACTTTAAATCCTTCTTTTTTCTGCCAATCTGACAGACGAAATGCAATGGCATAACAATTGACTTATCCCCATCAGAAAAAAACTAAATTATATAAGCTTATGGCTACTGGTAAAATTAATGTAACGGCGGATAATATATTCCCAATCATCAAAAAGTTCTTGTATTCTGATCACGAAATATTCTTGAGAGAATTGGTTTCGAATGCAGTTGATGCAAGTTCAAAATTAAAGACACTTTCTTCTTTAGGAGAAGTAAAAGGAGCAATTGGTGATCTTCGTGTAGAGGTGAAGCTAGATAAAGAAGCGAAGACTTTAACCATTTCTGATAATGGTATTGGAATGACTTCTGATGAGGTTGAAAAATACATCAACCAATTGGCTTTTTCTGGTGCTGAAGAATTCTTAAGTAAGTATGAAGACAAAACGGAAGGTTCTGCTGGAATTATCGGTCACTTCGGTTTAGGTTTCTATTCTGCTTTTATGGTTGCCGAAAGAGTAGAGATATTCTCTAAATCTCATCAAGGTACTCCTGCTGTACGTTGGGAATGCGATGGTTCTCCAGAGTTTACTCTAGAAGAAACTGAAAAAGAGGGTAGAGGTACAGATATAGTGCTTCATATTGCCGAAGACTCATTAGAGTTTTTAGAAGATGCTCGCATTACTGAGTTGTTAAACAAGTATTGTAAATTCTTACCTGTTGAAATAAAATTCGGAACCAAAGAAATCACCAATAAAGAGGGTGAAGGCGAAGATGCTAAAGAGGTGAAGGAAACGGTTGATAATATCATCAATAATCCTGCTCCAGCATGGACTAAGACTCCTTCAGATTTAACCGATGCAGATTATGGTTCTTTCCATAAGGAATTGTATCCGATGAACTTTGAAGAGCCATTATTTCACATTCACTTAAATGTAGATTACCCATTTAACTTAACAGGTATTTTATACTTCCCTAAGTTGAAGCTGAATATGGATATGAATAAAAATCGTATTCAGTTATTCTGTAACCAAGTATTCGTTACCGATTCTGTAGAAGGAATTGTACCTGAATTCTTGACTATGTTACAAGGGGTAATAGATTCTCCAGATATTCCATTAAACGTTTCTCGTTCTTATTTACAAGCTGATGCTAGTGTGAAGAAAATCTCTTCTCATATTACTAAAAAGGTAGCTGATAAATTAAACGACATGTTTAAATCTGACCGTAAGTCTTTTGAAGACAAATGGGAAGACATGAAGGTAATTGTTGAGTACGGAATGCTTTCTGAAAAGAAATTCTACGACAAAGCGGAGAAGTTTGCTTTATACCAAAATGTAGATGGTGCATTTGCTACTTGGGATGAGTATGTAGAAAAAATTAAAGTAAACCAGGTAGATAAAGACGGTAATACTGTTATTCTTTATACCAACGATAAAGAAGCTCAACACAGTTATATTGCAGAAGCTAAAGAAAAGGCATACGATGTATTAGTTCTTAACGGTCCTATTATTAGTCACCTTATACAGAAATTAGAATCTGAAAAAGAGAAAGTTTCTTTTGTTCGTGTAGATGCTGATTCTGTCGAAAAACTAATCAAGAAAGACGAAGAAGTTCCTTCTGTATTATCTGAAGACGATGAAAAATCGTTGAAAGAAGCTATTGAGACAGTAGTGAAGAAAGAAGAATATGCAGTACAGTTTGAAAGTTTAAGTCCTACTGCTTCTCCATTTACGATTACACGTTCAGAATTTATGCGTCGTATGAAAGAGATGAGTGCTTCTGGCGGTGGCGGAATGTTTGGTATGGGTAATATGCCAGAAATATTCAATATCGTTGTGAATGGTAACCATCCTTTGGTAGCTAAAATATTAGCAGAAAAAGATACTGCGAGCCAAACAGCTATGATTAAAGGAGCAACCGATCTTGCTAAATTATCACAAGGATTACTAAAAGGTGAAGCTTTAACTTCGTTTATTAAAAATCGTTACAACGATTTGATGTAATTATATTTTTATAACTATTCAAAAGGCTTCTCGTACGAGAAGCCTTTTTTTTTGGAATAATTTTTGATGAATTTTGCTTGTATAATATTAAGCTAAAGCAAATTATGAAAAAGTTGTTGTTTATTTCGATGTTAGGCGTATTCGCTGTTTTTAGTTCTTGTGATGATACTGATACAGTAGATTCTCAAGTAGATTTTTTGTTTAAGGAAACGTATTGTGCAAATCCTTGGGATATGATTACTCCAGAATGGACACGTGAGCAACTTATTAGTTATTATTTATCTGATGTGCTTGATGTGGAATATTCTGATTTAAACATAACTTATGATGGAGTTCAGGAGGATTGCGAAGCCTGTATATGCTTGACTGGAATTCTAGTTCGAATTACTGCAGAGGATGAATTCTCAGAAGTCCTTTTAGGTTCTGGGTTTGAATTGGATTAATTAACGAAATCATTAGGTATGAGAAAGTTGTTGTTTATTTCGATGTTCGGCATGTTCGCCTTTTTTAGTTCTTGCGATGATACTGATGTTGTAGAGTCTCAAGTTGATTTTTTATTCAAGGAAACGTATTGTGCAAACCCCTGGGATAGTCTAATCAGTCCTGGGTGGACAAGAGAGCAATTGATTGATTCTTATTTAACTGTACAGTTAAATGTATCGTATTCTGATTTGCTAATTACAGATGATGGATTGCAAGAGTTTTGTTTAGCTTGTTCTTGTTTAACAGGAGACAATATTCGACTTTCGGCAGAAGATGAATTCTCAGAAATACTTTTAGAAAAC
>Ga0308009_10001338_pt1 | contig 14501 bp, 13 predicted proteins | sample Neamet127_FD_203134 | JGI IMG/M metagenome (GOLD analysis project Ga0308009, IMG submission 203134) | Marine microbial communities from water near the shore, Antarctic Ocean - #127 | ecosystem: Environmental > Aquatic > Marine > Unclassified | place: Southern Ocean | collected 2014-07-24
GGCGGCCAGCGCGGCCAGGGACTGAATCAGGTTTCTGCGGTTGAACATCGTTGGGCGGTCATGGGTCACAGGTGCGCATCACTACAATACGGGCTTCGCGCGTACGCACGCGCGCACCCGCACGGGCGCGCACATGCATGAATTAACCATACCAAAAAATCCCGTCGTGTCAAAAACTCAGGTCTTGTCCCCTTCTTCCAGCCCCTCCAGCGCCCCTTCCGCCGGCCCCGCTTCCGCCCCAGGCCGCCGCATCCAGACCCGCACTTCGGGCGTGCACGGCAAGGGGGTTTTTGCGGTGCAGGACCTTGCCGAGGGCGAGACCCTGATCGAGTACATCGGCGAGATCATCAACTGGAAAGAAGCGCTGCGCCGGCATCCGCACGACCCGAAGGACGCCAACCACACCTTCTACTTCCACATCGACAAAAACCATGTGATCGATGCCAAGTACGGCGGCAACTCCTCGCGCTGGATCAACCACAGCTGCAAGCCCAACTGCGAAGCCGACGAACAGGACGGCCGTGTCTTCATCAAGGCGCTGCGCAACATCCCGGCCGGCCAGGAGCTGTTCTACGACTACGGCCTGATCATCGACGCGCCCTATACCAAGAAGCTGCTGGCCGAATACCCGTGCTGGTGCGGCGCCAAAAACTGCCGTGGCACGCTGCTGGCACCCAAGGACGACAAGCCTGGCAAGAAACCAAAAAAAGTGAAGAAGGCCAAGGAAAAAAAGAAAGCCGCCAAGGCTGACAAGGCCGTGAAGCCGAAGAAAGAGTTCAGGAAAGAGCTCAAGAAGGTTCTCAAAAAATCCGGCAAACCAGCCAAGCCCGCAAAGAGCAAAAAGGCCTGAGCAAGCCCACATTTGTCATTGCGGGCCTGACCCGCCATCCATGGACCCGGCTTGAGCGACGCAAACTGTTCGCGGTCATGGATCCCGGATCGAGTCCGGGATGACAGAGTAGAGGTCGAACCCCATCACACCGCCACCATGAGCACGCCCTCCACCCCCCCCATTCGTTGGCCCGCCGAAGCGATCTGGGAAGCGGTGGCGCCGGTGCTGCCCGGCTTCACGGTCGAGGTGTTGCCCACCGTTGATTCGACCAACACCGAGCTGATGCGGCGCTTCCGTGCGGCCGGCCCGGCTGCTGCCGAAGCCGTGCTGCTGGTGGCCGAACAACAGAGCGCCGGCCGTGGCCGCATGGGCCGCGCCTGGCAGAGCCGGGCCGGTGACAGCCTGACTTTTTCGCTCGGCATGGCGCTGCAACCGGCCGACTGGTCCGGCCTGTCGCTGGCCGTCGGTATCAGCATTGCTGAAAGCCTGCAAGCGCTCGCGCCGCAGGACGGCCAGCCCCGCATCCGCCTGAAATGGCCGAACGACCTGTGGCTGGCCGATGCGCACGGTGAGCGCAAGCTGGCCGGCATCCTGGTGGAGACCGCGAGCTGGGGCGAGTTGCGTTACGTGGTCATCGGCGTCGGGATCAATGTGCGCACACTGACGCTGGAGGCCGCGCCAGCCGCTGCTGGCCAGCCTGTCGCGCTGCCGCCCGCCGCGCTGCAGGACTTTTCGCCCGGCATCGACGTGGCACAAGCGCTGCAGCTTGTGGCGGCGCCGCTGGTGCAGGCGGTGCAGGCTTTCGGACTGTTTGGTTTTGCGCCTTTTCAGGCGCGTTTTGCGGCGCGTGACGCGCTGGCCGGGCGCGCCGTGTACCTGTCCGACGGGACCGAAGGTGTGGCCCACGGCGTCGGCGAAAACGGCGCGCTGCTGGTGCATACTGCGGCTGGCATGAAAGAAATCACCAGCTCCGAAGTCAGTGTCCGGCCCGTCTCGCCGGCAAGCGCCCGCCCATGCTGAGGCTGCTGGTCCTGCTGCTGGTGCTGGCCAACGCCGGTTACTGGGCGTGGTCCCAGGGTTTGCTGGCTGCCTATGGCCTGGCGCCTGGCGTCCAGGCCGAGCCGCAGCGCCTGGCCACACAAATCCGGCCCGAGGCGATTCGCCTGCTGACAGCCGAAGAGGCCGAAAAGCTGGAAAGCGCCCGCCCCGCCAACGCCTCTACCGCTGCATCGACCCCTGAGTGCCTGCAGGCCGGCCTCTTCAACGAGCAACAGACCGCCACCCTGCGCGCCAGCCTGGATGCCACGCTGCCGCCGGGAAGCTGGCAGTTTGAGAGCAGCGTCGAGCCGGCACGCTGGATTGTCTATATGGGCAAATACAACAACCCCGAGAACCTGGCCAAAAAACGCACCGAGTTGCGCCAGCTCGGTGTGCCTTTCCGGGCGGTGAACAATGAGGCCCTGGCGCCCGGTCTGGCGCTGGCCAGCTTTCCGCTGGAGGCCGATGCCGAGAAAGAGTTGGCGCGCATTGCCATAAAGGGTGTGCGCACCGCCCGCGTGGCGCAAGAACGCGCCGAAGCCCGCGGCCAGATCCTCAAGCTCACCACCGTCGACGGGGCGCTGCGCAAGCAACTGGAGGCGTTTACCGCGCAACTCGAAGGCAAGCCGCTGCAGCCCTGCCCGTGAACCCTGCATCGCAGAGCGCTGTTATTTTCATTAATTAAAACGTCCGCCTCACAGACGCTGACGCATTTTTCATGGATTGCCGCTGTCACGAGCCGGTCTCGACCGACTCACACCGCGATACGTTCAAACAACGCCTGGCGGTGGGCAGGATTGGACGCGTCACCTTCGAGCAACACCTGACCACGCTCCAGTGCGTAAAAGCGCGTCGACAGGTCAATGGCCCGGCGCACGTTTTGCTCTACCAGTACGATGGGAATGCCTTCACAGCGCAAGCCGTCCATGATCTGAAAAATCTCGTCCACGATTTTGGGCGCCAGCCCTTCGGTGGGTTCGTCGATCAGCAGCAGTCTGGGTTGACCCACCAGGACACGCGCTATGGCCAGCATCTGCTGCTCACCGCCCGACAGGGTCGTGCCCATTTGCAGGCGGCGCTCACCCAGGCGCGGGAAACGCTGATAGGTCTGATCAAGCCGGCGTTTCGACTCCGCGCCCCGACGGCGCGGGCACTGCATGAAACCCAGCACCAGGTTTTCCTCGACGGTGAGGCCGGGAAAGATGCGCCGGTCTTCAGGCACGAAACCAATGCCGCGGCGGCAAATCACATCCGAGCTCACCCCGCCGACCTCCTGACCGTCGAAAACCACCTGCCCTTGCGACGGCGACAGCCATCCGGCAATGGTTTTCATCACGGTGGTCTTGCCGACGCCATTGCGACCGAACAAGCCGACAACCTCGCCCGCGCCGACCCGCAGCGATATGCCCTGGAGCACATGGCTCAGGCCGTAATGGGTGTGAACATTGGTCAGCTCAAGCATGAAAGGCATCTCCGAAATAGGCCGATTGCACGGCAGGGTTGCCACGCACCTGTTGCGGCGTGCCTTCGGCCAGCTTGCCGCCCTGGTGCATCACCACCACGTGGTCCGACAAGCTCATCACCAGATCCACGTCGTGCTCCACCAGCAGGATGCTCAGGGACTCGGCGGCCAGACCCCGAATCATCTCGCCAGTCTCCTGCGTGTCCGCATGGCTCATGCCCTGGGTGGGTTCATCGAGCAGCAACATGCGCGGCCGGGCGGCCAGCGCCACGGCGATCTCGAGGCGGCGCTGCTCGCCGTGCGACAGAAAGCCCGCCAGCTCATTGAGCTTGTGCTCCAGCCGGAAACGCTCGACCAGTTCATCGACCCGCTGCAGCGCGACCCGACTGGAACCGACAGGCCGCAGCAGGCCGCGGCCGTGCTCGAGAAATTGCGCCGCCAAGCGCAGGTTCTCGCGTACCGGGAGTTCAAAAAACAGGTTGGTGATCTGAAAAGAGCGTGCCAACCCGGCCGCCAACATGCGGTTGGGCGGCAAGCCGGTCAGGTCCTGCCCGTCGAATATCACGCGGCCGGCGCTGGGCTCGATGGCTCCGCTGATCAGGTTGAACAGCGTGCTTTTTCCCGCACCGTTGGGGCCGATCACCGAGGTGATGTGCCCGCGCTGCGCCTGGAAACTCACACCATCGACGGCCACGAGCGAGCCAAAACGCACCGTGATGTCGCTCACCGAGAGAATCGCATCGGCCGGGACGCTGGTCGGGACTTGATGAATTGCACTCATGGCGCTGTTTCCTTGCGCCGCTCCAGGGCCGCAACTACATAGCCGATCATCCCCCGCGGGAAGAAGATCACCGAAATCATGAAGATCACCCCTATCACCAACTGATGGTGGGCGGTGAAGGTACCGATCACCGAGCGCAGCACGGTCAGCACCGCCGATCCGTACAACGCGCCGATCAACGTGCCCGTGCCGCCCACGATGACATTGATGATCGCGTTGCCGGAGACCTGGAAAAACATCAGCTCGGGCGAGACAAATCCACGAAGCATCGGGTAAAGCGCGCCCGACAGGCCCGCCACATTGGCTGCCAACACGAAAGCCACGAGCTTGTAGCGCCAGGGATCCACGCCCAGAAACGGAACGCGGTGCTCATTGGTGCGGATGGCAGCCAGCTGATGCCCGAAGGGTGTTTCCATCAGGTAGGCCAGCAGGCCGTAGAGGATGCCTATGAATATCAGCACCAGCAGGAAGAAACCAGCCGGGCTGGCCGCATCAACACTGAACAAACCGAATGAAATCTGCGGAACCGGCACACCGATGATGCCGTCTGACGCCCCCAGCTCACGCGTATTGAATACGGCCTTGGAGACCACCTGGGCCAGACCGAAGCTTATCAGCGCAAAGTAGACGCCTTTAGCGCGAATCGCAATCACCCCGGCCAACAACCCGACCAGCGTCGTCGTCACCAGCACCACGGCCATTGCCAGCCAGAACGAGGGCAGGCCGTGTTTGAGCACCAGCGCCGACACATAGGCGCCAAACCCGAAGAAAAGCGCCTGCCCCAGCGGCAACAGGCCCGTGCGGCCCAGCAGCAAGTCGACCGACAGCGACAGACCGCCGAAAATCAGCGCTTCAGTGGCCAGCCGGAAGAAAAACACGTCGCCCTTGAGCCCGGCCACTAACGCAAACAGCAGTGCCAGAGCAAAAAATAGCCAGGCCAGAGCGCGGATCGGGTGGCGCTGCAGGCGAGCGGTCACGGAAGTGGACGGCAACACCGGATCAACCGTCATGTCACGCATGGCCCAACCTCCCGAACAGCCCTTGCGGGCGCCATATCAGCACCAGCACCATGATCCCGAACAGCAAAGGGTCACTCCATACCGGGGAGATATAAAGACTGGAAATCGACTGGATCTGGGTCAGCACCAGGCCCGCGATAACCGCGCCCTTGATCGATCCCATTCCGCCAATGATCACCACGGAAAAAGCAATCAGCACGAAGTCGCGCCCCATCGTCGGAAACACCGAATAGATGGGCGCCAGCAACACGCCGGCCAGGCCGGCCAGCGCCACCCCGAACGCAAAGGTGCCGGCGTACACCACTGCCACAGGCACCCCCAGCGACGCGGCCATGTAGCGGTCATAGGCTGCGGCTCGCACCATGGCGCCCAGCCGCGTCCTGAACACCACCAGCCAGACAAAGGCAATCACCAAACTGCCCAGCGCCATCACGAACAGGCGGTAGTTGGGGAAAAACAGGCCCATCACCTCGCTCGCCCCCGTGATCGGTGACTCCAGCCGCAGCGGATTGGCTCCGAACACGATCTTCAGCGCGTCTTCCAGGATGATCGCCAGACCAAAGGTCAGCAGCAAGGTCAGGGTGTGCCGCTCCTTCGAATGAAAGACACGCTGAATCAACGTGCGCTCTGTAACGTAACCCACCACCGCCATCAGCAGCGGCGTCAGACCCAGGGTCCACCAGAAAGGCAGGCCCAGGCCCAGCAGCGCCACCGCTGCGTAGGCGCCGATGGCATAAAACTCGCCATGCGCCATGTTGATGACATCAAGCAGGCCGAAAATGATGGTCAGGCCCAACGCCATCAACACCACCGCCACGCCGATCGACGCTCCATTGATCACCTGCGGCGCCAGCACAAACTGCAGCCACTCCAGCATTTCAGCCATCTCTGTCTCCTGAAAAGCAGCGGTTCCCGGCTTGGGCCGGATCCCTGCTGCCTCTGCTGTTTTTAGAATTTCGTACAGGTGTCCGGGCCTATGGCCTGGGCCGCCGGCACCTTGCCCACGATCTGGAACTCACCGCCATTGACGCGCACCGCGTACATGTCCTGCATTGCCTGGTGATCCCCCGCGCGCATGGTTTTCACGCCCTGCGGGGTATCCCACTGCAGGCCGCGCATGGCCTCCCGGACCTTGTCGGTGTCGGTGCTCCTGGCCTTTTCGACCGCCGCCTTGTAGAAGAACAGTACGCCATACGAGTCCGCGCCATAAAGGTCCGGCGTGGCCTTGTTGGCGGCCTTGAAGTCCGCGACGAACTTCTTGTTCTCCGCGCCTTCAATATTGGGCGAGTAGCCGACCCCAGTGACGAATCCGTCCGCGGTCTTGCCCATGGCCGAAAGATTCTGCGAGGTGACTGTGCCCGAGGCCCCTACCACTTGCACGTTGCGCGCCAGGCCGAACTCGGCCATTTGGTTGAACAAGCGAACCGTGTCGTTGCCGGCCACCGAGGTGTAGATCACCGCCGGTTTGGCCGAGCGCATCTGGCCGAAAAACGGCGAGTAGTCCTTGTTGTCCAGGGGCGCATACACCTCGCCCACGGTTTTGGAGCCTGCGGCCTCAGCGGCCGACTTGAAGGCAGCGACGGTGCTGCGGCCCATCTCGTAGTCCGGGCCCAGGTAGAAAACATTGGCTTTCGGCTTTTCCTTGGCCAGCCATTCGGCGAGCGCGGCCGACTGCATGCCCGCCCGCGCATTGACGCGGAACACATTGGGCGAACATTTGTCAGCGGTGATGGCATCCGAGAACGACACCGTGGTGGCGATCAGCTTGTTGTTGCGCTCGGCGACCTGGCCGACGGCCAAGGTGGAGCCGGAGTTCACTGTGCCGGTCAGGAAGTCGACCTTGTTGACCTGAAACAGCTTCTCAGCCTTCTGGGTGGCCACGGCCGGGTTGGCTTCCTCGTCCTCGTACAGCAGTTCGAGCTTGCGGCCCGCGATCCCGCCAGCGGCATTGATCTGCGCTGCCGCCATATCCAGTCCCCACTTGACCTGCTGGCCAATGCCGGCATAAGTGCCCGACAACGGTGTGACCACGCCGATTTTGAGGGGGCCGCTCTGGGCCAGGGCGAGCACGGGCGCTGCGCACGCAATAGCAAGGGTGGTGCGAATGAACGTCTTCATGGTTGTCTCCTTCTGGGTTAAAAAATCTGCGGCTGCCTGTTCGGGCAGTCACTTTCCGGTGAAATGGGGGCGGCGCTTGGCACGAAAGGCTTCAACGCCTTCGCGAAAGTCTTCCGAGCTGCGCAGGCGCGAATAACAATGGCCCTCAAGCTCGATGGCGATGGACAGCGGCGAGTCCTCGGTATCGTTGAGCAGCTTTTTGGCGGTGCGCTGGGCCAGCGGCGAAAACGAACGCAGTTCATCGACCAGCGCATCGGTGGCCGCCTCGAGCTCCGTGTCGGGCACGCATTCGGTCGCCACGCCCCAATCCGCCGCCTGGGGGCCGGGGATGCGGCGCGAGCGCATCACGATGTCCTTGGTGCGCGTGATGCCCACCATCTTCTGCAACCGGGCCGAACCGCCCGAGCCGGGAATCTGTCCGAGCTTCTGTTCGGGCAGCGCGTAAAGCGTGGTCGGCGTCACCAGGCGGAAGTCGCAGGCCAGCGAGAGCTCGAAGCCCACCCCGAAGCAATAGCCGCGCGCTGCGGCGATGACCGGTTTGCCGCAGCGCGCAGGCGCGGCCACGTTCCAGGCAAGTTGGGACACATGTTCGGGCGAGGCTTTGAGGAAGCCGCCGATGTCGCCGCCGCTGGAGAAATGCACGCCCTCGGAGCGCAGCACAATGACGCGCACCCGGTCATCGGCGTCAAGTGCCTCGAAAACAATTCGCAGCTGGTCACGCTGGCCCATGTGGATCACATTGAGCGGCGGTCGCGACAGGACAATGTCGGCGCGCTCGCGCTGGGGATCGATGTGCAGCGAAAAGCCGTCGAATTCCGCCGGCAGCGTGGCCGCAGGATGCGACAGTTCATTAAGTTTCATGGGTTTCTCCTTGTTGGGATGGGACTGCCGGCTCCGGTGCCTGCGGCAAGGCGGTCTCGAACTCGCCGGCAACAAGCTTGCGACGCAGCACCTTGCCTACCGGTGATTTGGGAATCTCGCGCACAAAAACATACTCACGCGGGCGCTTGAAGTTGACGAGGTCGGACTGGCGGCAGTGGGCGTCGAGCGCGTCGGCGGCCACGGATTCACGAACCTTCACAAAGGCCACGACCCGCTGGCCCCAGCGCTCGTCGCGCAGGCCTGCAACCGCCACCTCGTCGACCGCCGGGTGCAACGACAACACGGACTCAATATCGACCGGCGAGATGTTTTCGCCGCCGCTGATGATCATGTCGTCCACACGGCCGGTCACATACAAGTCACCGTCGGTGTCGAAGTAGCCGGTGTCGCCGGTGAAGTACCAGCCTTCGCGCAGGCTTTTTGCATTCGCCTCGGGCCGTTTGTGGTAACCCTCGAACGCCTCGTCACCCTCCAGGTCGGCCAGAATCTGGCCCTCTTCGCCGGGCGCCGCAAGCTGCTCGGGGCTGATGCTGTCGAGCTTGACCACACGCAGCCGCGTGTTGATGCCAGCGCGGCCCGCCGACCCGGGCTTGGCGACCGCGTCCTGGTTGATCGCGAAGGTGTAGATCTCGGAACTGCCGTAGTGGTTGACAAACAGCTCGGGCGCAAAGGCCTGCGTAAGCCGCAGAAGCAGGGCATCATGCATGGGCGCGCCGGCAAAGCCCAGTTTGCGCACGCTGGATACATCGGTGCGGAAAAAATCCGGGTGTGACAACAGCTGGTGATACAGCGTCGGCACCAGGTACAGGTGTGTCAGCTTCTCGCTCGCCATGGCGCGCAGCGCAAGCCCGGCATCGAACTTGGGCATGCAAACAAACCGGCCGTCGATCAGCGCCATCGCCAGCAGGGAGCGCACCCCCATGGTGTGATACAGCGGCATCACGCCCAGCGTGCGTTCGCCCGGCGCGTAGCGGTTCTGCGCGACGTGCGCCAGCGCGGCACTGCGCTCGACGCGCTGGCGGCGCGGCACACCTTTGGGGCGGCCGGTGGTGCCGGAGGTGTAGAGCATCAGCGACAGGTCTTCGGCATTCGCCTGCGGCGTCGGCGGGGTCGGCGCGTCCAGCCAGTGCGCGTAGTTCGCGGTACTCCCTGACACGCCGTCCAGGCCAATGCGGTGCACGCGCTGCGCGGCTACCGATGCCGCAACGGCCTCCTGCACCACCGGCTCGAACACCAGCGCGGCTGCTCCCGAGTCCTCCAGGCAGTAGTCGATTTCTTCGGCCTTGGCGCGCCAGTTCAACGGCGTGATGACGATGCCAGCGAACTGGCAGGCCCAATGCAAGGTGGCCATTTCCCACCGGTTTTGCAGCACCGCGAGCAGGTGGTCGCCGCGTCGCAGCCCCAGCGCGGCCAGCGCGCGCTGCACCGCGCCGACGTGCAAGGCCCACTGCGAATACGTCAGGCGCAGCTCGCCGTCCACCAGCGCCACCGCGTTCGGGCTGCGCTCCACGCTTTGCAGAAAAGTCCGGCCTAGGTCAAGCATGGGAGGCCTTTGCGCCGACATACCGCGCGCTCGCCACTTCGAGCACGGCAGCGACAATGGGGGTGTAGCCGGTACAGCGGCAGATATGACCGGACAACATCTCGCGCACCTCGGTTTCCGTGGGTTCGCGGGCTTCGGCAGCGGCCAGGCGGTCCAGCCAGTGCGCGCACGACATCAAGATGCCGGCCGTGCAAAAGCCGCACTGCAGCGCGTGGTGCCGCTTGAAGGCCTGCTGCAGATCGCACAGGCTTCCGTCAGGTTGCGTCAGGCCTTCCACGGTGTCAACGCGCCGGCCGTCCACCTGTACCGCCAGGGTCAGGCAGGCGCGGCAGGCCACGTCGTCAATGCGCACGGTGCACGCACCGCACACGCCGTGCTCGCAGCCCACATGCGTGCCCGTGGCGCCCAGCTCGTCGCGAAGGAAGTCGGTCAGCAGCATGCGCGGCGGCGCATGCCCTGTGCGCTGCTGCCGGTTCAGTACCAACTGCACCTGGTGCAGCCCATCGCGGGACAGGGGGGGAAAAGCAAGGGTCATGCGGTACTCCGTTCCAAAGCGCGGTTGGACAAGGCTTGCAGCACGGCGCGGCGCCCTAACGTGCGCACCAGCTGGCGCCGCAACTGGGCGCTGGCCTGCGGCTCGTCACGGGCGTCCAGCGACCAGGCCAGCTCATTGAGGGCATCGTCCAAGGCACTGCCTTGCAACAGCGGGAAGTCCGACGCGGTCGGGCGGTCCGCCACCCCGCCGACGGCAATGCGCAAGCGCTGCGCGTCGGCCACTGCCGCCACGGCGCAAACCGCAAAGTCGCCATGGCGCATCGAGAACTCCTCGAAGCCGTAGCCGGCGCCGGCGGGCGCGAGGGGAAAGCGCACCTCTTCGAGCAGCTCGTCGGGCGCACGCGCGGTGAGCAGCATGCCGGTGAAAAAATCCGCCGCCTTGACCACACGGCGCCCGCGCGCGCGGCGCAGCAGCACCTCGCCCTGCAGCGCCAGCAGGCACAGCGCCAGTTCGGCCGAGGGGTCGGCGTGTGCGATGGAGCCGGCCACCGTGCCGCGGTTGCGCACCTGGAAATGCGAAATATGGGGAAAAGCCAGCGCCAGCAGCGGCAGCTCGCTCGCCAGCCCCGCCCGCCATTCGACGCGCGCCTGGGTGACGGCGGCACCTATGCACAGCTGGCCCTGCGCGACGCGTAGCTGCCCCATCGGCTCGCTGCGCGAGATGTCGATCAGCAGCGCGGGGTTGGCCAGCCGCATGTTGAGCACGGCCATCAGCGACTGGCCGCCCGCGAGGATGCGGGCGTCTTCGCCATGCCGCGCCAGGGCTTCCACCGCCTGCTCGACGTGGTCGGCACGCAGGTAATCAAATGCAGCGGGTTTCATACGCGCACCCCCAGGCGCTCCAGCAGGCGCGGCCACCAGCCCCGGCGCTGCGTGCCGGTGGCCTGGCGGCCCAGTGACTCGAACAGCTGCGCGAGCACGATGCGGGCCGCGCCCTCCAGCATCCGGCTGCCGACCGCGGCGACCTTGCCGCCCGCTTGCGCGGCGTAGTCGTAGTGCAGGCGGGTGCCTTCAGCCGTGGCCTCCAGCCGCACCGTGCCGCTGCCGGCGCCGGTGCCCAGAGACGAGCTTCCTTGCCCGGCCAGGCGCAGGCTGCGCGGCGCATCGATCTCCGACAAAGCGATCTCGGCGGCATAACGCGCTTTCACCAGGCCGACGCCCACCGTGACATCGGCGCGGTAGCGGTTGTCTCCAAGGGGCACCAGCGCATGGCAGCCGGGGATCACCTGCGCCAGCGCGGCAGGGTCCAACAGCACCGAGAACACCTTTTCCGGCGGCGCGGCGATCTCGACCACCCCGGCGGCATGCAGCGACAGGCCGTCCCGCGCTGCCGACACAGGCCGTCCAGCCATCGCCTGGGCGATGGCCGCAGGGGGTGGAGGCTCGGCCACACCCACCAGAGCCAACACCCGGGACGGGGTCAGCGGTAAACGGATATCGCTGACATCGCCGATACGCGCGTGCAAAGGCTTGAGCGCGTCGGCAAACGCGTTGGCAATACACACCGGCGTGCTCATGTTGTTGCCTTCGCCCAGGCCCTTGGCGCCCAGCGGGGTGAACGGCGAGGGCGTCTCCATGTGGACGATCTGCGGATCGGGTACCTCGCAGGCGGTGGGCATCAGGTAGTCGGCCAGCGTGCCGGACTGGAAACCACCATCGGCGGCGTATCGGAATTCCTCCATTAGCGCGGCGCCCACGCCCTGGGCAAACGCTCCGCGGATCTGTCCATCGGCCATGCCAGGGTGCAGGATGCGTCCGGCGTCATGCGCCGTGATGTAGCGGTCCACCCGAACCCGACCGGTCTCCGGGTCGACCTCCAGGCCGCAGATGTCAAACACAAAGCCATAGGCGGCCGAGGTGTTGACCCGATCCTGCGCATCGGGCGCGGCCAGCGTCGGGGCGGTCCAGAAAACGGTTTCGCGCAGGCCCGGCTCCACGCCTTCGGGCAGCAGGCCCGGCGCCCAGTGCGGACTGGCGGCCAACCGGGCAAACGTCTGCGAACGCCCAGGCTCCAGCGCATTGAATATTTTGCCGGCCTCGAAGCGCACCTGCTCGGGCGTGCAGCCGAGCGGACCAGCGGCAATGCGCGCGAGCTTGTCGCGCATCTTGACGGCGGCCAGATGCACCGTGCCCGCCACCGCGCCGGCAAAACGGCTGGAGTAGTTGCCTGCGGCCACCGACCACGCATCCTTGGCCGTGTCGAACTCGACATTGACCATGACCTGCTCGGGCTGCAGGCCCAGCACGTCGGCCACCACCTGCGAGCACACCGTCATGTGTCCCTGGCCGGCCGGGGCGGAGGCGATACTGACGTTGACGCCGCCCAGCAGGTCAATGGCCACGGTGGCGCTGGCAATCGCGCCATTTTTCGGGCCTGCCCTGGCACGCTGCTCGGCGGTCAGCACCGTGCTGATGTAACCCATGTTGGACACCGAAGGCTCGACAATCGCGGCGCAGCCGATGCCGTAGAGCTTGCCCGCCGCGCGCGCCGCGTCACGCCGCGCGTGCAGGGCCGGCATATCGGCGTGTTTCTGCGCCAGCGCCAGCGCCAGCGCATAGTCTCCTGAGTCCAGCACCGCTCCTGCGGCGGCCTGGTAGGGAAACTGGTCGGCCCGCACAAAGTTGCGGCGGCGCAACTCGAACGGATCCATGCCGAGCTCACCGGCAATCCGGTCCATCAACCGCTCCAGCGCGAAGTAAACCTGCGGTCCGCCAAAGCCTCGCACCAGCCCGGTCGGCATCTTGTTCGTGAGCACTACGCGGTTGCGCACCTGCAGGTGGGCCACGTCGTAGGCGCCGGTCATGGCGCCGTGCATGCGGTAAAACGTCGCGGGCTCCGGTGCGCGCAAGTAGCCGCCGACCTCGTCCATCTGGTCATAGCGCAGCGCCTGGACACGGCCGTCTGCACTCACCGCGGCTTCAATCGTGGTCAGGCGCGCCGTGGCCGAGGTCGCGGCGGTCAGATGCTCCAGCCGGTCTTCGACCCACTTGACCGGTGCCCCGGCCTTGCGTGAGGCCAGGCACATCAACACCACATAAGGAAAGACCGCCTGCTTGACGCCAAAACTGCCGCCCGAATCGCGCGGGATACGGTGCCGCAGCTTGTTGCCTGGCACCTGCAATGCCAAAGCCATCACCGCATGCAGCGAAAACGGTCCCATGAAGTTCGACAGCACGTCATAGCCTTCGTCGCCCGACAGATGTTCGGCCACGACGACACCGCACTCAATCGGTGTGCACGAGTTGCGCGGGTAGTGCACGGTCAACGACACCCGGTGCGCCGCCTGTGCAAACGCGGTGGGCGCATCGCCATACGCAAAGCTGCGGTCCGACACCACGTTGCTGCCGACCGCCGCATGCAGCACCGGGGCGTCGGTGCCGATGGCCCGCTCGATGTCCACCACGGCAGGCAGGCCGCGGTAGTCCACGCGAATCGCATCGATCGCGTCTTCGGCCAGGTACCGGCTCTCGGCAATGACCACCGCCACCGGCTCCCCGACGTAGCGCACACAATCCACCGCCAGCGCCCAATGCGCCATGGGCTGCTTGACGCCGACCACAAAAGGCTGTGACCAGCGCTGCACGTCTTCACCCGTCAGCACAGCGCGAACGCCCGGCAAAACGAGCGCGGCCGCCACGTCCAATTCCAGCAGCTCGGCATGGGCATGCGGAGAGCGCAGCACCGCCGCGTGCAGCGTGCCCGGCCGCACGCCCAGGTCGTCGGCATAACGGCCGCGGCCGCTCAGCAGCGCGTCATCTTCAACGCGTGCAACGGACTGGCCGAGGTGGGAACCGGGGGAGCGCTGCCGCATGGATTGCGTTGCGCCCGAATCGCTGTGCACCAGAAATCTCCTGTTGGGTTGTCTGTGCGCCTAGCGTAGGCAGCCTCGTCACGAAGCGTGAACAGAAGAGTCCGGGAAAGGACCAGATCGTCTGATCTTGGCTCAGACAGTCCAGCCACTTTCATGCTGCATTGCAACAACAGAAGCCGGCGCCGCACGCAGCGGTCGGAAGAAATAACAACAAGGCGTCGACGCGAAAAATTGCCCCTGCGAGGCGGTTTGTGCCGGGTTTGCAGACCCCATAGTCCTAGCCACGGGCAAAAAGCCGGGGAAAAGGCCCGCAGCGGGCGCTTTGCTGCCGACGCTTCTTTGGGCGCCCAGGTGCCTAAGGAAGCGCAGAACAAATCAACTATTGGTCGTTTGAAGACGCAGCGCGTATTTTTTTAGTTACGCCACGCCGGATTTTGCGATTTTCTTTGTCATCGCGTC
>Ga0308009_10001341_pt1 | contig 14471 bp, 13 predicted proteins | sample Neamet127_FD_203134 | JGI IMG/M metagenome (GOLD analysis project Ga0308009, IMG submission 203134) | Marine microbial communities from water near the shore, Antarctic Ocean - #127 | ecosystem: Environmental > Aquatic > Marine > Unclassified | place: Southern Ocean | collected 2014-07-24
TTTAAACAACTTATCAACTTCACCTGATATTTCAGATGCTCTGCTTGGCTCTGAGATATTGATAGCATACACACCGACCCAATCAGTAGTACGGGCTGAGCGAGCGATTACTCTTTTTCTCGATTCATTTAGATAATCCCAATGGAAAAAAAATTGAGAGGTGTCCGTTTTTGCTTCTGCACCATCATAGATAGCACGCACATTAAATTTCCATGTGCCAGGATAAATGGTGCCTCGTATAGGCACCGTATCTCCTATTTCCAAACCGTATACATCCGCTAACTTACGCCCTATTACACAACCCTTGCGGTCAGTTGTGAAAGCAGTTAGCTCTTTCGGTGGAATAATATATTCAGAGTAAACATCAAAGTATGTTTTTGCATCAATCGCGAACTGCGGGAAAAAATTCTTTTCGGTAATATAAACCCCCCCAAACCAGCTGGCATGAGTAACCTCTTTAACTCCCCGGAGTTTTTTTATCCTATCCTGATATTTGATGGGCAAATGGAATACTAGAGAGATAGCATTACGTGTTACTAACCTTGTTTCAGAAGAGCCCTCGGCACCTGAATACCAGGCATCTACAACTGTTCGCAACAGTCCAAAAGCTACTATTGCTACTATAATTCCCAGAATAGTCAAACCAGTCCGCAACTTGTGACGTAAAGTATTACGAAGAATAAGTTTTAGAAAATGCATTTTTTGTAGTACATATATATGAATTAATTTCCCACATCTAATTCCCCTTTTTCCAGATGTCGAATTAAATGTGCGGTTTTAGCGGCATGAGGATCATGTGTAACCATGATAATAGTCTTTTCCATCTCTTTATTTAGACGATCAAGTATGGCAAGAATCTCTCCTGCTGATGTACGGTCCAAGTCACCTGTAGGCTCATCTGCAACTAATATCACCGGATCAGAAATAAAGGCACGAGCAATTGCCACACGTTGCTGCTGTCCACCAGATAATTCAGAGGGATAATGCTCCATACGATCAGAAAGTCCGACCATTACTAATGCTAGTTCCACGCGTTCCTGCCGCTCTTTAAACGAAAGTGGTGTTAATAATAATGGCAGCTCCACATTCTCAAATGCCGTTAATACCGGCATCAAATTGTAGAACTGAAAAATAAAACCAATATTAGCTGCCCTCCAATCAGCCAGCTCCCCCTCGGATAAAAGGGCAATATCCGTGCCTCCTACTTTCAATGTTCCGCTATCAGGTTTATCAATCCCTGCAATTAAATTGAGTAAAGTACTTTTACCGGAGCCAGAGGGCCCCATTAAAGCAATGAATTCTCCTGTAGGAATATCAAAAGTAATATCAGTTAATACAGGCACTGTCTGCTCGCCTCGGCGATAGGATTTTGTGAGATGTTTAATATGGACAATAGGTTCTGAAGAGTTTCCCATGCTACTAATAAGATTCCATTTATTTCACTATAGTTTTAACTATGTCTCCAGCATCAAGGTCCTTGCTGGGTCTTAATACTATTTTGTCCCCTGGCTTGGGGCCGTTTAATATTTCTATCATGTCCCCAATTTTTTGGCCGGTTTCAACTGGCATCTCAATCACTTTCTCTTCTTTAATAAGAAATACTATTTTCCTACCATCTCGCTTAGCTATAGCGTCAGGTTGTATTACTGTTCGAGAAGTGCGCTGATCAGCTGGCATTTCTTTTTCAAGGAATGCTATTTTTGCGCTCATTTCCGGCAATATATTAGGGTCATGATCAACAAACCTTACCTTTACAAGTACAGTTGCTTTTGAACGGTCTACCGTCGGAACTATACGTTGCACAACACCGCGTAATCGTGTTGCTGGCAGTGCATCCAGTTGAATCTCACATGGCTGATCAAGCTTTACTTTATGTAGGTTTGACTCAGATACGTCAGCTTCAACCTCTAGCGTATCCATATCTGCCATAGTCACCACAGCACCTTTTGCATTAAGTGCAGAGGAAAAAGGGGTTACTACATCACCAATATTGGCACTTTTTGTCAACACCACCCCATCGAACGGCGCGCGTATTAATGTATGCTCTACTGAGATTTGTGCCACATGGTATCCAGCTTGGGCCGCCCCGATTGCAGCCTGATACCCAATGACCGCAGCCTGTGATTTACGAGAACGAGCTATAGCTACATCATATATAGCCTGAGAAATAAAGTTTTTTGCTAACAAATCTTCAGTTCGCTTAAGTGATTCTTGCGCATTGATTAGTTCAGCCTCTCCCTGCTGAAGATTTGCCTCAGCCACCTTAATATTGGCTGCTGCCTGTTCCATAGTGGCAGAGACATCTTTATTTTCTAACTGAGCAATTACCTCTCCTTTTTTTACTTTACTACCTTCAGTTACACCCAGCCATTCAACGCGTCCGGTTGCTTTAGACGCTACAGCTGCTTTTCTTTGTGCAACTACATATCCTGTAGCATTAAGTAGTGTGAAGGATTGTGAGGGGTAAGCTGTAGTAACCGTAGCAGACTCTATCTCAATAGCTGTGATACTTCTGAAATACAGGAACAAAAATAACGCCAATGCTGCTATAGCTATAAGAGTAACTATAGGGCGTTTTTTTCTTTTGCGTTTAGTTGCGCTAGTAGTACCGCTTCTATCAATTTTTAATTTGGATAAATCTTCGTTAGCCACAAGAAAGCCTTTGGAATTTCAATGTATTGATTATGGCGTAGAAATAACGTTACTGCTAGAAATCTATCTAAGTGATTCTAAATAAGATTCTTCAGCCATCAATCTACTCTAACCTTACGATTTTTGAGCGAGAAAGGGGTGGATTCTTAGAAAAATAGCGCTTAATTCCATCAAGCATTGCTTGGGCCATTTTGTCCTGATAGGCCTTATTTAGAAGTTTTCTCTCTTCAGCTGGATTACTAATAAAAGCGGTCTCCACTAAAATTGAAGGAATGTCAGGAGACTTAAGTACGGCAAATCCTGCCTGCTCTACATTGCTCTTATGTAAATGATTTATTTCACCTATTTCTGATAATACTTCCCTCGCAAGAGTATGGCTATCCTCTCTTGTCTGTGATAACGAAAGATCTAGAAGAGTTTTATTAAGGTAGGGATCCTTGGTATCAAGATTTACGCCTCCAATTAGATCAGCGTCATTTTCTTTCTTTGCTAACCAGCGCGCAGCAGCTGAAGTCGCGCCACGTTCAGATAACGTGAATACAGAAGAGCCTCTTGCATGAGGCTTAACAAAAGCATCCGCATGAATTGATACAAATAAATCTGCTTTTAGTTTTCGTGCCTTTTCTAGGCGCATGGGTAGTGACAGAAAATAATCACCATCGCGAGTTAATGCTGCCCTCATATTAGGTTCGGCATCTATTTTAGCTTTTAATTTTCGTGCAATGGCAAGGGTAATATTCTTCTCGTGCGTACCTTTCTTGCTCATTGCCCCAGGATCCTCCCCCCCATGACCCGGATCAATTGCAACAGTTATGATCCTTGTGGCTGAAGAAGGCTTTTTGTTTCCAGCCGTAGTTTTTTTTGATTCTCTATCGGACTGAATATGCTCAGAAGCATTAGCCTGTGCTGATTTTACTGCCCCTTCATTTGATAATGCCATCAAAGGGTCGGGCGGAGAAATAGGATAAATATCCAGGACCAAACGATGGCCATAATCTCCTACAGGTTTAAGTACAAATGCCTGTGGTTTAACTTCGCTCTTTAAATCCAGTACAAGCCGCAAAACTCCTAATTTAAATTGACCAACACGAAGTGCACGAATATATAAGTTATCAGCACTTATTTTCCCGGGTAATTTTTTTATTTCAGATGTAAGTGTGACGTCTATTAAATCCAGCACGACCCGATCTGGATTTTTAAGTAAAATAAGTGAATAATTTATAGGCGCATCTGACTCTAGTGTAAGGCGGGTATACTCTGATGCCGGCCAAATACGAGTAGAATTAACTGTTGTGTTAGCAGAAGCAGTAGCAACAAACAAAGAGAACTGAGATACCACTAGAGCCAATATGGTATAAAATTTTGCTGAAAACAGCATCCTCGGGCAATCGGTTGATGTTCTAGTTAAGAATTTCTTTGGACTTGCCAATCGTTCAAACACTGTCTGCCTACCTCCGTACCAGCCTGCATTTCAATTTTTCGTCCTGTTCCGATTATAGTAAAAGAAATCCGTATATCCGCTATAGGCAATAGTTCTTCGGCTTTTTCGGGCCACTCCACCAGACAAATTGAATTTTTATTAAAATATTCACGAAAACCGGCCTCTTCCCATTCTATAGGATCAGTGAAACGATAGAAATCAAAGTGATAGAAGTATAACCTAGATATTTTATAAATCTCAACCAAATTATATGTAGGGCTTTTTACTTTTCCCTCGTGACCTAAGCCGCGCAAGATGCCTCTTGCAAGTGTTGTTTTGCCTGCACCAAGGTCGCCCCTCAAAAAAATAATAAGCCCCGGACGTAATATCGTTGCAATCTCCGCACCAAAAGTTAGAGTTACAGATTCACTCTCAAGGTGGCATGTTGTAACGGAATTGTTATGATAAGAACTATGCAAAAAAATATTTCCAATTATCTGCTTACAGATTTAGTCTCTTTGGCAAGTGATATCAAAATTTGGAGCAGAGAGCTTGGATTCCAAGAAACCGGTGTCTCTGATGCCAAGGCCGAGAAATCACATGTTGAGAGGGGTCTGCTAGAGTGGTTAAAAGAAGGTTATCACGGCAACATGGATTATATGGCAAAACATGGTATTAAGCGCTCTCATCCAGACAAATTAATACCAGGTACACTACGAGTAATTTCGGTGCGGATGAATTATTCGCCACCTAAAGCAAGGAATAGCTGGCAAGTAATGGAAGATAGCGAGAAAGCATTCATATCTCGCTATGCTCTTGGCCGAGATTATCACAAGGTATTACGTGGTCGATTACAAAAGCTCGCTGATAAAATAACTGCGCAAATAGGCCATTGTAACTACCGTGTATTTTCTGATAGCGCTCCGGTTATGGAAGTGGAGTGGGCGCAAAGGTCTGGCCTTGGATGGCGCGGGAAGCATACTTTGTTGCTCTCGCGTGAAGCTGGTTCAATGTTTTTCCTTGGAGAAATATATACCGATTTGCCGCTACCTGTAGATAATCCTATCGATAACCACTGCGGTACTTGTACGAAATGTATCGATATATGCCCTACTAAGGCCATCATAGGGCCCTACCGATTAGACGCAAGGCGATGCATCTCCTATCTTACTATCGAAAATAAAGGCAGTATCCCGGAGTCTTTGCGCCCCCTAATTGGAAACCGGGTCTATGGGTGTGATGATTGTCAGCTGATTTGTCCTTGGAATAAATATGCTGCGGTTACCGGAGAAAGCGATTTTTCTGTACGCAATGGCCTGGATAACGCATCCCTAGTTGAGTTATTTGGCTGGAGTAAAGAAGAGTTTGATACTAGGCTTGCTGGCAGTCCAATCCGTCGAATCGGGCATGAACAATGGCTTCGTAATTTGGCAGTGGGATTAGGTAATGCTTCATCTTCCAAAAATATCTCTGATGCATTAAAAGCTCGATATAACGATGACTCGCCTATGGTTCGTGAGCATGTGCAATGGGCTTTAAGACAACATGAGCCGACGGACAAGCCGAAACAAAATTGTTTTATATAAGCACAGAACAGATTTAACCTGCTCTGTACTAACAAGCTAGACGGGGAAGTGGTTAAGAATAAATCTTATACGAAATATCTGACTTTGAAGTATATAAGGCTTAAGGCATCCTATTGGAGTCCTAGCCTGAAGTTTCATCAATAGCTTGAGCTCAGATTGAAGTATTATTTAATCATTTCTGTTTCTTCATGCTTAGGATCAAATGACACTTGATCAATAACGGCAGCGCTATCAGCCATATTTTCATTATCAATCCGTAGTCCTTGAAAATCATAAAGTACATTATCGACTAAGTGCGAGGGTTGTACGTTACGTAGTGCAGTAAACATAGTTTCCAGCCTTCCTGGAAATTTTTTGTCCCATTCCTGCATCATATCTTTGATTACCTGACGCTGTAAATTCTTCTGTGAGCCGCATAAATTACAAGGAATAATTGGGAATTCTTCAGCATCTGCATAAGCCTCTAGGTCTTTTTCCTTACAATAAGCAAGCGGACGAATCACAATGTGCTGACCGCTATCATTTATTAGTTTAGGGGACATAGCCTTAAGCTTTCCACCATAGAAAAGATTAAGAAACAAAGTTTCAAGAATATCATCTCGATGATGGCCCAGTGCAATTTTAGTTGCGCCTATTTCGCTCGCCACACGATATAACGCACCGCGCCTTAGGCGCGAACAGAGACTGCAGGTGGTTTTTCCTTCAGGAATGATCCTTTTTACTACACTATAAGTATCTTGTTCAATTATACGAAAAGGAACGCCAATTTTAGCGAGATACTCTGGCAATATATGTTCGGGAAATCCAGGCTGCTTCTGATCCAGGTTTACGGCAATCAATTCAAATTTTAATGGCGCATGTATCTGAAGATTCCGCAGTATGTCTAGCAACGCATAGCTGTCCTTGCCACCGGATAGGCACACCATGACCTTGTCCCCTGCTTCAACCATATTGAAATCTGTGATGGCTGTACCAACAAGACGCCTTAATCTTTTATGAAGCTTATTGGTATCATATTTCTCTTTTCTGGATTTTATTTCCATTACAATCCTTTAATCTAAAAGAACAATTAATCATACTAATTTGGAGCAAATTAAAGCATAGATTCTCACTTGATAGGGGATTTGGGTAAATCCAAGGCTGTCCTTGTGATTTCATTATGGAATCAACCTCGTTATTACATAATTATTAAATGGCTGGTATTCAAGCTATTGCTCAAAGATTAAAAATAAAGCCGTAAAAGCAGTTACCACAGTAAAATTTCTCCAGACATGAATTAGGTGGCAGCTAAAATTCACCTAACGAGATTCAGGCATGAATACATTCATAAAAACAGCACCTTCTAAATATTATGAACAAAATAGAGAAATTAGCTGTCTACATTTTTACTAAGAAAGCCATATAGAAAAAACCGAGCAATCAAACTAACTAAGATAGTTAGCGGGCCGCCTAACCTTATATAAGGCCAATAATTTTAAATTATGTCAAATAAAAGATAAAACGTATTCTTTATTTCTGCCATTTAAACATCGCAAGAATACTTAATTTTGGATAAATTAATGCGACAATTCGTCACATTCTAGCAATTAGTAGAATGAAGTAATATCAAAGGTGCAATCCTTGCAGGCAAATAGGTTTCTCTCATTTGAAGTGAGAATAGTGACATCGATATAAATAGAGGTATTTTATATCGAGTATAAAATACTCAAACTAAAAATCTTTCTTGTGCGAGTAATAGCGGCGTGATAAAATCCGCCGTTATTTATTTAACTAGGTGGCCAGATAAGTTAAGAAGAATATTGGGCTCAAAGAGCTATATTAAATCCGGCAAACGATAAGAATAATAGATAAAAATAGACATTAAATTAATAAATTATATTCTCCACTACAAAAAGTAGAAATTTTAAGTGGGGAAATTAAGTGGGAGAAATTATGGGCAGCAAAGTAACGGCTATACTGGTGTGGGTCTCAACACTTATTCTATACCCGAGCATGGCGGCAGCTGAGAGAACTGATGGGATATTAAGTACAGTAAACTTACCAGCGGCAGGATCTCAAATTGCTACGGAAATGTATGACCTGCATATGTATGTACTGTATATATGTGTGGTGATTTTTATTGGTGTGTTTGGGACTATGTTGTACTCTGTAATTGTTCACAGAAAATCAAAAGGTTTCAAAGCGGCGAATTTTCACCATAGTACAACCGTTGAAATTATCTGGACTATTATCCCGTTCTTCATTCTCTTTGGTATGGCCTTTCCTGCTACACAAACAATTATTGATATGAAGGATACTTCTACGCCGGATATTACTATTAAAGCTACTGGCTATCAGTGGCAGTGGGGTTATGACTATCTACAAGGGGAAGGAGAGGGTATTAAATTCCTCAGTAAAATATCTACCCCAAGGGAGCAGATCAGAAATGAAGCTCCTAAGGGCGAAAACTATTTAAGGGAAGTTGATAACAATGTGGTGGTTCCAGTTGGGAAAAAAGTTCGTATGCTTCTTACTTCAAATGATGTTATTCACGCATGGTCGGTACAGCAACTAGGTGTTAAACAGGATGCTATCCCAGGATTCATACGTGATGCCTGGTTTAAAGCAGATAAACCAGGAATATATAAAGGTGTATGTTCAGAATTATGTGGTAAAGAACATGCATTTATGCCAATAGTTGTAGAAGTGTTGGCGCAAGAAGAATACTCAAAATGGGTCGCTGGCCAGAAACAAGAGTCAGCGGAACCGGCTGTAGATGTCAATAAAGAATTTACAATGGACGAGCTAAAGGCTACCGGTGAGAAAGTATATGCCGGTAATTGCGCCGCCTGTCATCAGGCTAATGGTAAGGGCATATCTGGTACATTTCCCGGGCTAGATGGATCAAAAATTGCTGTTGGGCCTAAGGCTGACCATATAAAAATGGTATTAAACGGTAAGGCTGGTTCTGCAATGGCTGCATTTAAGCATTTGTCAGATGTCGACATTGCTGCAGTAGTTACCTACGAACGAAATGCATGGGGCAATACAACGGGTGACCTAGTGCAGCCGTCAGAAATTAAAGCATTCAGAAATTAAAGCATTCAGAAATTAAAGCATTCAGAAATTAAGGAACGAGGAGAATATTATGGCAGCAGTACACCATCCAGATAATGAGCTAGGGCATGAACACGAGCACCATGGCCCTCCCGCTGGAATCATGCGCTGGTTAACCACCACTAATCACAAAGATATCGGTACGCTATACCTCTGGTTTAGCTTCGCGATGTTCTTAACGGGTGGTGTAATGGCGTTAACTATTCGCTCTGAGTTATTTCAGCCTGGATTACAGATCGTCGAGCCGGAATTTTTTAATCAACTCACCACACTACATGGCTTAGTAATGGTGTTTGGCGCAATTATGCCGGCTTTTGTTGGTTTTGCTAATTGGCAAATACCAATGATGATCGGTGCTCCGGACATGGCTTTTGCCCGTATGAATAACTGGAGTTTCTGGTTACTGCCACCGGCAGCTCTATTATTGATTAGTTCATTCTTTGTACCTGGTGGAGCAGCTGCAGGTGGTTGGACACTATATCCGCCGCTTTCAATCCAGATGGGTATGGGTATGGATATGACCATATTTGCTATTCATATACTGGGTGCTTCATCCATTATGGGATCAATCAATATTGTTACAACTATTCTGAATATGCGCGCACCAGGCATGACAATGATGAAAATGCCTTTATTTGTGTGGACTTGGTTGATAACCGCATATCTACTACTTGCAGTTATGCCAGTACTAGCAGGTGCGGTAACTATGTTGCTAACAGATCGTCAGTTCGGAACCAATTTCTTTAATGCTGCAGGTGGCGGTGATCCAGTCATGTTCCAGCATATATTTTGGTTTTTCGGGCATCCTGAAGTCTATATCATGATTCTGCCGGCTTTCGGAATTGTATCTCAGATTATTCCGACATTTGCCCGTAAGAAACTGTTTGGTTATTCTTCGATGGTATACGCTACATCATCCATTGCGATTCTTTCATTTGTCGTTTGGGCGCATCACATGTTTACAGTAGGTATGCCAGTTACGGCCCAGCTGTTCTTTATGTATGCAACTATGCTGATTGCGATTCCAACCGGAGTAAAGGTATTTAACTGGACTGCCACAATGTGGCGTGGTTCTATGACATTTGAAGCTCCGATGCTGTTTTCTATTGGATTTATCTTCCTGTTTACTATTGGAGGATTTAGCGGCATAGTTCTTGCAATCGTACCTGTAGATATCGTGTTACAAGAAACCTACTATGTGATAGCTCATTTTCATTATGTGTTGGTATCAGGCTCATTATTTGGCTTATTTGCCGGTACATATTATTGGTTACCAAAATGGACTGGAAACATGTATGACGAAGGTCTGGCCAAAACACATTTTTGGTGCTCTATGATCTTCTTTAATATTACCTTCTTTGTCCAACATTTCTTGGGACTAGCAGGGATGCCTCGGAGAGTTCCAGACTATGCGTTGCAGTTTGCTGATTTCAATATGATATCAAGCATAGGTGCATTTGGTTTCGGCTTCAGCCAGTTAATTTTCCTCTACTGCATAATTAAATGTATACGTGGTGGACCAAAGGCAACTGACGAAGTATGGGAAGGTGCTGATACGCTAGAGTTTACAGATTTGCCTTCACCAGCACCGTATCACAGCTTTGAAACACCTCCAAAGGTAAAATAGTATGAATAAAGAATCAAAGAGTCAGCGCAGCAAAAATATTAAAACTGCGCTGGTTCTTTGGGCGCTTGTAGTGTTAATTGTGGGTTTATTTTTTAATACACATTGGGGATGAATGCATTACAGCCAAACCTGGTGATGTTAAAGAAATTGCTGATACTTGCAGTAGTAATGTTTGCATTTGGCTACGCAATGATTCCGTTCTACAAAAAGATTTGTGAAGTGGCGGGATTAAATAACTTACTACAACCAGACACATTAGTAGAAGAAACTAGGCTTGTGGATACAAGCCGTATGCTGACAGTTCAGTTGGATGCAAATACCCGTGGATTGCCATGGGAATTTAAACCACTGCAGTCAACAGTTAAGATTCATCCCGGTGAATTAGTAGAAGTAATGTATGAAATTACGAATAATTCGGCACGTGAGGTTACGGGACAAGCGATTCCAAGCTATGCACCATTATTGGTTTCGCAGTATATAAAAAAGTTAGAGTGTTTTTGTTTTACAAAACAGGTGTTAAAACCTTATGAAGTAAAGCAAATGCCGGTACAGTTTCTAATTGAGCCAGAGTTTCCGGGAGATATAGATAGTCTATCTATCTCGTACACATTTTTTGAAATTGGCCTTAGTAATGGAACTACCTCTAACGAGGATAAGAGCACTAAAAGTAAGATTTGAAAATAAAAGATAAAAAGCCCGTTAAAGCCGGGTACGTACAAGTTGCAAAAGCAGTATTTTGGGCGTTTTCTGGGATACGAAAAAATACAGATCATGCTGCTGATGTAGAATCATTAACAATGAAACAAGTAGTAATCGGTGGGATTATCGGTGCCGCTCTATTTGTAGGAATTTTATTATTACTGGTCAACTTAATAACAAACTAAGAATTGATTAAAATATACGCAGGAGAATACGCATGAGCCAAGAAGCAAATCATTACTATATTCCAACGCCTTCAACCTGGCCTCTTACCGGGGCGATTGCCATTTTCTTTATGGGGTTTGGAGCTGCATTTACTGTCAATAAGCTTCCAATCGGGTATGTTTCATTGGCAATCGGGTTTGCAATCCTTATTTATATGCTCTTCGGTTGGTTTGGAACCGTAGCAAAAGAAAGTGAAAGTGGTAAATTCAATAAGCAAGTCGATAGCTCCTTTCGCTGGGGTATGGGCTGGTTTATTTTTACCGAAGTAATGTTCTTTGCTGGATTCTTTGGCGCGCTATACTACATGCGGGTGTTATCAGTGCCATGGCTTGGTGAAATGGAAATTGCTTATGGGACTTCAGTATGGCCAGAGTATGCAGCCGGGTGGCCTACAGCTGGTCCAGGAATAACAGAACAATTTACTCCGATGGGAGCATGGGGTCTACCAGCGTTTAACACTGCACTGCTGTTAACTTCTGGTCTAACATGTACTTGGGCACATTGGGCGATTAAGCTTGATAAACGTAGCCAATTAAAATGGAGCCTGTTTCTGACGATAGCATTAGGTGCTCTCTTTATTGGTTGCCAAGCTTATGAATATATGCATGCCTATTCCGAGCTAAATCTTAAAATGACTTCTGGTGCTTATGGTGCAACCTTCTACATGCTAACCGGATTCCATGGCTTTCATGTGACTCTTGGCGCAATAATGTTAACAGTAATTTATTTTAGAGTTTTAGCTGGTCACTTCAAACCAGAGCATCATTTTGGTTTTGAAGGGGTGTCATGGTATTGGCATTTTGTGGATGTAGTTTGGCTAGGTTTGTTCGTATTTGTCTATTTATTATAGGAATAAACTATCTACGTAAGTTGATGGGGCCTACTGATCGGCAGGTAATATATTAAAATAATGACCTGCCATCAGTATAATAAATAGAATAACTGATAGACCAATTCGTAACGTTAAAGACCTAATCATTCGCGTACCTTGGCCTCCATCTTTAACCATGTAGTACAAAGCGGATGCAAGACTATAAACTATGAAAAGAAAAAATAGGACTGCAATAATTTTCAAATTAAATCCCGAATGTATTATAAATTTAGGTTCTGGGCGGAAGTTTAGCCGAGATTAGTATTCAAACCAATGAATATTTTAGGTTGGCAGCTCAAGTGCAGTTTATGGCCCACGGTTGCTGCAATATTTTTTATTGTTCTTACGATAAATTTGGGCAACTGGCAGCTTTCCAGAGCTCAAGAAAAAGATGATAAACAGGCAAAGCTGAATCAGCTTTCACAAGAGCCGGTTGTATCGATACCAACATCACTAATTAAGCTAGAAAACTATCAGTTTCGTAAGGTTGAGGTTCATGGTACGTATGTTCCAAGCCATACGATCTATCTAGATAATAAGATAAACAGAGGCAGGGCTGGCTATCAGATTATCACGCCAGTTAAGTTAGATGAAAGCTCAATGCACGTTTTGATTAATCGTGGATGGATAGCTGCAGGTCGTACTCGAAGTGATTTGCCTGAAATACTTACCCCTTCTGGCAAAGTGACGGTATCAGGAATAGCAGAATCAGCAACAATGAGAACCTTGGAGCTATCTACGGAAACAGTGTCCGGTAAGGTATGGGAGAATCTCCACCTAGATCGTTATCGGGAAGCGACAGGACTTCAGCTGCAACCATTAGTAATATTGCAAGAAAATAAAGTTAAGGATGGACTGCTTCGGGCATGGACCCGCCCTGACTCAGGATCCAGCAGAAATTTAGGATATGCGTTTCAGTGGTTCGCCATGGCATTTGCGATAATAATATTATATTTGGTATTAAATGTTAAAAGAATCCTCCCAAAAAACCAATAAGAAAAAGTTATCTTTGTTGATGACAGTAATGATTGCGCCGATAGCGCTATCTTATATGCTCTTCTATTGGGGGGCACCTTCAACTAGTGTGAATTATGGAGAGCTGATCAAGGTCGAAAAAGCTCTACCAGATGTTGTCTTGCATAAAACAAATGGCGAAGCATTTAATATTGGTCAGTTACGTGGAAAGTGGGTAATGCTGGTTGTAGACTCCGGGGAATGTGGAAAACTATGTCGTGAGCAGCTCTACTATATGCGTCAGGTACGCCTTATGCAAAATAAGAAAATGGATCGTATAGAAAGAGTTTGGTTGATCGACGATAATAAGACTCCAAAAAATGATATTAAAGAAGACTTTAAGGGAACAATTTTTATAAATGCCCAGGAGAGTAAACTGCTAAAAGAAATTCCAGCAAAAGTGTCTCAGCATGATCATATTTATATAATTGATCCAATAGGAAATTTGATGATGCGCTTTCCAAAAGATATTGATCCAGCTAAGATGGCAAAAGATATTAAGCGATTACTTAAGGTTTCACGAATAGGATAAGGACGCGTTATGAGTACAAGTATAACTTGGCAAAATACAGCTTCACGAGTGCACCAATTTTATCGGCTAACCAAGCCACGGGTTGTTTCGCTCATTGTTTTTACTGCATTCATTGGTATGTTCCTTGCGGTTCCAGGTGCAGTTCCATTAGATGCCCTAATCTATGGCACCATAGGAATTGCTTTAGTTGCTGGTGCAGCAGCAGCGGTAAACTGTTTGGTGGAACAAAAAATTGATTCAGTTATGGCGCGGACGCGCGGCAGGCCCCTACCAAGGGGAGAAGTAAGTTCTCCAGAGACCTTCTTTTTCCTTGCATTGATAGGTGGAGGTGGACTGTACATGCTTCATCAGTGGGTGAATCCGCTAACAATGTGGCTTACACTACTCACGTTTGTCGGCTATGCCATTATTTACACAGTAATACTTAAGCCTCTAACGCCACAAAATATTGTTATTGGCGGTGCATCTGGTGCAATGCCTCCAGTATTGGGTTGGACAGCTGTAACGGGAGAAGTCACAGCTGATGCCCTGCTTTTATTCCTAATAATTTTTGCATGGACCCCACCTCATTTCTGGGCACTTGCACTCTACCGTAAACATGAATACGCTAAAGTTGGTATGCCGATGCTACCAGTAACGCATGGCGATCAATTCACCAAGTTGCATGTGCTTCTTTACACTTTTATACTTTGTGCAGTCACATTGTTGCCATATGCCACCCAAATGGGCGGGTTAATTTATCTTATTAG
>Ga0308009_10001364_pt1 | contig 14344 bp, 15 predicted proteins | sample Neamet127_FD_203134 | JGI IMG/M metagenome (GOLD analysis project Ga0308009, IMG submission 203134) | Marine microbial communities from water near the shore, Antarctic Ocean - #127 | ecosystem: Environmental > Aquatic > Marine > Unclassified | place: Southern Ocean | collected 2014-07-24
AGCAATAGGAAAAATTGTCTATTTTCCTTCCAAAACAGATTGAGGTTGCTGCCGAGACGCCCGGTAATAATGGCTTTATTTAGATCGTTCATTACTTCTACACCTTAGTGGCCTCTAACCTAGCCCAAGTCTTCCAGGCATGTCAATTCGCTTGAGGTAGTTGGAGATTGAGCGCTGATGAGTGTGGCGCCCGAATGTTGGGTTCTTGCATGTGTCCAACCAGCTAGCGCTCTCGCTGCGACTGTTGCAAAGACAGCGGGTCTTCATTAGCTTGTATGTCCGCACGTACAGTAAATTGTTTACCGGAATACATCATGGCATTGACGCAATTTCATCCGGCTTCCCGCGATTGGTTTACTGCTCAGTTTGGTGAGCCTACGCAGGCCCAGGCCTGAGCTTGCGACCAAAGCTGGCCGTCACACGCTTATATCAGCCCCTACAGGCAGCGGTAAGGACCTCGCTGCGTTCTATGCGGCATTCGATGATTTGGTGGTCAGAGGACTGAAGCGTCAGCTTAATCCCGGGGTGCAGATTCTCTATGTCTCTCTGCTGATAGCTTTACCCGCTGACGTGCACTGCGAATCCCGAATAAGAAGGAGCCAAGTGCGCATAAAAGGCGAGTCCGTCGGGCCATGTTCGGCGTTGAGGACGCGGGTAGGTGGAGCCTGTTGGAGAGAGTTGTTTTCGCCGCCGGGGCGCGTTTTGCTAACGGCACTGCGTAAAATGGAGCTACGTGGCACTATTCGTGGCGGCCGTTTTGTAGCGGGTGTTGGCGGTGAGCAATTTGCCTACCCTTAAACGGTGGATGTTCTTCGAAAATTTAAGAAACAAGTCGATTCGAACAAGCCTAGATACTGCAGTCTCTCAGCGGTAGATCCACTAAACCTGCTAAATCTAATTCTTCCTAACCGTAAACTCTCGAGACTGAGTAAGAACCGAGTGCTTTACGAGAATGGTATTCCTATAGCAGTATTGGAGTATGGCAAAGTAAACTTTCTGAAAGAAACTGAGGCAGCCCAAGAATAGAACTTGCAGCAGGCATTGATCAAGAAGAATTTTCCAGCAAGGCTGCGAAGTTATCTCGGCACTCACTAGCTAAGCGCAAAATTATTTCTTCCTTAATAAGAAAATCCCGCTATCACTGAGCGCGATAACGGGATCTACTACTTACTGGGAGCAAAGGAATCGCCAACTAGTATCGACGATGCCTCTCCAATTACCCGATCAAGTATATAACTACCTACTTAGATAAAGTAACTGGAGGCTCCCTTAATAGATTGATAATTGATGGGATCACCTCCTTTTTTAATGCCAGGGTAGCCAAGTATTGTTAGCGAATTCCCCCCGTTAGAACTACTAACAAAAGCCTGATGATTTTATATAACACAATCCTAGCACTGTAAAGTGTCGTAGCAAATAATCGGCAGGCAATTGGCCGACTGTTGGCTAGAATTCTCTGTAATTTAATCAAAAAGGCTCGGGGTTATACCAAGATCAATCTGATCGTAACGGATTAGTATTCAGGTGAGTTCCCATATTCGTATGCAGGAAGTAGGTAATTGATTCAGATAGCGTGTTGACAAGTGCGACATCGGCCTGCAGTTCATCGAGGATTTTGAAGAAATATGGGCGCTCCCAGAAGACGGCTTCAATTTTTCTACAGACAATTCGGATCCCCTACAAAATTTCGTGAACAACGATGAGCGGGACGAATTTGGTGAACTGGCCTAGCGATTTAACGAGTTACTGAAGCTGCTCTCGAAAAGCAGCTTAGAAGAATACAAAGACCCGCATGTAAATAGTTAGTATGGCGGCGATTATCACTGAAAAGGCGATAAACCGGAGCGGATTTTCTATAAAGCTTTGCCAAACAGTTTTCGCTTTACCGTTCGCTCTGCTCGATTGATACTCTTTGCGTAATCGCTCGGTACGCTCAATCTGATATTCATCGATCAATTGCCGCGTGAATTCGAATTTCTCAGACTCATGTATCCAAATAGCGGGTAATGAAATCCCCCAGTTACCTGCCGAAGTTTCGAAGTAGGTAATGTTATTGCCCTCCAAAAGCTCGCGTATATCCTGAGCTTCATCAATAGGAACGTTACGCAGTCTGAATACTAATTTTGACATAATGGGTTTGTCGGCCTGCGCCTTGATTCGCTTTTACGCTAGTTGCGGGCATGCTACCTTTAACCCATAGTCGTGTAAAACCTTAGAGCAAATACCTGAATAGATCGCTAATGTAAGTTACGTAATCGGGATTGCCTAAGGAAGTAGTAGCTATCAGTAGGAAGAAGTAGAGATGCAAAAATCAGTCGAGTCTATTCTTCGAACTTGTGCAGCTTTCGTATGTGCGGCCCTACTTAGTATTTCACCGGCAATTGCAGATACATCGGTCTGGTCAGTACGATCTGGTGACAACGTCATCTATCTCGGCGGAACGGTGCATTTATTGCGACCTAGCGACTACCCGCTGCCGGAAGAATTTGAAGAGGCCTATCAGGGAAGCTCTGAGTTGTGTTTCGAGACGGACATCGTATCGATGAGCGACTTATCAATGCAAACCCAAATGTTGCAGCAGCTTACTTATAGCGATGATAGGTCATTGCGTACTGTTTTGAGTAACGAGGCCTACACAGCTCTTTCTGCCTACACGCAGGGCAGGACTACCAATAGCAATGCTGGGGAAATTCAAACCTGAACTTCTGATTATCACGCTGCAGATTCTTGTATTTCAGAGTATGGGTTTTACCCCTCAAGGAGTAGATGCGTTCTTCCACGCCCGGGCCCTGCGTGATGGAAAAGCAGAAGGGCAATTGGAGACAGTGCAGGAACAAATAGGATTTATCGCGGCAATGGGAGAGGGTAACGAGAGTGAATTCATCCTGCTTTCTCTAGAAGACCTTGCAGAAACAGGTGACGTAATCGATGTCATGATCGGTGCGTGGCGTTCGGGTGATGCTGAGGGCTTGTCTGAGCTATTCGTGGAAGATATGAAGGCAGAAACGCCCGCGCTCTATGACTCCCTGCTCTTGCAAAGAAACCTGAAATGGGTTCCCCAGATCGATAGGATGCTACAAGACGCGAACACGGAGTTTGTTCTGGTCGGAGTGGCTCATATTGTAGGCGAGAACGGGCTGCTAGACTTGCTCTCGCAGAAGGACTACGAGATTAATCAGCTATAGTTCTAAGACTGGACAAAGCGGAGTACGTAGGAAAGTCACGGAAAGATAGTGAGTATCTGCTCAGGATCTCTACGCTGCAACCGCAAGGTTATTAAGAGCTGGTTTTGTGGCTAAGCACTATCTGTCTTGGGCCACTGGTCGAAGTTTGACCACTAATACCAGAAGGAATTTCTTGAACTTTACCGCCCGACTTTAAGAATGCGTCTACGTGTTGTGCCAGATCTGCGCGATTACTTACAGCCGCGTCTTTTTTTGATTTATTTGCCATGCTTAACTTTCTCTAATTCCACAAAAGGCAAAAATTATACACCATTTCAGTACTTTCGGCCACAAAGCGGTATGTAGGCAATTTCTATCTAGTGCTGCGGCCTGAACAGAACCGCGAATCCGGGTCTACACTTTAATGGTAGCTGCACAGGCCACTCTAGATTGGGTTCACTAGGTTAGCGAGACTTCGATCCCAGTCTTTTCCGTGGGCGAACATAGAATTCCGAGTAATAGTCTTCAGGGATTTCACCTACCAATTCATCTAAAGAGGTCTTGTAGATAACCTTCATCTTAGCCAGCAACTCGAGGTCTAAATGGCAGCCATAGTTTCGGATAGTTTCAATATCCTCTAGCTGCTTGCGAGACACACCTAGCAGACGTGCGCCCTCATTCATAGAGTAGCCAGCGTTTAATCGGAGTTGCCTAACATTCTTTTTTACAGCAACAGTGATAGGGGAAAATTTGAAAAATTGGACCTGATCCATAATTTATTGCTCCATTGTACGGCGGGAATTGATTCTCTCGGCGAATGCAGCCCCTCTGTGTTGATGAATATTGGGTAAATGCTTTTCTCTATCTCGAATCCCATTGAATTCGCAGTTAATAGAGTGAAGTCAAGCTAACACAATGGAATTACCATGGTAATAATTTCTTGAATGTAGTGGGGTTTAGCTAAAAGTTTGGAGGATTTAGTCAATATTAAGTGGAAGTTTCCGTTTGGAAATCTACTTTTTCAAGCGTATTTGCCGTATCAATCTAGCAATATTGTCTTTAAGCCAGGTTTGTGACCGAGTTTCTATTGCATGATTAGGTGATGGTATCGGGTGGTAGCTACTACATATAAACCAGTATCATCTGCTAGAATCTCCTCCACACGCAGGAGAGCGAAATGTCAGAAGTACCATCAACAGAAGAACCACCACCAATAAAAAATTCAGAGCAAGCTATCAGCATGAACAAGGTTGTTAGTTTTCACTATCGTTTGGCCGAAGTGGGAGAAGACGGCGAGCGAAGAGATTGGCGAGAGGAGTCTCATTCAGGTGCGCCACTGGCCTATCTACATGGGTTTCACAATGTAGTGGTGGGGCTGGAAAAAGCACTGGAAGGCAAGAAGGTAGGTGACGCGATTGAGATTACCCTGCAACCAGATGATGCATATGGATTCCGCCGTCCAAATTCTACACAGCGAGTTCCTATCAAACATCTACAGTTTCCTGGCCCTGTAAAGAAAATATTGTCCGGGATGCCTGCGACTGTTGAAACCAATCAAGGGAAGCGCGCGGTTGTTATTCTTAAGGTTGGAAAATTTAACGCCGACGTGGATTTCAATCACCCTCTGGCAGGAAAGGTTCTCTACTACGAAGTGCAGGTGGAAAGTATTCGTGATGCGAGCTTCGAGGAGATTGCGCATGGCCATGTGCATGGCGCGGGCGGGCATCAGCACTAACAGGAATGGACGGTTAACGTCTAAGCAGTGGCGGGCTGTTTTCCATTCACTGCTTCTAGCACGAGCGGGTGACCTTTCGATTTACAACTACCTCATAGTAAGCCTCATCATTATCTGGATCTTCATGAACTTGTGAGCCCTTCCAGGGTCCAACTTTTCCCTCTCTGATAATCAAATCCTTCTTGCGGCCGTTTGTAGCAATAGCCATTATATATAGCAGTTAGTCTTAGTCGTTCTTTGCTGGCCTTGTTCTGCCAGCTAGATTGGCAAGTATTTTGGGCCCGAGTTTCTGTAGTCGCCATCTGAAGACAAGAGCGGGGATGCGAGACACGCCAATAAGCCGGCGTTCCAATTCCAGAGGAATACACATTTCTGCATTCTCGGGGCTAGTTTTAATCACGAAGCCATAGGCTATTTCGCCGGGATCCGTCTCGATGCTGATCTGGAGGCTTTTAGGCGGGTCCCAACGATCAATGGAGCAGGTTGTCATCTTGTGCCCTATATTTACTTCAAGCTTGGTGCCTCTGGCTGGGGGGTTCCAAGTCTGCCTGCTTTACACTGTGCACCCCTGGAATCCAATCTGACCAATTTCGAAAACCGGCAGGCACGCGCTAGCAACTGTCGTTCATCGACGCCAGCCAAGCGTCGACATCTTGAGTGCTTTCTATCGAGCTCGGTACTGTTAAGCGGATATCTTGTCTACTGCGAATTATACTCATACTGGATTCTTTGGTTGTGCAGATTGGAGCTTGCATTCTATGTGAGGTTTTCAAATTTAGTACACGATTGAATCATCGGTCGATTGGTGCCAACATGAATCGGTGTTAAGGGTATCTATCTGTAGGTTCTTAGAATCCTTATGGGTGTTAGTGTGGAGTATTGAAATCTATAGATTTCTTATCAGGGACTATTCGAATGGATGAGGGATTAATGCCGGTTTTGATAGTTGCTATAGTGTTTTTGTTAGTTAGTTTTAGTGTCTATATCAAATATCGCACTGAGTAGCTAAAAAGCGGGTCAGGACTGCTGCAAGATGAAAATGTCGCTCTGAAGGCGAAAACTCTGAAGCTCGAGGGACGTATTCAGGTACTAGAACCCATCGTCACTAATAAGAATTTTAGACTAGAAGAAGAAATAAATTCACTATCCTGACAATTCGTGGATTCAGCGTTTTACGACTGGGTTCGCACTAGATTGTTGTGATAAGGTTGTTCGACTAATACTAAGGACCGACTCCAATGCTGATGCTTCTCCTAGAGAGATTGAGAGCCAGCGGAACCATGAAAAAGAGAGAAGATCATGAATCAAGATGACAAGCCAATCGATAGTTCTCGACGCGATATTCTTAAAGGTGCCCTGGGCACTGGAGCCTTGGCAGCCGGAGCTGCATCAGTGCCGGGGCTTATCTTTCCCGCGCTAGCTCAAGGCGAGCAACTCGTTCCTTTTACTGACGTGCCTGATACTTTCAACGCGCGCCCGGCTCGACCAAATTCGACTCACTGGTTGGATACGCGCGAAATAACGACCCATTTCACCGACAACGATGATTTCTACATAGTACAGCACTACGGTCAGCCAGAGATTGACAACGATTCCTATAAGCTGAAAGTGACAGGCATGGTAGACAATGAGTTGGAGTTTTCTCTATCAGAACTCATGGCCCGAGATAATATCGAGCAGCAGGTTGGATTTGAGTGCGGCGGTAATAGCCGAGGATTGTTTAACGGGCTTATTGGTAACGCGCGCTGGCGTGGTGTCTCGCTGGCAAGTATTTTAGAGGAAGCGGGCATTCAAGACGGCGCTAAGGAAATCGTGTTCTTCGGAACCGATGTCCAAACCGAGACGATTCGCGAGACCGAAGTCGAGAAGGCATTCGCACGCAGCCTGTCTATCGACGACGCGATGCGACCTGAGAATATGCTTGCGTTCGAAATGAATGGCGAGCCGCTGCCGTATTATCATGGCAAGCCAGTACGTGCGTTGATTCCGGGATGGTATGGCGTTTCCAATGTAAAATGGTTAAACCAGATCCATATTCAAGACACTCGATATATGGGCCGTTTCATGGGTCGTGACTATGTGACTCTGAAGAAAGAAAGCATAGGTGGTGTAGAACGTTGGGTTGAAAACTCTGTTACCACCATAAACCTGAAGTCTTCTATCGTTCGTGTTACAGAGATGGGTGGCCAACATACGATTCAAGGTTTTGTACTAAACGATGGCACATCTATAGAAAGTATCGAAGTCAAAGTAGACGACGGTCCATGGGAGCGTGCCGAGATTAATCCACGATCAACGAAATATTCCTGGAAGCTATTCCGTTACGACTGGAACAATGCCACGCCGGGAGAACACACGATTGTGTCTCGAGTGACTGACGTTAATGGTAATGTACAAGCGACTATGGAAGAACTTCCAGATAAGGTGAGCCGCTGGGAAAACTTCGCTCAGTTCCCTCGAACTGTGCGCATCTAGCCCCGAATTTCCTCAAACTCTGTACTCGACGGATTCATACTCACTAGGCAGTGGGTTGAATCTGGAGCGGGTGTCGATCTTACTTTCTGGCTGGCTAGCAAGGCTGGCCCTTTGCGTCTCCGCTTCTCCGGGCAGGAAGCAGTCTGTTTCTTCCCTACGCAGCAAAAAGCTCAAGTAGAAGAAATTCTCTCTCCGCTGGCTGGCTGGCGAATCGCTGCAACGCAGATGAAGAACTTCGATACTGAACCCATGTCGGCACTTTATCTCAAGAGTCAGAAAAAGCTCTTCGATATTCGAGATCGGTTCGCTCAAAAAGACATTCGAGTTACAGAAGCAGACCTTAAACCTACAGATCGTTTTCTTATGGAGCGCTTTATTACAGCATCTGTCTCGATCGAGGGAAGTTTGAATGCGAACGATGGTTTCAACGACGTAACACCTAGCGATTTGCGCGCGACCCAATACCGGCCACAGCTTAGCGCGGTCTCTGTAGATATAGAGACTGATAATCATGCAAGCACCCTCTATTCGATAGGGATCTTTTCGGATGATGTTTCAATAGTCTATATGGTTGGCCCAACGAAGGACTCCATTGGGCAGACTGATGATGGCGGCAATCTAGAACTGTACCAGCTGAATTCTGAGCGCGAGGTTATCAGTGCGTTCGTTAAGAAGATCTCAGATCTAGACCCTGATGTGATCGTGGGTTGGAATATCGTGAACTTCGACTTGCGTTGCCTGCAAGACTTCTGTGATCGGCTAAAAATGCCATTGCTGCTAGGGCGCAACAACGAGGTCATCAGCTGGCGCAAGGCAAGAGATAGCAACGATCGATACTACGCATTGTTGCCCGGTCGAGCGGTGCTGGATGGTATCGAATTAATGCGTTCTGCCACTTATCAATTCGAGAACTTCTCATTGGAGTACGTCGCTCGCCAGCTGTTGGACAGAGGAAAGCTAGTAGAAGATGTCGATCAACGTGGCGCGGAAATCACCGAGCTTTTCAATGACAATAAACCAGCACTAGCGCGCTATAACCTCGAGGACTGCCGCTTGGTCTGGGATATTTTCCAGAAGGAGGCACTCATTCCTTTTGCCATGGAGCGAAGCTTGCTAACCGGGCTTGAACTTGACCGTTACGGTGGCTCTGTCGCGGCTTTCGACTTTCTCTATCTTCCGCGGCTGCATCGTAAGGGATTCGTCGCGCCGTTCGTAGACAAATCTACTGTCAGCAATGTCAGTCCAGGGGGCTATGTGATGGGCTCTATTCCTGGCATTCATCAGAATGTGATTGTTTTAGATTTCAAGAGCCTATATCCAAGCATCATACGGACCTTCCATGTAGATCCGCTGGCCCTAGCCGTTGCCGCACTCGAGGAGAATCCGATCGAGGGCTATGACGGTGGAAAATTCTCTCGTGAGGAATTCATCCTGCCGGAATTGATCTCCACCCTGTGGTACGCACGTGACAAGGCGAAGGCTAGTGAGAACGCGGTGTTGTCTCAGGCGATCAAGATTATTATGAATTCGTTCTATGGCATTCTAGGAACCGTGGGCTGTAGGTTCTTGGATTCTCGCCTTGTGAGTTCTATAACCAAGCGTGGACACGAGATTCTAATTCAGAGCAAATATTTCATAGAAGATGCAGGTTATCAAGTAATCTATGGCGATACAGATTCTGTGTTTGTATTGCTAGGCTCAGTTCCAGACGATCAAGTAAAAGTAATCGGCGAAGATCTTGCATCGCAACTAAATGAGTGGTGGACGAAGAGACTGAGAGAAAGATATGACATCTCTAGCTTCCTAGAGATGGAGTTCGAAACTCATTTCAGGAAGTTCCTGATGCCGACTGTCAGAGGCTCAGACGCAGGCAGCAAGAAACGCTATGCCGGTCTCGTTGCCGATAGTAGTAATTCCGGTAAGTCGTATCTCTTGTTTAAGGGACTTGAATCTGTGCGAAGCGACTGGTCGCCGTTGGCGCGTGAATTTCAGAAAGAATTGTATAGGCGAATTTTCCTTGATGAGCCCTATGAAGATTACATAAAGCTGACGGTTCAACAATTAGGTGATGGGATGTTCGAGAGCGAACTGGTTCTGCGTAAACGCCTGCGCCGAAAATTGAAGGACTACGTTAAGAATGTTCCACCCCATGCGCAGGCAGCACGCAAGGCAGAAAATATTCGCAGGCAACGAGAATTGCCGAGCCTGTACCAGTCGGGAGGCTGGATCGAATACATCATGACAATTAATGGTGCAGAGCCTCGCCAGTATCGTGAATCGGCGATAGACTACGAGTTCTATATAGAAAGGCAGTTAACACCTATCGTAGATTCCATATTGGTATTCAAGTCATCCTCTATGGATAAAATACTAAACAACCAGATTGGGCTCTTCTAATGACTTATACATCGCAGCCTAGGTGTGCAGGAGTCTAATTATGAACGAATCAATGCAGAGGGACACATGACGACTAATTTAGTACTTACCGTGATTGCTGATGACAAACCGGGCCTAGTGGAATCACTAGCACAGATTATCGCTTTAAACTCGGGCAACTGGCTTGAGAGCAGCATGTCCCAACTGGCCGGAAAGTTCGCAGGCATATTGCGAGTTAGTGTGGCGGATGAGCGTGTGGAAAAGCTTATAGAAGAACTGAATGGGCTTTCTTCTGAGTTAAAGCTCGTAATAGAGGAAGCCGCAGATGAGTCATCCGATCAAAAGTCGCGAATGGTTGAACTGAGCTTGGTAGGGAATGACCGACCTGGCATTATCAAGGAAATTTCTGCCGCAGTATCGGCGCTAGGGGTTAATGTGGAGCGGCTTAACACACAATGTACACCGGCGCCTATGTCGTCCGATGCTCTATTCAAGGCGAAGGCAATTCTCGAGGTGCCGGAGCAGGTTGCTTTGGAGCAGCTGCAGGAAAAGTTGGAGCAGTTAGCAGACGATCTGATTGTTGAGATCGAGGTAGTTGTTCGTTAGGCGCTTCAATTAGTTCGTGGGGCTAATTCGTGAGATCGAATTTGAGCCTGTCGTTATAGTCGATAATATTGGTCAGTAGGTTGATACACTCAACGATCTCGGTCTCTCTCTCATTCGTAGTGCCTGCTGAATCACTCTCCCTGTTGCTGTATAGCAATACAAGACAGGCCTTGCTCGCATCGAAGTTCTGGTAGAAGAACTCAGAAAATTCATCTGATATTGCAGAGAAAATAAGGTCTAAGGTTGTGCCGTTTTCAGTCTGGTGTTCAAGTAACAGCCTCTCCAGCCCACTTAGCTGACTAGATACTGCATTCTGTGTTGAGCGACTATAGGGGGATTGTATGCTCTCAACAAAATCTCCATTCAGCATTGGATACAAAGAGCGTATTAGCAACTCTTGGTTAAGCATTGCCGACATAGAATCCGCAAGAATGACGATAAGTTCGGTTCCCGATGTCGATTCGATTCGCTGCCTTATACTTGATTCTTCAGTAAGCCATAAAGACTGCAACGCTCGAAAATCTTCGACTAAAGTATCGGCGGCGACGGCTAGAAAAAGTCGTCTGCGGTTGTTACTTAGTTGTTCTAAGGAGTAGCCGCTTTCTGTTTCTTCTGGGGTTAGCTCTAACACGGCATCGAAGTCGGCAGCAGGTCGGGCAACAGAATCAGTATCGTATCCCCAAAGCAAAAATTCTATTACATGGAAGCCCAGTGTCACTTCGTATATATCGAAGGCACCATGTTGCTCGCGAATAGAGTCAACATCCAGGGTTACATTAATATCGTACACGATGCCGCTATCGGGGTAGCCATTTACATAGTCGATATATCCGGGGATTATCGGCCAATGATTGATCTGATACTGAAGTTGCATTAGCGCTAAGCTGTTCTGCTCCCCAAGTAGCTGCGTGGCAAAGTAGCGGTGCAGCGTAGTGAGCTCGTATGCGCTATGTGCGTCGAGCCAAGCTTGTTTTGAGAGACTTAGATTTTCGCTGCTTACGTGGTCAGCAAGCGTGACTATCGAAGACTGAAATTTTTCAATCTCAATTCCTGCTTGAATGAGGTCAGTGTCTATCTGTTCGACATATTTCAGGACTATTTCTTTAGCGGATGCGCTCAGTTCTGGGTTGAGTAATTCGAATACACTGGGAGTAATTTCATTTACTGATTCAATACTTTGAGGCCCAGCTGCTTCGTCGTTGCAGCCGACAAGAAGCAGAGGCGCTAGTACAGCGATTCCCATTCTTTGCAGGGTCAAACCCAAGTTGAGATATGTTTGCATAAGAGTTGCGTGATGCACTAGCTGCGTAGCGTTAGAATTTTCCAGCCCTCTGATTCTGCTTTTTCGAGCAATCTCTGGTCGGGATCTACTGCCACTGGTGTTGCTACCTCTTGTAGTAGAGGCAGATCATTTATGGAGTCACTGTAGAACACGGCATCACTCAGATTGAAACGGGTTTCTTGCTGGTCTAACCATGCATTGAGCTTCGAAACCTTTCCGTCTTGATAGCAGGGCGTGCCTGAAATTTTTCCGTTGTACATATCGTTACTGATTTGCAGTTCTGTCGCTATTATCAAATCGGCATTGAAGAGCGTCGCGATCGGCGTCGAGATGAACTCATTCGTAGCGGTAATGATAATGCAGAAGTCTCCGGCATCGAGATGCGTGCGCACGAGTTCCCTGCCCTTATCTAGAATGATAGGCTCAACAGATTGCTTCATGAATTCTGCAAGTAATTGCGTTCGCTGTATACGGTCGAGCTGCATAACAGGCTCGAGTGTAAACGCGACGTAGCCATGTATGTCTAATGCACCCTGCTTGTATTGGTCGTAGAAGTGGTCGTTTTTATCGCGATGGGCTTTCTCTTCGACCAAACTATTGCTGATCAAGAACTCTCCCCATGCGTGATCGCTGTCGCCTTCTAGTAGCGTATTATCTAGATCGAATAAGGCTAACTTCCCTGAACTGCTCGACGGCATACTGATTCTCTTCCATTTTCTCAACGTAGTTTGCTCGTTGACACATAAGTCATTCAAGCAATTCGAGCATTATAGCCGTCTCGGGAGCAATTCTGCACTAATCGAGCTCTTGAACAGGCTTTTTCGACTTAATCATAGTGTACTTAACACACTGATAATAATAGGGAATAATGGTTTCCGCGTAAGTTTAGCCATTGATCAGGAGGGAAGGTTTGTGAAACAATGGACCATTATTTTTGTCATAAAGGCTGGTAGCAGTGATAGATTCAGAAGGATTTCGTTCAAATGTCGGCATTGTCATTTGTAATAGGCAAGGAAAGTTGCTGTGGGCGAAAAGAATAGGGCAGAGTGCGTGGCAGTTTCCTCAGGGCGGGATTAAGCAAAGCGAGTCCGTGGAAGAGGCCTTGTTTAGAGAGTTGGATGAAGAGGTTGGCTTGTCTGCGGCCGATGTACAGATTCTGCATCAAACTGAAGACTGGCTACACTATCGTCTTCCAGAGAACTTTATCCGCCAGTACAGTGATCCGCTTTGTATTGGCCAGAAACAGAAATGGTTTTTGCTCAGCCTCGAAGTTGATGATAGTAGGGTCGAATTGAGTAAGACTGAAAAGCCAGAGTTTGACGATTGGCGTTGGGTAAATTTTTGGTACCCGGTGGACCAGGTAATCGAGTTCAAACGGGATGTCTACCGCAAGGCCTTGCAACAGTTAGAGGCTCCCCTTAGTAGTTATATAGGCAGCCCTATAATTAGCTGCTAATTATCTGCTGCTCTACCAAGTAGAAGTTCAAAACAATAAAAAGCAGTAGATCGACACTGCACTACCCCCAGTTCGATTTCTGAATTTGGGAATAAAACCTTCAAGCCGAACTGAAGTAAACAAGTTTCTTATAATCGCGGAAAGTGCTTTCGCAGTGTTAAGATACTGGAGTAAAAATTAGTGCTCGAGCGATTGCGAAGCATTGTACAAAAAGTAAACGCGGCTAGAGATCTACAGTCGGCGCTGGATATTATCGTCCACAGAGTGCGTCTAGCTTTAGACACTCAGGTCTGTTCCGTGTTTTTGCTCGATAAGGATATCAATGCACATGTGTTGATGGCCTCCGAAGGCTTGAAGAAAGAATCGGTTGGACACGTCAGTCTAGAAGTAGGAGAAGGTCTCGTTGGCCTCGTGGCGAAACATGCCGAACCGATCAGTCTGCAGGATGCCTCGCTGCATCCGAGTTTCCACTATTTGAAAGATACCGGTGAAGAGAATTATCACTCTTTTCTTGGTGTACCGATTATTCACCATCGCTCAGTACTAGGAGTGCTGGTTGTTCAGAACGAAGAGCGACGCCGCTTCGACGAAAGTGAAGAGGCATTCCTAATAACGCTTTCCGCTCAACTCTCTGGCGTAATTGCCCATGCGGAGGCAACTGGTGCAGTAGAGGGTGTTAGCCCATCTGGCCATAAGACCTCAGACACAGTATTTCCAGGTGTGTCAGGATCTTCCGGTGCCGCCATTGGTGAGGCTGTTGTTGTTTTTCCGCATGCGGACCTTCGTCAGATACCTCAACGCCGCACTCCAGACATCGCGGGTGAGATAGAGTTTTTCAATAGCTGTCTGGAGTTGGTAAGACAGGACATGCGCAGTCTGAATGCGAAATTGGCTGGGCAGGTCGCGGAAGAGGAGCGGCAGCTTTTCGATGTCTACGTTCGCATGCTAGATGATGCTGCGCTTGGCAATGAGATAGTCGAGAGAATAAGAATGGGGTACTGGGCGCAGGGTTCACTTGCCTACGTAGCAAACGAACACGTCAGAGCCTTTGAGGAGATGGACGATCCCTATCTCAGTGAGCGCGCAATCGACATCAAGGATCTATGTGCTCGCATATTATTCTATTTGCAAGAGAAGGTCGTTGTAGAAACAGAGTACGCGGACAACACGATTCTCGTCAGCGAGGAGATTACTCCTTCAATGTTGGCGGAAGTGCCCGAGTCCAAGTTGAAGGGACTAATATCCGTGAA
>Ga0308009_10001367_pt1 | contig 14326 bp, 19 predicted proteins | sample Neamet127_FD_203134 | JGI IMG/M metagenome (GOLD analysis project Ga0308009, IMG submission 203134) | Marine microbial communities from water near the shore, Antarctic Ocean - #127 | ecosystem: Environmental > Aquatic > Marine > Unclassified | place: Southern Ocean | collected 2014-07-24
TCTCTAGTCTTTTGGTCTGTTCTAGCCATGGTCTATCCTCATGTGTTTCCATATTTGGTCAATCTTTTTAGACTGAGCGTCTAGCATTTTCTCAATCTTTTCAGTCGTGTGAAGAAACTCATCACGATGTATAAAGTCTTTATGTAAGCCTATCTGACAGCTAGTCATATTATGCTCTAAGTCTTTAATATCTTTCATTATTGTTTTAACAATTCCACCTGTTATAGCTGAAAGTACACTGACAAATGCCAATATTATGTCTGATAACTCCATTTTAATCCTTAATTATTTTTTTATAAAAATATCAAAAAGCAAATGAACTCTGTCTGTTTCGCCTTTATTTGAAACTTTATGCAAGCGTTTGTTGTCTATTTCATAAGCCTTTCCAACTTCCATAATACACCGCTGACCACCAATAATAAAATATACGTCATCGTTGGTAGTCAATGGAACATGTATTCTATGACTGACATTAAATCCATAAGCACAGTCAATATGTTCATCTATTGACATTCCTGGTCCTAATTTAGGAATTAAACACTTATTAATAAAGGCTTTATCGCCATTATCATAAACAGAAAGAACTTGCTCAATTACAGGCTCTACTAAGTCTTTCCACTTATTCCAAGTGTCGTCAAAAGTAGTTGTTACATCAGGTCTGTCGCCTGATTTTAATTGACCACTATTAAGTTTAAATAAAATAGTTGTTGTCTCTTTTGACTCAGGAAAAGTTTCTTGTCTAAATTTATTAGCAGTCCAATCTTCATCAGTAGCTTTTAATACTGCATTTCTTAAATCAGCAATAGCTACATTTTGTAAGATAGTTTTACATGGTACATCTAAACGCATAATTTTTATTAATTATTATGAAGCATTGGCTATGTCATCTTCATGACCATCCAACCAAGGCTTTGGTTCTGTCAAGATTACTTCTTTCTTGCTTTTTTCGCTCACACACGTTACCGAGTCTTCATCTTTCGAATACTCCTGAATACTTTGAGTAGGTGGTTGTGCTAACATTGTTAGTCCTGCCAAACTTTTTTCAGGCATGTGAAAATCTTTAAAAGTAACTTTCATTGTTGGACAAACAATATCTTCAACTCTATAGCCATCCCTAATAGGGTGAATGCAATATCCTAATGTTTTATCTGTTAAAGCCTCAAAAGAGTGCATTTTATCTTTAGGAACAAAAATAACTTGTGGAGCGTGAAAATCCGTAGGCTCGTCTATACCTTCAGTAATAACTCTTATAGAGCCAACAGCTAACAAATGTTGGTGGTCAAAGGTATGTTTATGACCTTCCATAATGTCACCCTTTTTATCCATTTCGACCTCTCTTATCCAAAGATTAGAGACAATACTTATTTTTTCTTTCATGAAAAAACGCTTTCAGACCATGATAATGTAATTTCACCTGAAGTATCATGTTCCATGTAATCTTCTAAATTAGGGTAATCAAAAGTTCCGTCTGTTTCTGTTACCTCTAATGCCGCTTCCGTAGCTTCCGCAAATTCTTGCTGTTTTGCATTAGTCATATATCTTATTTTAACCTTAACAACCGAATCGCCTAAAGCCTCTTGGTCTATATCCATTGTACAAAATTCATAGTCTATCAAATCATTATCGTCGGCATCTACTGTCGATTTATAATGTAAGTAATCTCCACAGTTTGCGCCATTACCATGAATGACATTTGGTCCTGATACTAATTCAACAGTATGTACTATATTTTGAACTAGAGTTTTATCAAAACCGCCTAACTTTATCTCTAACGTGTCCTTGGCAGTAAAAATATCGCCTTTTATTCTTCTTGTTTGTACTAACATAAATAATCCTTATTTAACTAATTTGACTTGTGTTGCCTGATGTAGCGCTACCTGCTGAACCTTGAGCAGAACCATTACTTCCACCTGCGCCACCTGAACCGAGGTTAGAATATTGATAGTCAGCCGGTTGGTGAGGCCACCCACCTCGTTTCCAACCTGCCTGTCCTTGCTGACCACTTGTGGCAATCGTGCCACCTTGACCACCGTGACCTCCTGATGATTGATTATTACCACCATTTCCTTTATTTCCTGCCGCACTTGTATAGCCTCTTTGACCTGACTGACCGCTTGCGCCATTTCCATATCCTCTATACCCGCCTGCTGGTGTTCCCGTTCCGCGTCCACCGCCACCGCCACCACCGCCTAGATACCACGACTGATAACAAGACTCGAAGTAACCGCCACCGCCACCACCGCCACCACCACCACCTGCATATAAGGTTTTAGCGCCATTTGAGCCACCTGTTCTAGTTCCTACTGTATCAAATATTACTGATAAATTATTGTCGGCTGTTTGTGAATGTTCAAATGCGTTGCCACCATTATTAGCAGATTCTGCTGAACCTGTACCATTTGAACCTGCCTGACCTGATACACCATGCCTGTTATTGTAAGAGGTTGCCTGACCACCTCTTCCCGCGTTTCCACCATTTCCTGAAGACCAACCCACTGTATTAGTACCTGATGACCCTACTATAGAACCGTTATTAGTAATATTTATTGTAGTGCCTGCAGACCAACCTGTACCTGTGTACATAGCAGGATTACTTGTCGAAGTAGAACCTACAGTAACACCTGCATTAATAGTCAGAATAACAGGAGTTGATTTATCACCACCTGCTGCAATTGCAGCAGCACCAATGTCATAGTTATTAACATTAGATGAGACAGTTAATACAGTTGCTGCTACAGCACCATAGTGACTTCCAAAATTGATTGCGCCTGATGTAGAAATACCAGGGTTAGCACCTGCGGGAACATAAGTACCACCGCCATAATATTCACTTAATGAGTGAGGAGCAACACCACCAAATTCGCCTACAATATCTGTAGTGATTGATAGTGCGCCTGAACCTTTAACTGCCATACACTACTCCTTAAATTGTACCAAACGCTGTAACATCTCCTGCAACGGTAAAGTTGCCTGAAGCATCTAATTTAGCTTTATTAGTTCCGCCTGTAGCAAATAGCAATACACCACTAGCTTCTGTAACAGTCCAATTACCTAAATCAACTGTAGTTGAATTTAATGTAGTAATTGTTCCTGATGATAGTGTTCCACCTGTAGCTAACTTAGCGTCTAGCTGAGTCTGAATTAATGATGTAACACCATCTACGTAGTTTAATTCCGCAGGTGTTGCTGTTACAATAGTTCCATCAATCTCTAAGTCTGTTAAGTCAGGAGAAATCTGCGCTCCACCGTCTAACAAGTTATCAATCGTGTCTAAATTAGTATTTAGTTTAGTACCCCATGTATCTGCTGATGCACCTACTTCAGGTTTAGTCAGGCTATACGTTGTAGTTGTAGTATCTGCCATAGTATTATCCTATATTAAAATTTGCCTTGCCAAACCCTTAGTTTATCAAAGTCGCCACTGAGTAGCATTTTTTTAACGACATCTTTTCGTGCTTCGATGTCATCCCACTTTACGCCTAGTTTATCACAGACTTGCCTTAGTAGGTGAATAGGTATTGAACCTGCTAATCTACTCTCTCCGTCTTGTCCTAAACCACGTTTTTTAATCTCAGCAACACGGTCTAAGTAAGGTTGGTTTGAATAGACACTCTCAACGACAATCTTTTGGCTTTGCTCGTCAATATGAACCTTCTCACTTATCTTCATTTTTTAACCTTTGTTGCTTTCTTTGTTACTTTCTTTTCAGCAATAACTTTAAGTCTAAAGTCACGACCTGCTTCTTTATCTATTTTCTTAACAATATCGACCTCTGTCTTTGATGCGGTAACGATTTCGCCTTGATAATTAGTTTTTCCGTTAAGGAAAATGTTATTTGTTAGTATTTCTACTTGCATTTTTATCTCCAAAAAAAGGGTGGCTGTTCACATTGACCACCCCTTTTATTACATCATCTAGCTAGTTGAACAATCTACAACCATACCTGACGCTGCTTCGTTCTTACAGATAAGAGTCAACTCAGTCAATACTTGACGTTTAGTTGAATCACCTGTCTTAGCAAGAGCAGTGTTCTTAGTAGGACGTAAAGACGCACATGACCACATATCATTTTGAATGATAAATACGTCACGACCTGCGTTTTCACGAGTAGGTGTAAACTCTACAGTACCCCAAGGAGTAACGTAAACGTCTAGTGACTTAACAACTTTCTTGTCACCTGCTTGTACAGATGAGCGTTGGTTGTTGTTACCTGTGAAACCTAATGCAATATTCATTTGGTAAGACGAAAGGTAAACTGAATCAGGACGACCACCATTATTCCAAATAGACTGCATCGCTGAATCGAAGTCTGCTTGAGTGAATGCTGTCTGAGTACCGTTTGTACGAGCATCAGTACCATCGCCTGTTGGGTTAGCTGCACCTGTTCCTGCGTTAGTGATGTTAGATGTCATCCAAGATGGAGCGCCTGCTAACTCACGAGCAACAGTAGCTGAACCTGCAACACGAGCGTTATTAGCAAATAATGCCTTCTCAATATCTAGTTTTTGCTCTTTAGCAATCTTTAGAGTTTGGTAAGCCATTTCAGCAGAACGACCTGCTTTATCAAGACCTTCATCAGTATCAGGAACTGTTACAGCATTCTTAAAGATTTGCGTGTAGTTACCAAGACGTTCTGTGCCTGTCATTGCATTAGCAGTAGTGTCGTCACCTTCAATGTGCTTGTTGTCAGCAGAAGCACGTAATGTGTCAGTCTGCCATTCATGTAAAGTGTTTGAAGCCTTTACTTTTTTAAGTGATGAATAGAACGGGGTCTCTTCAGGTGAGATGTTATAAATTACGTTCTCTAAGTCCTCGCGGATTCCGTTTGCGTCATAGCTATCAAATGTGTTTGATGGTTGTGCCATGTTATTACTCCTTTTATTAGGTATTTAAAATTAAACCAAGCGCATCATTGATGTCACCTGTTTTACTAAGTTTTGCCTTTTGGCGGTTACGAACCTTCGTTGCAGAATCATTAACTCTCTTCGCGCCCGCTTTAATAGTCGGTCTAGCTTTCTTAGTCTTAGCGACTGCCTTAGCTTTACCTGACATAATATCACGGTATTTCATAGCATCATTTAAGACTTGAATTGCTCTATGGTCCATCACTTGTCCGATTTCCTCGGCTGAGTAACCATAATGCTCACGTCCTACTTGTACTAATCTCTCCTTAATTTTGCTCGCTTTATTAGAGTCTGCAAATTCGGGAATCTTCTGTTGTAAGGTTTGCATCTCTTGCTTTATATAAGTCTGTTTGGCAACCTTCTCTGCTTGTGAACTTTGATTGCTCACTTGCTGAAGTTGTGCCATCTGACCCTCATAAGCCACCTTACTCTCATCGTAGTTTAACTTCTGTTCCATGTAACCGATAGGGTCACTTTCGAAAAGTTCTCTCGATGGTGGAGTAGGTGCTTGTGCTACGCCTCCCTGTTGAAGTTGCTGATAAAGTTGATTTATCTGCTGACGTTCGTTCAGTAATGCTTGATACACTCCTTCAGCTTCTTTGCGCTGTTGGGCTGCTTCTTGCATACCTTTTTGGACGTATTTCTGTCCGCTATAGCCTTGCTTTAGTTCATCCAAAGTTACTTCTACGTCATTTCCATCAACCTTGACAGTAATGTTAGAAGGCTTTGCTTGAACGGCATCCTCTACTTGGTCAACTTCGTCCAACTCTGCCACGTCTTCATCAGATTCCTCATCAGTTTCAGTGTCATCGTCTTCTTCCTGTTCAGTGTCTGTAATTTCCTCTTCTTCAGACTCAGCAGTTTCCTCTACATCAGTAGCCTCTTCTGTTATCTGAGTTTCTTCTTCAGTTGTTTCTATTACTTCTTCTGTTGGAGCAATAATGCTCTCAATGGCAGACTCAATGCTACCATCGTTTGTAGTTTCAGTCGTTTCCACGGTGCTGATACCTCCTATTTACGTTTACGCTCACTAATCTTATGGTCGTCAATGACGCTTTCCATATAGCTAGTGATGCTGTCAATCGCACGAACAATGTCATGCGCTTCATCACGCTCTTCCGCATTGGAATGAGCATTCATAAAGACCAATACTTGCTTCTCCATGACTTCTGAAATAATGTCCTTAAAGGTGTCATCATTCATCAATGTCTTTATTCTAGCAGATTTTTCACCTAGATTCATTAGAATCTACCACCCGTTACTGCTTGAGTAGGTTGTTGCTGTGGGTATCTAGGTTCGTCTTGCATCTGCTTAATTCTTTCAATGTCAACTCTTGTACCATGGTCGCCTAAAATCTTAGCGGCATCTACAAGTAAGTCTTGGTCCATTTGGTCGCGTTTACGGTCATCTTCTGAAATAGCCTTCTGTGCTTCAATCTCTAACTTCATCATATCAGTCTGAGATTTAGCCTGTGCCTTAATAGTCTCTGCCTCTACTATCGCTTGTGCTTCAGGTGACTGAGCAGGTGGTTGATTAGCTTGTGCTTGTTGCTGTTGCATGATTAATTGCTGTTCAGTCTCAGGACTCATAGGACTGTAGTATCTATCCGTGTTTCTAACACCTGATAAAACTAACATATCTGCTAAAGTATTACGCATGCCTGTCATAGTCACAAGACCGTTACCAGGACCGTATGCTTGCCAAATCTGCATCTGAGTTTGGAATGTCTGATTAAGTGCCATTGCCTTAGTGTCTTCTTTACCTGTGCCTAAACCTACGTTTACAGTTACATCCATAGATGAGTTCCATGAACGAGGGTCAATCGGTACATATTGTCCGTTCAGACGCATCATAGTCTCTTCACAAGAGTTTTCTACAAGAAGGTTAAGCATTAACTTAAATAAACGCTTCATGCCTCCCTCAGCGATATTTCGAGCAATTACTTCAACCTGACCTGCGCCTTGTTGTGCTGTAAGTTGTGCTGCTGTTGCTGTAGTGTTTTGTAAAGCACTTGGGTCTAATCCCATAGAAGCCTTAGAAACACCTGTCTTAACTTGAATCTCGTCATCTAAATATTGCATTGCTACAAGTGTTTGACCTGCAACAAAAGGAATAGCGTTTGCTTGAATAGCGCCTTGAACTTTCACACGTCTAATCGAGCCAATCTCGTTATTCATAATGTCGTCCATGTTCGCTTGACCTTCAACAACATCAATAGATGGGTTGTTTACAAGTGCCACGTTATCCATCATGCCACGTAACATAGCAGTAGATGAATCTTGGTCGTTCATGATTAGGTCAGCAATAGAGCGTCCATAGAATGTATGAGGCTCAGGGTCAATCTCGAATACAGCAAAAGGAACATCGCCCCATGGTTCAAAGTCTAATAACTCTTGATTACCACCACCTAAGATGAATCTGTGCATGGTAGCTTCGCCTGTGCCATAAACATCCATCTTCATATATGCTTCTGTAACTTCTACTAATTTCATTGAAGGGTCTTTTACTTGCTCTTCATCGTCTTCTGAGTAACCACTACGCTCAAACTTTTCAGCATCAGAGAATGTGTCATCAACAGAGTTACCTGATAATTCAGATACAACGTCAAACTCATAACCCATAGACACTAAGTCGCCAACACGCATTTCTGTCTTGTGAGCAACTACAAAAGCATCTGTAATACTTCTAGCGTTTCTATCTACAAAGAACTCTTCAGGTGGAACTGACTCAATCATCATCTTGCCTGATTCTTTCTTGTGGCTAATCTTTAATGTGTACTCAGGTCTTTCAGCTTCCATGCCGAAGTCATCCATAGACATTGTCATTTCAGTTGATTGCTCAATAACTGTCACATCATCATCATTAACAATGACTGACATTTCTTCTTCAGTTAGGTTTGAGTATGTATGAATCTTAGACTCTGCTGAGTCTTCCCAATATGCTTTTAAAATGCCCGTCTTCTTTACTAGAGCGTCATGAATAGCATCGTTAAGCAAAGTGTAGCCATTCAACTCTTGGAAGCGGTAATGAGCATATTTGGTAGCTTGGTCAGCCATAGACACTTCTTCTTGAGAACTTGGAACATACTCAACAGGATTGTCAGATGATAGAAACACTCTCATAAGACTAGGCTTGATTGCTCTTACCGTATCTCTTACTTTAGTTGCTACAATCTTAGAGCGTCCTTCCTCTTCACCAATGTCAACTTGACCATCAAAATAACGCTGTGCTTTAATACGGTCTTCTGTAATTTCACTCTCTACAAAGTCAACAGCTTCACTAACAGCATCACTTACAATGCCTTGGATGTCGTCTTCGCTCATTTGTTTCAATTCTGCCATGTTCTATCCTATTTTGCTATGCCAAATTGGTCTAGTATTCCTTCTTGTGGCTGTGTTGCTACAGCTCCAGGAGTTACATACCCCATAGATGTAATAATATCATTTATTAATTGTTGAATTTCAACTCCTTTTTCACTTTCACCTGTTAAAGCTCTCTTTACAGCGTCAGGGTTTTTAGAGTATAGAACCTTTGCAACTTCCATTCTACCTTTATCATCCATCTTAGGGGCTATTTTATCAATAGCAAAATCAATTATTTTAGTGATTGCAAGCCTAGTTGGTGAATCACCTTGTGCGATACCTTTACCCTCTTTTCTAGCTTGGGAGGCTATTCTACCAAAAGTATCTGCACCACCACCTGTGCCACCTGCTGTAATCTTGTTCTTCATGGTTTGAGCGGTCTCAGCAAGGTCTGCTTTTTGGATGATTGTATTTATGTCTTGGTCGGGGAATACAGTTCTAATAATTAAAGGAATTTTCATATCTGCATCGCCTGCCACTTGACTTGAGCCACCTGCACCTCTTAACTTGTTACTTAGACCGTTCATAATACCTGCTCTAAATGCTTTAAGTTTTTCTTGGGCAATTTGTGCGATTTCACTATTTGGGCTAGAAGTCTCGTCTAATATTTTATTAAAATGATAGATAGTTTCATCAGCCTTTGTTAAACCACTTGAGCCTGCCTTAAACGCATCTTCATTAGTCTTTAATATTCTAAACCCAACCCTAGCTTCTTGCAATTGTGGAGAAATCTTATTTAATTTTGCTTTCAATTCTAGTGCAGATTTTTTCAATGCGTTGTCCGCTTTTTGGACACCTGTTCTTGTATCTCGTAAAGTTTTGTATATTTCTTCAGCATCGTTTAATGTTGGTTTTTTAACAAATACTAACCTACCCGTATCATCAAACTTATAAAAAGGAACTATGTTCTTTTCTGCTGTATTTATAGTGTTTAAAACTGTTTTTGCATCAGGTATGCTTAAAATATCGTCATACAAGGAATCTATTATTTCAGGTGGAAGTTCATCAGCTTCTTTCCACGCTTTTTGATATGCTTTTGATGTTCCTTCTTGTACACCTTCTTGACCTTGCCTAAATGTAGCATAAGCACTATCAACAGCGTCATCTCCCTCAATACCAAGAGCAGAACGAGACATAACATCTCTTAAATCACCCCTAGTATTTTCCGCTCTTTGAGTTGTTTGGTTTGTTAAGAATTTTTTAACCTCTCCACCTTCTCCAAATATAGAGCTAATAGCGTGCGCTAAAGTTTTGTTTTCAGCAAACAATCTACCTGTTTGAATATCTGTAATAATCTCACCTACCGACTTGCCTGTTTCTTTAACTAAGTCGTCTAATTGCTTAATAACAACACCTGACGCTCTGTCACCAAACTTACTTCTAACAGCATTAGCTATTTTATCAAAACCTACTTGTCCACCGTGTATCAGAGGGGTTACCACTGCTGTTCCACCAAGACCCCATGCTGCGCCTTCAGGAAACTCTTTAATATCTTCTGATATACCTTGCTCGCCTTTTCCAACCGCATACGTTCCACTTTCTGCCATAGCAATAGGAGCTGCTGATTTAAATTTCTGCCCCATAGACATCATCTTAGAGCCTACTCTAGCTGTGTTTGCTACTGCTCCGCCTGTACCTATACCTGACATTAACATCAAAGCAGTTGGTGCAATAGAGCCTAGTATTTCAGACGTAATTGCAGTGCCAGGGTTTCTTTCTTCAAAGCCTTTTAATTCTGTTCTAATTCTTGTAACAATTTCTTCATAAGGGGTATCACTAAACCAACTCTCCATCTTTGCTTCCAACTCATCGCCAAAGCCTAGTAATGCGCCTTGTCCTACAAGAGTTCTACCAAAATCAATTGCCTCATCACCGAAAGAAGGTGGTGGTGGTGTTGGTTGTGTACCTAATTGATTGTCATCGATAAAACTATTTAATGCGTCTAATCCCATAATTCCCTACTTGTTATATTGATTAAGCATTTCTTTACGCTTCATCAAATTGAAATTTTGCCATTTGCTGTAATCAATTCCTTTTGAGTCCAATGCTTGTTGCATCTCATCAGGCATATTAAAGTAACTATGCTTAGAATGTTCTATTTGTCGCTTAGACTCGTCTTGAACCCAAGAACTATAGCCTGATGAACGTGACATCTCTTGTGCTTTGATGTATAACTCGTTTCTTATCTTTTCTTGTAACTCAAGTTTCTTTAATACTTGCGCCTTTAACTGAATAGGAGGTAAATTAACATCAATAGGTGTTGCCATTGCTAACTTCATTTCTGCTTCACTTAACGCACCAAACGTAACAGAGCCAATTACATCAAGACCTAACTGTCTCGCAAAAGACTCTAGGTTTGCAGTATTCGCATTAAGTGTAGGAAGTTGATTAGCAACCCAACCTGTAACTGCGCCCTCATCCAATGAGGTTAGAATGCCTTGGTAGTTTCTAAGTCGAGATGATATTCCCTCTGCCTTTTGGAACAAATTGGCAGACTCAGTATCTCTGCGCTCTTCATCTTTAAATCTTCTCTTTTCATCAGTCTCAAATGTAATCTTCTGCTTAGGAGACATACCCTGTGTTCCTGTGTAAACCTTATCAACAGTATTTGAACTAGGATTGTAAACAGGGATGTACTCTTTGCCTTCGCTATCGAATCTAGGCGAATAAGGTTTGTTGTCAGGAGCGCCAATACCATGTGCTGCTTCCATGCCTTTCTCAACAATACTTTTTGACATGGTAGGGTTTTGCTCTGCCATAACAGCCATTTCAAGGAACTTTTGTTTTTTTGCAGGGTCTGTTTGTTTCATTGCATACTGTCTAAGCCACTTAACTCCACTTGTTAAGCCTTTTTTCTTTTGCAGTCCATCTATCTTTGTTTGCATTGCTTTAGCAAGGTTTGCATCAGGATTAAGTCTCATTGAGTTAAGACCGATGGCTAGGTTTGCCATCTTAGCTTCATCATTCCAAAAGTCACTTATGCCATCACCCATCTTACTCATAAAGCCTTGTTCTTCTACAGGTGGAGGCGTTTGTTGTTGTACAGTCTGTTGTGGAATATTTACATGTGGCTGTCCACCTATTTGAACACCAGGGTCTGTCATTTGTTCAGGTGGTTGTGCGTTAGCACCACTAAAACCTAACTTATCCCAAACAGTGCCTTCTTTATCATCTGACAAGTAGTTTCCTGCCATGTTTCCTAGTAATCCGCTAAGTAATGGGTTCATAATATATTCCTATTTATTGTCCGAAGAAACGGCTAAACATTTTCATCTTATCATCATCTTCGTTTAGTTCTCTGTTTTGTTGAGCTAACATCTCAGTTTGGTCAGACATTAAATTAGTATCATACTCATTAGACGTTATAGCTCTATCTAATAGTCCAACACTATCATCACTCTGTACACCGTTAGGCTTTCCTTTAGAAAACTGAGTTGTGTTTAAACCTGTTCCCCATTGCATAGGCATTTGGGTTTGTTGAATGCCTTGAGGTCTTTGAACTTGTTGAGGCTGTTGTTGAGGTAACCCCATATTAGCTTGAGGCTGTTGTTGAGGCATGAACTGCTGAAAGATAGAGTTAAACTCATCATCCGTTAGTCCACCACGTTCTTGAGCGCTACCTAATATCTGCTGTAGGTAACTCATTAGCTTAGCTCATTGTATTTAACAGCGTAGTAGCCGTTATCCATCTTAACAACCGCATTAGGGAATAATTCCTTAGCTTCTTGAGCAATAACACCAAGTGTGTGGTTCATGTCGGCGCCTAATTCTTTAGCGCCTTCTCTCCATTCCCACTTATAGATGTTTAGACCTGATTTAAGCTGACCCATCTTAGTGATGTTTTTCTTTAATCTTTTATCTGAAGACTTCATCTGCGCACCAAGAGTCAAGTAATCGAACAGACCCGGTTGCTTAGATGTAGTTTGAGTTTGTGGAACAGGTGTAGCACCAAGAGCCTGAGTAACATAACCGATAGACTGACCCGGTTGGTTAGTGTAGCCTTGGAAGTTCTGCTTACCTGCGTCAATAAGAGCTTGTTGCATAGCTTGTTGCTGTGCGCCCTGTGTTGCTAGGTTGCCTGTAAGAGTCTGACCCATGCCGAAGCCTAGGTTAGATATATCAGCCATTTGACCTGCTCCACCCATTAACTGCTGATTGCCTTGTAATCCTGCTTGTTGATTAGCTAGATTTGCTTGCATATTGTTTCCAATATCTTGCTGTGCCATTTGTTGAGCGTTTTGATAACCTTGCTGTCTTAGGTTTGCAGATGATTGAGCTAGTTGAGATACTGTATCTCTACCTAATTCACCCATAGCAACACCATGACGTGAGCCACCGAATGCTTGACCTGCTTGTGCTTGAGCGCCTAACATATTCATTCCTTGAGTAGCACCTCGCATAATATCAGCTTCATTAGCTTTAACTACGTTGGTTTCATAAGGATTCATGTAAGGTGTCATGTTAGTGTTTGCTAACTGACCTGCTTGAACTTGTTGAGGTTGATACCCCATTGCGTTAGCTGTACCAAGACCTGATGCTTGCATACCTTGAGCTGCTGCTGTATTTACGTTTCCTGCACCTGCCATAATATTCTCCTAAACGAACAGTTTGTTGTATTGATTAACATCATTGCCTTGCTTGGCTTTAGTCTCTGCTAATGCTTGCTCATAAAGAGGCATAGAACTGTAACCTTGTACACCACCTGCAAATGTTTGTGCTTGTGGCATTCCTGCCATAGCGTTTGAGCCTTGAGGAGCGAGTCCAAAAGCAGAAGCTGCATCCATGTTTTGTTGCATCGCCATCTGTTGAGTTGGGTTGAAAGCTGCAACATCAGGACCTTGCCAAGGCATATATCCTATCTTTTGCGCAGTCTCTGCTCGTGCTAAATTTCTTATTGACGGCTCTTCAATCCACTTAGGGATTTCCGTCTGTTGTGTTTGGCTTCCGCCTTTTCCACCGCCACCACTCATATCAAAACTCCTTTACCATTACGACCTGTTGTTCTTTCCAACCGTCTTTATTTAATATTTTTAACCAACCCTTACGTCCTGAAAGAGTCATTCCTTCGCACCCTTGGGTTTTAGCCCATTTTACCGCATCTTGGTGCATATCTGTAATCTGTTCAAGTTTCCCACCTGCTAAAAACACATGTAGAACTTTCTTGTTAGGATACACTACTATTTCAGTTACCGCACAGCCTTTTGCGCCTGACCATAACTGCATGTGTCCACTCATTACACCGTCAACTACATCAACAAACCCGTGAGTGTCTCCACCTTTATCTAAGGCTGATTGAATCCACTCTCTACATCTTAGTAAGTCGTCTTTAATGTTCATGGGTCTAGTTTAACCTTTACCCATGCTCCATTCTTAGAAACAACTAAAGTGCCTTGGCTTCTATCCCACATAAGTATTCCATCTTCTGATGCTGATTCACCTGATGTGATGTATCTTAGCTTGTCTTTATTAGTTGATAAAAACGAAACAAGACGCTCACCCCAAACCTTCCAATCAGCTCCTAATGGAGGAGGTGGTTGCATCACCTCTTACCTCCGGGTCTAACTTCCATGCGCATAACACCTGAACGCCAATTATCATTACCTGTGCCTTCTACTCTTAGCCTAACTTGTCTGCCTGTTAAGCGAACGTCTGTAGGATTAGTCAACGTGAAAGGTCCATGTGATGTCTCACTAGCATTAGGATAAAATCGTGTCTTAAATGTGACGTCTACTTCGCCTTGAGTTTCTTCATCAGGAATAACACTTGATACTTTCATTACTGTATCACCGTTGCCTAAACTAATAGGTCCTGACTCTGCAAAAGGTTTAACTGCTCCGTGTGTGTATCCTGTCTCATGGTTGTATAAATTACCACTAGCATCAGCATAAATAGGGTTTTGGAATACGCCTCTATCGATACCTGCTGTTCTGTCTAATGTTCCTACAGACCAATTAGCATCTTTATAGTCTAGCATCACATATCTGTCATTTTCTGTAGCTGTGCCTGACGGATAAAACCACCAAACTTCACCGTGTTGTGAATTATGTATTGCGTATGACT
>Ga0308009_10001375_pt1 | contig 14270 bp, 13 predicted proteins | sample Neamet127_FD_203134 | JGI IMG/M metagenome (GOLD analysis project Ga0308009, IMG submission 203134) | Marine microbial communities from water near the shore, Antarctic Ocean - #127 | ecosystem: Environmental > Aquatic > Marine > Unclassified | place: Southern Ocean | collected 2014-07-24
CGCTGGTTGCGCGCGACGGTGCAGCCTGACCAGATCACCTACGCGGCGACCGAGCCCGCCGCGCTGGAACGGGCCGTCCGGCAAGGGGCCGGGATCGGCTTCATCATGGCGATGCGGGCGGCGGATGATCCCGGTCTGGTCGAGATCCTGCCGTCCCGGGCCGAATGGGACTCGGCGTTGCGGATCGTGACTCATGTCGACCTGCACCGCACGCGAAAGGTGCAGGCTTTCCTGGCCCATCTGAAGGATGCGGCGAAAGACTGGAAGTTCTGCGCCTGATGCTTGAGGGCCTCAGCCAGCCTGCGCGCGGGCATCTGGCGATGCTGGCATTCTCGGCGCTGGTGGCGGGGTCGTTCTCGCTGGGGGTGCTTGCCGCACCGCGCATCGACCCCGGGGCCTTGTCCGTTGTGCGCTTCGTGCTGGCCGGGGTGCTGGTGGGGGCAGCGGCACTGGCGACGACCGGCATCCGGCGACAGGCCTTCGCAGCCCCCTGGCGCTACCTGATCCTTGGCGGATTGCTCGCCAGCTATTTCGTGCTGATGTTCGAGGGGCTGAAAACCGCCCCGCCGGTGTCGGCGGCGGCGGTCTTCACCCTGACTCCGCTGATGGCCGCAGGCTTCGGCTGGCTGACCTTGCGCCAGCGGCTGACCGGACGGATGGCCGTTGCACTGGCGATAGGTGGTCTCGGCGCGCTCTGGGTGATCTTCCGGGCCGACCCGTCGGCTTTGCTGGCGCTGCAGATCGGGCGGGGCGAAGCGGTCTACTTCGTCGGCTGCGTGGCGCATGCGGCCTATGCGCCCCTGGTGCGCAGACTGAACCGGGGCGAGCCAGCGGTGGTCTTCACCTTCGGGATGATGGTGGCCGGGACGGTCCTGCTGGCGCTTTATGCCTGGCCGGCCGTGCTGGCGACCGACTGGGCCGCGCTGCCCCGGATTGTCTGGGTGACGCTGGTCTATGTCGCCGTCGCTGCCAGCGCCATGACCTTCGTCCTGCTGCAATATGCGACCCTGCGGCTGCCGGCGGCCAAGGTGATGGCCTATACCTATCTGGTGCCCAGTTGGGTCATCCTGTGGGAGATCGTCCTGAACGGCGCAACTCCTCCCGGGCTGGTGCTGGTTGGAGTGGCGCTGACCGTGCTGGCGCTGGCGCTGCTGCTGAAGGAGTAAGCGGTCACGGGCGAAAGGCCGCAAGCCCGTCGGTCAGGTAGCGATCGGCCAGGTCCAGCGTTCCAGCCGTGTAGCCGGGTCCGTCCAGCGCGGCGGCGGTGTCGCTGTCGGCGCGGCTTGCAAGCCAGCCGGTCAGAAGCACGCGGCGGAGAAGGATCAGCGAGGGAATCATCGCGCGGTCTTCGGGCCGCAGGGTCGTGATCCGGGCATAACCTTCGCACCAGCGGGCGATCAGATCGGGCAGGCGCGGATCGGTCTCGATGAAACTCAGCGCCGCGGCAAGGTCGTAGGCCCACCAGCCGAAACCGCAATCGTCGAAATCGATTGCCGTCAACCGGTCGCCATCAATCATCAGATTCGCCAGTCTGAGGTCGGCATGGATCAGGCCAAAGACCTCCGGCCCGGTGCCATAGGCCCGCAGCCTTGCCGACAGGGCTTCGGTCGCGCGCGCCAGAACGGCCTCGCCATGCCTGTCCAGCCCCTGCGACTGCCGCCAGTGGCCCCAGTTGGGGTTGGGCCCGAGGATCCCCGGCAGATCCCAGCGCAGACGGGCAAAGCCCGGCGGTCGGATCCACTCGCGGGCGTGCAGGTGCAGGCGGGCGGTGATCTCGCCCAAAGGCGCGAACCAGCGGGCAAGGTCGTCGCCGGGCTGCAGCTCTTGCCCGGAAATGCGGGCGAAGGCGACAAGGAACCGCCCGTCGATCTCGGTCACAAAGCCTTGCGATCCCGCGACCGGGCGCACGGCATTCAGGCCGGGCAAGTCCTGCAGCGCGTTCAGCCAGGCGAGTTCGGCGGCAATCTCGGGCTTCGTATGATAGCCTGGACGGTGCAGGCGCAGGATAAGGTCGCCCGCAGCCCAGGTGTCGTTTTCAGACCGGTTGATGAGGGCGGCCGGGGTGTCCGGCGACAATCCGTAGATCGGCAGGGTCCGGGCGATCAGGTCAGACATCGTCACCTCGGCGCAGAAGGTAGATGTCCATGATCCAGCCATGCGCGGCCCTCAGCCGGGAACGGGTGGCGAGGATTTCCCCCGCCACATCCGACAGCGGGCCGTGAAGCAGGGTTTCCTCGGGCATGCCCACATAGGCGCCCCACCAGATATGCGTGTCAATGGGCTCGATGGCGGTGAAGGCCCCGCCCTTGTCCAGCATCACGGCGACGGTCGTCGCGCCCTCTGGCCAGCCATGGTCGCGCAACTGCCGGCCGGTGGTGATGGTCACCGGCGTGGCTAGGGTGTTGAGCGGGATGGCATGGGCCGCCGTCAAGGCCTGCAGGCTGGTGATGCCGGGGATGACCCTGACGGTCAGTCCGGGCAGCCGCGTGGCGATGCGCAGCGTGCTGTCATAAAGCGAGGGATCGCCCCAGACCATCAGCGCGACATTGGCCGCATCGCGCCTGTGGGCACCAATGGTCCCGGACCAGGCCTGCGCGATGGCGTCGTGCCAGTCGTTCACCGCGCCAAGGTAATCGTCCTGATCGGCCCGCGGCGGCACGTCATACTCGGCCACCTGGACCGGGGCGGTCAGCACCTGCGCCAGGATTTGGCGGCGCAGGTCGGCGAGATCGGACCTCGCCTCGCCTTTCCGCGGGATCAGGATCAGGTCGGCCGCGTTCAAGGCACGGATCGCAGCGCCGGTCACATGATCGGGGTTGCCGGTGCCGATGCCGATCAGCCAGAGGGTCGTCATGCCGTCCCCTCGGCCAGTGCACCGACCAGGATCAGGCCGGGCAGACTGGACCGGTCCCCGGCCAGCCTGCGCGCCAGGTCTGAAACGGTAGAGCGGACAATCAGCTGGTCGGGGGTAGAAACGGCCTCCGCCAGAAGCGCGGGGGTATCCGGCGGCAAGCCATGGGCGATCAGCGCCTCGGCCAGGGCGGGGAATGTGCGCTTGCCCATGTAGATCACGGTGGTCGCGCCCGGATCGGCCAGGGCGGGCAGGTTCAGGCCGGGTGGCAGGTTGCCGGTCGTGTCGGCGGCGGTGATGAACTGCACCCGCTGGGCGTGGACGCGCCGGGAAAGCGGTATGCCCGCCGCCGCCGCCGCCGCCGAGGCAGCGGTCACGCCGGGGATGATCTCGCACGGAATGCCTGCGGCGCGGACGGCGACAAGCTCCTCCTCCAGCCGGCCGAAGATGCCGCTGTCGCCTGACTTCAGCCGCACCACATGCGCGCCCGTCCGGGCATAATCGACCAGCAACCGGCTGACATGGTCCTGCTTCGGCGAGGCGCGCCCGGCCCGCTTGCCGACGCCGACCATGTCGGCCCCCGGCTTCGTCAGCGCGAGGATCGGGCCAGAGGACAGGTCATCGAACAGGACGGCATCGGCGGCGGCAAGCGCCTTCACCGCCTTTACGGTCAGAAGCTCCGGGTCGCCGGGGCCGGCAGAAACGAAGGTGACAAAGCCGGTCATTCGACGCCTGCAATCAGGTGGAAGTAGGTGCCGCTCGATAGTCCGCCTCCCGGCTGGAGTCGAGCCGACCCGGTCTCCGCAACCTTCGCCCCCGTCGCATCGGTGACGTCCGCCAAAGGCGCGTCAGGCTGGTCGAGGATGGAGGAATAGTGAAACTCGTGCCCCTTCAAGCGGCCCCCGGCGGGCTGACCGGGAATGGACTGAGCAAGCCGTGCCACGCGATAACCGAGATGCATCTTCCGCAGGGCATAACTGGTCACCAGCCCCAGAAGCCCCGCCATCTGGTGCCGCGTGCCGTCCGTGTCGATGATGGCCTGCCCCATCGCCATGTAGCCGCCGCACTCGCCATGAACAGGCTTTCTGTCGGCGAAGGCGCGAAGGCCGGTTCGGAAACGGTCGGCAGCAGCCAGCGTCGGGCCGTGCAGTTCGGGATAACCACCCGGAAGCCAGCAGACATCGGCGGACGAGTCAGGACCCTGGTCCGCAAGGGGCGAGAACGGCAAGACTTCGGCGCCCGCCCTGCGCCAGCCGTGCAGAAGGTGAGGATAGACGAAGCTGAACGCCGCATCCCGGGCCAGCGCGATCCGTTGTCCAGGAGGGGTGATCCTGATCGGCGGGACGGGCGTCGTGCTGGAAGAGGCCGCCGCGATCAGAGCCTCAAGGTCCAGGCTTTCGCGCATCAGCCCGGCCGCCTCGGCGATCAGGGTCCGCAGGTCGGGCTGCTCTTCGGCCTGCACCAGACCCAGATGCCGCTCTGGCATCGCGATCCCCGCGCGTTTGGGCAGGGCACCAAGCACGGTGATCCCGGCCTCGGCCATCCCCGCGCGCACCAGCGCCGCGTGCCGGGGGCTGGCGATCCGGTTCAGGATCACCCCTGCCACCGTCACTCCGTCCCGGAACCGCGCCAGCCCCTGCGCCACCGCAGCCGCCGTCTGCGCCTGACCGCTCGCATCGATCACAAGCACCACCGGCCAGCCCATCCGCTGGGCCAGATCCGCCGTCGCGCCGTTGCCGCAGGCCCCCGGCACCGCCACCCCGTCGAAAAGCCCCATCGAGCCCTCCGCCAGCACCAGATCCGCCCCCTCCGCCGCCGCCAGCATCCCGTCCAGCATCGCACCCGGCATCGCCCAGCTGTCGAGGTTGAACGAGGCCCTCCCGCTCGCGGCCCGGTGAAACGCCGGATCGATGTAATCCGGCCCGTTCTTGAACGGCTGCACCACCAGCCCCCGCGCCCTCAGCGCCGCCAGAAGCCCCAGCATGACCGTGGTCTTGCCGGCGCCCGAAGCCGGAGCCGCGATGATCAGACCCGGGATCACGACCCGGTCCCCGGAAAGCGCGGATGCGTGCCGACCGGGCGATAGCGGCGGTCATAGTCGCCGGCATATAGGCGGCTCTCCTCAAACCCCTCCTGTGCCAGCGACGGCCCGACCAGGATCAGGGCGGTTCGCTCCACCTCCACCGGGACTGCGGCTTTCACGGTGGCAAGGGTGGCCCGGAAGATCCTCTGGTCCGGCCAGGATGCACGCCAGACCACAGCCACCGGGCAATCGGGGCCATAGTGCGGGATGAGTTCGGCCGTCAGCTTGTCGATCAAGTGGATCGAGAGGTGCACGGCCAATGTTGCCCCGGTGGCGGCGAAAGCGGGCAGCGTCTCGCGCTCTGGCATCTGGGTCGCCCGGCCCTCGGCGCGGGTCAGGACCACCGATTGCGCCAGCCCGGGCAGGGTCAGTTCGACCCCCAATGCCGCCGCTGCCGCCGCGAAGGAGGGAACCCCGGGAGTGACATCATAGGCAATGCCCAGCGCGGACAGCCGCCTGAGCTGCTCGCCCATCGCCGACCAGATCGACAGATCCCCGGAATGCAGCCGCGCCACGTCCTGCCCGGCTTCCTGTGCCGCGACGATTTCGGCAATGATCTCATCCAGCGACATCGGTGCCGTGTTCACGATCCGGCAGCCAGGCGGGCAATGTGCCAGCACGCCCTCGGGTACCAGAGATCCGGCGTAGAGGCACACCGGCGAAGCGGCGATCAGATCCCGCCCCCGCAGTGTCAGCAGGTCTGCCGCCCCCGGACCGGCCCCGATGAAATGGACAGTCATGGCGCACCCCTGCAGGGACGAACCCCTGCCTTTCCCATCTGCAAGTATCCCCGCCGGAGGCCCTCCGTCCGAGCCGGTTGCGCGCATTTCGCGCGCAGAGGCGAGACATGGGCTTGCGCCGCAAGGCGCTCGATCTGACAGGCGTCCGCCATCCCGACCCGCCTTGTCATGCCGGACCCTCGGCAATCGCCGCCGTGGCCGTGCCATCAGCCGAAACCGCCCTCGGCCCCCGCAGCCGCGCGCCCGGCCCGGCTGCGGCAAGCGCCGCCGCCTCAGCGACCGAACCCGTGCCGAAAAGCGTCCTGACCCGATCGGATCGGGTGAGCGTCTTCTGCTGGCGCATTGCCTCGGCCGGAACCGCAATCATCGGCACGGCCAAGGCGCGGGCAAGCGGCGCAAGCCGCTCCGCCTTGACGTCTGGCGTCGCCAGATGCGTCACGCCTAGCGGCCCCCCGGCCCGCGCCAGCGCGTCCCGCAAGGCGGCCAGCGTCACACCGGACCGAAATCCGAACCCCGCGACGATCATCGGATGACACTCCATTGCAGGATCGGCAAGGCAGCCTTCCAGCCGCGTTTGCGACCGATGGCGACGGGCTCGGACAGGTTGATCTTCAGAAGTGCTCCGCCGTGGCGGGCGGACCAGTCCAGCGCCAGCGCCTCGGTCTCGATGGTCACGGCGTTCAGGACCAGACGGGTGCCTGAAGGAATCACCTCCCACACCTGCGCGAGCAGCCTCGCGGTCGCCCCGCCGCCGACAAATACCGCGTCGGGGCAGGGCAGGCTCTCCAGACCCTCGGGCGCCTGCGCCTGATGCAAACGGTGGCGGTGCGACAGCCCGAAGGCCTCGGCGTTCGCGCGGGCGCGGGCGGCCCGCTCGGGGTCAGCCTCCACCGCCTCGACCCGCGCGCCCCCGGCCAGCAGCCATTCGATCCCGATGGAGCCCGAGCCTGCGCCGATGTCCCACAGGGTCTCGCCGCGGCGCGGCGCCAGCGCAGAGAGAGTAAGGGCGCGCACCGGACGCTTGGTGATCTGGCCGTCGTGCTGGAAAAGGTCGTCCGGCAGGCCCGAGGCTTGAGGTAGGCCGGGGTCTTGGCCTTCAATGGCGACCGAGACCGGCAAGGCGATGTCCGTCGGGACTGCTCCCGTCACTTCGCGGATGCGCTCTGCCGGGCCGCCGAGGCGCTCCAGAACCGTCAGTTTCGCCGTCGGGTGGCCGTTGTCCCGCAGCCAGATGGACAGGTCGGCGACCGAGGCAGCGTCGCGGAGGGTGCAGATCGCGCGGACGCCTCTTCCCAGCCCCGGCCGCAGGCGGACGAAGGGTGCGGCGTGAAGGCCGAGGCACAGGGTTTCCTCCAACCGCCAGCCCAACCGGTTGGCGGAAAGCTGGAAGGTCGATGGCGCGGGGTGCGAGATCCATTCGCCGGAGGAGAGGTGGGCCATCAGGCTGCCGCCCGCGCCGAACCAGAAGGGGTCACCCGAGGCGAGGACGACGGCGGGGCGACCCCGGTGGGCAAGGACGGGAGTCGCGTCGAAAGGGACGGGCCAGGGTTGGCCACGGCTCCCGCTGTCCACCAGGGCAAGGTGACGCGATCCGCCGAAGATCACCGTGGCCGCCGCAAGTGCGGCACGGCTTGCGGGCGACAGGACCTCCGGTCCATCCTCGCCCAGACCGATGATCGTGAGCCAGGGATCAGCCATGCCCCGCGTCCTTCTTCTGGGCGGAACCACCGAAGCCACCGCCATGGCCCGCGCCCTGGCCGAGGCGGGCATCGACGCGGTCTTTTCCTATGCGGGCCGGACCGAGACCCCGGCAACGCAGCCCTTGCCGGTACGTTCGGGCGGGTTCGGCGGGGTGGCGGGACTGGCGGCTTACCTGACGGCGGAACGGATCACGCATCTGGTCGACGCCACCCACCCTTTCGCGGCGCAGATCAGCCGCAATGCCCTCGCGGCCGCTGCGGACGCCGGTGTGCCGCTCATCGCGCTGGAACGTGCGCCCTGGGCTGAAGGGCAAGGTGACCGCTGGACCCGTGTCCCCGACCTCGAGGCCGCCGTCATCGCCCTTGGTCAGGTGCGGCGCCGGGTCTTTCTGGCCATTGGCCGCCAGAACCTCGCGACCTTCGCGAAAGCCCCGCAGCATCACTACCTTCTGCGCCTCGTCGATCCCCCGACCGAGGCTCTGCCCCTGCCGGATGCCGATGCCATCATCGCGCGCGGCCCTTTCACGGTGGACGGCGACCGCAACCTTCTGCGTGACCACCGCATCGATGCGATCGTCGCCAAGAACGCCGGGGGCGCGGGGGCCGAAGCCAAGCTGACCGCGGCCCGCGCGCTGAACCTGCCGGTGGTCCTGGTTGACCGACCCTCCATCCCCGACCGCCCGGTCGCCCGCACGGTGCCCGAGGTCATGGCCTGGCTGAACCGGACCTGAACTGCCGCTCATCGAGCCTCTGCGGCTCTCTTCGCGGCAACGCACCGAGGAGTGCCCGAAGGAGACGAGGAGGTGTCCCGTCATCCCGCGCTCCTGGGGGAATAGACCCAGCGCCCGACGCGGCGGGTGGACGCGTTGCCGACGATGACCACGGTGCGCATGTCGGCCATCTCGGGCGTCGCCTCGCCAAGGCTGACCGTCACCAGCCGCTGGTCCGGGGTCGAGACGGCGCGGGCGAAGGTGATCAGGCGATCCGGCCCGCATTCCTGCCGCAGCACGGCCAGCGCCCTGGCGAAGCCTTCCGGGCGGCTGGCCGAACGCGGGTTGTAGAAGGCCATCGCGAAATCGGCTTTCGCGGCATGCCGGAGCCGGGTTTCGATCACCGCCCAGGGTTTCAGGTTGTCGCTGAGGTTGATGCAGGCGAAGTCGTGACCCAGGGGTGCGCCCGCCGCCGCCGCCGCCGCCAGCATCGCGGTGATGCCGGGCAGGACGCGGATGTCCAGCGCCTGCCAGTCCGCGCGGCCCTCCAGCGCCTCGAACACGGCGCTGGCCATCGCGAAGACACCGGGGTCGCCGGAGGAGACGACGACGACCTTGTGCCCGGCGGCGGCCATCTCCAGCGCGGCGCGGGCGCGGTCCAGCTCTACCCGGTTGTCGGAGGGGTGCAGCGTCAGGCCCAAGCGCGGGGCGACGCGGGCGACATAGGGGATGTAGCCAACGACATCGGTGGCCTCGGCCAGCACTGCCGAGACCTCGGGCGTCACCAGCCGGTCATCTCCCGGACCAAGGCCCGCGATGGCAAGCCAGCCCCGATCTTGCCCGTCGCTCATTCGGCAATCTCCGGTCGGCGGCCGTGGCCGTGGACCAGGACGATGGCGAAATAGGGGACATCCTGCGGGTCGACCTCGGCCAGGCGGGCGATGCGCTGGCCCGGCATGGTGCCGCGCTCGACCAGCCAAGCGTCGTGCAGCCGACCGGCGCGTTCCAGCGCCCGGCGGACGCGCGGCAGGTTGCGCCCCGTCTTCATCACCACCAGCGCGTCCGCGTCCGACATGTGGCGCACGAGGTCGTCTTCCGGCAGCGTGCCCATCAGCACCGTCAGCACGTCGTCGCCCCAGGTGATCGGCGTGTCGGTGGCGTTCCAGCAGCCGGTCATGCCGGTGATGCCGGGGATCACCTCCACGGGCACACGGCCCTGCAGGCGAGAGTGGAGGTGCATGAAACTGCCGTAGAAGAACGGATCACCTTCGCAGAGGACCACCACATCCTCGGTTGCGGCGAGGGTGCCGAGGCGGTTCGCCCAACCGTCGTAGAACCGGGCGAGGGCATCGGTGTAGCCCGGGCTGTCGAAGGGAAGCTCCGTGGTGACGGGGTATTCCATCGGGTATTCGATTGCGCCAGGGTTCAGCATGCCCTCGACGATCCGGCGGGCCTGACCGGCACGGCCTTCCTTGCGGAAATAGGCGACGTGTTTCGCGGCGCCGATCGCGCGGGCGGCCTTGAGGGTCATCAGGTCGGGGTCGCCGGGGCCAAGGCCCGCACAGATGACGCGGCCCATGGTCATTCCTTCCGGCTGGCGAGGGCGTTGACGGCAGCGACGGTGATGGCGCTGCCCCCAAGGCGGCCCTTGACGATGACGCTTGGCGCCGGGGGGGCGTCCATCAGCGCGTCCTTGGATTCGGCGGCCCCGACAAAGCCCACCGGGCAGCCGATGATCGCGGCGGGGCGGGGGCAGGCGGGGTCTTCCAGCATGTTCAGAAGATGGAAGAGGGCTGTCGGGGCGTTGCCGATGGCGACCAAGGCCCCCGCGAGGTGGGGTCGCCAGAGTTCGAGGGCGGCGGCGGAGCGGGTGTTTGCCATCTGCCTCGCAAGCTCGGGGACCTGCGGGTCATGCAGGGTGCAGATGACCGGATTGCCCTTCGGCAGGCGGGTGCGGGTGATGCCCTCGCTGACCATCCGCGCGTCGCAGAGGATCGGCGCGCCGTCCTCCAGCGCGGCACGGGCGGCGATGGCCATGCCGGGGGTGAAGCGGATCTGCGGGGCCAGGTCCACCATCCCGGCGGCGTGGATCATGCGGACGGCGACGATCTCCTCCTCGGGCGTGAAGCGGGCGAGGTCGGCCTCGGCCCGGATCATGGCGAAGCTCTGCCGGTAGATCGCGGCACCGTCGGTTTCATAGCGGTGGGGCATGGGGGGCCTTCAGAACAGCGGAGAGAGCCTCGGGCGCGAGGCCCCGCAGGCTGGGGGTGTCGGAGGCGGAGCCGTCGAGGATCAGGTCATACCCCATGTCGCTGGCGGTCACAGTCAGGGGGGACGCGCCGGGATGGGCGCAACCCTTGGCGCAACCGGACAGATGCAGGGCCTGACCCGCAGGCAGATGCGGGGCCAGCGCGCGGGCAAGCCGACGCGTTTCGCCAAGTGCCTGCGGGCAGGCGGGCGCGCCGGTGCAGGCGGTGATGCGCAGGATCGGATCGGCGGGGTCGGTGATGAGGCCGGGGATCGCCGGGAGCGTGGTCGCGCCGAGAAGGAACAGCATCCGCCAGGGGGTCGGGCGGATCTCGTGGCCGAGGGCGGAAAGGGCGTGGAGCGTCGCCGCCCGCATCTGGCCGAAGGCAAGGGCGAGGAGGGCGCCGTCCCGGTGGAGGCCGGGGCGCGGGGTGGGCAGGGGCACGGCGGGCGCAACGTTGCAGCCCTCGGGAATCGCTCCGCGCGCGATCAGCGCCGCCATGCGACCCCGGCCATCGGTCACACCGCCATGGACGATGAACCAGCCGGCCATTGCAATGGCGTCCGTGGCGAGGTCGGTCACGGGTTGGCCGAGCGCGTGGCCGTCGGGGCGCAGCATCAGCTGGCCATCCGCGGCCCGTTCGATGCGGATGTCGGCGGAGGCTTGGGTCAGGACCGGGCGCGGGCCGGTGTCGAGGGCGAAGCCGAACTTGGCCGGAAGTTTCGGCATCCGGGTCAGTGCGGCGGTGAGGGCGTCGGCAAGGGCGGTGGTCTCGGCATCGCGGAACGGGGTGACGATGAGGTTGCGGAGGGATTCGGTCTCGACGTCGGGGTCGATCAGGCCGTGCGCGCCGAGGTCGTCGATCAGGCGCGGATGGGAGGCTTCGGTCACGCCGCGCAGTTGCAGGTTGGCGCGGGCGGAGAGGTCGATGATGCCGTTGCCGTGGGCTTGGGCGGCTTTCGCGATGGCTTCAGCCTGCTGCGGCGTCAGGCGGCCCAGGGGCGGGCGGATGCGGGTGACGAGGCCGTCGCCGGACGGCATCGGGCGGAGGGCGCCGGGGCACCAGCCCTTGATCTCCCAGGCGGTCATGCGGGGCGCCCTTGGGTTGGGGCGGTTACTGAAATGAGCGCCTTGCGGCGCAAGCCCTTTGTCTCGCCTCTGCGCGGCGCAAGGGCCGCGCAACCGGCTCGGTCGTTGGGGGCGCTTCGCCCCCCAAACCCCCAGAGGATATTTGGCGAAGGGAAAGTCATGCGGCACCGTCCAGCCTTGCGGCGATGGAGTTGCGGCGGGTCTGCCAGAGGCCCGCGTCTCGGAGGCGGCGGAAGAGGTCTTCCATGGCGGCCAGGGCCGCGGGGCTTTCGCGGTGGAGGAAGTCGCGGACCTCGGCGCGTCCCAAGGTGGCGTCGTGGTACAGGTCAAAGAGATGTGGCGGGACAACTTGCGCCAGATGGGCGAAGGCGGCCATGTGGTCTAGGGTGGCGGCGATTTCGGCGGCACCCCGGAAGCCGTGGTTCATCATGCCTTCGGCCCATCGCGGGTTGGCGGCACGGGCGCGGGTGACGCGGGCGATTTCCTCGGTCAATGTGCGTGCGTGGGGAGTGTCGGGGCGGGTGGCGTCTAGGTGGTAAAGGGTGGGTTTGGCTCCGCCCAATTTGGCCACCGCGGCAGCGAAGCCGGCTTCGTGCGCGGCGTAATCGGCGGCGATGAGGACATCGGTTTCGGGCAGGTCCTGGGCGTGGACGAAGCTGTCTGACGCAAGGACTCGGGCTTCGAGGGCGGTGCGGGCCTCATGGGACTGGCCGTCTTGGCCGATCGCCCAGCTTGAGGCGTTGAGCCAGGCTTCGCCTGCGGCGGCGCGGGCCTCAATGGTGAAGGTATCGGCGGCGGTGCCCATCCCTAACCCGTAAAGGCCGGGTTTGGGGCCGAAGACGCGGGAGGCGCGGGTCGTGTAGGGGTTGTCTTCGGGGGATTCGTCGCGATGGGAGAGCGCCTCGGCTCCGGCCTCGAACAGCTGCGCGAGGGTCGGGAAGACGTCGCGGAAGAGGCCGGAGACGCGGAGGGTGACGTCGATTCTTGGTCTGCCTAGAAGGGCGAGGGGGAGGATTTCGAAGCCGGAGACCCTTGCCGAGCCGTCATCCCATTTCGGGGCAAGGCCGGCGAGTTGGAGCGCCATGGCGAATTCCTCGCCCGCCGTGCGCATGGTGGCGCTGCCCCAGAGGTCGACCACCAGCCCGCGCGGGTAGTCGCCGTGGTCCTGCAGGTGGCGGCGGATCAGCTCCTCGGCCAGTTTGACGCCTTGCGCATGGGCGTTGCGCGACGGGACGGCGCGGGGGTCGACGGAGAAGAGGTTGCGCCCCGTAGGCAGGACATCCGAGCGCCCCCGGTTGGGGGAGCCTGCGGGGCCGGGGGCCACGCGGTGGCCGTTCAGGGCGGTGAGGAGGCCCTGGGATTCTCCGGGGGCTTGGCCGAAGATGTGCAGGCCTTGGCCGAATTGGCTTTCCTTCAGGTCGCAGACGAAGCGGTCGATGCGGGTGATCGCCTCCGCCGGGGTGGCGTTCGCGGATAGGCCTAGGTCTGCGGCGATGCCCGATGCTGCGGCTTCGTCGCGGATGGAGGCGATCAGGCGGGTGCGGCGGGCGGGGTCGAGGCCGTCGGCGGTGGAGTATTCGTCAAGCAGGCGTTCGAGGCGCTGAAGCTCCGGCGGGACGGTGCTTTGGGCCAAGGGCGGGGGCAGGTGGCCGAGGGTGACGGCGCCGATGCGGCGCTTGGCTTGCGCCGCCTCGCCGGGGTCGTTGACGATGAAGGGGTAGATCACCGGGGTGGGGCCGATCAGCGCCTCGGGCCAGCAGGTGTCGCTGAGGGCGACCGACTTGCCCGGCAGCCATTCCAGCGTGCCATGCGCGCCCATGTGGATCAGGGCGTGGATACCCTGGGACCGAAGCCAGAGGTAGAAGGCGACATAGGCGTGGCGCGGGGTGCGGGAGAGGTCGTGGTAGTCGCTGTCCCGCTGGCTGACATCGCCCCGTTCGGGTTGCAGCGCGACAAGGGCGTGACCGCGCCGGGTGGCGGAGAAGTGGAACCGGCCATGGCGGACGGAGGGGTCGTTGGCGGGGTCGCCCCAGGCTTCGGTGAGGGTCTGGCGGAGTTGGTCCGGGAGAGTGGTGAGCGCGGCTTCGTAGGCGGCGAGGGGCCAGGTGAGGGCTTCGGTCAGGGCCTGCGGAAGAGGTCCGCCTGTGGTCGTCTGGTAGCCCTCGGTCGCGAGCGTTTCGAGGAGGGCGTCGGTCGAGGCCAGCGCATCGAGGCCGACGGCATGGGCCATCTGATGCGCGCGTCCGGGGTAGGTGGAAAGGACGATCGCCAGTTGGCGGTCGCTGGCGGGGGTGGTGGCGAGGCGGTGCCAGTGTCTGACGCGGTCCACGACGGCCGCGATCCGCCCGTCGTCGGCGCGGTGGGCGAAGCGGGAGAATTGCAGCTCCGGGTGGCGTTTGCCGGGGGATTTGTGGCTGATCAGGCCGGCGAAGAGGCGGCCGTCGACCTCGGGCAGGACGACGTGCATGGCGAGGTCGGCGGGGGAGAGGCCCCGGTCGGAAGCGGCCCAGTCGCGGCGGCGGGCGGTGGAGAGGGCGACCTGGAAGACCGGGCACGGTGCTGCGTCGAAGGGGGTCGTGCCGTCGTCGGACCTGGCGGAGAAGGCGGTGGCGTTGACGATCGCGACTGGGGGCTGCGCGATCAGGTGGGCGGAGAGCCAGTCGGTGACGCCGGGGGCTTTCAGGCTGGGGGCGAAGGCGCCGTAAGCTGCGAAGCCCTCGGCGCGCAGCGCGTGGATCAGGGCGTCGACGGGGCCGGTGTCGCCGGAAGTGAGGTAGCTGCGGTAGAAGGTGACGAGAACCCGTCCCGGGCTTGACCCGGGACCTCGTCGGTCGCCCGGCGCGGCGGTG
>Ga0308009_10001377_pt1 | contig 14251 bp, 13 predicted proteins | sample Neamet127_FD_203134 | JGI IMG/M metagenome (GOLD analysis project Ga0308009, IMG submission 203134) | Marine microbial communities from water near the shore, Antarctic Ocean - #127 | ecosystem: Environmental > Aquatic > Marine > Unclassified | place: Southern Ocean | collected 2014-07-24
TTTGTTTGGCCAGCGCGGCCTGGTGCGCCAGACCTTCAAGCCGTGGCGCGCCTATCTGCGCCAGGACTTCCACCCCGGCCAGCAGGCCAGCGAGCTGTCGGCGCGCTGGCTGGCCGACAACGCGCGGGCCTACAGCACCGTCGGCGCGGCCGCCTGACGCTACTCATTTCATAGCATCCCACGTCCTCTGGATATGGGCTGGCGGCCAATTTGGCTTGAATTTTCCGGGCAGGCGGGTTTTCGCCGAAAATCATATGCATGCAACTCAATTTCATCGCCAACGCCTCGGTCCGCTCTGCATCCGGTAAAACCATTCCAGTCATTGACCCGTCTGATGGCCAGGTCTTTGACGAGATCCAGCGCAGCAACGCGCAGGACATAGCCCATGCCGTCCAGGCCGCCCAAGACTGCCTGGATAACGTCTGGCTGAAGGTCAGCGCAGCAGAACGCGGGCGGCTGCTGATGGCGCTGTCGCGCAAGATCGCCGAACACGCCGACGAACTCGCGGCGATCGAGCAGCGCGATTGCGGCAAACCGACCAAACAGGCCAAAGCCGACGCCGCTGCGCTGGTGCGTTACTTCGAGTTTTATGCGGGCGCCTGCGACAAATTACACGGCGAGACCCTGCCCTACCTCGACGGTTACAGCGTGATGACCTGGCGCGAGCCGCACGGCGTGACCGGCCACATCATCCCGTGGAACTACCCGATGCAGATTTTCGGCCGCAGCGTCGGCGGGGCGCTGGCGGCGGGCAATGTCTGCGTGGTCAAGCCGGCTGAAGACGCCTGCCTGTCGCTGATCCGCGTTGCTCAATTGGCAACCGAGGCCGGCTTTCCGGCCGGCGCGATCAACATCGTCACCGGCTACGGCCACGAGGTCGGTGACGCCCTGGCACGCCACCCCGGCATTCAGCACATCAGTTTCACCGGCAGCCCGACGGTGGGCACGCTGATCCAGCAGGTGGCAGCCGAGCGGCACTGCCCGGTCACGCTAGAGTTGGGCGGCAAGAGCCCGCAGATCGTTTTTGCCGACGCCGACCTGGACCAGGCGATTCCGGCACTGGTCAACGCCATCGTGCAAAACGCCGGCCAGACCTGCTCGGCGGGCTCACGCCTGCTGGTGGATGAATTGATTTACGAGCCCTTGCTAGCCCGCCTGGGCCAGGCCTTCGAAAAGCTGCGTGTCGGCCCCGCGACCCTGGACCTGGACGTCGGCCCGCTGATCCGCCAGAGCCAGCAGCAACGGGTGTGGGACTTTTTAAGCGACGCGCAGGTCGCGGGCATCACTATGGTGGCGCAGGGCCTGATCGTCGATGAGGCGCCCGACACCGGTTTTTACCAGGCACCGACCTTGCTGCGCGACGTGCCGGTGACGCACCGCCTGGCGCAGGAAGAAGTCTTTGGCCCGGTGTTGTGCGCCATGAGCTTCCGGGACGAAGACCACGCCGTCGAACTGGCCAACGCCACGCAGTTCGGCCTGGTCGCCGGCATCTGGACGCAAGACGGCAGCCGCCAGTTCCGCATGGCCAAACGCGTGCAGAGCGGCCAGGTTTTCATCAACAACTACGGCGCCGGCGGCGGTGTGGAACTGCCGTTTGGCGGCGTCAAGTCGTCGGGTTACGGGCGCGAAAAAGGTTTTGAAGCGTTATATGGCTTCACCACGTTGAAAACCGTGGCGATCAAACACGGCTAGTTTGTTGCATTTTCGTACGCAATAACGTACCATTTAACCCATGAACATCGTCACCGCCTCCGAAGCGCGCGCCAATCTGTACCGCCTGATTGACGAAAGCGCTGCCTCACACCACCCGGTCATCATCAAGGGCAAGCGCAACACCGCCGTGCTGGTGTCCGCTGAAGATTGGGCCTCGATTCAGGAGACGCTTTACCTGACTTCCATTCCAGGGATGCGCGAGTCCATTCTTGAAGGCTTGAATACGCCCGTGGATGACTGCAAAAAAGAGCTGAATTGGTGAGCTCGTTGCCTTGGCAACTCGTTTACACGACGCAAGCCCACAAAGACGCGAAGAAGCTGGCGCGCTCGGAGCTCAAGTCCAAAGTTCTCGAGCTGCTGAACCTGCTTCAGTCCAACCCGTATCAAACGCCCCCGCCTTACGAAAAACTGGGTGGTGGCCTGGAAAAAGCTTACTCCCGGCGCATCAATGTCCAACACCGTCTGGTGTATGAGGTCATTGAATCATCGCACCATGTGAAGGTTCTTCGTATGTGGACACATTACGAATAAAACAAGCCTCCAGCCCTTTCACAGCGGGCGCAAGCAGCTACTAAATCAATAGCAACCAAGGAAACACCATGCGACTCAAGAACAAATCCATCATCGTCACCGGCGCCGGCGGCGGCATCGGCGAAGGCATCGCCAGGCGGCTGGCCGCTGAAGGTGCCCAGCTTATCGTCAACGACATCAACAGCACGCTGGGCGAAAAAGTCGTGGCCGACATCGTTGCCGCTGGCGGCAAGGCCTCGTTCTTCAAGGCCGACGTGACAAAAACCACCGAGATGAAAGCACTGGTGCACGCCGCCGTGCAGCGCCACGGCAAGCTCGATGTGATGGTCAACAACGCTGGCTGGACGCATTTGAACCAGCCCGCGCTGGAAACCACTGAAGAAGCGTTCGACCGCTGCTACGCGATCAACGTCAAAAGCATTTATCTCTCGACCATCCACGCGGTGCCGGTGTTCCGCGCCAACGGCGGCGGCAGCTTCATCAACATCGCCTCCACCGCCGGCGTGCGGCCGCGGCCGGGCCTGTCCTGGTACAACGGCTCCAAGGGCGCGGTGATCACCACATCCAAGTCGCTGGCGGCCGAATTTGGCCCGGACAACATCCGCGTCAACTGCATCAACCCGGTGTTCAACCCCGACACCGCACTGTCCACCCAGTTTGCCGGCGGCAGCGTCACCGGACCAGAGGGCGAAGCACGCCGTGCCAAGTTCCTGGCCAGCATTCCGCTCGGGCGTTTTTCAACCGCGCTGGATGTCGCCAACGCCGCGCTCTATCTGGCCAGCGATGAAGCCGCCTTTATCAGCGGCGTGTGTATCGAGGTGGATGGTGGGCGCTGCGTCTGATTCGCCCCATGACGGCAAGCGCCGCGTGGGGGATTTCGATTTGTGACAGACTGAAACAATTTGGAGACTCGGAATGCTTGTACAACTCACTTACGCCAGTCGCACCGCAGGCATTGTCGGCGCGAACGATGTAAAAGACATTCTCGCCGCGTCAAAGCGGAACAATACACGGGTGGGTGTGACTGGTGCCCTGTGCCTGTGCAATGGCATTTTTCTGCAACAGCTCGAGGGCGACAAAACAGAGGTGAATGCCCTCTATCACCGTTTGCTTCAGGACGAGCGCCATCGTGATCCGGCCGTCCTTGATTTCTGCGAGATCACCCAGCGCCGCTTTGGAAGCTGGTCCATGGGCCTGTTATCCACGCTTGAAGAAAATCGCCAGCTCTTCCAGAAGTATTCAGGCAGCCGCGAGTTTGATCCCTATGCCATGAGCATCCCTTCGCTGCGCGCCTTTTTCACCGAGGTGGTGGACAACGTGCGCTGGCTCGGCTGAGTGCCCTGCCCGCCCATCCAGGGGATGACGGTCGGGGACCGGGCTATAGTCGTATCGGGGCCAATGACGTCAATTGCTCTTCTGGCCTTTTGAACATGACTGAAAAAATCATTCCCATCGCAGACATGCGTTACGCCGCGCGCGTGCCGCATGTGCCTGCGCAATTGCAGGCGCCCACCGGGCTGCTGGCCGACACGCTGGCCCGGCCCTTGCGCGACCTGCGCATCAGCGTGACCGACCGCTGCAACTTTCGCTGCAGCTACTGCATGCCCAGCGAGGTGTTCAACAAGGACTACGCCTTTTTGCCGCAGACCTCCTTGCTCAGTTTTGAAGAGATCACACGCATGACGAAAATTTTCGTGGCGCATGGGGTCGAGAAAATCCGGCTGACCGGTGGTGAGCCGCTGCTGCGCAAGCATATTGAGGTCCTGATCGAAATGCTGGCGAAGCTTCAGACACCGGGTGGAAAGCCGCTGGACATCACACTGACCACCAATGCCTCGCTGCTGGCCAAAAAAGCCCAGGCGCTGAAAGATGCCGGACTGCAGCGCGTGACGGTGAGCCTGGACGGGCTCGACGACGCCGTGTTCCGCCGCATGAACGATGTGGACTTTCCGGTCGCCGACGTGCTGCGCGGCATTGAGGTCGCGCACAAGGTCAGCCTGGCACCGATCAAGGTCAACATGGTGGTCAAGCGCGGCACCAACGACGCCGAGATTCTTCCCATGGCCCGGCACTTCCGCAACTCGGGCGTGGTGCTGCGTTTCATCGAATACATGGATGTCGGTGCGACCAATGGCTGGCGCATGGACGAGGTGCTGCCCTCGGCACAGGTGATCGAGCGCCTGCAATCCGAATTTCCGATCGAAGCCATTGACGCCAACTACCTCGGCGAGACCGCAGAGCGCTGGCGTTACCTGGACGGCGCCGGTGAAGTCGGCGTGATCAGCAGCGTCACCAACGCTTTTTGCGGCGACTGCAACCGCGCCAGACTCTCGACCGAGGGCAAGTTATTCCTCTGCCTGTTTGCCAGCCAGGGCCATGACCTGCGCGCGCTGCTGCGCAGTGGCAACTATTCCGACGAGCAGATTTCTTCGGCCGTCGCCCACATCTGGCAAGGCCGCGACGATCGTTATTCGGAGCTGCGCGCTGCGCTTCCGCCGGATGTGGCCGTGCCGGGCGCGGACGGGCAAAAACGTGTCGAGATGAGTTACATAGGTGGCTAGAGAATGATTGACACCATAGACGGCGCAGAAATCACCGGCGTGATCCTCGCGGGCGGGCGCGGCTCGCGCATGGGCGGCGTGGACAAGGGCATGCAGAACTTCAACGGCGTGCCTTTGGCTTTGCACACGCTGCTGCGCCTGTCGCCGCAGGTCGGCGAAGTGATGATCAACGCCAACCGCAACCTGGCGGCCTACGAATCGTTTGGCGTTCCGGTCTGGCCCGACGCCGGTGGCATGGGTGAATTCTCGGGGCCACTGGCCGGCTTCATCACCGGGCTGGAGCGCTGCGAAACGCCTTACATGATGACTGCGCCTTGCGACACACCGCTGTTCAGCGAAGACTTGGTACCCCGCCTGGCCGAAGCGCTGGCCCGCGAGAACGCCGACTTCGCCGTGGTGGCCGCCCCGGAGGAAGACGGGCAGTTGCGCGCCCAACCGGTGTTCTGCCTGATGCGCGCCGGCATGTTGGAAAGTCTCGCGGTCTTCACCAGCGGTGGCGGGCGCAAGATCGACGCCTGGACCGCGCAGCACAAAACCGTGCTGGTGCCCTTCAACCTGCCGGGCGACGACCCGCGCGCGTTTTTCAACGCGAACACGCTGGCGGAGCTGCACCAGCTCGAAGCCCTGAGGCCGTGACACAAGCTCCCGTGAAATCCATAGCCCAGATCGCGGCTGAGCTGCAGGGCTACGACCCGCAGGCTTTGTCAGCGACCGATGTCTCGCGTTTTCTCTCGCTGCTGGTCGCGCCCGTGACCGAGCAACTAGAGCTGCCGCTGTTTGAAGCGCTGGGCCGGGTGCTGGCCGATGATGTGGTCTCGCCTTTCGATGTGCCGCCGCACGACAACTCGGCCATGGACGGTTATGCCTTGGCCGGCGCGGCGCTGGCTGCGGGGACCGAATTGCATCTCAAGGTCGTCGGCACGGCGCTGGCCGGCAAGGCCTGGCAAGGCACGGTCGCGCCGGGCGAATGCCTGAAGATCATGACCGGCGCCATCATGCCGGCCGGTCTCGACACCGTGGTGCCGCAGGAGTTTGTCAGCGCTCAAGGCGACCGTATCACCGTCCCCGCCAAGCTGCTAAAGCCTGGCGACAACCGCCGGTTGCGCGGCGAAGACCTGATGCAGGGCCGCGCGGCGCTATCAAAAGGGGAGCTACTCACGCCCGCTCGGCTTGGGCTGGTGGCCTCTTTGGGCATGAAAACCGTGCCGGTTCTGCGGTCGCTGCGAGTGGCCTACTTTTCCACCGGTGACGAAATCCTCTCGCTGGGCGAGCCGCCGCGCGAAGGCGCGGTCTATGACAGCAACCGCTACACCGTCTTCGGCATGCTCAGGCGGCTGGGCTGCGACGTCATCGACATGGGTGTGGTGCGCGACGAGCCGGCGCTGCTGGAGGCTGCCTTCATGCGCGCTGCGGCGCAGGCCGACGCCATCATCACCTCGGGAGGTGTCAGTGTCGGAGAGGCCGATCACACCAAGACCATGATGAAGAAACTCGGCGACGTGGCCTTCTGGCGCGTCGCCATGCGCCCCGGCCGGCCCATGGCGGCGGGCCGCATTCTTCAAGCCAAATCGGCCTCCAGCCCTTTAGCGACAAGCGCGAGCAGCTATCAAAACAATAGCAATCCCAATGGCGCTATCCTGTTCGGCTTGCCGGGCAACCCGGTGGCGGTGATGGTGACTTTTCTGGCCTTTGTGCGCCCGGCGCTGCTGCAGATGATGGGTTGCCCAGCCGCAGCGCCGCCGCTGCTGCGGGCACGCAGCCTGGAGCCTATCCGCAAGAAACCCGGCCGCACCGAGTACCAGCGCGGCACCGTCAGCAGCGCCGCCGACGGCTCGCTGCAGGTCCAAACCACCGGCAACCAGGGCTCAGGCGTGCTCTCGTCGATGGCCGAGGCCAACGGCCTGATCGTGCTTCATCACGGTCAGGGCCATGTGGCCGCAGGTGAAGACGTCGATGTAATGATGTTCGACGGGGTGATATGACCCCACGGTCGCTCGCTGCGGCTGCGGACTGGCAAAGCCAAATCCGCAGCCCCGGCTAATTTGAAGAACCCCCGCCCACTCACTGCATCGGGCGCTGCTGGTACCTCGTGCTACTTGGCTATGTATTCCGGATCGCCGTGATGGACTTGCGGTTCATCTATGGCCTCGGCCTTGTTGGCACCCGGAATTTTCTTGCGGGCAAACAGCGCGTACATGGTGGGCACCACAAAAATGGTCAGCAAGGTGCCCAGCGACATGCCACCCACAATCACCCAGCCGATCTGGATGCGGCTTTCGGCACCGGCGCCACTGGCCAGCGCCAGCGGCAGGGCCCCCAGCACCATGGCGCCCGTGGTCATCAGTATCGGGCGCAGGCGCTGCGATGACGCCTTGATCAGCGCCTCCAGCATGTCCATGCCCCGCCCGCGCAACTGGTTGGTAAATTCAACAATCAAAATACCGTGTTTGGTGATCAAGCCCACCAGTGTGATCAGCCCGATCTGCGAATAGACATTGAGCGAACCCCCTGACAACTTGAGCGCGATCAAGGCGCCAATCATCGACAGCGGCACCGACAGCATGATGACCAGGGGGTCGACAAAACTCTCGAACTGCGCGGCCAGCACCAGAAAAATAAACACCAGGGCCAGCACAAACACGATGATGAGTGCGCCTTGCGAGCTTTTGAACTCACGCGAGGTGCCGTTCAAATCGGTGCTGTAGCCGGGCTTGAGCACCTTGGTTGCGGTCTGGTTCATGAAGGTCAGCGCCTGGCCGAGAGAGTAGTCCGGTGCCAGATTGGCGGTGATGGAAGCAGCACGGCGCTGGCCAAAGTGATTGAGCTCGCGCGGGGAAACGGTTTCGCGCACCGTGACCAGACTGGACAGCGGGATCATCACATCGCTGCGGCCACGCACATAAATGCCTTCAATGTCTTCCGGTGTGCTGCGGCCGCTGGCCTGGGTCTGCACGATCACGTCGTACTGCTCGGCATCGCGTTTGTAACGTGTCACGTTGCGCCCGCCCAGCATGGTTTCAATCGCCTTGGCCACCACCTCCACACTGACCCCGAGATCAGCCGCCTTCTCCCGGTTCACGTCGATGCGCAGCTCCGGCTTGTTCAGCCGCAGATCTGAAACCGGTGACTGAATGCCTGGATTCCTGGCGATCTCGGCCAGCATCTGCTCAACCACCAGGTTAAGGTTTTCGTAGCTGTCTGAAGTCTGGATCACAAAATTCAGCGGACGCTCGCGAAAGCCCTGCCCCAAGGACGGCGGTGTGATCGGGAAGGCAGTCACACCCGGCAGGCTGGCGAACTTGGGCTGCAGTTCACGCGCAATGTCCAGCGTGCTGCGAGAGCGGTCCGCCCAATCCACCGTGCGATAGATCACGCTGGCTTGCGACACGGTGGGGTTGCCTACGCTGGCAAAAATCCGGTCAAACTCCGGGTAGGGCTGACCCATTTTCTCCAGCGCCTGCGCATAACGGTTGGTGTAGTCCAGCGTAGCGCCGTCGGGCGCATTGACAGTGGCCAAAATCGTGCCGCGATCTTCGAGCGGAGACAGCTCCTGCTTCATGGTGGGGAAGATCAGCAGGATCGCCAGCGCACTGGCCAGCATGACACCCACCACCATCCATCGCGCCTGCAAAACAAGGCCTTGGGTGCGCTGGATCCAGCCCGGCGCGTCCGATGAGGCCGACGCCCGGTAGCGCGCACTCAACACCCAGCGCAACGCGCGTGCGTAACGGTCAGACACCGCATTGAGAAAGCGCTCGATACTGCGGTCAAACGCATTGGGATTCGGATTGTGCTTGAGCAGCTTGGCGCACATCATGGGCGTCAGCGTCAAGGCAACAAAACCCGACACCACCACCGCCCCCGCCAGCGCCAGCGCAAACTCGACAAACAGCCGACCGGTGCGCCCTGGGGTAAAAGCCAGCGGAGCGTACACCGCGACCAGGGTGGCCGTCATGGTGATCACCGCAAAACCAATCTCGCGCGCGCCCTTGATGGCGGCCGAGAACGGGTCCAGCCCTTCTTCGATATGACGGAAGATGTTCTCCAGCATCACGATGGCGTCGTCCACCACCAGACCGATGGCCAGCACCAACGCGAGCAAGGTCAGCGTGTTGATGGTGAAACCCGCCAGCGCCATCAGTGCAAAAGTGCCGACCAGACTGACCGGAATGGTGATGATGGGGATGATGGACGCGCGGAAGGTCCGCAAGAACACAAAAATCACCAGCGCCACCAGCGCCACAGCCTCGGCGATGGTGGTGTAGACATTCTTGACAGAACGGTCGATGAAGACCGAGTTGTCGTTGGCAATGTCGACGTTGACTTCGGGCGGCAAGTCGGCCTTGAGCTGGGGAATCATGTCGCGCACCCCCTTGGACAAGTCCAGCGGATTGGCCGTGGCCTGCCGGATCACACCCGCTCCGATCGCTGAGCGACCGTTCAGCCGAACACCGCTGCGCTCGTCAGCGGCGCCCTCCTCGATACGAGCCACGTCGCGCACCTTGACCGGGAAACCGTTGACACTTCTGATCACCACCTCGCCAAACTGCTCAGGACGCACCAGACCGGTTTCCGAAGTCACGCTGAATTCCCGCTGCTGGGACTCAATGCGCCCGGCCGGCACTTCCAGATTGCTGCGGCGGATGGCGTCTTCAACATCCTGGGTGGTCAAGCGGTAGGCCGCCATTTTTTCGGTATCCAGCCAGACCCGCATCGCGTATTTGCGCTCGCCGAAGATACGCACATCGGCCACCCCGGTGACGGTCTGCAGGCGCGGCTTGACAATGCGATTGACCAGGTCGTTGATTTGCAGACGGGTCAGGCTGTCGCTGGTAAAGGCCAGCCAGATCACAGGGAAGGCGTCGGCCTCGACTTTCGCAATCACCGGTTCTTCAATCGCCTGCGGCAGCTTGTTGCGCACGCGCGAGGTACGGTCGCGCACCTCAGCGGCTGCCGCATCGGCATCTTTTTCGAGACGGAAACGCACCGAGATCTGGCTCTGGTCAGCCCGGCTGATGGAGGTCAGCACATCGACCGCGTCGATACCGGCAATCGAATCCTCCAGCGGCTTGGTGACTTGTGACTCGACCACCTCGGCCGACGCGCCGGGGTAGCGCACGCTCACGGTCACCACCGGTTCGTCAATTTTGGGGTATTCGCGCACGGTCAGGCGCTGGAAGCTGACCGCACCTATCAGCACAATCAGCAGGGACAGCACGGTGGCAAATACCGGCCGGCGAATCGAGACTTCAGCCAATTGCATCAGGGTCTCTCCAATTCCAATGGGCGCGCCACATCAAACTCAGGCGGGATTGCGCGGGACCGGCCGCGTGCCGGACTCCTGCGGTCCGGGTGATGGCGGCGGTGCGGCCTTGCGTCGGCCTTGCGCAGGCGCCACGCCCATGTCGGGCATGCCCACCAGGCAGGGATTGGCGCCCCCAGCGGCTTGGGGCGCCAGCGCCTCAACCGGGGCCGGGGCCGGCGCCGGTGATTTCGCCGATGGAGCGGCGGGCGCGTTCAGGACCACCACACTGACCTTCATGCCATCACGCTGGATCCGCTGCTGGCCGGTGGTGATGACGGTATCGCCGGCCAGCAGGCCGCCCATGATTTCAACCTTGCCCGGCCGGCGAATACCGACTTGTACGGGAACACGCTGAGTGGTCCAGGTCTGCGCATCGGCACCCGGTGTCAGCTTGATGACGAATTGGCCGACACCTTGCGGCAGCAACGCCTCTTCTGGAATGACCGTGGCGTTGTCACGCTGGCCAAAGACCGTATTGACGCGCGCAAACATTCCGGGACGCAACCGCAACTGCCGGTTGTCGATGCAGGCTCGCACCGCGACCGAGCGCCCGTTGGCGTCAATCAGCGGGTCGATGGCTTGCACCACGGCGGTGTATTTTTGGCCGGGCATGGCATCAAGGTCAACACGCGCTATCTGACCGCGCCGCACCTTGCTCTGAAAGCGTTCCGGCAGACGGAAATCAACAAACAGCGCATCGATGTCTTCAATGTTGACAATGTCGGCGCCGTCCTTGAGGTAGTCGCCGGGATTGACCAGGCGAATGCCCGCAATGCCGTCAAACGGCGCGACAATTTTCAAGCGCGCTGCGGTTGCCTTGGCCAGCGACAGCTTGGCCTGCGCGACCTGCAGGTTGGCAGCGCTTTCGTCGAGCGAGCGCTGGCTGACAAAGTTCTGCGCGACCAGTTCCTGGTTGCGCTTTTGGTTGGCCAGGGCAATCGACAGCTCGGCCTGGCTTTGCTGGACCTGCGCCAGCGGAAGTTGGTCATCAAACTGCACCAGCACCTGGCCCTTGCGAACGCGCTGGCCGTCGGTGAAGTTAAGGTGGGTAATGCGTCCACTGACCTCGGGGCGCAGCACCACGCTGCGGCGCGAGCGCAAGCTGCCCACCGCCTGCGCATCATCGACCAGGCGGACAACTTCGACTTTCGCGGCTTCCACCGTCACCGGTTTGCCCGCGCCACCGCCAGCGGCCGGCCCGGCAGCCGTCGAAGACACATTTGCGCCGGAAGCCTTGGGTTTTTGGTACCACCAGGCAGCGCCCGATGCCAGCGCGATGCCGGCCACCGCGACGGCCGCGTAAGTTGCTTTTGATGCCATGGAAACCGACTTGTCATTGAAAAGATACAAGTTCCCAATGTATCAGGACACCCCCCTGCCCTGCATTTTTCTGCCAATGGTGAAGAGGGCTTGCGCGCTAGCTTTACAAGGCCTTTACGAAATCGAAGATCGGCGCCCGCCGCGCGGATGCCAAGCACACGTACGGTGCGTCTAACCAGGGCCTCAAGGCGGCTGCCAGCCAGTCTTTCAGCGTCTGGACAAGGCCACCTCAACGCCCTTGTTGGCCAGCACGTCGGCCCGTTCGTTGCCAGGGTCGCCGTCGTGGCCGCGCACCCACACCCACTCGATGTGGTGGCCGCTGCCGCTGACCAGCAGGTCGAGCTTTTGCCAGAGATCAACATTTTTAACAGGCTCCTTGGCCGCCGTGCGCCAGCCGCGGGCCTTCCAGCCCTTGATCCATTCGGTCATGCCCTTGAGCACATACTGGCTGTCCACGTACAGCGTGACACGGCAGGGGCGCTTGAGCGCGGCCAGCGCCTCGATCACGGCCGTCATCTCCATGCGGTTGTTGGTGGTCGACAACTCGCCGCCAAACAGCTCCTTGACGCTGTCACTGGTGGTCATCAGGGCGCCCCAACCGCCGGGGCCGGGGTTGCCCTTGCAGGCGCCATCGGTATAAATCACCACATGTTGGGCTGTGGTTTGCGGGGTGTCAGTCATGCATCGGGGTCCAGGGTGGTGCGTTGCTCAGGGCGAAGTAAGAATGCGCCAGGTCGCCCGACCTGGTTGGCAATCGCCACCGGTGCGCTGGCGGTCGCTTTCTGGGCCTTCCAGGTCGGCTCCAACAGGCGCATACCGCGCACCCGCTTGACCGCGACCAGAAAGTACAGCGCCCCAAAGATCGGCCAGGAGCGCTCGCCCACCTTGTCCATCCAGGCAAAACGCTCCAGTGAGGCGCGGCTGCTGACAGCCGGTCGGTAACAGCCAAATTGACCCGATTCAACCTCGAACCCCAGCAGGCGCAGCCAGTCGCGCAGTCGCCAGTAACCAATGAACTCACCAGGCTCTGGCAAAAACAGTTCGCCATAACCCAGACGCCGGTAAAAATGCGCGCGCCGCTGGCGCAAGCCCCACAAGCTCGCCGGGTTCATGCCGCTGATGACCACACGGCCTTCGGGAACCAGCACCCGCTCGACCTCACGCAGCGTGGTGTGCGGATCGATGCTGAGCTCCAGCGTGTGCGGCAGCAGCACCAGGTCCAGGCTGTTTTCCGGAAACGGCAGGGCTACCGGCTCGGTCAGCAGCGCCACGCGCGGGGAACTTGCAGCGGCCGCATCGGGACTCATGCCTGACTGCGGGGCAGCGACGAGTCCGCCATCAGCGCCCTGCAAGGCAAGCCATTTGTGCGGCATGCGGTTGGCGCGCAGCGCGTCAAGTTCCGGCAGGCCGAGCTGCAGCGCGTGGTAGCCAAACATGTCCGCCACTGCCTGGTCAAAGCGCTCGCGCTCCCACGCCAGCAAATACTCGCCGGGCGGGGTCCTGAACCAGTCGGTGAAACCTATAATTTGTGAGCCCATCAAGAACGACGCATGTACCTAATTCCCATCCCCGCATTTAACGACAACTACCTCTGGCTGCTGCACGACGGCCAGCACGCCCTCATCGTCGACCCCGGTGACGCCGCACCCGTGCAGCGTGCGCTGCGTGAAAACGGCTTGCAACTGACCTCAATTCTAGTCACGCACCACCATCCCGACCACACGGGTGGCGTCGCCGAACTGCACGAGGCCACCGGCGCGCCAGTGTATGGCCCGGCCCGTGAAACCATTCCCGAGCCCTTCAGGCGGCTCAAGGACGGCGACACAGTGCAAACGCTGGGCCTGGATTTTGAGGTGATAGATGTGCCCGGCCACACGTCGGGTCACATCGCTTTTTACACCCCTGACGTGAACGGACAACCCCTGCTGTTCTGCGGCGACACGCTTTTTTCTGGCGGTTGCGGGCGGCTTTTTGAGGGCACGCCAGCGCAAATGTTGGCTTCGCTGGACCGCCTGGCGGCTCTGCCTGGCAACACCCGCGTCTGCTGCACCCATGAATACACCCTGAGCAACTTGCGCTTTGCACTGGCGGTAGAACCTGACAATACCGAGCTGATTGGTTACCATGCACGCTGTACCGCCTTGAGAGCCGATGGCAAGCCGACCTTGCCGACCTCGATTGCCCAGGAGTTGCTGATCAACCCATTCTTGCGTACCCGACAAGCTACTGTCATGGCTGCGGCCCAGCGCTTCGATTCGGCCGTCCATGACGACAACAGCGTATTTGCCGCCATCAGGCAGTGGAAGAACCAATTCAAATGACCGACCCGCAGCGACCGTTTTTCATCTCTCCCTCCCTTTCCGGCGGGCGCTTCCCCCGCCAGGCTTCGCGTCTGAAAACCTTTCTTCTTGGACTCGCTGTTGCCGTACTCGCGGGCTGCGCCAGCACCAGCCCACCCGGCATGCCTGGCGATCCGGTGCTGACCACATCTACGTCCCCGGCACCGGCAGGCCCCCCGGTGTACCCGAACGGCCCGCTTTCACCTATCAACCGGGCGCAGGCCGCGTCTGGCATGGTTGCCCCCTTGCAGCCACCGTCGGATTTGTGGGAGCGCATACGCGGCGGTTTTGCGATGCCCGACCTGCAAAACGAACTGGTCACCGACCGCGAGCAGTGGTACGCCAGCCGGCCCGACTACATGCAGCGCATGACCGAACGCTCAAGCAAATACCTGTTTCATATCGTCGAGGAGCTGGAGCGTCGCAATATGCCAACCGAACTGGCCTTGCTGCCCTATATCGAAAGCGCCTTCAACCCGCAG